>Ga0307513_10004913_pt1 | contig 17753 bp, 17 predicted proteins | sample 15_EM_MG_FD_202174 | JGI IMG/M metagenome (GOLD analysis project Ga0307513, IMG submission 202174) | Populus trichocarpa ectomycorrhiza microbial communities from riparian zone in the Pacific Northwest, United States - 15_EM | ecosystem: Host-associated > Plants > Roots > Unclassified | place... | reverse complement strand
CCGAATTTTGTATCTGACTTAGATAAGCACGGATTTTGTACCATACAAAACTTCGACCCCAGGATCACCCCTGTTTCCGGATACTTCTTGCCTGGGACAAGTATCATTATAAGCATCACCACAAGAAGTGACCAGACACCTTACCACAGAGACAGGCAGACCACCAATACCGGTATGCTCCCATGCTGAGTACCGTAGCACCTACAACACCTCAAGCCTTCCCCCGAATAAATAGCCAGCCCCCGACAAATCTTCCGGAAAAAACAATACCGAAAAAGAAAAGAAAAGAAAAGAAACGGCCCGATTCCGGGATCGAACCGGAGACCTGTCACATACCAAGATTTTCCGTTCATTTGGGGGAACTTTTTTCCCGAAGCGACAATCATACCACTAGACCAACCGGGCCAATTTATTGGCCTTTAGCCGGGGATTGGGAGTTTTGTTCTGTGTTCTGCTATGATAACTGTTCTGTGAATAAACAAAGAGAGAGAAAGGGGGGGGGGGGGGTTGCGGTGTCGTATTGGCTGATGGTAATTTTCCGAGTTGGTCGCGGTTGGGTACAGTAGCGTGTTACTATATACGGTATCATTCGAGCATAGCTTACCTACTGGGGGTGTAATGTAAACCAACGGTTGCCGGGGTTGCGCGGGTTGGTTGGTTGGTTGGTTAGGTTCGGCACGCGAGCTCGCGATTTGGTGGGCGGGGATGGTTGGTAAAATACAAATGGGTCCTTTTCTTTCCTCTTTTTCCTTTTTCCTTTCTTTTTTTCCTTCCAGAGAGGAAAGAGGGAGAGAAATTTAGGAGAGGGTTGAACTGTCTTCATTCTTTCACGAGTATCATACCGTATGATGCCTGTTCGTGTAGCGGGCCGACGGGAAGGCTAATCTCAGCTCGCCGGGAACACTGGCAGCGGGTCTGGGGCGGACGGATACAAGCAAACAACACCGTGCCGGTGTGATACTATACTGTACGATAGATGGCGGAAGAGAAAGTGTCAGCGCTGGTGGGCGGATACCGTACCGGTGGTAAAGCTAAAAAGGCGTCTTGGAAAGCGCTAGCGGCACCCTAATAAAGCTTCCCCGGTGGCTGGTGAATTCACGCTAATCGGTTGGGGTTGGACTACATCATGTGGAACAGTTGTGTTCCTCAAGACATTCGTAAGAATAACGTTATCAAATTAAAGTACATAGAATCGGGAGGGGAGAAATCTCCTCTCCGCGTTTCTTCTCCTCGTAATCAGGGTAGTCTAAAATGTACGTAGAAATGAAAATGAAATGAAAAAAAAAATGAAAAAAAAGGGAATCTAAAAAGGAGGTATATATTATATCATGTCCAAGCCAGCAACAACGCCGCCAGACCCACTCCGGCAACGAGGACCAAGTTCCGCGACCGCGAGATGGAGTCTGCAGAAGAGAAAGTGACTTTTGAGTCCTCGCTATCGGTGCCGGATTTGTCATTGATCCAGCAGACGGTCTTATTCTCTGGCCCACCGGCCCCTTTACAAGCTGAATTGAAGTCATCGTCGTTGCCGGTCTGAGACGCGCTGGTATTGAAGTACATCATTATGTACTCCATTTCCATTTTCACGTCTTTGGTTGATGGGGGACTGTGATTTAATTGCCTTGTCAGTTTTATTTCATTTATTGGAAGGAGGGGAGGGAAATAGTACCCGCTCCAGGTGCCGTTGTTGGCCCAGAGATTGATCAGGAGTCTGCCTTCCTAAATGGGAGAGGGGTTGTTAGATTGGGTCAATTGGTAATAGTGGCGGGGTTAGTGATTATGTGAGATGAGACGGGTACGAACATGTTTGGGAACGTTCTTGGTAATTTCCTTCATTACGGAGTTATCCTGGAAGAAGGTTGTTACAGACGGCGTCCAGTCGAAGCGGTGCTCTTGCATTTTTGTCCATGACTTCTTGAGCTTGAGCTGGAAGGTTGTGTCCGGGATGGAGCTGTCGGTGACATTGTCATACGCTTATGTGTTTAATTCATTTAGCCTGTGGAAACTAATTGTAAGGACAGGCAGGGGTTGACGCAGGGCCTCATACCAGGGTGTTGAGTGTAGCGAATGTTCTTGTCGCCATCTCTGGTCAAGATCTCTATATCCGTCTCGTCATTATCGTCCTAAGTGAGGCCAATTAGCACAGCTCCGATTCCCCGCTAGGATTGCAACTAGCAAATAATGAAGCACTGAGTATAAAAACAAAACAAATGAAAACATACATAGTAGAAAAAGAACCCAGAAACAGCTCCCCCATCCGTCTTCTTATCCACAACGACTTTGTATTTCGCCCTAAAGCTGCCATGATAAAAGTCCGCCCGTTTGCTATGTATCTCTGCGACGCTAACGGGCCCGTTGTCGCCCTTTTTGTGCCCCTTCTGCCGCAGATGTAGTTTCCCGTCCTCAATCCATATGTTCTCCGCCTCGTTCTGCCTGGCAATCACACCGGTGCTCGGGTCCGCGTCGAAAGCCCACGTCTGGACGTCCCAGTCTGGCAGTACGGTGGTGACGTTCGTCGTATCCGGGATTTCTCCGAAATCAGTGTGCATTTTGTGAGTGAAGAATGTGCGGGTTTGCTTGAGCATGTAACCACATTCACATTCTGCCGCCGTCATCAAGGGGAATAGTAACAGGATTGCCGCGGTAGTCGCTACTACAGGTGATGTGGATAACGCGGGAAACATTCTGATTTAGACGCGGCAACTGAACGGGATAAAATGCGGGAGGGATTAATGATCGTATATGATTTCGTATGGGTAAAATGACCGTATGAGCAAAATGATGTAAAAGCAGAGAGGTTCGAGAAGCAAATTTTGGGCTCTCTGTTTTTTTTATGTACTCTTTGTAGGGAATGATTTGTGGGGACCTTCGGTAAGGGGAAAAGAGGGTGCCTTTTTGACTAGGTTTTTTCCTCTCTCCAATCTTCTCGGAGCACTTGCGAGAAACTGGGACCTCTTGTGGTACTAGGGCTGAAAAGCAGAGTCAGCGGCAAAATCCTAAGGGTGGGCAGAGAGAGATCCAGCTTCGTCCAGGAACACAGCCGCCAAATCGCGAAAGAGAGAAAGGTCACAAAAAGCAACAACGAGCGCGAAAAGCAAACAGGAACCAATCGTGGAAGAGCGGCTAAACGAAAAAAAGAACACAGGGGCGTAACAATACCAGCTAGCAACAAGAATTGCGGAGGGTGAAAAAGCCAAGTAACCTCAATGATATAATTCTCGAGGATGTATAGGAAGAGACGAAGGGGAAGGGGGGGTTCAATTCAAATGTCGACGAATAGGAGCACAAAAGTCGGTCGGGGCCCCAAAGAAGGGTTCAAGAAGGGAATTAAAGGCTTATATACCTTTCCGCGGGCTGTGTCTTGCCCGTACGGTTCCAGCGGGCCTGCAAGTCCTGGCGCAATGGGCTGAACCAATCAGCTGGGGGTTTACAAAAGTAGAGCACCTCGTATCAATGTGTTGATGCGGAAGCTGCATCGGAAACGCGGGGGATCCTCGCAAAAACTAAATATGCACTGCAGGCTCCAGAAGAACTTCTTCAGGTACGCAACCGCCTGCTTGCCCGCCCGTCCGTCTGCACAATAGTGAGTCAATGATTGGCCTTGTGTCGCCATAATAGCACAGTGCGAAGAGGTGAACTGCACGGCACAGTGCTCGTACATAGCAACCGTTGGCTGGGGAAAAATGAAAGCGCTCGTACAGGAAGAGAGCGGGCGTCCGTTTTTGCATACAGCTACCTCAGATAGCTCCCGGGTGGTCCGGGCAAGGTGGTTCATAGGGCCGAAGGGGAGGGGTTGGCTGTCTCACTGGTTGGATGGCTTGGTGGAAATCAAAACCTGAGCTGCTGGTTGGTGTTGCGGCAGAACTTGGACAATTGGCCCTGTGTGACAAGTACCCGATTCAGTCGTTCCCTGTCAAATTCAGGGATAACACCACCAAAAATAGAAAGTTTGAGGGTCCAATCCCGGAACTTGTGCCTATCGATAAGAATCTCCCCCGGCCCTCCATTGGCGGTCGTAATAATTAGGGGCAGTGTTGAGGCCTTAGACGGTTGAAAGAGCTTAAAAAATAAAATAGAAAAGGGTACCATATCCACATTCCGAAATGCCTCCGAGATTCCGCAGCTAACTTAGCAAGTACTACAAGTACAAGTAGTACTCAAGTAGTATGTGCAAACACGGATTTTTTTGCCATCTATTTTGCCAATCCCTGTTTTCGGGCACTTCCTGCCTGCTACTTGTACCAATATATAGATTAAGTACCAGCACCGCAGCTCATCGTTCGCTCTTTACCCAGCAGTCATGGCAATTGGTAGCACAGATGAGTTGGACGTGCAGTACTTTACCGTACTTGTACAGTACTCTGTTGGTGGAGAAAGAAGAAATGAGAAAAAGCCACGACACACATGGAAAATAATAATAATTCGACAATTATCATATTATCATACCCGGCATAACGAACCCGAATATTTTTCTTTTCGAGTCCGAATTTTTAGTGTGGGTGCTCAGATGCGCACAGATAATTTGCAAAGTTTTGCCTCCCCCCCCCCCCCCCTGTTTTCGGGTTCATATTTCCGGGCACTTGTAATTGACCAAAACTGGCTTTTCCGCGACTCGGAAGTTACCTGCAGCTTTTTGACAGAATCGCCCTTCAACCGCACAGTGGTAAGCTGCGGTGGTAAGCTGCGGCGGTGGCGGCATACACTGGTTCTAATGTCGGGATTTGGAAGGAGGAAGGCATCCGTAGGTAGGACAGTAAGCGGCTAATTAGAGCTTCAGGTACTGTGCGACGAATTGCGTCACGGGACATCACTTGCTGCTAGTATCAGCCTGAATGGCCAAGAGTGGTCAGGTTTTGGTATGTGCTTCTCCGGTCTCGAAATCTTTACTCGAGTCATCTGAGCTACCGGCAGTGGAGAATGGATCAGTTCATCAATTCGTAGAAATCATGATCTTGGTACAGTCTATAATTCAATAATTTAACAAACTTCTATAGCTATATTAACGGGAAAAAAGGTGCCGCGGAGATCGTTATCTTTTTTTACAACAGGTTGAGGGGCGGGGGCTGTCTGTGGTGGGTACCCACGGGCAAAAGGAAGTATGCCAGACGTTAAAACTATTATTCCGAAATGCGCCACTGCCTTTCACGCTACTGCCGAGCAGTCAGGTTTGAGGCTGAAGGTATGTTGCGCTTTGTGCTACCCAGGCCTTCCAAGAACTCAAGGTCCTCCTTCCTAATCTTCCCACCAGTGTAAATCGCCTAAAAGCTTTATTAGAAATTTTGCTCTGATAGAGGGTTAAACAGTAAGTGGGAAGGCTTACACTTGGGATAGCGGTGAGGATACTTAGCACTCCTGTGAATCCCCGCGATTAGCACAAATTCACCTAGAGGATCGCGCCTAGGAAGTCGGGGTGCAAACCAATTGTCAAAACCATAGTGTTCCACCCCGCGATGTCCTTAAGGAATCCGGCTTTATGAGGTATCGTCAGTCCTTTCAGCCCCCAAAGAATAATTCTCATTTGAATGATTCACTTACACCACAAAGGCCCTACAAATGTACCAGCGGAAAATGCAAGGTTGAACAATCCATACTGTAAAATCAATCATAATTAGCAATCATATTTACAGGGAATCCCTCATTCCCTCTATTAGGTGCGCGTTACCCCTTGTGCATAAGCCCCGTTATTACCGAATATACAGGGGTTGTTTTCTTCCACCTCGTCAAGGAATAAAGTGATCTCAGTCATCAAAGTGGGCATAATCAAGACGAGCCCAATTCCGATCAAGCCAAGGATAGCGCACATCAGGACTATCTGGGAGGTGCTGTTGTGGTCCGGGAATCGCAAAAAGATGAAGAAAGGGCAGCAGAGAATGAAGCCTGCGGTTTGGACCCAGCGCGTTCCCCATTTGTCGCATGCCCAACCTATTCTTATTAGCCTTCTACAGCAGCATATGTGCTCGTACCCAAGGGAGCGACTCACCAACCAGGGGGGCGAGGAAAGTCGGGAGAACGATTGCGAGGAAGATCAGTCCTGCTCCTGTTGCGTTGAAATTGAAGAGTTCCCAAGCACGGAGGGGTAACGTCGTCTCCAACGCTGTCATAAACACCGCCTGAACGAGTGTCCCCCAAAGAGCCGTTAGGAGTCTAGGGTACTTCAGAATTCTGATGATTGGCGGCACTCTGCTGCGTTTCTTCGGGGCTGTAGGTCCTGCTTCGATGTCATTGGCTGCAGAGAAAGATGATTTCTTAGCAAGCTATTTCGAAGATATGTGTTACTAGGGGTGGCTCTTTTGCTCACAAGTATTCTCACTACTATTAGCGGGCATTGTTCCATTATCGGGCGTGTGGGCCCCCTTGGGCACTGGAATCAAGCGGCTTCCCTCGCAGGGTGATCTTGGCATGCGTGAGGGCCCGGGCGGAGATCCGGAGTCTCTCTCTGCTCCCTCCAAGGCCCCGCTGGCGTCTATTCCTGGAGAGGTCTCGCTGGATTCTTCGTTCTTGGGTAAATATTTCGCTGCGATCTTCTTCTCGATCAGGAGCAGTCGTATAATAATGTCAAGCGCTAGCTATCAAGCAAATTATTAATTAGCAAAACCCGATGACCGGAAGAGGGGGTTTAAGTTAGGCTCCGACTTACTAGGCCAAAAGCCATTGAGAATACTGAGTTAATTCACTGATTAGCTTGCAGGTTCAATAGATTTTGGTGCGACGGATATCATAAGATCCTACCAGCATAATATCCACCCCTGCCAATGCTATGTTAGCAAGATCAACTACCGAGGACGACCCACTTATGGAAGCTCACTTGTCATAAACAATACCGCCCAATAGGGGCGCCAAAAATATACCACCGCTCATTGCGACACTTTCGGGATAAACGTTAGCTTTTCCACTCCAATCATTTGTCCCGTCTGGGGGCTTGACAGGTCTCTAAAGAGCGGGATTAGACTAACCTCACTATCCCCATGGTCTGCGCGACCTCGTTTTTACCCACAGTATCGACAATGAGCGCTAACCCGACCGACCATACTACTGCGGCCGAAACTCCCTGGAGGAATCGGCCAATGATGAGAATAGTGATGTTGGATCCTACACAGAGCAGAACTGTTGCCCCGGAAAGTGCTAAAAGGCCAATTAGTAGCGTTGATCGTCTGTTGCTGCTTATGTCTGCAAGGTACCCGCATATAGCTGAGACATCCACCAACGTTAGCTTGTGCGAGGTAAAGCTTGATCTAGTGCAACAACAGGATAGGATGCGATGGGAGAGTTATAAAGAATTGGGTGGGATATTCGAAGATACGGGGGTTTGGTGGATGTTGAGGTATGCATCGTATGCCCTTAACGAGTTGGTGATATTTGGTGTTGCAGGGGATGATACTTACGAGATGCTATGAAAATGCCGCCCCCATACACAGCCAACAGGACCGAGATCCATCGTTGAACATCTAGCGAAACTATTAGAATTGATCGACAACAAATATAAGAGCTTTAAAGGGTTACCATTGTGGGGAATATTCGCTCGTTCCTCTAATGCAAATGGGAATACAGGAATGACCTAATCCAGGGTCAGCCGCATTCGGAACCCGCAAAAGTCCACAGGATCATATGAAAGAGCAGGGGCATACCAATCCATAAAGAAAAATATCCTGGTGCGCCAGTCCATTAGCACGGTAACTTCCCAATCCCAGGAACCCGTTATTGGGGAGGGGGGTACTCACAGTGAAGACCGCTAGGGACATTGCTGTAACGATAAATCCCTGACTGCTCCTAAACTCCAAGAACGCCGGCCGCTTTTCCCCATAACTGAACCATGTCCAAAATTTGAGGCTAAACATTTCCCCCGCGTTTCCCCTCTCTTCTATTATATTTCTCGATGTTGGATCCTTCAATATTTATATCTGCCAGGTTTCCTCACAAAAAAAAGTGTTTTGTCCTAATTAGGGTTGGTTCTTGAAGCACTAGTCAGCCACGCCAACTCTCCGAAGCCGCCCTCGGTATCAAATTAGGTTATTCGCCCACTAATTCAATCGTCCGGGATAAAGGCACAAAGAGACACTTATGACTTGCGCTGTCAAAGAAATCTGCGAATAGGTTTTTGCTTAAGAAGTGATTGAAGGGGTATGCGGGTATAAGAGCAGAAAGAAGAAAAGCAAAGAACGGGCCTAGGCTAGATCTGCTTTTGATTTCGGGAAGTAGGGTTCTTAATAGTCCGTTCGAGGGGAGGGGAGCAGCGAGTCAAGCTAAAGAAGTACTGCGAAGCTTCTGTAGTCTTATAATGAAGGTCTAAAGAGAGCCCTGGATGGCGGAGAATCCTTATATGCACTAAGGACAACGGATCTCCCCCAGCACGGTAAGCTGGGAAAAGTAAGTGCATCACCGGTATGCGGGGGACGGGGAAGGTGGAGGAAGTGAAAAGGTTCAATTGAGTCTAATTTTTTTACAAATGGAAATACCGGTACGACAGTCTACTTTACCGCATGCCCTTGCTTCTAGGGGCGGCATTCGATCTCTAGATTCCTATGATGGATAATCGCCTTGCTTTTTGCCCAGTGGTTGACAATATCCCTACCACTCCGGCCGCCAGAAGCCCGTTTTCGGGCCGGATGGTGGCCAATGCTTGGATTTAGCGGTGTTGGTAAGCCCTTGCGGGCGGTGGGGCTCGATGCTTCATCTGGTTGAGGTTTCTAAATGGGATCCCCGTCGCTGCAGCCTGACCCAATACCTTTTGAGAGTGTCGTAATTTTTAAAGCATGCTCTAGCGTAGTGCTGTTGTCTGATGTTATTCATCATTTGGAAAAAAAAAGACCATTGTCCCCTTCCTCGCTTAGAAATTGCCTTTCTCGCATATCAGAGATCGATTCTGAATGGTTGGCGTGATGATGATGGCTTATCGATTGGTGGGAGGGCGGGGTGGAAGGTTTATCCAACTCGGGGTTTCCCGAAAGGAAAAAGGAAAGAAGCTCCCCAATGCGCCTAGACTAACGCTATTGGATAGCAATCGTTCGGGTTCTAGGAATCAGGGTCATGGCGATACGAGCACTGTGCTGTTCCATCCCTAATAGTGTCTCTGACTCGAACCGAACCATTTGTTGCCTCTTCCTTTCTGGGGGTTTCCTTTCTTGTTTTCAGGACGGAAAATTCCAAATACTTGGTGATCTGCAACCAGATAGTCGGCTTACGGTATTTGGGTATTGTGCTCGAGTACTCGTACTAGCACTCATATCTGACAAAGCCGGATACGATGTGAATTTTGAAAATACTAGCCTTCCCCGCATGCCTTTTGCTATTGTGATCAGGCAGGCCTGGATGTGGTAGATCCAGTAGAATTGAGTTGGTTTACCCTGGAAGAGGCCGAGAGACCAGAGCAGAGCCGCAGAGAAGAGCACTAGAGTATACAGGTATTAGTACACAGGGATTAGCCTATCATAAGCGATCGCGGTACTTGAGCACACCGGTCGAGTACTCGAGTGCACGTCCAGGGCCGGTTTGGAGTTAATAGCTTAAGAAACAACTTCATTTTGGATGAACACTTTAGAGCTTCCCATAGAGTTATCTCGACTGCCGCACAGTGCTCGGGCATAGATATGGCTTTGATACTCTAATTATTTATGATCGAGCCCCCCCGCTACTTGTCTGTTAGCATGGGATAAAGCCTAGAAGCCCTCCACGTGTGCAGTACAGTACAGTAACGTTCCTTTTTAAGAGTTGGATTGGTAGACTTTTGCACTTCTTAGTCGGCGCCCGGGCTGGAGTTCATCCTGCGGAACGGATCCTCTCCGAGGGACTCTATCCACTGCAGGCGCCACATACGACTTGTGCCCCACGTGGGGCTGCACCCTGATCCTTGTAGGCCGGAAGATTACCGGTACTCGCAATGTCGAAGCGTTTTTTGGAAAGACTGCTACCGTGCTAACTGAGGAGAACCGCCCGACACCTTTACGTTGAAATAAGAAGCGGCTGAGGTGAAACTTACAATTGCGTCAAAATCAGAGCTATGAAAGGCATAGTCCTGGCTATAAAGAGTTCTCCTATGGCGTTTTATTACGATTTCGAGACAAAGCTGGTATAAAAATCTTATTTGAACGTACTGGCGCCGGGCGGTTCTCCTTAATTAATACGGTATTGAATACCACCAAAATTAGGCCTTTTGCTTGGATTTGGGCGGTATGCAATAGCAGTCTTTTTTAAAAACGCTTCTACATTGGGAGTATACCTCAACTCCACCTAAGTTACTAGTGGTATGGAGTATTGCGACTTAAAGCCGACACTCGAGCACATCCTCGCGAGGACCGTACCGTAAAGACTTTAGTGTCTGGCAAACTCAACGGGGGAGGATATATGTGAGCAACAGGACTGATAAAGTCTAATGTAGTTATGAGGTTGTGTAGCCATCAGCTAGTACTATATTACTCCCGGTCGAGAGTTCGCTTTATCAGGATATCGTCGGCTGCAGCTGCTTTTTTAAGAGTCTTGCGAGAGCCCTGAAAGACTATCACAGGGATGCAGGGCCAACCAGCCACAAGATACTATCATAGATTAATTTATCTTCGTGAGCCACGCTTGGTACTGTACCAGATATTATCACAGGCGCTTATACCGGCTAATCTCCAAGAAACACTGCACTCACCTTATCTGTGCCATAGCCATCGGGGACCCCTTAATGGGGGCGCAGTATCGTGGGCGGAGCACAGAAAGTGATATTTCATGACCCGGTAAGGAAGAAAGTGCAGAGCTTGGTTCGCCGACAGCGGACAAAAAACCCAAGCGAGATAAACTGCCGATGTTCTGGAAATGAGATGGTTCGACTACCGTACGCGTGCCGTCCAAGATAAAATGAGATAGCCCTGTTGGGGACGTACTGTACTAGTACTGTACCAGTGCGGGTAGGTCTTGTGCCTGCAGGTGCCCGGTACGTGGCTAAGAATAAACAGATTTGCTAGGTGCGGCGGAGCGGACTGTAGGGGATTGTTTGGGGGAAATGTGGAATCAAGGGCTTGCAATCAATCTTGTAAGACGCCTTGTAGAATAATACTTCCTACTATGTTTGCTAACTGGTGTCCCAAGTCCCAAGATTATAGAGACTAGTAGTCCTTGTGTAGCATGCGAGACCAGCCCTACCAGTAATAAAAACAGACTTTACATGGTTTGGTTCAGAGTGGGAGAGCACCGTATATGGTGTTCAGAGGAGAGCATGGAAAAATACCAAGAATCATGGTGCTATGAGGATGAGCGTTTCCTTTACTTATCTATCACTCGAGTTGTACATTCTGAGTTGAAACCCACTTAACCTGAGACCCTCATATCTTGTTCCTTTCAACGAATATCAAATTAGCACTGGCCAGTTTCTTAGTCATTAGGCCATTCGAACTGGTCGACAGTACCTCTCTTCTTTGTATTTTAACTGTTGTATTCTTTAAATACCGACTTCAAAGCTAATAAAGTATCGAGCTTTCCAAATGTGATATTCCCATGATAACATTAATTTACTTAGCCAGTGTGGTATCCCTTATTCAGGGGAGAAGACCGCCATTGTCTACAACTGAATTTGATGATAGATTCTACGGCACTAGGTATCAATAAGCTTTCACAGTAAACTCTATTCTTCTTCCCAGCTATTCCGCCAACTGACCAACTCAATTCCCGGTCCTCCGCTACTTTCGGGGCAGGGCGAGTGTCTTGTACTGCCGCGTACCAACTCCTTCAATACCACCGACTGCCGCAATTACTTTTGGTAGAAGGCTACTATTTTCGATAAGCCGTCTTAAGCCTCGCCCTGGTTATCCTTACGAGAGCCTGGCCTATGGCAGCGGAACACCAGAAACTTCCTAGTTGAAAGCATCGGGGAATGACTCTTACGAGCCGGGGGGATTTGAGAGCAGGTACACCTGTTGTCGGAGACTCCAACCCGAAAACATAGTTGGATTCCGGTATGCGGATCCAGGGCCCGGTGGGACTTATATCAGGTAACAAGGAACCTCGAGGAATGGAAGTACATGGGAATTTGCTGACGGACCTTGATGTTAGGTTAATAGTGATATGCAACTGTAAAATCAGGCTGGAGGGGAATTTTTTGCCAATTTAGTTTCCTTACTCTCACTTTGCTGCAGAAAAATTGTCGACGCGGAAGCCAGAGGCTCTGCTCAAACAGGCTGTGGGCTGGCTTAAAGTGGTACTATGAGGAATAGCAAAAGCCTACAGCAACTAGAAAATGGTAATTGGTAGATGGGGGCTATGAATTTGTGTTATTGTCAAGATGCTACACACCATTCTTCCGCAAAGAGTGCCTCCATATATATAGCAGCGCTCAACCTGAGTCTGTTCTGGAATATCGAGTTCAGCTTCTTGGCTGGCCAAAAAAGTTTCTCTAGGAGTCTCCAGGTGCCGGGATATTCATGACTAGATGACCCGACATCCCAGAATGAACCAGGTAGCGTCCTACTGAAAGAGGAAGGACTTTGCGCATCACTTCAAGTCGAGGTGAATCATTATCATTAAACATTTTCATACTAGGTTGGAAGAGGCCACAATCCCGGATGCGGTGGACAGCAGCCCGGAGGGGCACATCTCAAACAAGATTCCCGAAGATCTTGTAGAATTGAAGCGGAGGGGTTGTGGAAGCTACCTCAAATTTTCCACTAACAGATACGCACCTAGATCCATACTGGTCTCACTGAATATTGATGCGGTCCGGCAAGAAACCAGGGCCCACTACCAGGGGCAAGGTCGCAACTCACGGGCCGATGGCTTGGGGTTGGGAGGTGCCTGCTCAAGCATGGAGCAGCTTTGTGTTGGATGAAGGCACAAAATGGGAGGGAAAAGACACCCCGAATTACCCCTTTAGTCTAGACTTCTCACTAGCCGACCCCCTTGAGCTCCGATGAATTGTGCCATTCCCTAGTAATCAAGGTCAGGTTGCCGGGACCATAGTGATCATATTTCTTTAATAATATTATCATATAATTGAACTAACGGCGAAGGTCTCCAATGCCACGGCTTTTCATGTTTTATCTCTCCAATGCCACAGCGCCCCCCTAATGCCTCAATATCTTATAGGATCGGACAGTAATCTAATAACTAATTTTTTTTTCTTTTTTTCTTTTTTTCGATAGTGCTAGATCCAGGAGACAGGAAAGTAAGCATGGAGGAAAGAAACTTTGCTACTAGGAGTGAGGCTCACGACAGGTACCCCCCTCCTCGACCTGATCGCGTGATAATTCTAATTTTCAACCTCACTCCTAGCAGCAATTTTTCTCGCCTCCATGCTTACCTTCCTGTATTCTAGATCTATCACTATAGAAGAAAGAAGAAGAAAAAGATTATTTAGTTATCAGATTATCGTTCGATCTTATAAAATGTTGTGGCATTTGTAGGACGGTGTGGCATTAGAGAGATAAGTCACTGTTTGGCAGGCCACTATTTTTAAGAAATGCCATTTTTCCTAAAAACTCCTTTTTTACTAAAACTTAGGCCTCTTTGGCCAATAGATATAAAAGCTTCCATATCCAGATAGAGACTGCCATTCTAACTATTTTAATGAAAAGAAAAGCCCAGTAGGAGGCCTGCAGGTTGAGCTATGATATAACCAAAAAGATTCAATGTTGCGATATTTCATTTGCAACAAAAATGCCATAAAGGTCAGGAAATGCCATTTTTCTTGGGCCCCAAACAGGGCCTGAAACATGAAAAGCAGTGGCATTGGAGACCTTGACCGTAGAAACAATTCTCGGGTTTACGGGAATTCACTATTACTGGAGGGGGCTGGGCTCAAGTCGCCGGGGGGGATTGGAAGGGCTCAACCCTTGGTCTACACCGGTCAACCTCAATGGCTAATGGTGGTGCCTCGAGCGGAAGCAATAAGACTGAGCCCAATGGCAAACTCCCAACATCTCTAACAATAGATATCGCCTTTGAGTTCAATGGCAAGCCTTCAAACTTCCACTCAATGGCAAATGTCCAGTCTCTGTACCAAAGACTCACCAGAATGTCCCCTAACCATCTATATAAGGGACCTCCGGGGCATCCTCCAGCTCACCACAAAACACTCCTCATCAAATCTTCTACTTTCCTATCGATATCATCCAAAACCTTTTCAAACTTCCTCAACAAGACATATCTAAACATCTTTCAGAAGAAAAAAACCATTTTCTACCACAACTTTCAACATCCTCTCACCAAAGTACCCTTCCCCAAATTCCCTTGCAACCCAATCCCCAAACTAACCCCCATCAGCGCAAAAATGGGCAACTTCAGCAGCAGAGCTGCACGTGATCTAAGCCTCGAAATCTCCAAAACCGACCAAAAGATATCCGAAATCTACCTCGCTCACGAAAAAGCACTCGAAGAGATGCAAGCTACCATCACAAATCTCCAAAGGAAAGTCACCGAACACAATGAAGAGCAAGTCATGTTTTCCAACATACTCGATAATGAGATAGTCCCCGTCGTCGTCATTGCCCGGGGGAAGATTGCCGAGATCGAGAGGGATAAGTTTGGGGATATTGATGTGTACGAGGGGCAATATGATTCGGAGTCTGATTCGGAGTCCGAGGGTACTCAGTCCCTCGGATCTGAGGCTGGGTCGGGTTTTCTTGCGGCATTGGCTAGGATGGGGAGGGAGCGGAAGAGTGAGTATGTGGTGGATCGCTCTGCGGCGTCTACATTAGAGCCTGGCGAGCAGGTCCAGGAACCGCTGAGGGAGGGCCCCGGCGAGGGAGGGTGGAGGGACTACCTGGTGAGACCGCGCATCGCGTGGCGGTTGCAGATTCTGATCCACCTGGTGCTCATTTTTTTGTATTTTCCTCTGGCTTGCAGTTATTTCTTTAATTAAAGTTGAATTAAACCTATAGAGTAGAGTGCTTGAGTTGGCCCGATGCTTGTCACCATGAATAAAAGTAAGCAGGGCATCGCACAAGTGCCAAACCAGTACGACAAACAGGCCTTTTACTCAAAAGGAACTCCAGAGATAGAATAGTCAATATCCATGTCTTTCGGCCTTAGTTCCGCAGCCAGCCTATCACATCGAACTCGGGAAATAGACTACCTACTCTACTAGTTCCCTTGAGCCCTGCTGCCCCGGACCAATATGCATCCAGCACTTCTGAAAGCATCCCGTATCCTCCAAGACCGAACGCCCTAGCTGGTTTTTCCGGTGGGATTGAATTCACCGAGTGAGATACTGTGATGATGATGCCACAAACCTTCCCCCTTTCATCTTCTCCCCAGAAGCTGTGTGCTGGCATCTCATATGATACTACTCACAATGCCGTGACGTTTGTAAAACGGACTACTATTGCATACAGCTAAAAATTAGCCAAGACTTAGAATTTCGGTAGTATGCCATAGCAATCCGTTTCAAAAACGTCACGGCATTGCAAGTACTCGAGTACAGCTTGAACTTTGATCTACGTAAGAGCTCGAATAATTAGTGCTCATGCTAAGGCGTCGAAGATTCCCTCTCTTGGATAGGGGGTGGAAAACACTGCGAAAACTTACCCCCTCAGCACCCCCCTAAAAAAACAAAAAGTGTTACTGTACTAGTAAAGGCAACCCCAACGCCCTAGCCCGAGTACCAATTATTCGAGTTCTTACGGTAGCTCCCCCAGAGCGGGCGTAACGAGTTCGATAGTTACACGGTAAACAGACTAGCCCCCTACTGTAGTGATAAACGCTTGACCTCTGAATCTGGCTGAAATCTTTGGCCTGCATGGCTAGAGTAGGTGGTATCGCACCGCCCAACATGGATTCCGCAGTATATCACAATAAATAAGGTTATCAACACAACGAAACAAAGTGAATTAGAAAAAGCTAGGACGGATCCCTGTCTTACAATGGGTGCAACTACTATCCCAGCATCAGATGGACTGATGCGTTGCACCCTGTTCTATCTCTAGGTTAAAGCAATACGGCTAGCTGATATCTACAGTAAGACGGTGCTGGGAAATTCGGCACCACCACTAACTGCAGGGCATAGCTGGATACTCAGGATTTTGGAGGGGAATTCCTTACCAGTATACCCATTCTGATCGGCATGTAGAGACCTCACGTTACCCCCCCCCACAGCAGCGCTCTCAGACCCAGTCATCTACCCAGTTTGGGTCTACTATTACCGTAGAGGCTTGAATAATTGAGCCGTGTGCTATGTCGTTGGAATTCCCTCTCTCAGTTTGCTGTGTTTTTTGCCCCCGTCCCAGAGAAGGAAATTCTGGACTTCATAGCACACGGTTCAATCATTCGAGTTTTTACGGTAGTCAGGCGCTAACCCTGAGACCTTGTGTCCTCTAGCTATGATAATTCAAGTTCCAGCTCAAGCTCAGTATAATAACTCCCTAGAGCTGGGCAAGCCAAGAGAAGAATACAGTGCTTAGTAATGACCCTTTCGCTGCTGCTGCTATTCCTGTGCCGGTTTCCTTAGGTCGTCGATTTATAACTTTAGACCCTATCTTAGTGCGCTATTAACCTTAGGCTTGCGCCGGACAATACACTCTATCAAAAACCCACGAGATAAAACGCTATATATTGACTACTTAGGATATATATTACACTATTAGAAAGCCTTGACACTGCTCTCGCACTCCTCCAGCCCCACTTGGCAAGTAAAACCCACTTCATAGAACTCATCAGAACAGCTTTTTATCTCTGTGCTCGACCCTGAAGTCCCTATAAAACAAGGAACAACTAGAGAAGAGTTTTTCAGAGTTGTTTAAGCTTGTCATCATATGAATTGAAATCCCCTTAGTTCCCACATATTCCTCCTCTTTAACCATGCCTCCACGTTCTCCCACTTCAACCACTCCTCCACTCCCCCTATTCCCCCTCTTCACCCACTCCTCCACGTTCTCCTTCCCTACCTATTCCTCCACTCCCTCCCTCTCCATCCATTCCTCCACACCCCCCCAACCAATCAGCCGTGTTGGGGGTTTGCTGATTCGTGCTTCGATTGCCGTCCTTTTGGTTCCCTTGGTGCTTTGGTGCTTTTGTCCTGTGGTCCTGTGGTCCTGTGGTCCTGTGGTCCTGTGGTCCTGTGGTCCTGTGGTCCTGTGGTCCTGTGGTCCTTGGGCCCTCGTCGTCCTTATGGTCCGGATGGGCAATTGTCGTTGTGTTGGAGTGTTTTGTGTTGAGAAGGAAGGAAGGAAGGAAAGGAGGAAAAAGGCGGAGACATGACCTCCTGATACAGACAAACCGCCCTACCAACCCTACCCACAAAAATGAGGAAGTACTGCTACCATGCCACGACACAGAAGTACGTTCCATTATTTGCCGACAGACCCCCCCCCCCCCCCCCCATATACCCCCCAAACCAAACCCTATCCTACCGCTTTCCTAGCGGGCACGGGAGAGGATGCCCAGGATACCTCTGGGACAATAATTTCCCCAGCTTGGCTATCATACAATACTATTATCCCCAATCCTGTCTCTCTCCGTGACCGCCGGCAATTGTATTACTCGGGAATCAATTAATCTCGCATCCCGCTTCAGATATAGCGCCCGCAACTACTATAATTAGTCCTGTTATCCCGGGAACGGCGGTTCTGGAAAACCAACACACACTTCCAAATTACGAGAAGATGTCCTCGGGCTGAGCTATGGAATACACATTCGCAGGAGCCTATTTGAATTCTGCACAGCTGCTCGCAGGAAAATAAGACACTAACTGTGGTTCTCTAGCTTCCCTTCTTTCCCCAGCCGTCGGGCAGGGAAGTAAGGCAAGTGTTTTAAACAGTGAGGTGTACTAGCATCGCCCAGCGAGGTCGCAT
>Ga0307513_10004912_pt1 | contig 17754 bp, 14 predicted proteins | sample 15_EM_MG_FD_202174 | JGI IMG/M metagenome (GOLD analysis project Ga0307513, IMG submission 202174) | Populus trichocarpa ectomycorrhiza microbial communities from riparian zone in the Pacific Northwest, United States - 15_EM | ecosystem: Host-associated > Plants > Roots > Unclassified | place... | reverse complement strand
ATTCGAACCAGTGACCTGGTAGCTCTGATCAACTGTTAGAGTTATGCTTGGACACCATAACCTTCAGGCCAAAAGGGCATTATGATCAGAGCTGATCACGTAGTCCACAGGCGGTATATATGCGGATCGTAACACGAACGCGCCCTGGTAGATCAAGGGGAGTACCCAAAATAATAATAATCAGCGACTCGCTGAATTAATATATATTGCTACCTAATACGAATCATACGCACGAGGGGATCTGACAAGAGACGCCGATATCAGTTTACGGAGTCGGCCTGTTCGGAGGCATTCAAAGGCAGTCTCCACCTAAAGGGGTTTCCTCAGATCTGGTACCACATATATGGGGTTTCCTCAGATCGGGATATAAACCGAACCGACGCTCCTCAGTGGGTGACGGAACAACTTTATAACAGTACCCTTTTTACATACCGTCTGCCACTGTACCTCCTGTCTTCTGTCAGACCCCATTGCACGCTTAACTAATTCGAATTCCACTAGAAGTGGCGACACTCGACTGAGGAGCACGATTAGTGGTGGTAACCCTCACCGGCAAGCCAGAAGCTTGCTCTATTGTCTAGTGAACAGTTTCTTTTTGCTTCCTGCATGGGGGGGGATTCGCCATCAGGGCAATGCGTTAGCTGCCAGCACTCGACAGGATCGCCGTAATGGCCGCAGGCAGCAAGGATCGTACCCGAAGCTTGATAACATCAAACGATCCTTCGGAATCTCTCGGAAATGGTCAGCTTCTTCCACGGGCCGCGCAAGTAGGGGCCAGGCCACAATAATATTCAAGAGCGTATACAATATTACCAGTCACGGCCACCGGTTTTGTTGAAAGTCATTATACTCGTCAGGCGCTGCACTGCAAGAATGGCGCGCCGAATGACGCACAAGAGCGTCGCCGAAACAGGAGCTGGATTATGTCCTAACATAAAACGGGTACAGGTGCCACATTAGCAGACAGCGCAAGCAGAGTACAACTATCTGAATCACGCAGTGCGGACAATCACATGGTCGCCTCGAGGATATAACATGGTGACGCCCTCCTATTTCGGTCCCCATTCCACGGGTCCACTTTTCAAAGTTGCACATATTTATACGCTGTGCAATGACCTCGCCAATTGACCTAACTGTGTGTCTCTGTCTCGGGTCAGTACTAGTTACCTTGTCTTCGCGGAATCAGGCTCTCATTCTGCTTTTCAGCGACAACACGCCGATCATCAGGAACGGGTACTGTGGGCGCAACTGCTCTGTCTACGTGAAGGGTATCTGGTATCCCAGCTCGTATCACCACCCACAGAGACCTACCGTCCCGCCTATGTCTCAAACCCAACCTATCGGCTTTGTTCAACCCGTATCTAAGCCTTCCCCGCACGTCTCCTTCGCGAAAACGGCTCAGGTTTATCATTTTGAACCCTCCAATCCGCCAAGGGTTCCTCGCGAGATGCGGCACAGCACTCGTCGATAACCCATTCGTTGCAATAACCTCTTTTATTTTACATAACTCAAGGGATACGGAGATTCGACCGATTTACCCTACGTCTCACTCGTCTGTCATAAATTATAAGGAGTATGTGCCGTCTCTCACCTCTATCCCACCTCCACAGTATCCTATTGAATATGTCATGAAACATAATTGGAGCGCCAGAACCCCTATACCACATATTCAATATAGCTCTGTTTGTAAAGAACTTATATACGTAGCTAGTCATTACTGAAACAATTTAGTCTCTGTGGAACGTTGGCCAAACGAATCGGGTTTGTTTGATGATTTCTGAGCTTGTGAGGCTTGCAACATCCTTACGCACTTGAGGACAGAGATATACGATATCTTTTCTACTAATTCTTTGGTCGGAGGCGGCATATTTGTGATAAAGTCGTGCATGGTTGCTCGATTTTGCCACGACCCTTGACCTGGTCCTCAACTTTTTCTACTAGCTCCAACGCCAATATACAGTATATCAAGAGCCAACACAGATATACCCCGTTCTCACCTTGAAGATTCACTGTTATCTCGAGCGGGCTCAAACGTCCTTCAGGCCGACATCTCCCAAATGAGGTTACTGTAAGCACGCAATAGCCATTATTTATCAAGTCCATTGACCAATTCGGTGGCTTTGCTGACAACCAACTTACCCTCGTCCACACAAGGGCCACAGTGCGAGTAGCGCTCTTAGATATCTCCTGAATCCGGTCGTGCTGTTGGGCTGCAAGTTCTCTCATATCACATCTTCCTTTACTAGGGGTTCTGTCTTCTATTCACTGCCTGGACGGAGACTGGATAATCTGGCGTTGCCGAGAAGGCGCAAGAAAATGGTACTGCCGCCGTTGATCTACAATAGTACACTATGGTTAACCTGGCATGATCGAAGGGAGAGTTTATACTGAACGTTTGCGATCCGCCACTAGTACCTTAGACCAGCGCGGCGAATCGTCGAGAAATGCCCGAAACATCACACCGAACGCATATATTCTACTCACATTGAACCTAACTCTACACTCTATTGTATTACAGTGGCTGGCATTGTTGACGAAATGCGCTCGCTCGCTCTCTGCTTCCTGTGGTGATTTATCTTCGCGGAAGGGGGAAGGTCAACTGTTTGGACTGCATCGTAGAGTTAAGGTGCCAACCTTCATGCGGACTATCCCCCGAAGTCAAGTCGACCTGCTCAGTGTCTCACCCAACCTCTATATTTGGGACCATCAAAGAAGGTGTTGAGAATGAGTACAAACTAGTATCCACCAGTAGGTCCATCGAAAGCTCGGTTCCGATCTGAGCTTCATGTAGGATTGCAGCAGGAAATCGAGTGTTCTACTAGGATGAACGTAGGTATCAGGGTAAACAATTATACATTTACTGTAGCAATGTATCATGAACCATGTATGATTCGTTCCTTGATGTTGGATTCAATCACAGGACCTATCCCCTTTCAAACAGTCATACCCTCTGAGTCTCCATCTAATGGACACTCTCCGAGTATTCTGGGATTTGACAGACGATAGGACCTCTTCACTGGACGAGGCAGGCAGCAAATCCCTTGATTATTCCGGGCCAATCCCGGAGAGCTGATCATCCGAATTGCGGAAGTAGTCATAAACTGCTTTGCCGTGGTACAATCCTCCGAGTAGCGCCCAGGAAGGCTCTATTCCGGGACATCTCAGACGTTTTCCCAGGCTCTAGATACCGTACTGGAAAGCTCGATTCTGTTTAACCGATGATTGTGGGAGGAACACGACCTTGCACGGATGAGGGTCGGCCCCTTTGGCCACGAGGCGGTGTGACATGCAGTTCCTTCGACCCTTTGCGATATACTACAACCTTTTGTCGTCATCATATCCCTCTTCACTCTTGCACTCAACGTGCTTGATTCTACCCAATTGAATTTCATCTTATAATTTCGAATTTGCCCTTCGTTGGATCAATTATACTCTGTGACATCACTTGTTTCCTTGGTCCTTACTGCCCTTTGCCATATGGCCCAGCCTCTTTCGATCCTATAATTAGTTAGACTCCCAACCCCCCCCCCCAATGGGATGTTCCATGATATCCGACTACATTCCTCGCCTTTCACAAAGTATTGTCTGTATCCCATATACCGGTCTCGTTGCCCTCCTTGCGATCGCGGAATATATTGAGAAGAGTTCCATGGTTAGAGGCTGAAAATCCTTCGATGGGTCTGCGGTTCCCTCTTGTCTTTTCAAGGAAGGAATAAACAGGATCCACTACCGACTGTGGGCTGACCAAGTCCGACGTAGGTGGTAAACAAAGCCTTGCTTCCTGTTCCCATTAAGTCACCCGCTGGTTCGCTTCCGGCTCTCGTGCCACTCCAGCTTGCCGTCGTCGACGCTTGCTCGCATTCGAGTACAGCAATCAACGTCAATAGCACCGCAACTTTCAAGCTATGTGGTGTGTGATCGGTTTAACAACCTCTTGGGCTCGTATCTAGAGTGCTAATCTTTCTGCTTCCTATTCTCTCTTTGATAACAAATCGGGGCCATCCTAATTACATATACGCAAATTTATTGCAAATTTATTGATCGGTTCTGGCTGCAGGTGCGATAACTGCTTACTCGTTCTGCCACTCGTGAGTGACTCGCCGGCTTGGTCGTCGCATATAATCTGACGTCTGCCCCTACAGAGGGCTGGCGCAATCGCATGGAACGTGGTCATCGCTGTATGTCCAAAGCGCTTTTCCGCGGCGCAACCAGCAAAGGCGCCTCGATTCCAACCTGACGACTGTGTACCTCCGTCCCTTTTACAGCTGTACAGTGTAGCAGGTGGTCTCTTCTTGCTAAGAGTAGGCCAATTCCTCTACTTCATTTACCCCGAATGGTCAGTCCAGCTCCTTTGTCAATGCCTACAGTCCCGGAAACTCACCAGCGAGCTTGATGCCCCGCATCTTTCTTCAGGTTCATCTACGGTGGTATTGGCATGGGAGTATGCGCGATGGCATGTATTGAGATGCTTGCTCTTTCCAACGTGTGTAGCCCGTCCTGCCTCGATCCTCGATCTTGGTAGTTACTCACTGTGGTGTAGCGTTCGATCGTCTGGATCAATGCTTGCCAATTCCTGTGGCCGTTCGTCATCGTCATTTCTGCGATACGGGCCATTTTTATGATATGGCAGTTGCATCGTGGGTGTGTAACTTTGGCTCCTGCGGACGATCACGATCTAACGGTCGCTACCAGTAAGGACAAGATCATCTGGGAGTGCGAAAATGGCGGTCAACAGTGGGGCCAACCCGAGGAAGCTGGCTATGCCAACTCCTCTGGCTTCCCCAACGCCATTTGCGGCCCTGGCTGGCAGAGTCTCTTTACTGCCTTTATCGTCAGTTTACTGGTGGACCTCGGGTTCCAAGTGCGTAAAAATTCTTCTCCCGAACGGCCGTTGTTGACATCCCCTATTTTCTATTGCTCGTGGGACTCGGGCTGTGATCGAAGATGTATGCTTTCTTCCTCAATTGGCGCTTCAAGAGACGGATAGAAAAGTACACCCTCATTCAGAATAAGTTTCGTAAGTCAAGCCGATCCTCTCTCTCGGAAAATCCTGTCATCATTTCACAACAAACGAGCACTCCTTCACGAATGACAGTTGACATCACTGTCCATATGCTCTGTCCCTGCTTGTCAACGGTGAGAAGTAAGGGACATGAGATCAGGATCTATCCGATGGATAGAATCGCCGACTTTTGAGATAGAGACCGGAAGGGGTAAAGCCCACAGACTAGAAAGGACTATCTGACTATGTCTGAGAGGGACAACTTCTGAACAGGGAGTTGAAAGGTGAATAGTCCTGTCAACGGGAGCTTCGCCTTCTCCCGTATCACACTTGTTTGTTTGTGGTTCGGGGTGGAGGCTCCAGACTCTTGTTTCGTCATAGACTCCTGTTTGAATGGTTGTTTACGCCCAACTTTCCTTGCACAGCTGGACTCTCGTACCATGCATGAGCATCCCCTCGGATGCGTTGCGGCGGCATGCAAGGCGAGGCAATGAGCCAACCTCGCGCCGCCTGTACGACCTGTTCTCAAGTAGGATTCTCCAGCAACGACCCAGCAGACTTTTTCATTATTGGAACCCGACCTCGGACAATTTCTCGGACACCCTTACGACCCACCTCAGTACGAAGCCAGCTCCGTAAGATTCTTTAATGCCACGAGACCCACTTGACTCTGTCGGCCGATCCAGAGCAGCGATAGCACCACAGCGGCCGGGGAAGCCACTATTAGTTCAACGCCTCAACTTCTGTCCACCTGGTCTTCGGTGGCCGCGGCACTGGGCTGGGATTGGGATCCTCAACCTCTTCTACCTCTCGTTGCGACTCTTGCGATCCCCCGACTCCGGCGTTCTTACCGAACGGAGGGATAGCAAATATTCCAATGCTTGCCGAGAGACCCTCTCGACTCGATCTCGTTCTCACCTCTGTCTCATATTTTCTCGTTCTTGTTCTCTCTGTCACGACCCTCATTGATTGGCATCGCGTTTTCGCGTGCTCATCCTTACGACCCCTCATTTTGTTCCACTTGCTAGTTTGTGTTATCTGAATATATCACGACCCACCTGTTTACGACCTTTTATCTTCTGCCCTTGAGAATGAACCACATGTTTATTTAGCGTCGGTCGGCACTCGGGTATGTAGCAAATCGGAGGCAAAACCGGTGGGCAGGAGCTCAGAAGGGAAAAGGGTATACCGTACCACTGACGTGTTTGGCCAGACTCGGAGGTTAGTTCCGAGGGAATGCTAGATAGGCAGGCCAAGGGCGAAAAGAAGGAAATAATTGTGTACGTTGTGAAGGGATTGGGTGATCATTCTCTAGTGGCCATGGTCCCGTGCTACCCACTGCTGGTGTCAATACCAGTTGGCACGAAGGACGATTGGTCGAAAATCAACGTCTAGCTTGAGCCTGAACACAACACATACACACACGGGGGGGTGACTAGGGTCTCTCTCTGGTCTCGGGAGAAAGGCTGCGGAACGAAGAACCGGCCAGGAAGGAAGGAGAAAAAAGGTCGAGTTTAAATTTCTTTTCGCCCATACCGCTGAATCGTGAGCCATGAGGTAGGAATTTTCGCATGCGAGGTGGAGGTCACTTGGTTGCGCGTAGAAATTGGGCACGGCTAACTGTTGAGAAAGCTATGTGCTGCTATGCCGCGACGTGCCTTTCGACCGCTGGAGGTGGAGACTGGGAAGGGTACGAGTGAGATGAAGGGTGAGAGGATCGAGCAAAGGGAGTTAGGATGGGATCGCCACGACGGGTAGGTGGAACGAATAGAATCGAATGGGAAAACAGTAGGCTGGGAGACGCGTAGCACGGTCGTATCTGCGATAGCACGCCCGTTGACCTGGGCCTGGGGTACGATGGATAACAGAAGGTCAGTGAATGGCAGTGGCGGTGAGCGAGGGGTTGTTTTCCAAAAATTTCCCAATGAACAACGACCGCCGGTACCCCCACTCCACTCGAACAGCTAGTAACGCGTAACGGATTCGGTCGGCGGGGTCAGTGAATCCCCTGGACCGATAAAGGAGGCGGAGGGGCCTGAAGGCTGCGTCGAACAGACTGGATGATTGGATCTGAGAGAGAAGAATTCGCTCCGATCCACCCTCCTTCCCAACCCCCGCCTAGAATTGGAAGGCGCCCTCCCCACCCTCGCCTCCCCAAACTGCGATGGTGGCGCCACTGTGCGGGGAAAGCGCTCAAACGTGTTGCGTAATGCGCTTGTCAAATGGGGCGCTCGGGACTAGCGAGGAATACAACAATCGGGTCGGCTGGAGAGACGAACCGAAGTGTGGCGAAGGTGGCGAAGTGACGAAGGGCCTTGGCGGGACACGAAAGGGAAGCCTCCGGACATTGCTGGGCGTGTGACCTGTTTGTAGGTCTGGATATGGATATGGATCGATGGGTGGACTACCGAAGAAAGATGAGAATTGAGACGTCGAAAAGTCAAGGGACTAATAATCGGAGAGGAAGCAGTGTAGAATCGAACCGAATGGAAATAGGTAGAGGAAGGAGTGAATATAGATACACCTCGCACGCCTAGATGATTTCGTAGCGAGCAACCGAGTTGAAAACGAAGCCGAGTGAACCGCTGACCGCTGGTGACCGCTGGTGGACCACTGGTGAGAGCTGGGTGCTGATGTGTGTGTCGGGGACAGTTAGCGGGGACCGAAGTGAGAGAGCGCACCGGACGGAAATTGTTTGGTAAGAGAAAGCGAGAATCGGGTGGATTGGGCTTTGGAGAGGAAGGAAGGGATGAGCCAAATGGGGAAGAGGAGACATGAGGCAGAAGCAGAAGCAAAAGGGACAGAGAGACGGAGAAGGACGGACTGATCGGGCCTTGCGGCGCTGGCTCATCCCTTCGCTTGGATTGCCTTGATTTGTAGAGACTGTCCTCGTCTGCGAAGACCCCAGGACCAGGTATAATAACATGTACCATAACCCGACGCCATCGCCCTCCTCGTCCTTTTTCCTTCGACCCCGTCCGTCGTAGCCAGCCAGCCAGCCCCGTCCTCCGCTCCTCCTCCTCGTTACCGTTGTTGTTGTTCCATCTTATTCTTCTCGCCGCATTCGAGTCTCGGTCGCATATTACTCGCCTATCACTCTTCTCTCCTCTCCCCGCTCTCCGTCTATCTACCTCCTCTATCTCGGGATCTTAGTGAGTCCAGATCCCCTGTTCGTTCGATCGATCTGGCCATCTGAGCTCACATCACCCCTGTCCCCGCTTTCCCTTCCCACTTTCCCACTTTCCCGTTCTATTTTCTTTCCCCCAATTTTTCCTCGTATTATAAAGCACCTCTCTCCGTTCGTGAACCCAATCCGCCCCCAGTAATGGACGCCACCCAGCATATGGAAAAGCACGAGTTCGATTTCTTCCCGCAGGACTTTTCCCAGTACTCGGACGCGGATATGCTCAGGTATGCCCCTCCCACCTTGCTTGCTTCCTGCCTCCCCGGTTGCCTTGCTTGCTTGCTTGCTTGCAGGCGGAATGTGGCCAAAGCGATGATACTGACAGCGGGCTCTTATAGCTTCGGATTCGCTGCAAGCCCCAGCAACCTCACCTTCAACGCGCTGAACATCTCGACCCAAGTTCCAGAGTTTTACCCTCAGACGATCGCCCCCTCTGCCTTGACCTCGTCTCCTAAGGGTTACCGTTCCGCAGGCCGTGCATCGTCGCCTGAAGAGTTCCTCAACATCCCTCGCGACAGCAGCAGCAGCCCCAGCTCGTCCGACGCCTTCCACCCCCTTCCCCCCGTCACCGCCCACGCCCACATCCCCGCCTCCATCCTCAACCCCGCCATGGGTCCTCTTCACCATCTCGCCCACGCCAACCTCTCCTCTGCCTCCTTGTCTCGCTCCGATGCCGAGGGCTCCCCCACCGTCGTTGGTCGTGGCCTCAGGGACTCGCCTCGTGTCCGCGCCCGCTCCCCTGAGCCCAAGCCCTCGCCCAAGCGTAACGGGGGTGGCCTCGTCGATCGCCACCAGCGCGCAAGGGCCTCCTCCGGCTCCGTCCTCGTCCACCCCGCTCGTGCCGCCCGTCGTGGCTCTCGCAAGGTCAAGGAGGAGGAGGACTGGACTGAGTTCGACGAGGATGATGACTTTGCGCCCGCCGCCACCAACGGCGAGAAGCCAGAGCGCCGCCGCGAGGACATCCGCCGCCAACGCATTGAATCCGAGCAGCGCCGCCGCGACGAGCTCCGCGAGGGGTACAACCGCCTCCGCGCCGCCCTCCCGCCCTCGAACCAGAAGTCGTCCAAGGCTTCCATCCTCGAGCGTGCCACCGTCTGCATCACTGACCTCAACCACAAGGCGACCAACCTCGCCACCCGTGTCGAGGAACTCGAGGCCGAGTTGAGGCGTGTTCGTGTTCTCAACGAGACGCTCATGCTCAGCGCCGCGGAGCACCGCACGGCTGCTGCTGCTGCCCAATATGCTGCTGCCCAGGCCGGCGTGCACCTGCCCGCCCACAACATGTCTGCGGTCGGCTTCCAGCAGGCGTAGGCGTAAGCCACCCTCCATCCTTCATCTCCTTTCCTGCGATCGATTTCATCGTTTGTCGAGTACACGTCCCTGTTCACCAAAACGCATCCCCCTCAATTATGCTCTTGCAACAACTCATCACAACTCTGCGCGGCTCTTCACATCCATCATCTTCCTGCATCTCTCCCATCCCACCTGCATATACACCGCCCCCTTCACTGGCTCGACTCGAAAACTGGACTGTTCCGTTATCATGTCATCACTACCACCAACCACCTGCCACGCCTAGCCGACTCTATCTGCATATCACACTCACGCACTTGGAAAGTGCGTAACGGTATCTTATGGTCAAGGACGCATGGGCGCTGTTGTACGGCGCAAGAACCAGCACAAATCCTAACCTACCGCTCCTGGGCTCGAAGGACCCGACGATGAGGACCCTTCAGTGACAAACCAGAGTTGCGTGGAGAGCGATGCACGAGTCCTCGAGGTTGAGCGCGACGTCTTGACTGACCTGCTGTGCTCCTTCGTGATTACTTGATACCGCTCCTCGCCTTCTTTGGTTGCGGATAAGCTGAGACATTGACTTGTCTTACGACTCCGTTTCTAGAGCTACTCCTGTCGTTTCCCCCTCTATGAGGTCCTCGCCCAACCCTCCCTCACTCCCTCATCACGACTATTTACGATTCTTGACGAACCAACCTTTGAGGGGCCCTGCCCTTCCTGCGACTATTCCCGCTTGCGGTCACTGGTTAGACCGGACGAGGCCCAGCCCTCGTCGGGGTCCCCTCTTCGACCATCCTCGCTTGGGGGTCCTCCGCCTAGGACAGCCGTTGGAATGCTGAACGCCCGAGTGGCGATCTCTCCTCGGCTAGTCCTTGCGCGGACCGACCTCGACGCAGAGAACCTCGAAGAACTATGCCGCCGCCGCAAGATATGCCGCGTGGCCACGTATGGATCGTAGGCGCTCCTCGAAGGTGCTTGCCTCTCCCATACCGGGTCATTTATCACGTTACCCTATTCATGCAAGTCACGAAGCCTCACACTCACATGATCATCTCCACACATCTACCCCCCATCGGCTTTGGCGGTCATCTGGCACCTGTGCATTCATACTTGTTTTCTCTTATCCTGTGTGCCTCGTGTTTCACTACCACCTACCTCCCTCTCGCCCCCCCCTTCCTCTTTACATTCACACCGATCTTTTGTCGTGTTTTAGTTTCTTCCGGCTCGAGAACGGTTCGGAACCTCTGTATTACTCGCACAGGTCCTTGCGAGGGTATTGCGCAGTGTCTGCTCGCAACGTGTTGCTTGTACGTACTGCCCTAAACAGATGTTGTATCCCACCGTGATTGTTGTTTGTTGTTTTCCTATTCGACTTTGTTTCGCAACACTTGCTTTTCGGGTATTTTGGTATGCCCTTGTTGTAAGCGTGGCCTTTTCTTGGCTTTACCACCGGAGCGGAACATAAACTCGTGGGGCGCCCACCCGAGTGGCTCGGACCAAACTCTGCGCAGGAAACGGAAATCGGAAATTCGGTTAATCCTTGTCCTGACAGAAGAATTTTGGCCTGATGCTCGACTACCCGGTGCATCGTGGTTCCCAATAAAGTCCAATAAAGTAAAAGAGAAAGAGTCGGGACCCGGCTCCGGCTACGGTCGACTAAAAGGGAAATTCTTGCCACTGATTATTTACAAATGATTGAGCGTTGCACCTGATACAAGGAGATTGAAAGAACATTGTTCTTCAGCGTCTCCCCATATACAAGAGGTCACCGGTGCAATATTTATTTACGCAAACTCAAAGGAATGAATATTCAAAATAAAATGAAAACCCTCAGGCTCGTTCACGGTGTCTTGAAAGGCACTGACACGGACAGTAGACCGTCAAGTGGTTGATTACTCGATTGAGGGGGGAGGTGAGTATGCAGGAGGGGGTACGTCGTCCATGTCCAAGTCGCCGAGTCCGCTTCGTGGTGGCGGGAGAGGTACCACCGTCATCGGCGTGACCTGGTTATCCAAGTGGAGGATACCTTGAATGGGACCGGCACCAGATTGCCGAGATCCCGATGCAGCTGTCGAGAGCGGACGATGTGGCTGCGATGTGGGGGATGAGAAAGTGCGAGCCCATTGGCTTGACATAGTCGAACTGGGTGTTGTAGGAATGGGAGGTAGTGTCAATGAGGTGTCGGATCGGAAAGGCAGCTTCTCCCTCGTGCGACTTGTTGAGGGTGGTTCAGACGGGGCGATGTTAATGATGTAGTGAATTGGTTGCAGGGTATTTTGTGCGACCCGTTTTCGTCGCAATCGCATATACCACCATGCAAAGAATGCAACGAGGGCGACGAAGGCTGAACCACCAGTTGCGACGCCAATGGCGATCACCTCCCCGCGTTCTGAGGTATCCCTGTGTATCGGGTTAGAGTCACACCACCCTTTCAGTGGAGATCTACCTACCCGGATGCCATTTCAACTTCAGCAGTCGGAGAGACGCCATCGCTAGAAGAGACCTTTGGGGAGTCCTCGTCCTCTGCCGCCACTGAATAGGCAATGTAGTCCAGCTAGATTATTTGCTTAGCCCTTATGCCCATGAATCGCATTTCAAGTACTGACAGACAAAGTCGATCCCAGAGGAGCTAGGTCTACCCGCACGTCATGCTTGCTGTTCGTTGTCCAACTCTGTGCATGCAGGGACCTATTGTACCCCACAAATTGATTCTTGTCTGATCCTTGAACCAGTTGTTGGGAGTAAGAAACGCTCTTGCCATCGACGGTGATGGTCGCATTCGCGTCATTTAGAACTCCCTCTGTGGAGTTGGATATCGGAGGGATGGCTTGTGCAATGAAAACGATTTCCAAGTAGTCTCCTACGAAGCCATTCTTCGTTACGAGGTAATTTCACAATCATAGAGGAAGCGACTAACCAGTGAAGGAGAATGTGAAAAACACAGGTATCTCTCCTGACCCTCTTAGCGTACTACCACTGAGAGAGTTCTATGAGCGCGTGCACAACCCAAGGGCGTAACAATCCCTTACTTGGTCCAAGTTCGGCCATGGATCTGGCTGAGATCGAGTCCTCCCGAGCAGATAGCACACGATTTTCCTGTGCTCCAACCATTGGGGGAGTACTGAATAGAGGAGTCGGAATCGTCGATGATATGTTGATGAATGTACCCAGCGACCTTTGGGAATAAGGTGAAAAAAGATAACAGAGTGGTAAGGAGCAGACGTGGGTTAATATGCCGAGGTCTGGGAGCCATCTCGATGACCAGATATGCACTTGGCAATGGAAGGAGCGTTTGAGGCTCAGCCACTGTTGAGACTAATGGGAAACGAAGGAATAGACAGGAGAGAAATGGTGGGAGAGACTAAGCTCTTCCTGTCACATAGGGTAACCTCCTGTGCGCTCTCGGAGAGCCGAGACAACCAAACATCAACTCAGCAGGTAAATACAGTAAGTTTGATGGCGGTTTTGACATGCCATGCACTTGATTGGCTTCAGTCGCCGACGGAGCATGCTGGTATCGTTGGCCGCACTGGTATACAATGCAAATTGAGCAGCTGGGGTTCTTCATTTAGATGCCATGCCATTTAATTTGGGCTGGATGACAGATTGACTGTCGCTGATGGTATGTCACACTAAGTTCATCCAGGCACACCTGGGAAGACGTCTCAAAGCGACTTATGGTCAAGGCGATGAATGAAATATCCTCTCTCCACATGCACCGACGAATTTGAGAGATACAGGCAATAGTATCTTCGGCTCATCTGGACGAGCTCATTTCAACAGTAATCAATGCCATGAAAAGACTTTTCCCTCACATGTCTTGAGCGACATGCGGCATGATAGCGTCGAGAGAAAGACCACCTAGATCAAGCCGCACGCGTCACGAGAGGGAGAGGTGTGCAATGTATGTGAGGGAGTGCGATGAACGAACAGGATTTGCAACGTGTGCAAAGGTGCACAGGACCAGCACCGGTCGCCTGAGTATTGAGTATGGAAGAGTATCTTGTGTAGATAGGTAGAGGACACACAGGCCATACCTCGTGCGACCGAGCAAAGTGTGAGTGGAAGCTGGAAGAACGGGATAACTGGATAGGTCTGTGGGCATCTTTAACCCGCCTACTTGTCAAAGCACCCATGTACTATGAATGAGTTCTATATCCAAGTTGGTTTACTGGAGGGTTCCAAGTAATTTTGCAAGAATGGGGGAAAGTGGATGGGATTCAAGGAATTTTTGATTTGCGTAGGAAATGCATTTGAAAAACAGAAAGCAATGCCTTGGAATGCAACATGGTGTACTAGAACGGTTTTTATAAGTATTATCCATACCTAATACATTGAGTGATCAAGGGTCCTGGATTGAACCCGCATTAATCTGGCTAGTGCGTACTTACTAGTATTCTGGACGTATTGTGACCTTAACTCTTCACATTCTTACGACCGCATCTATTTTGTCTGATTTTCCAAAGTTGGTCCCATGGCAGGTCGTGTGCCACAAGTCATTTTGATCGCCCTCTCAAGGGCGTTTAGTAGTGAATCGATATAACTATGGTCTTCAAACAGACGGGTGACCATAGAAACTTACCCCCTGTAACATTGCAATGCTCTGAGAGAGAAATATGCCGCGTCGCACCAGAGGCCTGGTATTGGGAGTTAAAGTTGCGTAATTTTGGTTGCTTGAGTCCGTGCAGGAGATCTAATATATGACCAAAATAGTCTCACTCTGCAATCTGAGAGACCGAAACCCTTAATCTAGCGATCGGATCAGAAGTTTCTATATTTCATCAAGATATCTAGCTATACAACGACCGTGATGAGCCTCGAATGTATGCACAAGCCTGAAGCTCACATAAAGCCTCGAATCCACTCCCAAAACGTGAGCCTTGCCACCTGTTCGTCTAGCTGTGCCAACTCTTGCTGATAGTGGCTCCTTTCATCAGCTTCTCTCTGCTCCTGTAGCCTGGCCTGTTCTGCTTTGGCCACTTCGGCGGCTCTTCGTTCCTGCTCGCACATTCGGCAAATGCCAGGTAGACCATCGTGGCACTTCCATTTCCGAGAATGGCCCTTGGCGCACCGGGTAGACAAGGGAAATTCGCAACGCACCCAAGAATGATCAGAGAGGTTGTGACATTTCAACGGACAATAGTGTAATTTGCAGCTTAGCAAAGTTCCACTGCAGCCAAAGATGAGTTGGCTTTCGGAAAATGAGGGCTTGGAAGCGCATACCATGGACGATTGCAGCCACCGTCAGGACACTCTGTATTGAACTCTGCTGGTGTTTTGAGAAGCGAGCTTCGGTCCGGATGTCGCTCGCAAATTATGGGAAGACCATCGTATATATTCCCGTGCTTCTTGAGATGTTCCACCAACTTTGTCCATAGTTCTGCTCCCTTTCGGGCCTTGACAAACGTTTGAACGTTGCCTATCATGATTAGACCATCACGAGCCCGGGACAGAAGGACGTTGAGACGTTCTGGAGAGGACATGAAGCCAATATCACGATTGTGGTTGCCTCTCGTTAATGATGCAATGACGATGTCGCTCTCTTCCCCTTGATAATTGTCTATGAATCGTTTAGCTTAGAAGACTGTTGTTGTGATATGTAACGACCTACCGATGGTCGCAAGGCGAATCTGCTTTTTGACGAATTTCGCATCAGACTCCGACATCAAACCGGCTCGTACAAGATCGCGTGAATCGAGGTCACTCAGCAATGCGTCGCTATCCTGAATCTCCTTGAGAGCGTCCATAATAGCGCGGAGTTGACCAAGATAGGGCGTGAGGATGACCAGGCGGTCAGTGCTGTACCCCTGCTGGCCGAGATAATGAACAATCTTTAGGACCATCTGGACTTCGAACCTGCAATGCGAGCCAGTCAGTAGTGACTTCATGGTAGCTCTGAATCCCAAACGTACTGATTCTGCTTTGAGGTTTTTGCACTCATATCTCTCCGCTCCTCCGCCGCCATTTCGGTTTCCGGTTGGTCGTGGTTGATGAGAATGAGGTTATTCTGCAAACCACGTACATTCGCACGGTTTTTGGTCTTGGGAGCATCGATAAGGTCCGGATATGTGAGGTGGCGGATAAGGGCGGAGAACTCTGGTCTCATGCGGTGCTGGGCTTTAAGTCGAGTGTGTGGATACCCTTTCAGGACCAGCCGCTCGAAGAGACTTCTATTAAGATCGAAACCATCGCCCTTCTCAACTGTAAGATCGTAATTATTGACTTTGGGACGGAGTTGTCTGTTGACATGGTCAGCACAATTATGAAGGGGCGTGATGATGAGGTGATGTTCATACTGGTGATCTCCAATCAAAATGATCTGTTCTATATCGTCAGACAGAGCTGTCATAATATGAGACTCCAAAATTTCTCCAGCCTCCTCCACAAGCAAAACAGTGGGACGGGCGGCCTTGATTTGGTCCCTACTCGAACATGAATATATGAGAAACAATTGAACATGAATCTCTCTAACCTGTACATGGCTGCTCCAGTCGTGGTGCACCCAATAATCCTTCTACTCCGCAGAACGGAAGCCTCACCCCGTCGGTAAATAGACTCTAGAGCTGTGACACATTGATTATAACTCTTTCCAATCCGGAGCATATCCTCGATTCCCTTCTTCACCACCTCTTGCTTCCACGTTTCTGACTGAGAGAGTCGAGCAGTGCGATCCATCTTCCAAATATCTCCAGATAGTCGAATGTGATACTCGTTCTTGAATGGACTTGCGTCTTCTCCCTTGAGCCAACGATCAAGGAGATAATTTGGTCCGATTGCCTTTCCACCCTTCCCGACAATCTGAGTACCATCCATTGACTCCGGGACGCGAAACGCTGCTGCGTATTCTCGATGATGAACTGCTATGTATTGCATGACACGTTGGTGCCGTGCAGTGGCGGCGCTGTAGGCACGGTTCAGCTGCTTGATGAGGTGGTATCGTTTTTCCCGAAGTGCTTCAACCTCATTCCAATCATATCTTGACATCAAGTAGCCCGAGGAATTGCTAAGCGATTGCAGCGACAGTTCAGCTGTCGTCTGATTGGGTCTGCCGCCAATGCGCACGATTTCATTTTTGGGAATTCCAACACTGATGAGGTCCTCAAGAAACTGGTCAAGTGCATGGTTGGTATAGCAATTGACTAGAATTTTGGTGTCAGATGACGCTGCAAACGGTGACGTTGCAAAGCCCGATGCTGGAAAACCCGGCATTGCAGAGCGCGATATCTTAATTGCAGAGCGCCCTGATTGGAGAAGAATTTTGGTACATAGCGCACCCACCAATGATTTGCCGGTACCTTCCCATAACAAGGTTAATGTATGATAAAGCGATAAACGGTACACAGACCTGGAGGCCCTTGGATAAGAGCAACTCTTTGCGAGAGCGCATTTATGAGCGCATCAGCTTGAGCTTGATCAAGATGGATTGGTTCTGGTGTGTAGAGGAGAGGTTGTAGGTTCTGTGTTGGAGCTGCCTTGATGGCTGCGACTATCGCCTTCGGATGATGGGTGGGAGGATCAAGGGTCATACCCTCCTTGAAGCAAAGGATCTCTCGTTGGAGTGGTAGAGTGTGTTTCATTTGTAAAGCTGTCAGGATCGGTTCGTATGAGAAGACCGCCGTGTCAATGTGAATGAGCTTCACATGTTTTGCCTTGCGGACATGCATCAGTGTATTCGTGATTCCTTGCTGCCCATTATCGAAGCGGAGCACGAGGATTGGACGCTCTTTTGCCAGAAGTTTTTCGTCTCGTACAATACTTGGGAAAGCAAGAACCTCGTTATCAGCGATGAGGCATGTCAAAGACTGGTGACGGAGGAAACGTGGATTATCCCTGAGGTGGGCTTCCCGCGCTTTGGCACCTTTGCACCTTTTGAACCGCCAGAAGTCACTCTTGCACTCAAAGGTTAGAGCCCATGGTACCCATTGCTTATCCCTCCTCCGATTCACTCTATTCCCTCCATCGTCTGTCTCGTCATCAGATCTCTTGCAGTAGATATCTTTGAGGATAAGTCCCTCAATTATGAAACCTCGGTGTTTCCCGTTCTTTTTCCCGCATGCAATCTGCACCTCCTCCCGCATCTCTGCGACCATATCCTCACGCAAGAGACGGAACTGATTCACTGCAAGCAGAGGGTAAATACCCGCCACGGGTACGCGCCGTGTACGGGTCGTACCCCGGTCCCTCCGCGGTTGGGGTACGAGGACAAACGCAGTTGGGGTAGCTCTGGTTATGGCCAGCCCCCCGACGGGGTACTGCCATGTGTAGGTGAGGT
>Ga0307513_10004911_pt1 | contig 17755 bp, 20 predicted proteins | sample 15_EM_MG_FD_202174 | JGI IMG/M metagenome (GOLD analysis project Ga0307513, IMG submission 202174) | Populus trichocarpa ectomycorrhiza microbial communities from riparian zone in the Pacific Northwest, United States - 15_EM | ecosystem: Host-associated > Plants > Roots > Unclassified | place... | reverse complement strand
AAACAGTCAGTTACTATGGTTTGCAATTGTTTCCTGGTGTGTTTGGAAGCCTTAGGATAAGCGAGCCTGATTGGCTGCCACACCTAAGGGAGGAGGGTGGTGAGAAAAGCGAGGAGTAGTAAAACTCGGGAAAATCCTGGTTGTACCGGGAGGAAATGGTGTGTTGTCAACAACAAATGTGATATGTGATGTAATTGTATGCGGTGTGCGCTCAGCTGAAGAGATTTTCCCTTGATATACCGAATAATTTCATGAAAGTAGGTAAAAGGGATAGCGAGGTGCGACTGTATTCGTGCTTTACTTTCTCACCGTTATTTTCTTTTCCTTTTTTCCTTCTTCCACATCCTTCCCTTCACAATTCTTCCGTTCCTGCCGTTGAAAAATTTGCACCAATGTCTCAGCCCCCGCAAATTCGGTTTACTCCAGAATCCCGGGAATGAGGAGACAGTTTCGATGGTTCTTTGACGCCACAGACACGCACAAAAATGCGCGAGGATCACTGTGATCACTATCACAAATGTGGCATTTTTTTATTCCTCGAGTACCGGTACAAGTACCTACGGAGATGCTTTTGTCCAAAACGGGATTAATTTGCAGGTTAACCTAAATTAACCGCTCACCAGTTTTTTATTTGGCACTTGTATCTATACGACGGTATAGCGCTGCTATAAAATACAAGAAGCGTCGTTTCTTGTCTGCCTCTCAGAAGCGTAGCAGGCACTGTGCACGGAATAGCAAAGAAGCCCAGGAAAATAAGAGCAAGTCTCTTAGTAAACCAATCAGGCAGTCGGGTTACCCGAAGAAGTAGCCACCGACGACAACATCACTTTTTGTTGAGAGCGACAATTTGTTCAACAAAACCACGACCCCACAGCCTCCCATGCGGAAGGAAGGCAGGAAAGACGAAAAACTGGAGTTCGAATAAGCTTACTGGTCCTTGGGGAAGAGCGGAGTGAAGTGGAGTAGAATTAGCCTTCCTCGAATATGGACCTCGAACTTCCTCATCTCCCTTGCTCTTTATCTCTTATCCCCCTGTCCTGGGGAGTTTATCGCACTGGTATGGGTCAGCGCGAGCGTTCCGTGGGCACTACTGTCCTTGCACAGCAGATAGGTAATTCAGGTCAAGCTAGCTCAGGTTGGAATTCCGTTTCCTCATCACCCCTATCCGTCCATCCCCAGACAGATAAACGAACAAAGGCACGGAAGCACACCGTTGCACGCAATGCGGGCTCCGCTTAAGCGACCTACTGGCACTGTATCTACACGCCACATTACACTCGTTAACTTGACTGCCTAGCCACAGCGCTCAACGTTCGTCACACCCTTACAAACCCCCTCACACCCTTCGCAAAAAAAAAGGAGAGAGCTCTTCCCGTGTGGTCCTTTCTGCAGTTCAAGTCCTTATCAAACCCCTCCTTCTCCGCCCCTTCCGCAACCACAGAGTTGAATGCAGAATGAATATTTCTGTCATTCCATTCGTCCATGACACAATCTCCCTTCCTCCTCCTGCTTCCTGCCCTCCACCCTGTGATGGGGGGGTATCATAGCGTAGGGCTAGCACGGTAGTCCATCGGTGGGGAATTGAATTGAATTGACCTGAATGCCAAGGCAGGGTGAACGGGCGAGAAAGGACATGATATCAAAATACCGCAATAACGCTAAACCTTAGTTTTCTTTTTCGCTGATCCGTTCACTAGGTTATCATCAGGGAGGCGGGCAAGAAGCTATTTTTAATGTTTTTACGATAATGATGATTGCGAGATGCATACGCTAGCCTTTTCTTTATCTTTATCTTTATCTCTTTTATTGCAATTGTGGCGTTTTGTTCTGGCCTTCCGGTTGCGGATCGATAGCTGGTACCGTATCACACGTAGAAGATCAAAGATTGGGCCTTGACATCGATCGAATTATGGTCAATTGATGGAGGGGGGGAGGGTCTAGATTAAGGGAGGAAGGAGGAAATGATGATGACAACGGGTGCGTCAGTCAGGTACCTTGGGGATAAAGCTATCGGACAGGAATTGTGGACACCATAGTAATAGGAACATAGACGTTATGATCGTACCTCGCGGGATGGAAGAGCACTCCACTTCTCCCCTTTTCGCTGTATTATCCCAAAGTTAGAACAGAGTTATTTAACGACAACGCTGCCTAAATACCACTTGTTTTGTATGATGCTCGTGAGCTAATCTTGTATTAAATTTACACCACATAGCATCGCAATCTCGCAATCCCACAGAGCGAAACTGCCTAACCCGTTACAGCATATAATACACACTACCATGGAATTATTGAATGTGATAAATTTATCGTGATCACTCACTCGCCCGCCGATAACACTACCAAAAAGCCATGTTCGGACCCATATACTTGAGTACTAGTATGATACCTACACAGGATCCCATGATTCCCAGATCCAAAACACAGAACACACAACGGCCCGTGTCCTTCACCCCCCCCTTTTTTTCTTCTTCTCCTCTACTTTGTACTGTACTGACGCAGCCGAGTTGAAGCCGGGCACTTTCTGTATGGGAATAGCCACCTTAATTAAAGTGTCCGGCTTCAACTCGGCCGCGTGAGTGCCGTATGATACATAAGTTAGCAAGACTATAATACCGTGCTTGTGCCGACCACAGATACCGCGGAACGAATGAGCTAACCAATCAGCCAAGTGAGCAAGATTGCCAAAGCCGCAGCTCCTGGTTGGCTCCGGTCCGGTATATGTAGTACGGTACGTGCGTATGATAAGCAAATCCCTAGTCCGGGAGAGGATCCTTGGATGGATAAGAACCACACTCCTACGGCCGCTCGCTGTTGAACTCCGGCACACGGTGGTAGTAGAGTACCGTAATATTATTATTATTACAGTATTACGATAGATAAGGCAGCCCCCTTGGTGTTGGGAAAGGAATTCTAAAGCTTAGGGAAAGTAACCGGTTCGTAAAGAAATACTGGCACTAGGGCACTGTACTATACTTTAAGCTATCTGATACACCCGGGGGCGAATATACGTTTCATTTTTTTTCAGTGCTAGGACTTACCAAAAATGTGAACGCATTTTTCCACCCAGGCACCATATGTAAAAAAATTCGAAGGAAAAAAAAAACCCCCCCCTCTGGTCCAAATTACTGTAAGCCCGGTGAGAGACAACTATGATACGATACCAGTATCATACTTTCTTGCAGCATGCCGGTGTACCAGTATTATATAATACATTAACCGCTGTAATAATTTAACTGAGCTTAGAAATACCACCCCCCCCACCTTGATCGGAAAAACATTATTTCCGTTGGGAGAGAGAAGGGCAAGGTTAGTCACGATATGATAGGCTGGGCAGATCCCATCGAGGGGTTTTGTGTCAAGCTATGTAATACAGAATACCAAGCAAAACCCTACCGTAAGTTGACAGGTCTGCTAACCCCTCACTTTACCACCGAAATCATCGGTTTGAGCCGCGGTGGCAACGACAACAGCAGCAACGGCAACAAGAACAATAACTTATCATACAATTACTACAGCTACGGACTACAACTACGGCAATGGCGGATACTGAAGAGGTGGTCTTACCGCAGGAACCGCAGGCTAGGAGGGTACTTTATTGTGCTAGTGAGTATCTCCCCTTCCCTCCTTCCCTCCTCCCTCCCTTCCTCCCTTCGTGGGAGAAGAAAAAGAAGGTTAGATAATTTGCTAATACGGAAGGGGGGGGGGGGTACGATAGTTTGCACTCTCCCACCAGAGGTAACGATCTATAATATTCCACAAGGTGCATGATGACGATGCATGAACGCAGGCTGACAGCGGATCATCGGATGAATGAATGAACGAACGGATAAGTACTGCGAATTCGGCACAACATCCAAGAAATGCCGTGAATGGTTGGAAATGAACCATTCGGAGTTGGTGCCCGTAATCTACAACACTGGTTCCTCCTCCTCCTCTTCCTCCTCCTCCTCCCCCCCATCCTGGCTGCTTACATAGTACAACAGAAGCCATAGAATCCGCCATGCAAAACCTCTCCACCGCCGCCCAAGAGAAGGCACAAAAGGCCGAAGCCGCAATGGCCAAGAAAGCGCTCAAGGACGAAGCGAAGCAAGAACGGGAGTTGGCGAAAAAACTCTCCTCCCCCGTCATACTCAAGCGCGTGGAGCGTACCAAGCGCAAGCACGTCATCGTCATCTCGGGGTTGGAGGCTTTCGGCCTCGACCTGAAGAAGGTGGCGAAGGAGATGGGGAAGAAGTTTGCTTGTGGGGCTAGCGTGACGAAGGGCGTTGGCGGCGGTGGGGATGAGATTGTGGTTCAAGGGGATTTGGGGGAGGAGATTCGTGAGTGGATTGAGGAGAGGTTTGAGGAGGTGCCCAGTGGGAATATGGAGGTTGTCGAGGAGAGGAGGAAGAAGAAGGAGGGGCAATAAGTGGGCCGGGGTTGGACGGGGAGGGGATGTATATCTGTAATGTCGTCCGGGAGTCGTTGGTACCGGATTTTTCTTCAATCCAATTATGATACTTATTTCTTAAACCCACACTTGGGGGCCCGATCTACATGACACTCACCCCCACAAACCAGAAACCTCCCCAATTCAATGCCCTCCCCCGTAGACTCCTCCCCCGTCCACAAAATCCAAACACACGCCCAAACCCGACATAAATCTCCAAAGCCCCTCGTCCCCCTCCTTCTCCTCACAAGTATCCCACTAGGGCCCCCAAATCAGCAACCTCCCGCGAACCTACCGCACCACATATACTCACAAACTATCACTCGCAATAGATTTTTCTCGGAGAAGGAGGGGGGAACACAAACGATCACGCAAACCCCTACCCTTCGCGCAGCCCTTCACCACGGGTGCACAGCGCACGGGGAAGCGTCGAAGCATTAAACCATACAACACTAATCTATCATCCTCCTCCTCCTCCCCCATCATTTTCTCGCAGTTGGGTGTAGGGAAACAACCGGTTGGGTGGATGGATGGGCGCTGTGTGTATTACTTCAAGCCATGTACCTGTTTACAGTACTTACCCACCTATTCCGGCCGCGCACATCCAGACTTCTACTACCATACTGCCTCATGATTCTGTTTAAGTGTGAGGCGTAAGTCCGGTTGGTGGTGGTGTAGTACTGCGCAATGCTGTGATACGGCTATGGTGAGATGAGATGACTTGATGTCCTAGTTTTTTTGGGGTAGTACTGTGCTGTATGTGTGCGGGGTAGTCGGCTGGTATCAATTATGTTGTGAAGGCACAGCACAGTGAATTTCTTTTTTGCAGAAGTGGTTAGTTACTTGAGAAGGCCTCCTTGGTAATTGTGGGGAGGGGGAGGAGGAGGAGGAGGAGGAGAAGGTATGGCGCGGTAGGAGTTGGTATATAAATATAATAATAATATTACAATCTGTGGTAAGTGGAGGCGGCGCGGTACTTGGGAGTCATCGCTCATCCATTGTGCCACGGTGTTGATTTGTGTTTGTGGAAAGTGGTGATCGTATTTCAATAATGTTGGTATAATGGATGAAGTGCTGGGCCGGGGTGACTCAAATATTATGGCATCGTGCGTGCACCTCTGAGCCTGGGGAAACTTGGTTTGACTGGATTGGCGGTGTCTACTATAATAAATAATATTAGGTTTGTTGCATTTTTTGTGGAATTGTCACGCTTCCCAGAGCAGAACCCAACAGGCATCCCCCTCATCTCGGACCACGACAAGAGCGGCGGTCACCCGTGATGTGTGGCATCTTTGTTACTGTGCCTACCTACCCAAACTACACAATCGCTCGATACACACTATGCTTGACTCCCGAGTTTGCGGGTGGCCAATAGTGGTAAAAAGCAAATCATAACCCCTCACTCTCTCCCTCCATTCTAGCGAAATGAGGTAACAATGGAATCTAAAATTTATCTAGCTAAACAAAAAAAAAACACCACCCAAGAGCCATACCCACAAAACATAATAATTATGAAGAAATGTGGCAGGGCAAAAAAATGATATTGAACGCCCATCTAATAACAACCAACAGCCCATCCACGTGTCATCCCACTCCGGGCACCTAGGATGTGTGGAACTACCCGAAATACTTCTTCATACTCTCATATACTAAAAAAATCACCGCCGATGAGGGCGCACTCCTTATGCACGTCAACCCACACCCACGATACAGTCCTCTGATCCCGCTAGCACGGTACATTCCCGCAGCCACCTGTGCAAACCCCTTCCTGTCGCCATGTATTCCAATGGCTTCAGTTTGCATCCGGGACTTGACGGAGTCTGCGGGGAAGAGTATGAAGTTGTAGCTTACGCCGGCTGTCTCTTTCTATCAGTTTATATTCTCTGAAGGAGACCGGGGGTAGGGAAGGACAGACCAGCAGCTCCGGCGGCCATCATTTCCCCAGCAGTATTACTACTCCTACCCCGCCAGTTCCTAAACATTTTGGAGATGTACTCGTATGATCCGAACCATGCTGCCGAACCTCCGGTTTCTCGAAGGAAGGTCCCGACCTGGCCGTGCCAGAGTCCCTTTAAGCCGTAGACCCTATAAACCTCGCCGAGGAGGGTTATGGGTCCAGCTAACCTTGCTGGTGATATCGTGTGTATGCCTGCTGTTGAAGTGCCTGTACCGAATGGCGGGGAGGATGAGGCGGAAGAAGGGAATGCGATGGGAATTGCCGGACGTGGGATGCCGACAGTTTGCACTTGCATCTTGCACTTTATGAGTTCGACGGGAGTGAGTATGAAGGAGGTGAAGGCGCCACTAGCTGCACCGCAGAATACTAATGTACCGATGGGGAGATCGCCTTTGTCAAGACATGGGTAGAAGGATTTCCGCACGAGGTTTTGGGCAATGTTGTACTATTCCTCCCTCACCCGCCTCCATATTCAGCACGCATGCACACATACCAATCACCAGAAAGAATAGTAATGGCGGGGAATAAACGAACACTAAAAAACAGAGCCGAATTCTCCGCCGCAGCACCTACGAGCGGCGGTGAGATGCCGCGATATAGCCCCCGAATACCATCCTGCTTCAAGCTCTGCCTGAAGCAATCTAGAGGTCCGCGGTAGCGCAGTGGTTGATCATCCGGTTGGGATTGTAGTCTAACCTTGATGGTGTCAAAAGGGTATTCTATAAATTTTCCAATTATTCCTGCGGACTGTTCTGCCATTAGCCTTCCATTCACTTCCGTGGGGGTGCCGTAGCAATAAATTGCGACTCACAGAACCAAACACAATATCCTTAACAGCTGAAAGCCCCGCCGCCTCCTCCTCCCCGCTTCTAGCAGCAGTAGCGACAGCTCCAGATTCCATAGCAAACTCCTGTGACATGATTAATGGCGGTAGGTAAAACTCCCGAGCCGGTATATCTGGGGCGGTAGACAAAAAGTCCTTAAGCCTTTTGTATAAAAAAACCCAAGGGAAAAAAGAAAAGAAAAGCCTGCTAGCCAAAGAATGACATCTTAGACCAAACTATGCGGGTTGAGCCCGGAAAGAGAAAGGAGGGGGGAAAGTAGAGGGAAGAGCCCAGGTCTTATACTGTATTCCCGTTTTCGCCGCACGCTCGTCTGAGGCCCCGGGCTGCTGCTGCTGGGAGGAGTATTAGGTGCAGGGCAATCAAGTCAGCTCAACGCGCACCACCTATGTGCATGCGCCTCTGATGACAGACAGGACTCCAAACAGCCAAAGTCCTCGAAGGGGCGAGTCGAGGGACGATGTGTGAAAGAAGAGGGGAGAACAGAGCAAAGAGCAAGATGGTTTTAGTCAGGGATGATATTCAAGGGGGAAGGGGGGAAAGAAGAGAAGAAAAGAAGAAAAAAAGGAACAAGGATAATATTATTATGGCACAATAAAGCTCCGTTGTTTGTCTCTTTTTTTCTTTTTTTCGTTACGAATTATCGTGTGTGTAAGACGGTTTACAACCATACTTGCAGTTCTATGTCTGGTGCCGGACACCTAAAACCGGCCCTGTTTGTTCATCAAGCATTGCTACTTGTAATACAAAAGTATCGGTGTCTTAGCATAAATTCTCACATATTACTTGTATACATATCATACCGGTATGTTCCCCTCTATGGAAATGGCAACCCTACCCTTTTCAACAAACACTCACCTAGCAAAAACCAGAGTCTGTGGAATTGAGGAAGAGTTGGTTCCAAGCAGTTCTATCGAGTTCATCTCCCAAAAAACTTTGTTGTTGCGTAAACGTTAGTCGTCGACCCTGGGAAGGTCGATTTCAGTGTGATCCATTCATTAGATTCCATAACACACACGGAACAGTGGAAAATTCGAACTTTCACCCCTTCACGAATATCGCTCTTATCGAAAATCGGAAAGCATAGAACTAGAGAGGAGTGTCCTCTGAGAAAATTTATGAGGCCATATCTCCCTAGGGATATGGTTGTGGTTGGAAATTTTAGAAAATCATTATCTTGATAGTTTCTGGTCGATTTCAAGTGCCCAGCACCAGAACCATACACGAGAGGGGAAAAAACGTTTGTGATAACTCCTGGCTGGCCACCGCTTTGGCTACGCCTAATACAGTCCGAGCAATATCCTAACCTAGCCTAGGCCGCCCCAACTCCTGCAGCATCAGATAAACGTTTTTCCTTTCTTTTTCGTTTTCTTTTTCTTCTTTCAAAGATAATTGATAAGATATACGTAATCTCATCAGATCAGATCAATCAGATAAACCACGCTAAACCACAAGAGCTAAAAAATATCTCCCCACGCAGCGCAGTAACTCTGCTCCTTTCCCTTCAAGAAGTCAATCAATCAACCATGACCACTGCTGCCACTGCCACTACCGTGGCCATTTCCGGCACCCGCAAAAACGGTAAATACCCCTCTCCGCTCTCCCTAACAGAAACCAACTAATTGATAAAACTTGCTATCAGGCAAATCCTGGAAGCCCACCAAAACTGCCTTTCGCCCAAAAGCGGGCGCGAGCCTGTCCTGGGAAGCCCGGTTGGAGCAGCGTAAGGCGTTGGCCGCGATAAAGTTGCGGGAAAAGGAGATGAAGGAGGAGAAGGAGGCCGCGAGGCAGGAGCGTAACCGGGTGCTCAAGGAGCGCAGGGAGGCGAAGGTGGAGAAGGAGCGCTACCAACAGCTCGCAGAGAAGATGCACGCTAAACGGGTTGAGAGGATTAGGCGGAGGGAGAGGAGGAATAGGGCGCTGAAGGAGCGGTGAGCTGAATTGGACGGGGAGACGTGGGGGGGGAGGGGTGTACGATAGCAGGTGGTATGATGCCATGACTGTAGTGGGAACCAAATTTTTAGCTTACCTTTCTTCCCTGATATTGGCTTAATTGATACATATCATATGACATGAAAAAAATTAGTTCCATATCCTGTATTCAATTTTTCCTATGGCGTGAGAAATAGCCTTTCATACGAGAAAAAAAACTTATCAGACCCCCCTTTTCACTGCGTGCTCTATCCACATCGCAACATTCACCACCCAAGCCGCTTCTGGCGGTTGGGCACAGTACGTGACCAAACCACCAAAACCACAGCAGGGCAGTCTGTCTACAAAACGCCCAGATATCATCTCTTTCAAAAACACAATCGCACTTCAACTTCAGGGATACGAAAGATGGTACTAATGAAGAGTAGATAATTGTGATTATAGAGGCCAAAGTGCAAGCTATAGGAAGCCCACAAGAGGCCCAATCATTTATATCAATCAGCTAACAGCTGGTTACCAGTCACAAAAACAAAAGGGAATGAGAAAAAAGAAGAAGCAGAATGCCAAGTACGAATGCGGAGCATAAGAATGTTTTTCCAGAAGGCCAGTCAACCTTTTAATGATATACCCCCTAACTCTATAGCATGAATATTAAGCGAAACCCACAACGGACTGAACTGTTTCTCTCATTCAATTAATAACCCTTCCGCCCGAGGCCGGAGCACTTCTGTCCTTTGTCTCAGTCTTCTTCAGAGCCCTACCCAACGAAATCTCGCTCAATAAGGAATTAACATTCGCACTGATTGGTGGTGCAACTACTGGCGTGGGGGAAGACCCGGATGGCATTGGCGGTGGGGGCGGAGGCGGCGGTGGAGGTGGTGGAGGTGGCGGAGGTGGTGCTCCTCCTGCTGAAGGGCTGATTGGCTGTTCAGTCTCCTTGTTGCCCATGCTAGACAAAGGCCTAGGAGGAGCCATGGTGGAGAAGAGCATCTCAGCTAGAGCTCTTGTGTCCTGGCGGTTCGGGGGGTCGTCATCGTCGTCACTTGAATTCTCATCTTCACCCACAACACTCCAATCATCCTCCTCAGGTTGGCGACGTGAAAACGTCCTTGGGGAAGGCTCAGCAGTTTGATCGGGGTTCAACTTATAAAACGGGTTCTTGCTAGGAACAGCACTAGAACTAGACGGGGCAGAAGGAGTAGTGCTAACTGCACTAGTAGGGATTGCGGGAGATAAGACTGTCGCATCGCCATTCGCTCCAAGATGTTTGAGGAATGGATTATTACTTGGGTTATTGGTGTCAGCGCCAACCGAGGCTGGAGAAACTGAAGGAACGGCAGTAGCAGGCGGCGAGGGTGCCTTGATAGTTGGGGGAAGGGGAGGAGCTGGTGGGGGTGGTGGAGGAGGCGGTGGCGGGGGAGGAGAGGCAGCAGTTGAGGACGATGAAGGGGCAGGTACGAATTGCTCCTCGCTCACCGATTCTTTAGTTGGTGTCACACCCCCTAATTCCTCCGGCCCCTCCTCATCCGAGGACGAATCCTCAAGCTCCATCTGGAGACGCTTGAGGCGTCTTGATAAGAGTCAGTTTGATGGCCGATTAGTTGTGTAAGAATTTGAAAACTCACTCTTCTTCCTCCCTGGCCTTCTCAATCTCCGCGCGCATAGCTGCAAGTCTAGCTTCCTTCTCTTTAGTAGCCTGAAGCGCCGCCTGTCTCTTTTTCTTCTCCTCTTGCTTCTGTAACTTTCCTTGCTTTACTTTATCCTCAAGAGCTTGAAGACGAGCTCTGGCCGCTTCCTGTTCTCTCAAAAGCGCTTCCTCCTCTGCTCTTGATTCCTCTCTATATTTCATCATTAGAAATCACTCGACTGTAATCAATACGATTTGGAAACATACTCTTTCTGCTCAATTTTGGCTCTCTGGGCCTCCTGTTCTTGCTTAAGAGCCTGTTCCTCTGCTGCCTTGAGGCTCTCTTCAGCCTTTCGTGCCTGTTCCTCTGCCCTAGCCTTTGCTTGGTTATCGTCTTTGGCTCTGCGAGGTGCAGGTGGAGGGGGTTTCTTTGAAGTGATGGGGGAAGGTGGCTTCGGTTGCTCGTCAGCTAGCCTCTGTTGTAGATTGCGCTCACGCATGGCTTCTTCTTCCTCGGCCTTCCTGAGGCGTTCCTCTCTCTCCTTTCTCTCACGCTCCGCACGCTGTTGGGCAGTTTCGCCGATGTTCGAGCGCGCTGGTGGCTTGAGCCCAAGCGCGGCCAGACGCTCGGCCATCTTCTGCTCGGCCTGTTGCTTAATGAAAGCCGCCCGCTCTTCAGCAGACCTGAAGCTTGAGTAGGAAGAACCAGATGGCGTGGCGGTGCGCGAGGGAGGCGCAAGGGACGGAGATGCAGTCTGGCGAGGCGGCTCCTCAACAGGTTTCGGCGCGCTAGGGCTGGAGCGTTCGTCACGACGGCGATAATCCCTATCACTACTTATAGCATTAGTGGAGCCAATGGCGAATATAGGGGTGGCATACTCTTCCCGTCTCAACTTAGCAGAGTGAGACTGGCGTTGGAGGTCGAAAATGAATTCCTTGACTTCGTCCTCAACACCCAAGGCCTCTTCCCATCTTCTCCTCTCGGAATCTGAGATACCACCACTCTCACTAGGAGCAAATTTGAGAGAATCCTCCAATGATTTCTGGAATTCTGTGAGACTATCTTCTACATCACGGGTCATTCTATCGTTGGATTCCTGTTCAGATTTGATCTTTTGAGTCTCTTCAGCCAATCTTCTCGAAGCAGCCTCATCATCATTGCCAGTTGAGACAGTTGGCTTTCCGGTCAACGCAGCGAGTCTCTGTTGCATCATAGTCCTGGATCGGGCCTTGATGCGATCAGATTCAGTGATGGCTCCTCCAGGGCCAGTTCCAATAATCACAGATGCAGATCCCGGATGCGCCTTGGCATCCCGCAGTCTGAAAAGCGAGAGCTTGGCGTCTGCAATGCTTCTCTCGGTTTTCCGAACTTTAGAGGCGAGATCAGGCAATCGGTCTGCCAAATTCTGCAATTGCCTCCTCAACTGCCTTCTCTCCGCCTCCGGGTCTGTGCCTCCGACAGCAGCATTGGGGTTTGCGTCGATATCCCCCTGCACCCGTCTAATCCTCCTGTAGAGATCATCGGCGTCGCGGCGGTCACGTCTATCAAGGATGTCATCATTTTCCGCCTCGCCTTCGTCCTTGATATCAATAGCATCCAGTAGAATCTGCTTTTCTCGGACCTTCTTACGAAGTTGATCGAGCGTCATCTCTGGCCCAGGGGATGGAGATGGAGACCCGCCAATAGCCGGTGAAGGAGACCTTGCGCCCTTAGCTCGATGCCTAGCACTAGACTTATAGCCAACTTGATTGTCATCAAATCTATACACTGTCCCATCTTTCCTCTCCTGGACTGACGTCGTATCATGGAAAGATCGACTCTTCAAGTAACTGACACCAGTGATTTGAGGTTGGAGAGCAGAAGCTTTACGCCCTTCTTGCAGAAACGACTTCACGGTGCTCAAGGACTCGGAGAACTTCTTGGTCGAAGGAGGGATCAACTCCGGCGGAAGACGCGTCGGAATTTCGTACCCATTAAGTTTACGGAAAATCTTTAGATAGTCAGCAGTCTTCCAATTGCGGCCGAAGACTATGGACTCACCAAATGCATTGCAACTGCAAACTCATCCTTGTTCAAGCTTCCCTTGTTACCTGAATCTGCCAAGGTCCATATCTGCATCAAATCGTCCTTCGGCAGTCCACTTTGCCCGAAAACCTCAATAGAAGTATCACCACTTATCAGACCCCTCTTAAGCCCATCCCAGCCCTCAAATACCTGATCGTACTTCTGTTTCTCGACCTTGGTGATGGACCATGGGATTACAGCATTTCCTTGTAACCCTTGGGTGCTGAAGCCTCCTTCTCGTCCAGGTTGTGGCATCATTCGCTCTTGTAGAGCATCAATACCCTGAAGTACAGACGCCGGTGTGTTAACAAAACCCCATTGACCTGGTCGCCCCGTAGGTTGAGCTTGCAGTGGGTTCACTCCACCAGGCATCAGTGATGACACACTAGTAGGTATCGGGGGCACAGGAGGGATCGAGCCACCATAACCACCAGGCCCTTGACCGTATCCCGTTGCTTGAGGAGCTATTCCCGTCTGTTGTGGTTGGAAACCTGTAAACTGCGGTTGCATGCCAGGGAATCCTGTCTGCTGAGTCTGAAGTCCCTGCCCTCCGGTTTGTTGAGGCTGGAACCCTGTTGGTTGAGCCATCATACCGAGCAACTGAGAGTTACTCGACTGAGGCTGTCCTGTAGACTGTGGGGGCGAGATTGGAGTTTGAGGGGTCTGTGATGGTGCGCTGCTAACTTCAAAACTGGGGATATTCGTCCGCGGAGCCGGAAGTGGAGCAGAATCAGGCACACCAAAGGAAATGATATCCACCATGCTCGAGACCTCATTTCTGATCACTTCAGGCAACGCTGATGGCAAACTCTTTCCTCCGCGTTTGAGATTGCAAAGGTACATAGCTAGAGCAAACTCAGGGAACAACAATTGTCCGGACTTAGTAGTATCGGCAAGTTGCCTAGGCGTTAGTTAGCGTGGTGCATTTATTTTCAAGAAAGGCTACAAACCATATTTGGTGAAGATCTGTTGGAGAAAGCTGAGATCTTAGAAGAATATCCTTTGCCTTGTCACCTAGTCTCTCGTTAGAAGCCATAATGGAGGAACATGGGCCTTTTGCAAACCCCACTCACCCGATAGAGCCTGGCCCTCTCCAACCGCTGCCTTGAAGAGTTGTTCAAATTTGGCCTGATCGGCGGCGGTAATGAAGGAAAGCCGGATGGTAGGGATCTTTGCTTGACTTTTCGTTTTCTTATGCTGTTGCTGTTGCTGCTGCTGTTGCTGCTGGGGAGGTGGTGAAAATGTTTGTTGCGGTTGCGGAGAAAACGACGAAAGTCCAGTAGGGAGCTGAGGAACCGGTGGAATCCTCTGTTGGCTCGGATACCCTTGAAGCCCACTTGGCTGTCCCGTAGCTTGATATTGCATAGGAATCTGCTGTTGTTGCTGGAATTGTGGCGTCTGCTGTTGTTGAAACTGCTGCTGCTGCTGGAGTTGCTGGCCCGGAAACCCGGTTTGTTGATATGACATATATCCCGTAGGTTGAGGGGGCATAGCACCTAGAGTTTGCTGCTGTTGCCCAGGATATCCAGTTTGCTGTGGCTGCATCTGTTGTTGCTGCTGCTGCTGCGGTTGTCCAACTTGCTGGACCCCCGGCCTCGTAGACGCCAGGAAGGCAGCCGCATTGTACATTGTTGGGGATTAAGTTTCAATAAACTAGAATTACTCCTCCGGATGAAGTGTGGATAGATTGTGTGGGGGGGGAGTGATGAACAGTGCCGGTGGTAGTTCACCTGTTCGCTGGGTGGATGCTGACGGGGGGAAGTGGAATAGGAGAGGTGACGAAGTGCAAGTAGGCGGAGCCCACCATCCATGTATGGTACCAATACAGGATGGGGCCAACCGCCGCTATGGCAACGCAATGCCTGGACGGTATTATCTAAGGAAAATACTAGATGCCAAGGAAAATCAAGAGAGACAGAAAGTTACAATACGACAACTGCGATGTCTATGCCGGAGTTCATGAAATTTAATTGAACTGATAAAAAAGGCCCAAAAAGGGGTGGTAGCATTGGAAAAGGCCCAGAGGGGCCCACTACGGTATCAATAAGAATGGCGCCAGTACACCCTCCACCCGGTTCCCCCCCCTACCCAATTAGGCCCTGTTCGGCTGTGATGGGCGTTCCGTTGGGCGACCGTTTCTGCTGTGAAAATGACCTTCTCTCCGTTTTGAAACGGTCGTTTGTATGGGACAACGGAACGGTCCCATCACAACCAAACAGGGCCTTAGACAATTAGACGCCGCCGATCCTCATCTAGCCCCTGGCCCCCCACTGTCTGACACAAGAAGCTCCCCTCCCCGCCCCTCCCCCCACCCATCGATCCCTCCTCGACGCACTTGAACCATGACGGGTCAACCCCACCCGAATTCTTTTGTTCTTTTTCCTTGTCATCTAACATTTTGATCACGCTCGCGTATGCCAATTCTGCTGCTTTACCAGCGAGTTTTTTGGTGTCGGGGAGGCTCGTTCTTTTGGAGTCGGGCTTAAAGAAACCGTATCCCGTATATTAAAACGGTGCCGAAACCGCCGCCAGAGTCGCCCGAACATCAGTTTGCTTCGCGAGATGTTCTATAAAAAAAAAGATGACCAAGTTAGTAATCAGGATCATTTAGGCCCTGTTGAAAATCTGGGCTGCGGAGGTAATGATTTACGGTGAGGATTTTATGCAGTGGACTGAAACCGCTTAAGTGGAGATGAAGATCATGATTGATTGATGATTACTTGATGAAAGGAAAGGCTTGAGGAAAGTCGCGTACAGGAAGGAAGGCGTGAAGCAAGCAAAGGTGGGAAGGAAAGAAAAACAAGGGGGGGCGAAAACATTTTCAGAGCTTGCGCGTTCCTTCGACTAGTGCGTATGTATACCTCAGCGGTCACAGAGTGCGGCCACATCCCGCATCAAGTGCGGCCATTAAACTGCCATTTCCAACATGTAATCTTCTTCAACCTATAGACCACCTCAGCTTCTCCCTTCTCCCCACCTCCACAAACCGTCCCATAACAGCTCATTATAGACTTCAACATCTCAGGAACATATCCACGAATCCTGACCCAACAAACCCCGATCACGGCCTCTACAGCATCCAACGTAGCATCCAGCAAATCCTGCGCAAGTACAACAAACGGATCGCCTAAAGCCGTGCCAAAGATCTGAACCAGATCGCCCAAATGCCTCACCGCGTAAACCCCCATGTCCGCAACCAGTGCGGATATTTGACGCATGAGCTCTTCCGCAATTCGTGCACCCCCACCGACAAATGCGAAACCCCGGACAACGCCATTGCGAAGCATTGCATCCAGTTGCTCCGCCCGGGGGCGGTTACCGGTATCTGCAGTAGATGTCCGAGTGAGAGTTCCCAAGACTTGTACGTTGCCTGCGGCGACGGTATCGAGCATCTTGTCGGGGTCAAAGGTGGCAGGAGGATTAAGTCCGGCATGAGCGCATCACGTAGAACCGGCGCGAGTCCAGTCCTCACCAGTAGCCCGTCAGATAGTTTCGGCAGCAGAGCAGAAAGTAGATTACTCGCTCCGGGTTCGTGCCATCATGAATGCTTAGCGGCGGGGGGGTATGAACAGTGGTCATGCGCTCTCTAGTGTATCGGTAGATAGATGGGTTGTTATGTAGGATAGTAAAGTTATGGCTTGCGGTAACTCCCTGTGCCAGGTGGGCGTCTGCAATGCGCCTTTGTTCGTGGATTCGCGCGTGGAGAGCGGCTGGCGGGAGTGAGCGGGTTTTTGAATAAGGGTTTTACAGTGGTTGTTAGGATTGCCGTGGGGGTCTGCGCAGAGGTCAGCTCTTGCTTGGAGGATCGGATTGCGGTGGGGAGATGGTAGGATGCAGGGCTAGTCCACGGGTGTGCGAGTGGGCAAGGAGTCGTTTTAAGAGCCTGTTTGGTAGAAATGGAAGAAGTGGCGACCTTTCCGTTGTGAAATGGTTTGACCCATAGAAAAGGTTGTTGCCAACGTCAACCAGTGGTTGCTCCATGAAAAAAATTCAAAACAAAATTATTCTACTAGGGTGGAGGACAGTTAACCTGAACGGGCAGGGATATATTTGGCTGGTTAACCTTAAATAACCGTTCAGTTACGGTACTTCTTACCGGACCCTGATACAAGAAAAAAGTTTTCATCTAATATTTCTACATAGCAACCATCTCGTTGCCATCACTTTGAAACGGAATGGTTGATACATATTGTGCCAAATAGCCGTTTTGTTCACTCCGTTTCAAAATGGCAGGAAATGGTCGTTTGTATGGGCCAACGGAACGGAACCATTCCATCCAAACAGGCTCTTACCTGTTGGTATTCCCTACTTGTGTCCCCGGGGGTGGGCACTTCGCAAAGAGATCTAAGTTCATCCATTGTGGGATTGACCAGTACCGTATGCTGAATGGGTGTGCGGGGATGAGGCAAAAAGGATAGTGGGAACTGTTGGGAGTTCTGGTGGGTTGCAATGAGGGCTCTGCTGCATCCCAGTCTCATATTTAGGGTAACCGGTTCACGAACCTGCAGACTTCGAGAAGGTATTCAGCCCAGTGAGGTCCGAGTTTATCATCAAAGGTATACTAAGCCTTGGAATAGAATAACTTGACCCAGTTCTAGCACAGAGATTTCATTGAAGTAAATGGGTATTTACAGACAAATTGTAAAAGGGAAGTGGGTGTAATACCTCAAAAGGCTAGAGTGGAAGCCATCTTACTTGGTTTTACACCTGGTTAGTTTTTACCCTTTTGTCGCATTTTCCCTTAGCCACTCCTCTGTGTATAGCACATGGTGCATACGAAGGTACAGCGCCTAAGTTTTGAATATTTTACTAGCAGGGGATGTTCGACTAACAGGGATGAGGAGGTGAATTGGGTAACCACTATACCCAATTCGCTGTCCTTATACCCGATTTGCTGCCT
>Ga0307513_10004910_pt1 | contig 17758 bp, 19 predicted proteins | sample 15_EM_MG_FD_202174 | JGI IMG/M metagenome (GOLD analysis project Ga0307513, IMG submission 202174) | Populus trichocarpa ectomycorrhiza microbial communities from riparian zone in the Pacific Northwest, United States - 15_EM | ecosystem: Host-associated > Plants > Roots > Unclassified | place... | reverse complement strand
GCAACAAGGCACTGAAGGGCGAAAGATTTCGCTGAGATCATGGGTCGACTTCGCACCGATTTGAGATCGCACGCACTGTGATCGATGGGCGCCAAAGTTAACGGTCGGAGACCGCCGGATCGGGGACAAGCGTTCCTCGGGCTCAATCTGGTCGCACAGGCGGGGCGCGATCGACTCAGCGGCAGCGGCGACTTCGTGTCGGCCAGCAACACCCGCAGCACCCGTGTGATTGGCAACTCGCTCGCGGTGCCGCTGTTCACGGGCGGCTATCGCGAGGCCAAAGCAGGCACACTGTGAGCCTCGCCACGAAGCGCCCGACGCACCATCGGGTCAATCCGCGCATGACCGTTTCCAAGCCACCCCCTGTGATGGGCTGGACGAGCCCGTCGGGACTGCGCGTTGAATGCCTTGACAACGGCGCTTTGCGCAGTCTGACCTTCGGCGACATCGTCGTGAACCTGTTCGTCGGCAATGCGCTGGAAGGCGGGCCCGCCAATCTGGTGCTGCGCCGTCTCGGGCCGACCGTCGAGATCACACCGCTGCTCGGACCGCGCAGCCCGACACGTTGGCACATCGATGCCACCGCGGGCGAGCTCGAAGGCGCCGGCGACTGGCAAGGGCTGCGCTACCGCGTGGCGCTGCGGCTCGCGGCCGGCGCGCCAGCCTGGTTCTGGCACGTGCGCGTCGAGAACGCCGGCGCCGATCCGGTGCGGTTCGACCTGCTGTATCTGCAGGATCTCGCGCTCGCGCCGTATGCCGCCGTGCGGCTCAATGAGTACTACGTCAGCCAGTACATCGACCACACGCCGCTCGTGCATGCTGAGCGCGGGACCGTGCTCGCATCGCGGCAGAACCAGGCGGTGGGCACACGGCATCCATGGTGTGTCATCGGATCGCTGAACCGTGGCGTGGCCTATGCAACCGACGCGCTGCAAGTGCATGGCCTGGCCAGCCGTGCGGGCCTGCCCGAGCCAGGCCTGATGCAGGGCTTGCCCGCGACACGGCTGCAGCACGAGCACGCGATGGCGGCGCTGCAGGACGCGGCCTGCGAACTCGTACCGGGCGAGTCGGTGGACTTGGGCTGGTTCGGCAGCCTGCAGGCCGACCACCGCCAATCCACGTCGCCGGACGATCTGTCTTTCGTCGACGCGACGCTCGCCTTGCCCGAGGCGCAGGCCCCGTCCTGGCGAGTCGATCCGCCCGCCGTGCCACCTGCATCGAACCTCTTTGCGACGGCCCCGCTGCTGCCGGTGCTGGACCTGGACGAGTCCGCGCTCGATGCGCTGTTCGGCGCCGAACGGCGCCATGTCGAGCGCACTGCCGACGGGCGCCCGCTCAGCTTCTTCCACGGCGAGGATGGCCACGTCGCCTTGCGTGCCAAGGAGTTGGCGGTGCTGCGCCCGCACGGCCAGGTGCTGCGCACCGGCACGCTGCCCGTGCCCGACGAGAGCGCGCTGACCTCGACGGTGTGGATGGGCGGCGTGTTCCATTCGATGCTCACGCAGGGCCACGTCAGCATCAACCGCTGCCTGTCGACCGTGCGCGGCTACCTCGGGCTGTTTCGTTCCCAGGGCCTGCGGGTTTTCGTCGAAGTGGACGGAGCCTGGCATCTGCTGGACCAGCCTTCGGCGTTCGAAATGGTTCCCGATGAGTGCCGCTGGATCTACCGCCATGCCGGCGGCCGCGTGGACGTGCGCAGCCGGGCGCACAGCGAGCCGCATGCGTTCAGTCTGGAGCTGGAGGTCGTCGACGGGCCCGCGATGCGTTGTCTCGTCTGCCTGCATGTCGCGCTCAACGGTGACGACGGCAGCACGCCCGGGCGTGTGCACTGGCAGCGCGACGGCCTCGCGGTGCTGCTCGCGCCGGCACCGCAGAGCGAGCTCGGGCAGCGCTTCCCGCAGGGTCACTGGCGCATCGAGCCGTCGCGCGACACCGCCATCGAGCAGGTCGGCGGCGACGAGGCGCTGTTCCTCGATGGCGTGGCGCGCGAGCTTCCGTATCTGACGCTGACCACTGCGCCGACGCGCGCCGCCCGTTTCACGCTGCTTGGCCGATTCGTCACCGGCGGGCCCGATGTGCCGGCCGCCGACGCGGCGGTGGTGGCTCCCGCACGTCTCGCCTCGATGCTGCATGCCCATGCACCTGCCGGCAGCGCACTGGCCGTGCGACTGTCGCGCCTGACGGCGCTGATGCCCTGGCTGCGCCAGAACGCACTCGTCCACTATCTCGCGCCACGCGGCCTGGAGCAGTTCTCGGGCGGGGGCTGGGGCACCCGCGACGTCTGCCAGGGCCCGGTCGAACTGCTGCTCGCGCAAGGCCACAGCGCACCGATGCGCGAGCTGCTCTTGCGCGTGATGAAGGCGCAGCGAACCGACGGGGACTGGCCGCAGTGGTTCATGTTCTTCGAGCGCGACGCCGCGATCCGCGCCGGCGATTCGCACGGCGACATCGTCTTCTGGCCCTCGTTGGCGCTGGCGCAGTACCTGATCGCCAGCGGCGATGGCGCCATCCTCGATGAGCGAACGCCGTTCTTCCCGCGGCGCGCGTCACATCCCGGTGCCGCCTACAGCGTCTGGCAGCACGTCCTGCGCGCGCTCGCGCTGACGCGCAAACGCACCATTGCCGGCACCGCGCTGGCCGCCTACGGCCATGGTGACTGGAACGACTCGCTGCAGCCGGCCGATCCTTCGATGCGCGAGCACATGTGCAGCACCTGGACCGTGACGCTGCACTACCAGACCTTGACCACGCTGGCCTGTGCGCTGCGGCGCGTCGGCCGCACGCCCGCGGCGGCGCGGCTCGAACGCCAGGCTGTCGCGGTGCGCGGTGATTTCCTGCGCGTGTTGCTGGTGGACGATGTGCTCGCCGGCTACGCGCTGTTCGGCGAGAGTGGGGCCGACGGAGCCGACGGTACCGACACCGGCGTTCGCTATCTGCTGCATCCGCGCGACCAGACGACCGGCGTGCGCTACAGCCTGCTGGCGATGATCCACGCGATCCTCGAAGGCCTGTTCGATGCTGCGCAGATGCGGCATCACCTGCGCCTGATCGACGAGCATCTGAGCGGGCCCGACGGTGCGCGCCTGTTCGACCGGCCGCTGCCGTACCACGGGGGCTCGCAGCGGCTTTTCCAACGGGCCGAGAGCGCCAGTTTCTTCGGGCGCGAGATCGGACTCATGTACATGCACGCCCACCTGCGTTATGCGCAAGCCCTGGCGCACGTCGGCGAAGCCGAGCGCTTCTTCCACGCACTGTGCCAGGCCAACCCGATCGGCCTGAGCGAGATCGTGCCCACGGCGAGCTTGCGCCCCTCGAACTGCTATTACTCGAGCTCGGATGCCGCCTTCGCCGACCGCTACCAGGCCAGCACCGAGTACGAACGCGTGCGGCGCGGCACGATAGCTCTCGATGGCGGCTGGCGCGTGTATTCGAGCGGCGCCGGCATCCTGTTCGGGCTCGTCGTGCGTCACCTGTTCGGCCTGCGCCTGGAGGCGGACGCGCTGCTGATCGACCCGGTGCTGCCGGCCGCGCTCGACGGAATGCGGGTAAGGGCCACGTTGCTGCAGCACGATCTCGAGATCGTCTATCGCGTGCGGGGCGCGGGTTTCGGCGTGACTGCGCTGGAGCTCGATGGCCGGGCGCTCGCCTTCGACGTGGAGCCCAATCCCTATCGCCGCGGTGCCGCACGGGTGTTGCTGCACGACGTGACCACTGTGCTGGCGAGTGCGCACCACCGGCAACTCGTGGTGGACGTGGGCGAGACCAGCGCAGTGGCTTGAGCGTCGGTCGGCGCAAAGCGCGTGGCCCGCCCCACCGGGGATCACCGGCTCGTCGCGCAGCTCGCGCCAGAGACACGGCAGCGTTGCCGACGAGACCGAACGGTCGAACAGCCGCTTGGCGTTGTCGCGGTAGTCGATGTGCCCGCGGCCATCGCGAACGACAGAGTGAGCGCGCGCCGGGCGTTTGCGATGGATCAAGCCACCGACAGGCTCCTTCATCGGGCAGATGGTTCGGCCACGAACCGCACCAAGCTTGCGCCAGATCAAGGGCCGACCGCCGTCGAGCTTGATGCCGATCAAGCCGCGTCGGCGCGGCGTGGCTACATTCGTTTGACCATCCGCGGTGCCGCCTGGCGCTGCAACGAATACGACATCGGAAAGGGCACCATGCACATGAGACTTCAACGACTCCTCAGGGGTGCGGCCTTCGTGCTGGCGACGCTCGGTGCCACGGGCGCGCTGGTTGCGGCGGGTTTGAATGACGAGGGCGCATCGACCTCGGCGAGCGTCGTGCGCTGAATGACGTCACCTCCCGACGCAGTCGTCGGCGCCCCCGCGCGCCCGGCGATTCCTCATCGCAAGATCATTCGTTCGTGGCTGGCGCCGATCTCGTCGCGCAGCACCGTGCGCGCGCTCGCGTTGGTGTTGCTCGACGTGGCCCTGTTCATCGCGGGCATGGCTGTCGCCGCTCTCGCGCGCAGCCCGGTCGTTCAATTGCTCGCCGGCGTCGCGACAGGCCTGGTGATCAGCCGCCTGTTCATCCTCGGCCACGACGCCTGTCACCAGAGCCTCACGCCACTTCGCTGGCTCAACCGATGGATCGGTCGGCTGGTGTTCCTGCCGTCACTGACACCGTACAGCCTGTGGGAAGTCGGCCACAACGTGGTCCACCACGGCTACACGAACCTGAAGGGGTTCGATTTCGTCTGGCAGCCGCGCTCACTCGAAGAATTCCAGGCCCTGTCGGGTTGGCAGCGTGCGCTGGAACGCGCGTACCGCAGCGGTTGGGCGCCCTGGCTGTACTACCTGGTCGAGATCTGGTGGGCCCGCATGTTCTTTCCGAGCCGCCGGACGATGCCGACGCGGCGTGCCGTGTTCACCTGGGATTGCTTGGGCGTGTCCGCGTTCGCGGCCGCGTGGGTCGCCGGCCTGGTCGCGGCTTCGGTCGTGACACAGCAATCGGTCTGGTGGCTGTTGACGGTCGGTTTCGCCGTGCCGTTCATGTTCTGGAACGGCATGATCGGGTTCGTCGTCTACGTGCACCACACGCATCCCGGCGTGTCCTGGTACGAGGACAAGGCGAGCTGGTCGGCTTCGCAGCCCTTTGTCTCGACGACGGTGCACCTGACCTTCCGTTCGGCGATGGGGAGCGTGCTGCATCACATCATGGAGCACACCGCACACCACGTCGACATGGGAGTGCCGCTGTACCGGCTCAAGCGCGCGCAGGCGTTGCTCGAAGGCAAGCTGGCGGGCGCCATCGTGGTCCAGCCATTCTCGTGGCGCTGGTACGCGGACACCGCTCGCCGGTGCAAGCTCTACGACTTCAAGTCGCGTTGCTGGACGGACTTCGCAGGGCGCCGCAGCGCGGCCATCGAGGCCAGCGTCGCCTGAAGTCGGCCTACGTGGGTGCAGCGGCGGCCTCGGCCAGGCCGCCCGCCAGGTGCCATACGTGCTCGTGGCCCTGGTCGCGCATCGACGCTGCGGCCTGTAGTGCACGCTGGCCGCTGCGGCAGATGAAGACCAGCGGCACTCTGTTGGCACGCAACCACAGGGCGGCGTGTGCACTCAATCGCGCCATCGGCACATTGATGGCCGTGCGCCCGCCATTCTGCAATCCTCCATCCACGGCGTATTCGTGGGCTTCCCGTACGTCCACCAAAGTGGCATCCGGGTGCCGACGCAGAAAGGTGTCGAGCGCCGCGGCATCAGGGATCGCGTGATCCGGGGCCAGCGGCTGCGCGGCAACCACTGCGCCACAGCGCGCGATCGCGTCGCACGCCGCGGCGATCGTGGCTGTGTCCATGAGCGGGCCGAAGGACATGCGGACCGCCGAAGCGCTGCGCCAGCGTGGCAGGTGCATCGCCTGCAGCACATGGCTGGATGTGGCCTGACCCGACGAACAGGCGCTGCCCGCGCTGACGTGAACCCCGGCGTCGTCGAACAGCCGCAGCAGCTCGGCGCTGGCGCGGCCGGGCACTGAGAAGTTCAGCGTTGTCGGCAAGGCCTTGTCGAACGGCGTGTTGAATTGCAGGCCCGGGAAGGCGGCGCGCAGCGCGCCGGCCAATTGGTCGCGCAGGGCTCTCAGCTCATCCGGATGGCGCAGCATGCGGCCGCCGTCTAGCCCGTCGAGCACGGCGCCCAATGCGGCAATGCCGGCCATGTTCTCGGTGCCTGAACGCCAGCCGGCTTCCTGCCCGCCGCCCACCATCAAGGGCGTGAACGGCGCCCCGGCGCGCACGTACAGCATGCCGATGCCCTTGGGGGCGTAGAGCTTGTGGCCGGAGAAGGGCGCGTAGTCGATGCGCGTGGCCGCCAGGTTCAGCGGCAGCTTGCCGAGCGCCTGCACGCCGTCGACCAGCCAGTAGGCCGGGCTGCCGGTTGCGGCCAGCACGCCTTCGATGCCGGCGAGATCGGAGATGACGCCGGTTTCGTTGTTGGCCGCCATCGTGCACACCAGCGCGCACTCGGGTGCGAGCGCGTGCAGGCGCGACAGGTCATGCCGGCCGTCGCCATCGACGGGCAACTCGAGGATCTCGAGATCCAGACCGAGCAGGCGATTCCAGTGCGCGAGGCTCTCCGGCACCGCCTTGTGTTCGGTCGCGCCGCACAGCAGCCAGCGGCCGATGCGCTCGCCACTGGCACGGCGCTCGCGCAGCGCGACCAGCGCCGACAGCACGGCGGTGTGGATGCCTTCGGTGGCGCCGCTGTTGAACATCAGGCGGCCGTCGCCGGCACCGAGCACGCGTGCGGCCTTTGTCCGCACCGCCTCGAGCAAGGTCTTCGCGCGCAGCCCGGCCTGGTGTGTGCTGCTGGGATTGCCGAAGTCCTGTTCCATCGCCTGCCTGGCGGCGTCTACCGCCGCTGCGAGCACAGGGTTGGTGGCATTGCTGTCGAGATAGATGTCGGTCGTCATGACGGGCAAGAGAAAGCTGGATCGGTGAGAAGTTTGCACCGTCGTGCTGGTGAAGACGTACCAAATGCGACCTAAAAACTTGCAAGGAATAGAATGAAAGTATCTCGAAAGCGCGAATGAATGGTATGAATACACTCGACAAGTTCGACCAAGCGATTCTTGTCGCTCTGCAGGAGGACGGCGCGCTGTCGATTGCGGCCTTGAGCGAGCGCATCGGCTTGTCCACCACACCGTGCTGGAAGCGCGTGAAGCGTCTCGAGGACGAAGGCTTTATCGAGAAGCGCGTCGCGATCGTCAATCGAAAGAAGGTCGGCCTCGGCGTCACGGTGTTCGTCAGCGTGCGCACCGGCCAGCACGACGAGAAATGGCTGAAGAAATTCGCTGCGGCGGTGTCGACACTGCCCGAGGTGCTGGAGTTCCACCGCATGAGCGGCGACGTCGACTACCTGCTGAAGGTGGTCACGACCGACATCGATGGCTACGACGCCTTCTACAAGAAGCTGATCCGGGCGGCGCAGCTGACCGGCGTCTCGTCGGCCTTCTCGATGGAGCAGATCAAGTCCACGACCGCGCTGCCGCTGGCATAGGGCGCCCTAGTTGCTGCTCTGGCGCGCGAGCGCCGACAACGACGTGGCGGCGGTCGCAGCACTGCGGGCTTGGAGGTCCCTCGGGTGTGCACGCGTCGGCGGATCCCTACAACCGCATCAGGGGAGTCCGATAGACGGAAATCCTCGCGACCAGGACGATTGGATCCCTCTCATTGCAAGGAGACCGAAATGCAGAACCCAAGCTCGACCCTGATCGACCTCGAGACGAAGTTTTGGCAATCGATGGTGGACCACGAGACCGATGTGGCGCTGAACCTGCTGTGCGAACCGGCGCTCATGGTCAGCTCGCACGGTGCGATGAAATTCGACCATGCGGGCTACCGCCAGATGGCTGACCACGGCTCCATGGTGGTCAACTCGTTCGAACTCAGCGACATGGAGGTCGTGTTTCCGACTGACTCGACGGCAATCCTTTCCTACCACGTCAAGCAGGGTGTCGCGCCGCGCGGCAAGGGCGCCACCACTGAACAGGAGATGAACGACACCTCGACCTGGGTCAAGACCGACCAAGGCTGGCGCTGTGCCATGCACACGGAGACGCCGATCAGTGCTCACTGAACCGGTAGCGGCGGCTCGAAGTGAGCCGCCGCCCGAGAGCTGCCAAGTCAAGCCGATTCGCCGTCAGCGTCGGCGCCTGACCGAAGGGCACTTGGCGGTATCGAGACCTTCAAACCATCAGGAGGAACGAAATGGCCAGCAAGAACACGATCTGTCTGTGGTACGACGGCACCGCCGTCGACGCAGCAAGGTTCTATGCCGAGATCTTCCCCGACAGCGCCGTTGGCGCAATCCACCGCGCGCCGGGTGACTATCCCGACGGCAAGCAAGGAGATGTCCTCACGGTCGAATTCACCGTGGCGGGCATCCCCTGCATCGGGCTGAACGGCGGCCCGCAGTTCAAGCACAACGAAGCGTTCTCGTTTCAGATCGCGACCGACGACCAAGCCGAGACGGACCGTTTGTGGAACGCGATCGTCAGGAATGGCGGTCAGGAAAGCGCGTGCGGCTGGTGCAAGGACCGTTGGGGCCTGTCGTGGCAGATCACGCCACGCGCCCTCATTGCGGCGGTGTCCGACCCCGATCCCGCGGTGGCCAAGCGCGCGTTCGACGCGATGATGACGATGCGAAAGATCGACATCGCTGCGATAGAGGCGGCACGGTTGGGCTGACTCACCTCATCCCCGTCCCTTTGAGGATGCGGAGTGCTGGCTGGGTCAGCGCTGTTTCGTGTCTGTCCGCAGAACTGCCCCGGAACGTTCCGCGCAGATCTCGGCCCAGCGCTCGGGTTGACGGTCGCGCTCGCGCGCAAATTCTTCGTTCGCGATCGTCATCACTTCTGCCGTCGCGAGGTGGGGCCGCAGCTTGTGCAGTGCCGTTGCGAACCGCAGCACCCAGAGGGGCCGCGGCAGCGCTGATGGCGCTGGGTCGTCGTGCAGTTGAGTCATAAATGCACCCGCTGGCTCGGACGCACGCGTGATCTCGTCAGACTGGGCGCTCATGAACGCTCACTCGCGTCAATCGACCGGGGCTGCAGCGTTGACGTGAAGAATGAGGAACCAAGGCGACGATCCCCTGCAGGAGCGCTAGAGCCCGGGTGATGTTCGGCCGCGTACAGGAGGTCCGCGTCTTCGGGGCTCAAGTGACCGGCATGCTCATAGCGCGTGGCGCCGATCTTGATGGCTTCGAGCAGCATGACGTCCATGCCGAGAGCCGGCGCGTGGTGATTTCCAGGTCGCATCATTGCTCCCCCGATCGTCCGCACGATGTGATCGATGACGATAGAAATACTAGCCCATTCGGGCAAATCTATCCTCGGGCTAACCCCGATATTTCTCGCCGGGAAACAGATCGGCGTGGGCCTCGGTCAACGGAACCGCTTGGTGAACTCGCGAACGACGCCAATGATCTTCGCAGCTCCCAGCGGCTTGATCGGGTAGCGCGTATTGAGCGGCTTGAGGTAGGCCTCTCCCCCGTCGACGACGGGTTGCTTGAACGTCGTCTGACTCGCCTCGTTGAGGGCGATGACGTAGTCGCCAGTGAGCGGGGGCAGTTCGGGTTCGACGACCAGGATCGAGCCCTCGGGAAACGAGTCGCCGCTGTCGCTGACCATGCTGTCGCGTGCCGGCCTCGACTTCGGACACCAGGGGCACCTCAGCTCGCACGTCGAGCCCTCGCCCGACGTTGGATCCGCCGGCCATCAATTCGGCCACGGAGAGGCCCAGCAGTTTGGCGACTTGCGGCTGATTGCTCCGCTTCGGGGCGGTACCTCCGGGCTTTTCCCATTGCTGTACGGCCCCGCGGCTTACTCCGATGGCTTCAGCGAACTGCTGTTCGCTCATCCCAAGCCGGCGGCGTCGCTTGCTGTCGCGCTGATCACGCGGCCTTGCGGTCCTCGTCGCGTGCGGCTCGGTTTTCGGCGGACGCCATCGACGGGTCGTCCGACTCCCATGGAATCGGCTCAGGCCAGCCCGGGCCGGCTCGCTCAGCCAGATGGTGGACCAGCCACAAGTCCTCTTGGCGCGCCAGCCATGCCGCGCGCACGTCGAGACAGAACTTGAGCAAGCCCCAGGTGATCGCCAGCCCGAGGGCTGTCCAGAAGAACTTCATGGCGACTCCGTCAATCAAGCGCCGGAGCGCCTCGAGCGCGCGGCCCACTCGCTGTACGCAAGGCGTCCCTTCACGTCCAGGCCTTGGTGGTGATCGGCGCACCATGCAGCGAACTCGCGCGGATCGACGAGCACCCGAACTGTCGCGACACCCTTCGCGACGAAGAAAGCTTCCACTTGCTTGGCCTGACCCTCCCACTGCCCGTAGGTGGCGGCGAACGATCGGCCGTCTGTCATCAGCGCCTTGATGGCCTCGTAGGTCTCGGGCTCGTACCAGGCCAGCGGGACCACGCGGTCGCCCAATCGGTCTGGAGGGTTGCCGTCAGCGGCGATCACTGCCGTGCCCCATCTGTTGTTCCCGGCTCATTGAAGGTCGTCCAAATGGCCGGCAGTTCCTCGAGCTCGTACGGCCCGGCGAGGCGCGAGAACGCCGCGTCAGCCTCGGTCGCCAGCGTCCGCTGCGCCTCGAGGGAGAGGTTGTCGAACGCCGTCTTCAACAGCGCACTTTCCTGTGAGAGCAACGAGAGGACCGAGGTCATCAGCGCCTGAATGTCATGCTTTGGACCGACGCCTCGCTGTTCGACGATGGTCCTGGCGACGATGCCGGCCACGAGCTGGCCACTCTCGGCGGTCTGTCTCGAGAATTCCCGGTCGCCCGCGTTCGGCAACAAGACCGACCTCAACACCGCCAGATGCGCAAAAAGCGCCCGCGCCAACGCGTCGAAGGCAAGTCGTCTTTCGGTACCTTGGACGAGTGCGACGCGGGTCAGAAGCTGGGAAAGAACCGCCTGCTGTTCATGCACCACCATGTCGAGTTCGGATTCCATGATTGCTCCCGCGAGCGCCTGCCTGTCTGGATGCTGATGCGTCCATTGTGGTTGGGAAAAATTTCCCAATTAGTAGGACGAACACTCATACCCAAGTAGGGTTGGCTCGACACGTTCTGTCGTTCGCTACGCGAAGCCGTCGTGCGCGAGAAGCTTGAGGCGTGGCGTCGCAACTGATCTGACGCCCCTGCCGCTGGGCACCACCAACCGATCGTGCGGAAAGCAGATAAGCATGCGCACATAAAGTATTTGGAATTGGCATACTCCATGCATGATGATCCGCATCTTGCATGATTGAAGCATGGAACCGCGCCAACTCGAAGCCTTTGCCGCCGTGATGACGACCGGGAGCGTCACCGGGGCAGCACGCCTGCTCGCGCGTTCGCAGCCAGCCATCACGCGCCTCGTGCAGGAGCTCGAGGCAGAGGTCGGCTACGCGCTGTTCACGCGTCACGGCCCGCGCGTCGCGCCGACGCCGCAAGGCTTTCTGCTGCATGAAGACGCCGAGCGCGTCCTGGCGAGCCTGCGGCAGATCCACCTCCGCGCCGCGGAAATCGCGCGTGGCGACGCGCAGCCGCTGCTGCTCGCCGCGACGTCCGCGCTCGCCGTCGGCCTGCTGCCGCAGGCCTTGAAAAGCGTCGAAGCGCAGACCGGCCCGGCACCGATCCAGCTGCGCACCGCTGCGCCCGAGCAGGTGCTGCATGCCGTGCTGACCGGCGCAGTGCAGCTGGGCGTTTGCAGCCTGCCGCTCGCGCACCACGGCCTGCAGGTGCACTGGATCGCACAGTTGCCGTGCGTCGCGGTGCTGCCGCAGCGCGATCCGCTGGCCAAGCACGCGGTCGTGCCCTTGGCGGCGCTGGCGCAGCGGCGCATCGTCACGATGAGCAACCCGTTTCGGCTGCGCCATCGGCTCGATGCCGAGCTCGCGCGGGCAGGGCGCGAAGCGGATCGCCGCGCTGCGCTGATCGAGACGAATTCGTCGACCAGCGCCCAGGCGCTTGTGCGTGCCGGGCTCGGCGTCGCCGTGCTGGAGCCGCTGACGGCGCATGGCGCGCCGCTGGCCGGCCTGGTGGTTCGGCCCATCGACACCGACATCCCGTTCTTCTTCGGCGTCATCACGCCGCAGTCGCGGCCGCTGACCGCGCCTGTGCAGGCGCTGGCCGACGCGCTGCTGCAGGCTGCCGCGGCGCTGCCCGGGTTCGCGCAACGCGAGCTCGCCGACCATGCGCAGTTGCTCGACGATGACGCGCCCAAACGCTCCGCCAAGCGAAGACCCGCCCGATGACAGCAACCACACCGCCCGCCGGCCTGCCGGCGCTCGAAGCACGGCTGCGCCAAGACCTGCAATGGCTGGCACTGCCGGCGCGCCGCTGGGTGCCGACAGCCCCGCGTCACGACGGGCAAGACGTGCTCGACGTCGCCATCATCGGCGGCGGCATGGCCGGCCTGGCCTTGGCCGCGTCGCTCACGCAGCTCGGCGTCCAGGCGCGCATCTTCGACCGCGCGCCCGCGGGTTTCGAAGGCCCGTGGGCTACCACGGCGCGCATGGAGACGCTGCGTTCGCCGAAAGAGCTGACCGGCCCGGCGCTGGGCTTGCCGGCGTTGACCTTTCGCGCCTGGTTCGAAGCCCAGTTCGGGCTGGCGGGCTGGGACGCGATGGACAAGATCCCGCGCCTGCAGTGGGCCGACTACCTGCGCTGGTACCGACAAGTGCTCGGTCTGGATGTGCGCAACCGCCAGCGCGTGTTGGCCGTGCGTCCGCGCGCCGACGGCCTGGTTCAGCTGGATTTGTCGGATGAGACCGGCGACGCTCGGCCCTACCAGGTGCTGGCCCGCCATGTCGCACTGGCCGGGGGCCGCGACGGCCTCGGCGGCCCCTGGGTGCCGGAATGGGCCCACACGCTGCCGCGCGACCGCTGGAAGCATTCGTCCGACGAATGGGACGGCGCATCGCTGCGTGGTCTGCGTGTGGCCGTCATCGGCGGCGGCGCGTCGGCGATGGATGCGGCGGCGACTGCGCTCGAAGCCGGTGCCGCGCGGGTCGACCTGCTGATCCGCCGGCCCGACCTGCCGCGCATCAACAAAGGCAAGGGCGCCGGCAGCCCCGGCATGGCGCACGGCTTCTGGGCCCTGCCCGACGAATGGAAGTGGCGCCTGCGCCACTACATCAACGTGCAGCAGGTGCCGCCGCCGCACGGCAGCACGCTGCGCGTGTCGCGCCATGCGAACGCGTTCTTCCACCTCGGCGCGCCGGTGCGTTCGGTCGTGCAGCGCGCCGACGGCGCGCTGCGTGTGGACACCGCGAAGGGGCCGCTGGCGGCCGACGTGCTGATCTTCTGCACCGGCTTTCGCACCGACTGGTCGCTGCGCCCCGAGTTCGCGCCGTTCGCGCCGCATGTGCGGCTGTGGCAGGACCGCTTCACGCCGCCCGCCGGCGAGGAAGACGCCGAGCTCGCCACCTCGCCCGATCTCGGGCCGCTGTTCGAGTTCCAGGAGAAGACACAAGGCGCCTGCCCGGGCCTCGACCGCGTGCACTGCTTCTGCTACCCCGCCGCGCTGTCGCACGGCGCGGCCACTGGCGACATTCCGCAGATCAGCGACGGCGCGCAACGGCTGGCGCGTGGCCTCGCGGCGCGGCTGCTGTCCGAGGACGTGGAGCAGCACTTCGCGGCGATGGGCCGCTACGACGAGCCCGAGCTGATCGGCGACGAGTGGACGCCCGCGGCGTTCCCGGCCTACGACGAGGGCGCGCGGTGACCGGCTGGCTGCTGCGCCGCCTCGCGCAGGCAGCACTCGTCGTGCTGCTGATGACGGCGATCGTCTTCGTCGGCCTGCACGCGATCGGCAACCCGATCGACATCCTGATTGGCGAAGACCTGAACCAGCAGGAACGGCTGCAGGCCATCGCCCGCCTCGGCCTGGACCAGCCGCTGTGGCGCCAGTACCTGGCCTTCGTCGACGGCGCGCTGCATGGCCAGCTCGGCAAGAGCTTCGTCTACCAGGAAGACGCGATCCGCCTGATCCTGCAGCGCCTGCCCGCGACGATGGAACTCGCGGTTGGCGCGCTGCTGCTCGCGGTCGCGATCGGCGTGCCGCTCGGGCTGTTTGCCGGCATGAAGCCCGACCATCCGCTGGCCAAGGCCTTGATGGCAGCCAGCATCGTCGGCTTCTCGCTGCCCGCGTTCTGGGTCGCGTTGATGTTCATCATAGTCTTCAGCGTGCAGCTCGGCTGGCTGCCGGCGAGCGGCCGCGGCGCGACGCGCGAATTATTCGGCGTGCAGTGGTCGTGGCTCACGCTCGACGGCCTGCAGCACCTGGTCCTGCCGGCATTCAACCTCGCGCTGTTCAAGATCTCGCTGGTGCTGCGGCTCACGCGCGCCGGCGTGCGCGAAGTGCTGCCGCAGGACTTCGTGAAGTTCGCGCGTGCCAAGGGCTTGTCGCCCGCGCGTGTGGTGCTGGTGCACGTGCTGCGCAACACCTTGATCCCGCTCGTCACCGTGCTCGGGCTGGAACTGGGCTCGACGATCGCCTACGCGGTCGTGACCGAAACCATCTTCGCCTGGCCCGGTGCCGGCAAGCTGATTCTCGACAGCATCAACAGCCTCGATCGGCCGGTCGTCGTCGCCTACCTGATGGTGGTGGTGGTCATCTTCGTCACGCTGAACCTGGTGGTGGACCTGCTCTACAAGCTGCTCGACCCGCGCGTGCGGCTGGAGGGCGCGCGATGAGCTGGCGCCCTCGCTTCGACGAACACTCGATCTGGTGGCGCGTCGCCGCCGACTTCCTGCGCTCGCGCGTCGCGATTGCCGGGCTCGCGGTGCTGGCCCTGGTGGCGCTGGCCGCGATCGCGGCGCCCTGGATCACGCCGCAGAACCCCTACGACCTGATGCAGCTCGACGTGCTGGACGCACGCCTGAAGCCCGGCACACCGAGCAGCGCCGCCGGCTACACCTACTGGCTGGGGACCGACGGCCAGGGCCGCGACCTCTACTCGGCCATCGTCTACGGCCTGCGCATCAGCCTGCTCGTCGGCGTCGGCTCGGCGGCCATCGCGGCGGTGCTCGGCACCGGCATCGGCCTGCTCGCGGCCTACGCCGGCGGCAAGGTCGATGCGGCGCTGATGCGGCTGGTGGACCTGCTGCTGTCGTTCCCGACCATCCTGATGGCGCTGATGATCCTGGCCTATGTCGGCAAGGGTGTCGGCAACGTGGTGCTGACCTTGGTGCTGCTCGAGTGGGCCTACTACGCGCGCACCGCACGCGGCCAGGCGTTGGTCGAGACACGCCGCGACTACGTCGAAGCGGCGCGCGGGCAGGGCATCCCGCCGTGGCGCATCCTCAGCGGCCACATCCTGCCGAACTGCCTGCCGCCGCTGCTGGTGATCGGCGCGTTGCAGATCGCGCGCGCGATCACGCTCGAAGCGACGTTGTCGTTCCTCGGGCTGGGTGTGCCGATCACCGAGCCGTCGCTGGGGCTGCTGATTTCCAACGGCTACCAGTACCTGCTGTCGAACGAATACTGGATCAGCTTCTTCCCCGGCGTGGCGCTGCTGACCACCATCGTCGCGATCAACCTGGTCGGCGACCAGCTGCGCGATGTGCTGAACCCGAGGCTGCAGCGATGAGCGACGTTGAGGTTCCGACGCTCGAACTGCGCGACCTGCAAACGCGCTTTCACACGCGCGACGGCGTGCTGCCGGTGGTCGACGGCGTGTCGTTCACGCTGGCCCGCGGCAAGGTGCTGGGGCTGGTCGGCGAATCGGGTTCGGGCAAGTCGGTGACCGGCTTCTCGATCATGGGCCTGGTCGACCCGCCGGGCCGCGTCGAAGGCGGCCAGGTGCTGTTCCAGGGCCGCGACCTGCTGCAGATGTCGAACGCCGAACGACGCGCATTGCGCGGCGACCGCATCGCGATGATCTTCCAGGACCCGATGGCGACGCTGAACCCGGTGCTGCGGGTCGATACGCAAATGATCGAGACGGTACAGGCGCACCGCAGCGTCTCGACCATGGCCGCTCGAAAACAGGCTGCCGACACGCTGGCGCTGATGGGCTTGTCCAATGCGGAAGAGCGACTGCGCGCCTACCCGCACCAGCTCTCAGGCGGCATGCGCCAGCGTGTCGCGATCGCGATCGCGCTCCTGCACGGACCCGACCTGATCATTGCCGACGAGCCGACCACGGCGCTGGACGTGACGATCCAGGCGCAGATCCTGTCCGAGATGCAGAAGCTGGTGGCCGCGCGCGGCACCTCGCTGATCTGGATCAGCCATGACCTGTCGGTGGTCGCCGGCCTGGCCGACGAGATCGCGGTGATGTACGCCGGCCGCATCGTCGAGCACGGCACGGTGGACCAGGTGCTGGACGATCCGCAGCATCCATACACGCAAGGCCTGATCGGCAGCCTGCCAAGTGCGAATCTGCGAACGCAGCGTCGCGGCGCGCGGCTGCGGCAGATCGCGGGCATGGCGCCGAACCTGCTGCAGATGCCCGCGGGCTGTGCGTTCGCACCGCGCTGCGCGCGTGCCAGTGCGGCCTGCGCTGCCAGACCTGAGATGAGCGCGCCGAGCGCCGATGCGCCCAGCCACCGCGTGCGCTGTTTCCACCCCGGGCCGGTGGCCGTGGAGGCGCCGGTATGAGCTTGACGACGTTGCCGCTGGTCGACCTGCAAGGCGTCAGCAAGCGCTTCGGCGCACAGCCGCCGCTGGGGGTCTTTGGCCAAGCCCTGCGCCGCCTCGGCTGGAACACTCCACCGGTGGTGACGCACGCCGTCGATGGGGTCGATCTGGCCGTGCGCCCGGGCGAGGTCGTCGGTCTGGTCGGCGAATCCGGCTGCGGCAAGTCCACGTTGGGCCGCATCGCTACAGGCCTGCTGACACCGACCGAAGGCAGCGTGCAGGTCGACGGCCAGCCGCTGCACGGCCTGAACGGCGACGCACGACTCGCCGCGAGACTGCGCGTGCAGATGGTGTTCCAGGACCCGTTCGCGAGCCTGAACCCGCGCCTGCGCGTCTCGCGCATCGTCGGCGAAGCGGCGCGCCTGCATGGCTTGACCGATGCGGCCGGCGAGGACGACTACGTCAGCGCACAGCTGCAGCGCGTCGGGCTGGACCCGGCGCTGCGCCACCGCTACCCGCACCAGTTCAGCGGCGGCCAGCGCCAGCGCATCGGCATCGCGCGTGCGCTGGCGGTGCAGCCGAAGATGCTGGTGTGCGACGAAGCGGTGGCGGCGCTCGACGTGTCGATCCAGGCGCAGATCCTGAACCTGTTCATGGACCTGCGCGACGAGCTCGGCCTGGCCTACCTCTTCATCAGCCACGACCTCGGCGTGATCCGTCATCTGTGCGACCGCGTCGCGGTGATGTACCTCGGCCGGGTGGTGGAAAGCGCCCCCGTCGACGAACTCTTCGCGCGGCCGAATCACCCGTACACGCGCGCGCTGCTGGCCGAGATCCCGCGCATCGACCAGCGGCGCACGGCGTTCAACACCATCCGCGGCGAGATCCCGAGCCCGATCACGCCACCGTCGGGCTGCCACTTCCACCCGCGCTGTCCGCAGGCCATGCCGCGCTGCCGCAGCGAGGTGCCGACGCTGCGCGGCATCGCGATCCACCACGCCAGCGCCTGTCATCTGAACGATGCGGCGTGATCCCATTCAATTGCCAAGGACGCTCCATGAACTATCGCAAGCTCCTCGTGCTGACCACTGGCCTGCTGTTCGCGGGCACTGCCGCGACCGCGCAGACGCTGTCGATCGGCCTTGCCGACCCGGTCTCGTCGGTCGACCCGCAGCTCAACAACCAC
>Ga0307513_10004909_pt1 | contig 17759 bp, 17 predicted proteins | sample 15_EM_MG_FD_202174 | JGI IMG/M metagenome (GOLD analysis project Ga0307513, IMG submission 202174) | Populus trichocarpa ectomycorrhiza microbial communities from riparian zone in the Pacific Northwest, United States - 15_EM | ecosystem: Host-associated > Plants > Roots > Unclassified | place... | reverse complement strand
CTTCGGTCAGCGCGGGATCCGGCTCGAGCACCTGCTGGGCGCCTGCGTCGACGAGTTCAAGGAGAACGAGGACCTGCCGAACACCACCAACCCCGACGACTGGGCGCGGATCTCCGGCAAGAAGGGTGAGCGGATCGTCTACATCCGGACGATCATCCAGGGCAAGCAGGGCACCGAGCCCGGCCGCTCGATCGACACCGTCGCGAACACCGGTCAGTACCTCTGACCACTGACGACGGCGGAACGCGGCCCGACCGGATCAGTCTCCGGCCGGGCCGCGTTCACCGCAGCGCAGTGCTGATGGTGCTGGGACGGTCGGTGCTTCTGGAACGGTCGGTGCTGGTCCAACTGTCAGGCCGGGCGGGCCTGGCCGGCCAGTCGGCTCTCGGAGCGGCGCAGCACGGCCAGGGTCGCCAGGCGCCAGCCGAGCATCAGCGCGGTCAACACCACAATGGTCACGACCACGAAGGCGAACGGCGTCCCGTCGTTGGCGACGCCGTAGCGCAGGACCAGCCCGATGACGAACGTCTTCACCGCGATCACGGTGCCGCCGCGCAGGCTGAGCGCCGGCCAGCGGGTCAGGACGATGCCGATGTATCCGCCGACAACCCCGATCACAAACGGCCACCCGGTCCGGACCAGTCCGGAGGCGGTGAGCGTCTCGTCATGAGAGAGCCGTCCCACCACCACGAAGATGGCCACGGCGGCCACATCCGCCAGCACACTGCCGATAATCACCATCGACCAGGGGCCTGTGGCGGCGGGAGCGGGCGTTGTTTGAGTTATGTTTCGGATATCTCGTCCCATTTAAGCGAGGTTACTCGTGGCCCTCGGCACCGTCGCCAACGTAACCGTTTCGATACCCAGCGCCACCTTACGATGGCTGCCTCGTAGGCTGACGGGCATGGAGAGCGAAACATGAGTGCACGTCGGGTGATGGGGATCGAGACCGAGTACGGCGTCTCCTCGCCGGGGGACCCCACGGCCAACGCCATGCTGATGTCGAGTCAGGTGGTCAACGCCTACGCCGCCCCGCTGGGCAGCCGGGCCGGCCGGGCCCGCTGGGACTACGAGGACGAGGCGCCGCTGCGGGACGCGCGGGGCTGGGAGATCAGCCGGGACAGCGCGCACGCCGGTCAGCTCACCGACGTCCCGGACGATCCCGGCCTGGCCAACGTCATCCTCACCAATGGCGCCCGGCTGTACGTCGACCACGCCCACCCGGAGTACTCCTCGCCCGAGGTCACCTCGCCGCGGGACGTCGTCCTCTGGGACAAGGCGGGGGAGCGGGTGATGCTCGAGGCCGCCCGGCGGATCGCCGTGAACCCCGGCCTGGCCGACGTCAACCTGTACAAGAACAACACGGACAACAAGGGTGCCTCCTACGGCACGCACGAGAACTACCTGATGCGGCGGGAGACGCCGTTCGCGGACGTGGTCAAGCACCTCACCCCGTTCTTCGTCTCCCGGCAGGTGATCTGCGGCGCCGGCCGGATCGGTCTCGGCCAGGACGGCACCGGGGTCGGTTTCCAGGTCAGCCAGCGGGCCGACTTCTTCGAGGTCGAGGTCGGGCTGGAGACCACGCTGAAGCGGCCGATCATCAACACCCGGGACGAGCCGCACGCCAGCGCCGAACGCTTCCGCCGGCTGCACGTGATCATCGGTGACGCCAACCTGTGCGAGGTGGCGACCCTGCTGAAGGTCGGCACCACCGCGATCGTGCTGTCGATGATCGAGGAACGCGGTTTCACCCGCGACCTGTCCGTCGAGCGCCCAGTGTCCAGCCTGCACGAGGTGTCCCACGACCCGACGCTGAAGCAGCGGGTGACGCTGCGGGACGGGATCACCGTCACCGCGGTCGAGCTGCAGTGGATGTTCTACGAGCAGGCCGCCGCGTTTGTGGACAAGCACTACGGCAGCGATGTCGACGCGGCCACCACGGAGATCCTGACCCGCTGGGAGAGCATCCTGAGCCGACTCGGCGAGGACCCGATGCTCTGCGTGCGCGAGCTCGACTGGGTGGCCAAGCTGCGGCTGCTGGACGGTTTCCGGCAGCGCGAGAACCTGCCCTGGGACGCCGCCCGCCTGGAGCTGATCGACCTGCAGTGGGCCGATGTCCGGCCGGAGAAGGGCCTCTACCACCGGCTGGTGTCGCGCGGCCAGATCGACCGGGTGGTCACCGACGAGGAGATCACCGAGGCGGTGCATGAGCCGCCGCACGACACCCGGGCCTACTTCCGCGGCCGCTGCCTGGCACGGTACGGCGAGCACGTGGCCGCGGCGTCCTGGGACTCGGTGATCTTCGACATCCCGGGCCGGGGTGCACTGCAGCGGGTTCCGACCCTGGACCCGTCACGCGGCACCCGCGAGCACGTGGAGGCCCTGCTGCAACGCTGCCGGACGGCAGCCGAACTGGTTGACGCGCTGGCCGCGCAGTAACGACGGCGCCCGGCCCGCGCCGGGCGGGCACCGTCCACTCACCAGGCACCCCGGACCGGCCGGGAACGCCGCCGAAGGTATTTCTGGATCAGTGTGCTTCGGCACACCCAGAATGTCGGTGGGGGTGCTTAGGATCGACAGTAGATCGAACGTGATCGAACGTGTGATCAGCACCGAGCGGCACGGATCCGACCCGAGTCAACGGAGGAAGCCATGGCCGGCCAGGAACAGGAACGAACGACCCGACGCGACGAGGAGCCCGGCGACGAGCCGGCGCCCCCGCCGCCCCCACCCGCGGCCGGCCAGGCCCAGTCGACCGACGCAGATGTCGACGCCATCCTCGACGAGATCGACGAGGTCCTGGAGAGCAACGCGGAAGAGTTCGTCAAGGGCTTTGTGCAGAAGGGTGGCCAGTGATCCCTGATCAGGTGCGGACGGCAGCGACGGATGGGACGAGGCGGGCCGGACGAACCGGTCCCGGTGGGCGGCTCGTAACCGCCTGGATAGGGTTTCGACCGTGACCGCAGAACCCTCTCGTGACGGCAGGTTGCCGGCGGGGTACCTCACCCCCGGCTCCTCGTCGTTCACAGACTTCCTCGCCGCCAACGCCGACCACCTACTGCCCGGACGTCAGCCACTCCCTCCCGGGATGGTCCCGCAGGTGCCGCACGCCACCACGATCGTCGCCGCGAGCTTCGACGGCGGCGTGGTGATGGCCGGCGACCGGCGGGCGACCATGGGCAACCTGATCGCTCACCGCGAGATCGAGAAGGTGTTCCCGGCCGACGACTACTCCTGCGTCGGGATCGCTGGGACCGCCGGGATCGCGGTGGAACTCGTCCGGTTGTTCCAGGTCGAGCTCGAGCATTACGAAAAGATCGAGGGCGCCCTGCTGTCCCTGGACGGCAAGGCGAACCGGCTCTCCAGCATGCTCCGGAACAACCTCGGGCTGGCGATGCAAGGGCTGGCCGTGGTGCCGCTGTTCGCCGGGTTCGACCTGGCCCGTCGGCAGGGCCGGATCTTCTCCTACGACGTGACCGGCGGCCGCTACGAGGAACACCAGTTCCACAGCATCGGCTCCGGGTCGCTGTTCGCCCGCGGCTCGATGAAGAAGCGCTGGCGAACAGGCCTGTCCCAGAACGACGCGCTTGAGGTGGTGGTCGAGGCGCTGCACGACGCGGCGGACGACGACTCCGCCACCGGCGGCGCCGACCTCGACCGACGGATCTTCCCGGTGGTGGCCGTGGTCACCGTCGACGGCTTCCGCCGGCTGCCCGACGAGGACGTCGCCACCGCGCTCGCCACCGCCCTCAGCCGGGCCCGCGGCGGCGGGCCCACCGGCTCGGGATCCGTCAGCAGCGATGCCGCCAATTCCGGGCAGGCCGACACCGACGGGGGGACCGCACGATGAGCATGCCGTACTACGTCTCACCCGAGCAGGTGATGAAGGACAAGGCCGACTACGCCCGGCGGAACATCGCCCGGGGCCGGCCGGTCGTGGTGCTGGCGTACGAGGGCGGCATCGCCTTCGTCGCCGAGAACCACTCCAAGGCCCTGCACAAGATCAGCGAGATCTACGACCGGATGGCGTTCGCGGCGGCCGGCAAGTACAACGAGTTCGAGAACCTGCGGGTGGTCGGCGTCCGGTACGCCGACCTGCGCGGATACTCGTACGACCGGATCGACGTCACCGCCCGCGGGCTGGCGAACGCCTACGCCCAGATTCTCGGCAGCGCGTTCACCCAGGAGTCCAAGCCGCTGGAGGTCGAGATCGTCGTCGCCCAGGTCGGCGACACCCCGGACGACGACCAGATCTACCGGCTGACCTACGACGGGTCCGTGGCCGACGAGCAGAGCTTCGTCGCGATGGGCGGGCAGGCCGAGACGATCACCACCGGTCTGCAGGCGCGCTGGCAGCCGAACCTGAGCCTGTCCGCCGCGTTGGCGCTGGCGGTCGACCTGCTCTCGAAGGACCCGAACGGCACCGACCGCACGCTCACCCCGGCGCAGCTGGAAGTGGCCGTGCTGGACCGGCTCCGGCCGCGGCGGGCGTTCCGTCGGCTGGCCGGGCCGCTGCTGGAGGCGCTGCTGGCCCCCGACGACCCGACCACGGACGTGCCGAAGTTGGACGACGTGCGGCCGGGCCTGCACGACACCCTGACCGGGGTCGAAGCCGAGGCCGAGGCGGTCACCCCGGCGCCCGAGCCGGGCGATCCGGCATCCCAGGAACCCGAGCAGGAGCCCGGTCATCCGCAGGCCCAGGCCAAGCCCGATGAGGGTTCCGGCGACGGCACCGGCGAGGGCGCTTGACCGCGTCGACACCGCCGGGCGCGAGCGACGCGCTCGATCGGCCCGGCGGATTCGAAGCCCCCAGGACTGGTGCGATCGGGCAGTCCGGCACTTACAGTGATGGCATGGACCGCCGAATCTTCGGAATTGAAACGGAATTCGGGGTCACCTGCGCCTTCGAGGGGCAGCGCAAGCTGTCCCCCGATGAGGTTGCTCGGTACCTCTTCCGCAAGGTCGTCTCCTGGGGCAGGTCGAGCAACGTCTTCCTGCGCAATGGGGCCCGGCTCTACCTGGACGTGGGTTCGCACCCGGAGTACGCCACCCCCGAGTGCGACGACGTCCGCCAGCTCGTCATCCATGACCGGGCCGGGGAACGCATCCTCGAGGGCCTGTTGATGGACGCCGAGCGACGGCTGCACGAGGAAGGTATTCAGGGCGACGTCTTCCTGTTCAAGAACAACACCGACTCGGCCGGCAACTCCTACGGCTGCCACGAGAACTACCTGGTGTCCCGGCACGGCGAGTTCGGCCGGATGTCCGACATCCTGATCCCGTTCCTGGTCACCCGGCAGATCGTGGTCGGCGCCGGCAAGGTGCTGCAGACTCCGCGGGGTGCGGTGTTCTGCCTGTCCCAGCGGGCCGACCACATCTGGGAGGGCGTCTCCAGCGCCACCACCCGGTCCCGGCCGATCATCAACACCCGGGACGAGCCGCACGCGGACGCCGAGCGGTACCGCCGGCTGCACGTCATCGTCGGGGACTCGAACATGTCCGAGACCACGACGATGCTCAAGGTCGGCGCCACCGATCTGGTGCTGCGGATGATCGAGGCCGGTGTGATCATGCGCGATCACACCCTGGAGAACCCGATCCGGGCGATCCGTGAGATCAGCCACGATCTGACCGGGAAGCGGAAGGTCCGGCTGGCCAACGGCCGGGAGGCGACCGCGCTGGAGATCCAGGGCGAGTACCTGAGCAAGGCCAAGGAGTTCGTTGAGTCCCGGGGCCTGCAGACCGACGTGATCAAGCGGGTTCTCGACCTCTGGGAGCGCGGCCTGCGGGCGATCGACACCGGCGACCTCAGCCTGGTCGATCGGGAGCTGGACTGGGTGATCAAGCACCGGCTGATCGAGCGGTACCGGTCGCGGCACAGCCTGCCGCTGTCGTCACCGCGGATCGCCCGGATCGACTTGGCCTATCACGATATTCATCGCAAGCGTGGGCTCTACTACCTGCTCCAGGCCAAGGGATTGGTCGAGCGGGTCGGTGCCGACATCGAGGTGTTCGAGGCCACCGCCGTCCCGCCGCAGACCACTCGGGCCAAGCTGCGCGGTGATTTCGTCCGCCGCGCGCAGGAACGCCGCCGGGACTTCACCGTGGACTGGGTGCACCTCAAGCTCAACGACCAGGCCCAGCGCACGGTGCTCTGCAAGGACCCGTTCCGGTCGGTCGACGAGCGGGTGGAGCGGCTGATCCAGAGCATGTGACGCCGGGCGGCCCGCCCGCGGCGAAATCGACACCGCCTGGTGGCATGTCGGGCTGCACAGCGTCCGGGGTTATGGTGGCGCTCGTCTTATCCCCCCGACAAAGGTCGACCGTGTCCCTTCGCTTCGCCACTAGCCGCATCGGCGCCTTGCTCGCCGCCGCGGCCTTGGTCGCCGGGTGCTCCAGTGCTGCGGGCACCGACGACTCCACCTCCACCAAGATCACCACTGACCTCACGGCCGTCGAGGTCAACGGGAAGGACGGTGCCAAGCCGGTAGTAGACGTGCACGCGCCGTTCTCCGCGACCAAGACGAACCGGCGGATCCTGACCACCGGCACCGGCAGCGTCGTGCGGCCCGGGCAGCGCATCACCATCGACTACCTCGGGGTGAACGGCACCGACGCCAAGGAGTTCGACACCTCCTACGGGAAGGCCGATCGGGCCACGTTCACCCTGGACGACGGATCGATCCTGAAGGGCATGGTGGACGGCCTGACCGGTGTCACCGTCGGCTCCCGGGTGCTGATCGCGGTCCCGCCCAAGGACGGCTACGGCACCACCGGCGCCCCGGACGCAGGAATCGGCCCGACCGACACCCTGCTGTTCGTGATCGACGTCAAGTCGGCCAGCACAGTGCTCAAGCGGGCCACCGGAACACCGGTCAAGCCCAAGGCCGGGCTGCCGAAGGTCACCCTGGACAAGGCCGGCAAACCGACGATCACGATCCCGAAGTCGAAGGCGCCGGGTTCCCTGGTCGTGCAGCCGCTGATCAACGGCACCGGCGCGAAGGTGGTCAAGGGCCAGACGATCACCGTTCATTACACCGGAGAGATCTGGCCTGGCGGTAAGGTGTTCGACTCGTCCTGGACCAGAGGTTCACCGGCCAGTTTCCCGATCGGAATCGGCCGCGTGATCGCCGGCTGGGACCAGGGCTTGGTGGGCAAGAAGGTCGGTAGCCAGATACTCCTGGTGATCCCGCCGGACAAGGGTTACGGCGTCACCGGCAAGACCGAGGCCGGGATCAAGGGCACCGACACCCTGGTGTTCGTCGTCGACATCCTCGACGCAGCCACCGCCTGAGCGCATCCTGTCGGATTGCCGATCGGCTCACCGATCTGCGCAGCACCGAATTGCACGTCCGCACCCTGTGCCTCTAACTGGTACAGCCGCACGAGGACAAGGAGTCTGAGATGGCCCTGGAGCGCAAGCGCCCCGAGATCGAGTTCCCCGAGGGTGAGCCGCCGACCGCGCTCGTCGTGACCGACGAAATCGTTGGTGACGGCCCCGAGGCGTCCAGCGGCACCACGGTGACCGCGCACTACGTCGGTGTCGCCTTCTCCACCGGCGAGGAGTTCGACGCGTCCTGGAACCGGGGCGAGCCGTTGCGCTTCCGACTCGGCGTCGGCCAGGTCATCCCCGGGTGGGACCAGGGCATTTCCGGCATGCGGGTGGGCGGCCGGCGGCGGCTGGTGATCCCGTCGGAGCTGGCCTACGGCGAGCGTGGCGCGGGTGGGGCGATCGGCCCGAACGAGACGCTGATCTTCGTCGTCGACCTGGTTGACGCTTCCTAGCCCAACCCCATGGTGATCATGCACGGTTGCGCGTGCGCAACCGTGCATGATCACCATGCTTTTGGGCGGTGTTGCGACCCAGCAGTTGGGTCAGACGCCCGCACAGATCACGCTTTTGCCTGATCCAGGAGGGTTCGGGCGTGGCGGCCGGCGGCGGCTGCCGCGAGGAAGGCGGCCGGGTCGTCGTCCAGGCCCCGGCCCATCGTGGAGAGCCCACCCGGGACGGATCGCAGGGCGTCCATCAGTCCGTCCACCGGCATCCGTACCTCCCGGTGCCGTCCGACCGGCGTCACCAGGTCCGCGGCCTGCCGGTCGATCTTCTCGGCGAGCTCGGCCAGCTCGGGGATCGAGGACAGGTCCGGGACGACGACGTCGGCGGGGGTGAGCGCGACCCGACCGTAGGCGGTCAGCGAGTGATGTGAGACACCGCGGTGACGGTCCCGGGCGTCCGCGCCGGAGATCCGCAGCGCGGCGACCGGCCGGCCGTTCAGCACGGCGGCGGCGTTCAGCACCTCACCGGCCTGCACCCCGGAGAAGCCCCACCGGGTCCCGGTACCGAGGTTGCCCGGCCCCTGGGCGACCACCACGACGTCCACCCCGGCCACGTGCCGCGCGGCCAGCAGCGCCGAGTGCACGCTGACCGCCTCCAGGTCACCGCCGAACGCCTGGCCGGCGGTGATGCAGACGTCGATCCAGCCGGCGTCACGCAGGCCGGCCACGCTGCGGGAGAACCAGGCCGGCAGCGCGCCGCCGTCGGTCATCACGTAGCCGACCCGGCAGGTCGGGGTCGGATGCCGGAGGCCGGCAACGATGGCCGGGAGGGAACTGTGCAGGTCAGCGACGATCACCGGCATCCCGAGCAGGTCGTCGGCGTCGGCCAGCACGGCGTGATGCTCGGACTCCTGCTCGTCCACGCCGAGCACCATCGCCTGCAGTGGCGTGTAGCGGGCCTTGACGAGGTGTCCGGGGCCGAGCGGGACGTCGTCCGGGATCCGGTTCGGCACCGCGACGATCAGCGCATACCCGCCGGTGCCGAGCCCGCGTTCCAGGGCGGTGGTGTTCAGCAACACCAGTTCGCCGATCTCCGGCTTGCCGACCAGCCGCGGGTACGCCAGCGCCCGGCAGTGCCGGGCGCTGCCGTCGGCGGCCAAAACATCGACGTCGTACTCGACCGCGCCGTCCCATTCGCGGACCACGGATACGACACGAGCCTCTCGCCACAGGATCACGGCCGCGAGGCTACTCGGGTAGCGTGTGCGTCAATGTCCTCACGGCGTACCGAGCGTCTGCTCAACCTCGTGATCTGTCTGCTCGCCACCCGACGGTGGCTGACCAAGGAGCAGATCAGACTCGCGGTGCCGCAGTATGCCGACTGCGATTCGGCCGAGGCTTTCGACCGGATGTTCGAGCGGGACAAAGAGGACCTTCGTGATCTCGGCGTCCCGGTGGTCACCGGAACCGACGCCCGCTGGTTCGACGACGAGACCGGCTACCGGATCGACCGGGACACCTACGCGTTGCCGCCGATCGAGCTGGACGCCGAGGAACTGGCCGTGGTGGGCCTGGCCAGCCGGGTCTGGCAGCAGGCCAGCCTGGCCGGGCCGGCCGCCCAGGCGCTGACCAAGCTGACCGCGCTCGGGGTGGAGACCGAGGAGGGTGGCCCGTCCGGGATGGAGCCGCGGATCCGGACCGCCGAACCGGCGTTCGAGCCGCTCTACGCCGCCACCCGGGACCATCAGCCGGTCTCCTTCAGCTATCGCAAGCCGACTGGCGAGGCGGCGACGCGGGAGGTCGAGCCGTGGGCGGTGCTCAGCCGCTCCGGGCGCTGGTACCTGATCGGCCGGGACCGGCAGCGCGAGGCGGCCCGGGTGTTCCGGTTGTCGCGGATCGAGAGCAATGTCCGCCGGGTCGGGCGGGCCGGCCAGTACGTCGTCCCCGATGATCTTGATCCGCAGAAGATGCTGGGCACCGTCGGGCCGCCGGAGGACGGCCGGATCGCCCTGATCCGGGTCCGGGCCGGGCGCGGTGTCGGGCTGCGCCGCCGGGCCCTGGACGACCCGTTCGCCGGCCCGGTGATCAGCGTGGACGACCTCGGCGAGTGGGACGAGTTGCACGTCAAGGTCGGCGACGCCGGTGGTCTGGCCCAGGAGCTGGCCGGCTACGGGCCGGACGTCGTGGTGCTGGAGCCGGCCGACGTCCGGGCCGACGTGATCCGTCGATTGCAGGCCGCGCTGAAACTCCAGTCCGAAACCGAAGCGCCGAGCCCGGCGGGGACCGAGCAGACCAGCCAGACCGGTGCCGCGCAGACCGGGGTAGCGCAGACCGGGGTAGCGCAGACCGGGGCGGCGCTGCCCGGCCCGTCCGCCCACGATCCCGGGGCGTCGGTCTGGTGAGCGTGCGGGCCACGGATCGACTGTCTCGGCTGCTGGCGATGGTGCCGTGGCTGCTGAATCGGCAGGGGGTGCCTCTCGACGAGGCCGCCCGGCACTTCGACATCACCGAGGCGCAGCTGGTCAAGGACCTTGAACTGCTGTTCGTCTGCGGGATGCCCGGGCATATGCCGGACGACCTGATCGAGGCGGAGTGGGACTCCGGCCGGGTGTACCTGGACAACGCCGAGGCGATCTCCCGGCCGCTGCGATTGGCGCCGGACGAGGCGATCTCGCTGATCGCCGGTTTGCGGACGCTGGCCGAGCTGCCCGGCATCCATGACCGGCGGGCGGTCGAGTCCGCTCTGGTGAAGCTCTCGGCGGCGGCTCAGGACGCGGTGGGGGCGGCGTCCCGGCTGACGATCGACCTGGGCGTCGGCGCGGCCGAGGAGACGCTGCGGACGGCCCGGGAGGCGCTGCGGCTGCGTCGCCGGTTGCGGCTGCGGTACGTGGTCCCGGCCCGGGACGAAACCACCGAACGGGACGTCGACCTGATGCGGGTGACGAATGTCGGCGGCCGCTGGTACCTGGAGGCCTGGTGCCACCGCGCCGAGGGGGTGCGGACCTTCCGGGTCGACCGGGTGGCAGGGGCGGAGTTGCTGGACGTCGATGGCACGCCGCCCCCGGACGCGGTCTCCCGGGACGCCGACGACGACCGGTTGTTCACCCCGTCCGAGGACGATCTGCTGGTGACGCTCGACGTCGAACCGCGGGGCCGGTGGGTCGCCGAGTACTACCCGGTGGAGAGCACCGAGGAGCTGGCGGGCGGGCGACTGCGGGTCGCGCTGCGGGTCGCGAACCCGCGCTGGGTGCCGCGGCTGATCCTCCGTTTGGGTGGAGCGGGCCGGATCGTTTCGCCCCCCGAGCTCGCCGACCAGGCGGTGGCCGCGGCACGAGCGGCTCTTGCGGGCTATTGATTTCCTCCCGATCTTCCGAGAACGGCGCCTGGGCTCGGTTTCCCGCTTCGCCCCGGTTGTGGTTGCGGGCCTGCGCCCGGTCTGCCCCGGCACGGGCCTAACGCCGTCTCCCGACCGGTTCGCGGGGTTCCTCCGTCGAGGTCCGGTGCGACCCCATACGTGTGCACGAGGGGTCGTTGAGCCGTCCGAATGATGTTCCCTCTCGCACCCGCGACACGCCCTGCTTGACAGGCGAACGCCGGGTCACTACGAGGACCTAGGTATTACTGTCGGTGCTCAAGGAGTTGCGTAACGCGACCGAAGAACTGGTCGACGGCGAATGGTGGCTCTGTTGGAGGTGTCTCGGCAAATGACGACGATCAAGGCGTCCTGCCCAAGTTGCGGCGATGTGGAACTCACGCCGCATCAGGTTCGTCTCGTCGTCTGCTCTGTGAAGAGTTGGTCGTATTACGCCTTCATGTGCACGACCTGCCACGACGAGGTACGCAAGCCCGCCGGCCGTGACGTGGTGGCGCTGCTGATCTCCGGTGGCGTGGTCGCGGAACCGTGGAACGTACCGGCCGAGGTTCTCGAGGAGCATGACGGCCCGACCCTGAATTATGACGATGTGCTCGATTTCGCGCTCTGGCTGGACAAGGCCGACCTGCTGGCGGCCGCGGCTGCTGCGCAGGGACCGCGACCGCGGGCCTCGGCTCCGGAGACCGCCGCCTGAGCGCCGGATCCAGGCGAGCAGCCGTCGGCCGCGCCTCCTCCCGCGTGCATGGTCACGGGTGCTGGATGCCGTAGCCTGCGAACGTGGCGTGGTACTGGTGGGTCCTGATCTGGCTGGTCGTCCTGCTCCTGTCGGTCGGCGTGCTGGCCCTCATCGGCCTGTCGCTCTTTCGTAAGGCGAAGGAACTGCTGGCGGTGACGGCCACGGCCGCGGACCGGATCGCGGCGGTCAGCCAGGACCTGCAGGCGCTCCAGCAGGACCTGCAGGCAATGAAGGAGATGGCCGAGCGCGACAGCGACCCGGCGGTCTTCACTTCCGCTTCCCGGCTTCGGCAGGAGCAGATCCTCAACGCCCGGCGTCGGGACGGCAAACACTCCACCGGCCAGAGCGGTCAAAAGCCCCAACCCGGGAGGCGTTCGACGCAACCGCCCGGGCAGCGCGTACGATGACACCGATTGCTGATTCCGGGCGTCGTCACGTGCTCGCGTTGAAAGGACATCCTCATGGGCTTTCTCAGGGAGCCGTCGCACATCCTGCTGATCGTGCTTGTTGTCGTCATCCTCTTCGGCAGTCGTCGACTGCCGGACGTGGCCCGTGGTCTGGGTCAATCGATGCGGATCTTCAAGTCCGAGGTCAAGCAGATGAAGGACGACGACGACAAAGTCAAGCGCACCGCCGAGCCGGCCGAGCCGCTCGAAGGCAAGGTCGTCGGGCAGCCGGCCCCACGGGCAGAGCGGGCCGACGAATCTGCCCGCGAGACCCCGCGCAATCTCTGACCCGCCCGGCTGACTGCCCGTGGCAGTGACCGCGTCACGGCGGCGCTCGAAGAATGCCGAGGGCCGGATGGCCCTGCGGGAACACCTGGCGGAACTGCGTCGCCGGGTGCTGATCGGGTCGATCGCGATCGTCCTTGGTGCGATCGGTGGCTGGTTCCTGGCCCAGCCGGTGATGGAGAGATTCATCATCGAGCCGCTGAACCAGGCGTCCCAGAACGGCCAGAAGGTGACGCTCACCTACCGGGCGATCGCGGACGCCTTCAACATCCAGGTCAAGGTCGCGATCTACATCGGTATCGTGATCTCGTCGCCGGTCTGGATTTATCAACTGTGGGCTTTTGTCACCCCCGGACTGACCCGCAAGGAACGGCGCTACTCGCTCTGGTTCGTCGCTTTTGCCGTCCCGTTGTTCCTCTGCGGCGTCGCCCTGGCGGTGGTGATCTTCCCGAAGGCGGTCGCGTTCGGCGCCGACTTCGCCCTCGAGGACTCGCTCAACCAGCCCGACGCGGGCACCGTGATCACCTTCGCCGCCCGGTTGATCATCGCGCTGGGCACGGCCTTCCTGCTGCCGCTGTTCCTGGTCGGGCTGAACCTGATGGGCGTGCTCAGCGGCAAGGCGCTGGGCAAGCAGTGGCGGGTCGCGGTGTTCATCGCGTTCCTGTTCGCGGCCATCGTCTCGCCGTCCCCGGATGCCAGCCAGATGATCCTGATGGCCCTGCCGCTGGTCCTGCTCTACACGATTTCGGTGTTCATCTGCCTGTTCGTGGACCGGCGCCGGCGCCGTAAGCGCGAATCCGATCCGGTCTTCGGCTTGTCCCCGGACGAGGCCAGCCCGCTGCCGCCCCCGCTGGACGACGAACCATTGGACCGCTGATTCCGCACGTCGCACTCGCCGTGAATCCGACGGCGGGGCAGGGGAGAGGTCTGCGTGCCGGGGCGGTGGTCGCCGCGCGGCTGCGCGCGGCCGGCGTCCAGGTCGACGAGCTGACCGGCAAGGACGCCGACGATCTGCGCGGGCAGGTGCAGCACGCGCTCAAGCAGCCGCTGGACGCCCTGGTGGTGGTCGGCGGGGACGGCATGGTTCATCTGGGGGTCGGCCAGGTCGCGGGCACCGGGATGCCGCTGGGCATCGTCGCGGCCGGGACCGGGAACGACGTCGCCCGGGCGCTGGGCCTGCCGATCCGCGATCCCGAGGCCGGCGCCGACGTCGTCCTCCGTGGTCTGGCTGAACCGGACGTGGCTGAATCGGACGGGGTTCGACCAGACGGGGCTCGACCGGACGCGGCGCAGCACCGACGGATCATCGACGCGATTCGGTGTACGCCGGGCAAAACCTCTGGCGATTCTGCCCAGATCCACGATCTTGCCCCAGATGACGTCCGCTGGTTCGCCGGGGTGCTCGGGGCCGGTTTTGATGCGCTGGTGAACGAGCGGGCGAACGGCTGGACCCGGCCGCGAGGACGGTCCAAATACGTCCTGGCGGTGCTCCGCGAGCTGCCGGTGTTCCGGCTCCGGATGTACACGATCGAGCTTGACGGGCAGCGCAGGGAGACGGCGGCGATGCTGGTGGCGGTGGCCAACGGCCCGTCCTACGGCGGTGGGATGCGGGTCGCCCCGGACGCCCGGTTGGATGACGGGCTGCTCGACGTCATGGTGGTCGAGCCGCTGTCCCCGGTCAGGTTCCTGTCGATCTTTCCCCGGGTCTACGCCGGCACGCATGTCACTGATCCACGGGTCAGTGTGCGGCGGGGTCGCACGGTCACCGTGGACGCTCCCGGCATCGTCGCGTACGCGGACGGCGAGCGGATCGGGCCGCTGCCGCTGACCTGTCAGGTGGTACCTGGTGCGGTGGTTGTTCTGGCCCCGCGCGCAACCGAAACAGCTGGCAGGTAGCGTGAGAGGGTGACGTCGCCCGCCGAACGGTTCGCAGCGGCCCGGCAGCGCTCGGACGAAGAGTCAACTCCGCTGAGCCGCTTCCAAGCGCAGTACCCCTTCGAACTCGATGAGTTCCAGGTGGACGCGTGCCGGGCCTTGCAGGAGGGACGCGGTGTTCTGGTCGCCGCGCCGACCGGATCGGGCAAAACGGTGGTCGGCGAGTTCGCCGTCCACCTGGCCCTGCAGTCCGGGCGGAAGGCGTTCTACACCACCCCGATCAAGGCCCTGAGCAACCAGAAGTACGCCGACCTGGCCCGGATCCACGGCACCGATGCGGTCGGCCTGCTGACCGGTGACACGTCGGTGAACGCCGACGCACCGATCGTGGTGATGACCACCGAGGTGCTGCGGAACATGCTGTACGCCGACTCCTCGGCGCTGACCGGGCTGTCGTACGTGGTGATGGACGAGGTGCACTACCTTGCCGACCGGTTCCGCGGCGCGGTCTGGGAAGAGGTGATCATCCACCTGCCGGACGACGTCCTGCTGGTCTCGCTGTCGGCGACGGTGAGCAACGCCGAGGAGTTCGGGGCCTGGCTGGACACCGTGCGCGGCAACACCGAGGTGGTGGTGTCCGAGCACCGGCCGGTGCCGCTGTGGCAGCACGTGATGGCCGGGCGGACGCTGTACGACTTGTTCACCGATGGCGACGTCAATCCCGAACTGCTGCAGTTCGCCCGGGACGCGAACCGGCGCGAGCGGCAGATCCGTGGCGCCGGCGGACGCACCGGCGGCACCACGCCCGCTCGCGGGACCAGTGGCCGGGGCACCTACCCGCGCGGTGGCCAGCGCGGCCGTCCGGCGGCCACGCCGAGCCGGGCGGAGGTGATCGGGACGCTGGACAGCGCCGGCCTGCTGCCGGTGATCACGTTCATCTTCAGCCGGGCCGGGTGTGACGCGGCGGTCGCCCAGTGCCTGCACTCCGGCCTGCGGCTGACCACGCCGGAGGAACGCGACGAGATCCGCCGGACCGTCGAGGCACGCTGCACCGACATCCCGGACGAGGACCTCGCCGTCCTCGGGTACTGGGAGTGGGCCGAGGCGCTCAGCCGGGGCCTGGCCGCGCACCACGCCGGGATGCTGCCGGCGTTCAAGGAGGTGGTCGAGGACCTGTTCACCCGTGGGCTGGTGAAGGCCGTCTTCGCCACCGAGACGCTGGCGCTGGGGATCAACATGCCGGCCCGCAGTGTCGTCCTGGAGAAGCTGGTCAAGTGGAACGGCGAGACCCACGCCGACGTCACCCCGGGGGAGTACACGCAGCTCACCGGCCGGGCCGGGCGACGCGGGATCGACATCGAGGGGCACGCGGTGGTCGTCTACCACCCCGGCCTGGATCCGGAGGCGGTCGGCGGGCTGGCCTCGACCCGGACGTTCCCGCTGCGCTCCAGCTTCCGGCCGACCTACAACATGGCGGTGAACCTGGTCGATCAGGTCGGCCGATCCCGCGCCCGGGAGATCCTGGAGACCTCGTTCGCCCAGTTCCAGGCCGACCGGGCGGTGGTCGGGCTGGCCAAGCAGGCCCGCAAGCAGGAGGAGGCGCTGGAGGGCTACGCCGCGGCGATGCGCTGCCACCTCGGCGATTTCGGCGAGTACTCGGGGCTGCGGCGGCGGATCAGCGACCGGGAGACCCAGCTGTCCCGCAGCGCCTCGCACGATCGCCGCTCCGACGTGATCACGTCGCTGGAGCGGCTGCGGCGCGGGGACGTGATCCGGATCCCCGGTGGCCGTCGTCCGGGCTGGGCGGTGGTGATCGACCCGGGGGTGGGCAACGGCAACAGCGTCGAAGGTCCGCGCCCGACCATTCTCAGCGTCGAGCGGCAGGTCCGCCGGCTGTCCCTGATGGACGTGCCGACCCCGCTCGAGGTCGCCACCCGGGTCACCGTGCCGAAGAGCTTCAACGGCCGGGACGCCACCGCGCGACGGGATCTGGCGTCCTCGGTCCGCACCGCGCTCGGCGTGATGGTGCATCCGGAGGCGGAGGAGGCGGCGCGCTCCGGTCGCAACGGCAGTCGCAACGGCAAGGGCCGGGGCAAGGATCAGGAGGACGAGGAACTCGCCCGGCTGCGGCGTCAGCTGCGCACGCACCCGTGCCACGGCTGCGACGAGCGGGAGGACCACGCACGCTGGGGCGAGCGCTGGTGGCGGCTCAAGCGCGAGACCGACACCCTGATCAAGCGGATCGAGGGCCGGACGAACACCATCGCGCGGGTCTTCGACCGGGTCTGCGATCTGCTGTCCGAACGCGGGTACCTGGTCGGCGACACCGTGACGCCGGACGGGCAGCGGCTGCGCCGGATCTACTCCGAGGCCGACCTGCTGGTCAGTGAGTGCCTGCGGGGTGGCATCTGGAGCAACCTGGACGTGCCGGGGCTGACCGCGTGCGTGAGCGCGATCGTCTATGAGTCGCGCCGGGACGAGCGCGGGCTGTCGCCGCGGGTGCCGAAGGGTGCCCCGCAGCTGGCCCTGGACGAGATGGTGCGGATCTGGTCGGCGCTGGACGACCAGGAGCGCGAGCACCGGCTGGATGTCACGCCCGAGCCGGACCTCGGCCTGGCCTGGGCGATTCACCGCTGGGCCAGTGGTCAGCCGCTGGAGGCGGTGCTGCGCGACGCCGACCTGGCGGCGGGTGACTTCGTCCGCTGGTGCAAGCAGGTGGCCGACCTGCTCGGCCAGATCGCCGTGGCCAGCGACGACCCGGCGCTGGTCCGCACCGCCCGGGCCGCGGTCCAGGCGGTCAGCCGCGGCGTGGTCGCCGCCATCCCGCCGCGCCCCTGACAGCTCTAGCCCCTGAATGCCCCTGGCTTGCCCCCTGAATGCCCCTGGTTAGCCCCTCTCAGGGCGGTGATTCGGGGGTTGTTGATCTCTGATCGCAGCCCTGGCGGGGGCTAGGCGGGGGTGTGGGCTTTGGTGAAGGCTTGGACGACGCGGGCGACGCTGCTGGAGAGGCCCCAGCGCTCGGCGAAGGCGATCAGGGCGGCGTGGTCGGCGGGGGTTTCGGGCAGGGTGTCCTGCTGCGGCGGGACCGGTGCGTCGGGGGCGACCCGGACGACGGCGGGCGCGGCGTCCAGGTAGTCGCGGCCCTCCAGCAGTTTCTTGCGCTGGCCGGCGGAGATGTCGGCGGCGGGGTCCAGGGCGGCGGCCCGGACGGCGGCCAGGTCACCGAACCGGGAGAGCAGCCCGGCGGCGGTTTTCTCACCGATCCCGC
>Ga0307513_10004908_pt1 | contig 17759 bp, 23 predicted proteins | sample 15_EM_MG_FD_202174 | JGI IMG/M metagenome (GOLD analysis project Ga0307513, IMG submission 202174) | Populus trichocarpa ectomycorrhiza microbial communities from riparian zone in the Pacific Northwest, United States - 15_EM | ecosystem: Host-associated > Plants > Roots > Unclassified | place... | reverse complement strand
CCCGCTGGGATCGTTCCGATCCCAGTTCCGATCTTCACAATCCCTGTTGGATGCTTCAGTCACGGAAGTAGGGCATGATCCGCTAACCAAGGCCACATACGGTTTTCCATCCAATAAAATCAAGGAAGCCGTTACTGTTCGCATCTCCGCTTTCCTCGTACGAGAGTTCGATATCTGTATGCGTTCGATTGTTCGAAGTGAATGGTGGGTCGGCGGTGTTGAAGGGCAGTCCTCGGTCCCTCCCATTCTTTTCATTAGGAGTAGACGCCCATAGCCAGATGGCGGTCTGGCCGACCCAAGGAATTTGTTCCTTTCGCCAGATGACATTGTCCCCTGCAATAGTCGGCCAATTAAGCGCAACGGGGGTCTGATTCCACCCAAAGGCTAGATGTACTGTCAGCTTCTGACTGAAGGCAGGCCTGATTATGGGGGGCACACCAGGTTGAGCGCCGTCCGTGGGTCTCTCAGCACATCTCGGACACTCAAGTCGCAGACAAAGCTCCGTATCTTGTGCTGCATAGTAGTTATGAAAACGATTTGTATCGCGGATAAATGCCTTGGTCACGTTGTACCATACAGGGGTGCAATCCACTGCGAGCAATGGGCTAGCATTACCAATGTTTCACCGCAATAGACACGAGACAGCACCGACCATAAAAATAGGAAACAATGGACCCAGCAACACTTTGACATTTTGTGCTTGCTCGAACAAGTTGTGCAAACTCGTCAAGATTTCCACTTTCTGCAAGCGCCGAGGTGCAATGATTGGTAAATAAATTAGGTTGAGGGGGGCTCTCGGTATGACGGAAGGTCCGTAGAGCATAGGTTTGATTCCTATCGGCGACAGAGGAGATGATGAAGACGGCGAAGAGGACGAGCAAGATCAAGCTGATCAAAGCGGTGGTCCCTCTCAGATAAGCTCGAATTGGTGGCTCGTAAGATCGTCTCCGCCAAGGTTGAACGGTTTCTCTGTGTGCGCCATCGAGATGGGTCCGATTGAGCCTGCGAGTTGCTCCGGAGAGATACAAGTGCACCGCACCTGGGAGGCTAGGATATGGTGGCTCCTGTTCTCAGGTTGTTCGTGTGGTTTGTGTGGCCGAAGTGGGCCGTGGACCCTGCCCCTGGACCACATTCACTTGTTCGTTATTACTCCTTTGTGATCGGTGACAGCAGCAGTCGTAGTGAATTCAGAAGGATAGTTTCTGTCATTGCTGACAATCAAGGATGCCGAATGCCAGAGTGAGAAACCCTCAATACCTTGCTCGGTTGACAACCGATCCATGCATATTGGAGGTCCTAAACCATCAGGAACGAACAAGGTGGTATAGCTTCAGGAGGACGGGAGCGCTCGCACGTAGTGACCACGATCGATGTCCTCAGTTGCACCCGTACTCGATTGGTGTATTCAAGAATATTTCAAGTGCACACCATCATCACTTCCCGTTACCCAGGATCCGTAGGCACATCCCCGGTCACATGTTTGTTCGGCTCGGCACTGGCGGACAAGATGAACGAGCCAATAATACAATACGGTATATTGCTACGACACGAGACCTTTGATGATCAATACTATCTACATACATGTAATACCGACGCGCCATCCAGACCCACATTGATGATAACTTGAAGGAAATGCCGGAATAGCTGCCCAGACCGTTAACTCCGACCATACAAACCGCCATCACTGCTTACCTGTTTTCTCCCAGAGTGTCAGAGTGACCGCCTCGAGGTAACGCAAGCCATCGTGTCCCTCACTGGCGGGAACCTTGGCCTCATCGTCGAGCCACTTGAAACCGTTGTCCAAGAACAGGCCAACCAGTCTCGCAACTTCAATGAGTTCCTTCTGTCCCTTGGATATGTTCCCCATAGCCTCGTAGAGCGCCCCCCAGAACTGGTCTCGGAGTTCCTGCTGGTTGGCGTGGTAGACCCAGCCCTCACTCCAAGTCCGAATCCCGAGCATGGTCTCGAGGCTCCCGAGCGACACGCCGAAAGGACCGATGGCGGTGTCCTTCCAGTCGCAGATGCCCGCGATGCGGCCCGTCTCCGTGCTCACGTGGATGTTGTTCTCGAGGAGGTCGGTGTGGTGGGGCACCAGCGGCCAACTGCTGGTGAAGAGGCCTGGGAGCTGCGAGATGAGCTTGTCCAGCGTCGTGCCGAAGCGGTCGGGCAGTCCTTGCCGAAGGATCTCGAGGTCCGACAAGTACTCCTTCTTCAGCTTGTCACGATCTGGACACTGCATCTGGACCGGCGTATTATGCCATGCCGATGCGAAAAACCTGTGTGGGCAAAAGTCAGCTGCGCCATTTCCTTGACTTCGGAGGAGTGAGCGTGGGAGATGTAGATGCCGACGTACCTGGCAAAGTCTGAGACCGTTTGTCGTAGGAGAGAGGGGTTGCTCTGGTGTAGCTCTTTGCGGGCAAGATACATCGAGATCCCGCCCACATTGCCCATCTTGTAGACATAGAGCTCGCCAAAGACGCCGATGAACTCGTGATGTGGCATGAATCCATCGTAGGTTTGCTCAACGCATTTGAGAAAGTTGATATCTAGAGCAGAGCTGCTGGAACGGAACTGGATGACACAAGTGCCATCGTCGGACACGACAGTGTAGCTGGTTCCGCCTTGTACGGATGTTGGATGGACAGGCTTGCGTATAAGTCGTTCAGCCCCTTGGTCGCATTTTTGCTGCGTTAAAGGAGCGTTCTGTGAAAAGAAGGTCGTGATCTGAACCTGGGATAGTTTCGCAATCGAAGCCGCAACGATATCCCCCATTGTGTCTTAAGTGGATGCTTGGGGACAGTGAGCTCGGGGAAGGGAGGAAGAAGAAAGCAGGCGGACGTGGGACTCCGCTCGAGATTTATACTGATTCCTGTGATTACATCAAGTAGCATCGCGACCAACGATATAGCGGGAGAGCAAGTTAGGTGGAAACGCTTCCATTTTTCGACGTACTTATTGCTGGCTATGTAAGTACGCAATTTGGGTTTAGGCAGCTGCAACGACAGATACAAACAGTTCGGACAAGCAATACGGAATATTCGACAAGCGAAAAACAACGACAAGAGAGGGGAGACGTGCACCCATACATCCCGACTCACTCTCCAACTCGCTGATACCTTATTGGCGCCGGCAATCAGGTGACGATGACGCCCTGCTCGCCGAGCTTCTGAACAAGCAACTCGGGGGTGACGGGCTCGACGCTGTCGACATAGACCTTTGGGCCTCGACCTTGAGCCAGTGGGTGCCAGGTTCGGGCTCACCGTCAGGCTCGACGGCGCCAGGGACGGTCCAGCCAGTGCGGATGAGCTCTCCAGAACCGGGCATAAGGAAGGCGGTGGGCACGACGACGGTGAAGGGGGTGTTCTCGCCCCACTGGACCTCGATCCCCGCCTTGGACTTGGCGTCGACGCCGGGACGATTGGTAAAGTCGCCAACCTCGAGGACGATGAGGTCGGCCAGCTCGTGCTTGGCGATATAGGCGGCGAACTCGGCGATGAAGGCGGCAGGAACCTTGGTCATGTCGACCGGGGAAGGACCCTCGGCGAACTGGAAGGGAACCAAGCCGTCCTGGCCGACCTTGAAGAAAGTAGCATGCATCTTGGCGGGGTCGGGATTCTTGATGGCGGTGGGTGGGCTGGGTCCAAGTGAACCCGTTGATGCCAAGGTCAGCCTCGAAACGAACGGTCCCGACGGGGATGGCATCGTGACGGTGAGCAGCATGGACGCCGAAGTAGTTGCCCATGTCGTGCTGCTTAATGATCTTGAGCAGGGTCTCGACATGGTCGGTGTGCTCGGCCTCGAGAGGGGACTGGTCCCTGATGTTGCGAAGGCCGTTGTACCTGGTCCCCGATGTTGCGAAGGCCGTTGTACCTGCAACCCAGTCAGTCAGCACATACGAAGCCACAAGGTTGGTAACGGGGCCAGCGTTGGACGTACATGACCCGAGACAGGCTCATGTCAGCCTCGTGAAGGGCCTTCCCAAGGCCAGCGGATGGCCAGAGGGTTGAAGGGTTGAAGGTCTGCGGTGGCCATGGTGGCAGAATAGTATCTGGGAAACAACAGCAAGCGAGTTGAGTGAAATCTGAGAGACGATTTGGCTCCTTTGCGCTTTGTCGAGCAAGTGAGACGCCTTCATGGGGAATTTGGATCGAGTCCTTATATAGACTTCACGATGCCATTCGGCCGATGAGGTACACGCGTCGTATCTGGTGGAAAGGAGAACTGCCGCTCCACGTAGCCGGCCATCGAGAATACGACATGTCATGTTGGCATGTCGCCATGTGAAGGTCTTCGTGTGGATATCTTCGTGTGGATATCTTCGTGTGGATATCTTCGTGTGGCCGTGTCTTGGCGGAGCAAAAGAGTTTTGTGACAGGTGGGAAGCAGGTTGAACAACAAAGGTTCCCAAACCTCTACTCCTCGGATCGGACAAGGTCTCTGAAGCTCTAAAATACACCCATCCTGCTGCCGATGGCCTACAGCCAGTACCATTTGCTCGAGCACGCGCGCCTCAGGCTCGGCGTTTGGCCACTTACGGCTGATTTTATAAGCTCAGCGCTCTCTTCTACCACAGCAGCGAACAAGCGGTTATTCCTCGACCGTCAGAATTCAGCTACTTCAGACTCACCCTTAGGCTCTCCCTAAACAATGCTTCAACCGACCGGCTGACCAGTTGAACCAATGCAGCCACTGGATTGTTTGGTTCAGCTATCAACTTTGGCTGGCAGTGAGCCCAAACACTTTACATTTCCAACTGACATTCTCTCTAGGATGCTGTTCTCGCGGCGCTAGGGACCCACCACGCAGCGCTGCTTTAAGTATCGCCCGCGCGGTGCCTCGGGTGGGCACCGTTTCCGCTCTCGCGTTAAGAACACCAGTCGTCCAGGTCCCGTTTCCTACTAATCACCCCTATGTATCACCGACTTACCTTTTATCTTACGGTCATCCTCGCGTCTCAGTTTCCGATCCCTACGTCAGCGCAGGGCTCCCAACCTTGGGGAAGAGCTACTCATCCTGACAGTTTGCCAGAGGTGCCAGGCGCAACCATCGATCATACGAACCTCATAGTAGAGAAAGGGGGTGTGCTCGTAAACTACATCTCCAATAATGTTACCTTCTCAACCGCGACCCGAGCCCTCATCATCATACATGGCTCCAAACGAGATGGGTGGGATGATTTTATTGCGGCTCAGGAATCCCTGGCTGTAGCCAGCCGTATTGATACCGCGATCCCCCGGAGTACAGTAATTATGGCGGTACGTCCTTGTATAAACTAGCAATCGCTTCCCTCAGTAAATTCTATTCATGAAGCCTCTCTTCCTTAACGAGGGCGACGCCAGGAGGTATCGAGAGATCGGTGGTTCGCCATTAGGCCAAAAAAATTCAAGCACGCTCCTATGGACAGGTGCGTTAGTGCTCCAGTTCAAGCATGCTGAGTTCTGAAGTACTCACAGCGAACGACTGGATTGATGGAAACAATAGTTTGTACCCCTCACACGCGCAAATCAGCTCCTATGCTGCATTAGATGCCACAATATCATATCTTTCAAACAAGGATGTCTTCCCAAAAATTGCGAACATAGTGTTAGCAGGTCATTCAGCGGGTGGACAAAGTGAGTACCCTTGATACCAGCTCATTCGCCTATAAATTTACGTGTTCAGTGGTTCAACGATACGCCGTCCTTGGCAAAGATGCCCCAAGTGGCGTGGCACTCCGCTATATTATTTCCAGTCCAAGTTCCTATTGCTATTTCTCTGACACCCGACTGCACACCGGCACCCGGAAATGCAACGCGACTTACAATAATTGGAAGTATGGCTTCGGGAGGTACAGCAACTCCTACGGTGCCTCCCTGTTGGCCACCAACACTACTCAACAAGTAGTCATCTCGCGTTACTTTGCTCGCGACATCCGATATTTACTTGGAACAATCGACGATGCAGAACCAGCCGACGTGTCCTGCGAGGCGATGTTGCAAGGTACGACACGCCTAGACCGCGGTTTAACGTGGTGGAAATATATCACGAAGGAATTTGGTGGCCGAGGGGCGTGGGTAAACACAACGCAGATATTGGGTGTCGTGAATGGCGTAGGCCATAACGCAAAAGGGATATATAGTAGCGAAGAAGGCGTAGCCGCGATATTAAACCCTCCCGGAACCCAATTTCTTGTCAGCTCCCTCAAACCCACCGCTTCTGCGATCAGTCCTAGCGGTCCACAGCTTCATTGGTTAGACCAAATATGGGTTTACTTCTGTGTAGTAATGGCTCTTCAGCTATTGTTGTAATCGAATATAGAACCCGTCATATCCAGAACGGCAACGGAACTGGAACGTGCTAATTCCGCAGGAGTGGCCAAAAAAAGTAAATGAATGAAGGTTCGTACTTGGTCTCACTTTAAAGTATGCAGGTGGATAAGAGAAACCCTACTGATACATTCAGCGAAATTGGCCCTCCGCCCACCAGTCCAAGGTGTCGCTTAGAGCTCTCCATTGCCAGTCACTATTGAAAATGCTCTCTAATGTCTCCCGCATCAGTAGTTTAGTCCCCGTCAGGACAGTGTGCGGCGGCATGCCTTTCGCTAAAGCTGCATCCAATGACTCCAAGAACACTTTCTTTGCAATCGCCAAGGTCGACGCTGAAGGGGTATTTGTCGCCGTAAGGTAAAACGCCAATTTCCGTCCCACAATCTTCCGCTCCCTCACATCCAGATGTCGCTCCGGATCCAATCCTAGACCCTCTGAATAGCCCCGTAAATATGGTAAGAAATCCGGGTCTGCTCGTAGTGCATCTAGCTTATCATCGACTGCCATCCTCACAGAGCGAATCACGGACAACGGCAAATACTCCGAACGAGCCATGTCTGTCGAGTGGTACCAGACAGCGAGAAAGGTGAGGTCTGTGAGTGCTAAAGTAATAAATGGTGCCTCGTGTGGTTGCTGAGCCCGGATGGCTTGCAAAGACGTATAAGCAGGGAGAATTTGAGGCTTGTCGTCGCCGATGCAATCGGCCAAAGCTGCTTGACAATAAGCCACCCATAATTGCTGCCCTTCATCGCCATAATAACCTTCCCAATCATGACTGCGGCACAAAAGGTCAGCGAACGCAGCAAAGCGAGGTTCGCTGCTTAAAGCAGTCATAAAGCGAGTAAAGTCTTTTGACGCCTGACCATCCGCATCACCCAATAGCACCGGTCTTTCCAGGCATGCGACGTCAGCAAGGAGACCCGTGGACGCGCGAACAATATTTGTTTCCGTCCCAGAGGCATCGTCGTTGTAGCTCAGGAATCCCCTTCTTTTTTGAACCCAGAGAGTTTGGTTGCGGATGAAGTTTTCTTTGATGTGAGAGTGCTTGTCGTACGTGAGGGTCAGTCCCCAATAGCGAGTGTTATCGATGCGAAAATCCCGAATCGCGTCAAAGTCGGGTATCAAAGTCGGAGCGAGCATCATGACCTTGGTTATTCGTTTATCTGCCTCCTTGAGATGAATTGTGACCGGTTGGCTGACAATTTGGCGGCTTAACACGTCCCTCGTGATAAGGCAGCGAGGCTCAACAGCAAGTACCCAAAGATGCCGTAGAGCTTGGAGGTGTGTACGATTGTCATAGCCGAAGAGAGGGTAACGCGGATAGAACGAAAGCAACAAGGCGCACACCGCCGCATGGGACGTTCCTAGTGTGTACCTTCCACCTCCCAGGAACAGCATCCCAAGAGACATATGATTGGCGAGGTGCATGCCAAACTTGCTAGGAAGAGTGTACTTTCCATGGGCGTGTCTAAGTCGCTGTAAGCAATCCAGATCGCCAGTACCAGCCATGATGATTGCCATCGCAGAAGAAAGGGCATTAATTGCGTCCCGCGCCGCTTGCCGACGAACCGAATGGTCCACATTCCTGCCTAGAGTAGGTGAGGATGGATTCCAAAACACCAAAACAGCGGTCATTCATGAGGCGTACCTGCCGCATAAGCGTTCCGTACTAAGATATCATAATAGTTAATGACAACCGGCCAGGCTTCCATTGACGCAGTCCCCGCATATTTCAGAGCCATGGCAAAGCAAGCTCCAGCGATGATATTATAGGTTGCGACGTCGACCAAATTGGTGGTTGTACCGTCTTCCGAAGATGGCACTGACGTTGACATTTGCTTCATGGCAGCATACTGCGCATTGACCCATTCAAGTGATGGCTTGATGCTGTCCCACATAATCAAGCACTTGGCGATCGTTCGAAGGAGCAACAGGTTTGGCGAGACAGAGTTGAGAGCGTCGCGAGTCGTAGGTATAGACACAATGTCGGCCACGTCCGCTCGATTCGACTTGAGGTAGAGCATGGCTAAGGCCATGCTTGCCCCAGGGGCGGTGATGTTCAAATCAAAGTTGCGAGAGAGTTCAGCTCTTTCAGAATCGCTACGCGGTCCATGAATCAACAACTTCAACCGAGCCAGCCAGCGAGCATCTGCGGGACTCGTCGTACTACCGGCTCCTCCAACCATGATCATTCCGAAAGCAAAACCTGCAGAAACGGTATACGCCTCTCGATTCTCTGCTTGACTCGGAAGCATGATATCGTCTCGGGCAATCTCTGCCAACATGTCGTCGGCCATCTTGCGATTGCCGGTCCCGAGGTATACCATTCCCAAGGCTGTGAGTCCAGCAGCCTGAACGAGTAGTGGGACATTGATATCCACTGTGCGGACTGGTAGGAGCGCTGGGGTATGGACAGCGATGAGTCTCGTCACATAGTCGCTTGAGGCGCCTACGTTCGAAGCGGCGAGACCTAACAGCACAGCAATGGATGTCTGCTCGTGCTTAGGAGACAGGTAGGAATATGTATCCCAAGTATCGACTGTTTTGAGATGACCGTTCAGTCCTAGTCCAAACAGGAAACCAGCGTGCTCCGGGTTGAGTTCTGTAGGTTTAACGAATTGGATCCAGGAACTTTGCACAGACTTCGATGACGGAGAAATGCGCAAAGCGGCTGCACAACCATTGTGGAAGTCCGACCACCACTTTGATTCTGGTGTGAGTTTTGCGCTCTCGAGCTCCATTTTGATGCCCATAGGCATTATATGTACTGCAAGAATGACCTTTGGTATCGCAAAGGCCTCAGGGGCGATCGAGGTCACACAACCATACGTAAAGATTGCCCTCCCTGGCGCAAGGGAGAGTGTGCGTTCGCATATCCGGAGAACGAGGGCTTGGTGCTCCTTTTCGATATCTCTATCAACAATATTTCAGTGTGCGCTTGTGAAGAAATTAAGAAATACTCACACGTTAGGGCCCGGGTAGACCGGTTTGACCACAGGGATACGGGAAGAGGATAACATCAAAGAGACTTCCTCTAATCGTCTGTCTTTCGCCCAACGGATCTCGGTGAAATTATCACGAACTAGCGACCCTGCGTCCACAACATCTGGCGCCAGGCCGTTGGCTGCAACCTGAGCGTTCGAATATAACTGATCGAAGGTTCGCTGTTTTTTATGGTTAGCTCGGGTACAAGCCACATTCTGCAAATCGCTTACTTCTTGTTCACCGACCGTGGCAGGGATTGCATCGAAATGACTAGGGGGTTTAATTCCACCTTTGACAGACTCGAACATATCCATCCGACCGATGATCTCATACGCCTCGAGAGGATATGTAGGTTCTGGAAAGAGTTGACAGAGCCGCAAGTTCTCGCGCAAAGGCATGGCCAAACTAAGAGGGAGTGAATCCAACGATTCGGCCGTCCAATTACGTTTGACCATCTCGAGGAGCAACTGCTCCGCAGGTGCGCGGCGGGTGATACGGTCATTTGGTAAAACCAAGGTGATAAAATCGAAAATATCCTTGAGATTGTGACAGGGCGGTTGCCGATTTCGACTATAGTCGAGGCTGGGTTGGAGAACAAAGTGTGCAGGGAGATCGATTAGATTGCACCAGCCCTGTTTTAGTTCAGTAGGCGCCAAACAGTAGACTATGAAATCTGGGGGCATCTCCGGCAGTGAGTGATGAAGCTGTGGCGCTGCGGCACTACATCAGAAAATGGCAGATCCTCAAATAAAGCGGTACCCATACCCAACGAGGCAGAACTCCATGCTCCTTCGGCATCTGGGACTATGCGAGACCAATAATCGGACCATTCAGGAGCAACACGGTTTCCAATCCTGAGGAGGGTCGGTACAAAGTACTCTAGTTCAGCTTGTCGGGTGAGGTCGACCTTAAGCGATTGGCCGAGGAGGTGTAGGGCATAGAGGGTCGGGGCACAGAATGATGAGACGCCTTGCGACAACCTTTCTGCTGCAGGGGCGACCTTTGCGGTAGGGACTCGAAGGTTGAATAAAGATCGGTCATTCGAGAACCTTTGGTGGACTGCAGATGAGGCTAGAGAGTCGAACGTACTTGTGGCCTGCTGTGGCTGTGGGTGAATGATTCCTGGTCCTTCTCCGAGTATCATCTCTAGGAGAGGCTCCCAAAGACAAGCGATTTCTTCTTTGATGTCCGTTGGTCGACCTCTCGAACACCACCTCACAAGTTGGTTTCTCCTAAGTTCGGCGAACTGCGCTGATGGCAGAACGTATTGCAGCGTCGCCAGGACGTCATCAACGAGTCGGTTACGGGGCAGAAGGTCAATCGAAACGCGACGCTCTTGACCATCCGCAAAGACAGCGGTAAAGAAGGAGTCGACCACATCTTTGATACTGAGAAGCTGAACCTGAGGTTCGGTCATAGATATGGGATGACCTTCGTCCGTACTCATCGACATATCTACCACTCCCGAGGTATCGTCCACACGGGGCTCCACTTCTAACGAGGGCAGGTCTACTATGAGCATGAGCTGGTACTCCTGACCACCCGCATATATACAAAGCGTATAGTCTGGCCTCAACACAAGGAGGTCATATGCGTCGGGTCGTGTGGCCCTGACCTTCTCAATAGCAAGCGCAGGATACGCGGCCTTTGCGAAGTCGGCGATGGTGGCTTGGCCAGCCTTGGGTCGGTCCATCTTCCAATTTGTTCGGCGAATGTGCGCCACTCGATAAGCCCGCTCTGCCGGGAGCCAGATAGCGAACGATCGTGAGAGTTGGGAGTCATCGAAAGTAACTATCTTAATCGCCTCATATTGATCAACACTGATAACCAGTTAGCTTCTTCACTACAGCTATAATAGTTCGAACCCCGCACCTCTCTTGCTCAACAAGACATGTATCGAGCTTTTGGAACCAATGAACGGGTTGATCAAAGTCGTTCGGGTCGTCTTCATTTGATGAGAGGAAATCGGGAGGCGGGACATCTTCAGCGTTAACCAAAGGCATGCCCGAGAGGTAGTTGTCACGCCAATCGGGAGGCGGAGGTGTCGCTTCTTTCAACCATGAAGGTGCTTGCTTGAACGTATCAAGCTGTGAAAGTATCTCTAAGCTCTCCGTTGTTGCTATAGAGACGAATGATGCGTGGCCAGTCAAACCTGGCTGGAACCCCGGGCTCGGTATATTGAAATTGTCTGCTGCTACACCACCAAAGTCCATATCGGGCAGTAAGCCCTTCATAAGGTGTTGGGGAGATGGATCAGAAGGTACTCGGTAGGCGTACAGGTAACAATGAATCCAGAGTCCCTTTTCGATCGTGAAGACGATGCAATGGGATTCCGGAGTACTTTCTTCAACGAAGAGGACATGCTCGAAGGACCTAAATTCGGGGTTGGTGAAGATATCTGCATTTGGGACGTCTTTGTCTTCTTGATAGACGGCTGGTAAACCATGGCTGGAATGAAGTATTCGGTGTGCGATTCCAACCGGCATAACGCTGTGCAATGGGGCTGCAAGAGAATACAAGGTAGCGCTATGTTCGTAGATTGGCCTATTCCAGTTTGTGATCTCGACCGGGATTCTGCGTTCGAGCAAAACTCCGACAGGAAAAAGGGGCCAAGCACGTCGGGGGCAAATGGGTAGGTCTATGCGATATTCGGCACCATCATCTCCATATATGTAGGCGAAAGAACGAAAGAACACGCAGAGCGCGCGTACCAAGGAACCTGTTCCAGGACCATGATAGTCGGGGTTGGTAATAGATTTCGCAGAGGACCCGGATTTCGATGCAGAGGCGCGCATTACACGTCCGAATGGACCGAACACTGATTCATTGGATGAATCCTTCCACAGGTCTGTTTCGAAGACACCCTCCAGTGGCTGCGTCTCAGCTGGCGGCACTCTGGTTGTGCCCGGTTCTTCAAACCAAGCCCAGCAAACTGTTTGTATCTCCTCATCGAGGTCATCAAAGTTCCACCGCTTGCACACGACCCCACCAACATTCTGCATGATAGTCGACCGCGTCCACACAAGTTCCTCGCTTCCTTCTCCTCTCGGATGTGTTCGTAGTATTCTCCCTTGTATTTTATTTGGCGGATCGGAGGTCTGTAGAAGGGCGCGTACCGTCTTCAACATTTGCGAACCATCGTCGTCGAAGGCATGCGAGTCGGAAGGGTTGATTGCTTCTTCCTGTGTAAAGTAGGATCCTCCCGCACAAAAGGGACTTTCTTCGGCCGCGAGAGAAAGCGAGGCCGTCATTGTCTCAGGAATGGGACAAGTCAAGATGCAACTCAGGAAACCAGGTTTATTCAAGTGGTACGCCGCTTCACAAAACTCATTACTTGATGTTGATGTACATGTTACCATCACTCTCCTTGGAAATTAGGTTTGCGCTTCGCTTTGAATGCCTCCAGAGCCTCCACCCTATCCTTCGTACTCAACAACGGTTGATAACAAGCCCGTTCAAAATCAAGGCCTATAGAGATTCAGGGAGTGTTAATTAAAAGAAGATTGTCCACACCTGATTCCAGTGACAGTTCGGGTGCACGGGAGATTGCTAGCTTTGCAGCTCGTAAAGCTAGAGGAGCTGAGGCAAATGCAAATGCCCTGGTCTATTTCAAGACGTGCTTAAAATACTATATTGCTTACCGCCAGTGGTCATTTCAGACGCTAATTCTAATGCTCGATCTACCGCATTGTTGGCGACATAGTCGACCAGACCTGTTGCGCGTTGTTGTAAGAACGATAGTAAATTCAGATGCACACAACGACCCACCGATTTCTTCTGCTTGTTCCCCGGTCATAGCACGCCCGGTGAAGATGAGGTCCTTCGCTTTCGACAGTCCAAGCAAACGAACGAGGCGTTGTGTACCTCCAGCTCCGGGAATGATACCTAATTTCGTTTCCGGTAAACCAATTTTCGTTGCACCGGATCCTGCGTTTGTCCGTCAGTTACAAATGGTCATGCGACAGTGCAATTCGCGAGCGGACCTGCAACGCGAAGGTCGCAAGCAAGGGCGAGCTCCAAACCGCCTCCTAGAGCAGGACCATCAATAGCAGCAATGGTAGGGATGTGGAGATTCTCCAATAGATGGAAACCCGATCTTAAGTCCGCTAAGAACTTGTCCACTTGCGCCTGGCTCATCGTCCTCCGTTCTACTAGGTCTGCACCCGCACAAAACGAGCCATGTGAGGATGATGCGATAATAAGCACGCGGCTTGGAATTTGTCAGCACTTATTCTGGCCAGTATGTACGGAAAGCCCGAACCTCTTGTCCTCTCGGACGTTCAAGAGGCATTCACGGAATTGCTGTTCACACTGTTCAGTACAAGAACTGATCATAGATGCATATTATACCTTCAGCAAATTCACAGAGATGGCGTTCTTTGCTTGGGGTCGGTTGAGTCGAAGCGCGACAACACCAGGGTGCGAACTGAAGGGTTCCAAATATGCCTCTTGTTGTGCAGACGCGTAACCACGCCTCCAGATTATCCTTTTACTTATGCAAGTCAATTGAAACCGACTGGGGCGAACTACATAATTCATGGCGGAGGACAAACTGGAAAGCATCTGGACCAAACCTCGGCCTGTGTGCGAAGAGAAATGGCTAGCAGAACGAACAAACTTGCCTTCCTGACACAAGTTGCACCGTCTGGCTACGTTCCAGGCCTTGGACGAGGGTAAGCCCTTTTTGCACAGATCGTCAAAGGCGCGCCCTGCTAACCAATCGTCCTCGCAGCGCATCTGGCTTCACAACTCGTTCTGATATCGGTCCTGCACGTGAAGGACCTTCTGCAGAAGTCATAGCGTAAGTTGGCTTCCACCTCGGATCTCTTTCCAATGTCCGACAGACTAACCTTTCTAGGGAAGCCCAAGCACGGCGAGGTGAAGAGGTTGAACCAGACCCAGAGCAGTTTCAAGACCCAGATAATGAGACTGGATTGTTTGCTGGAATGGTTTATGAGGCGGATGACGAGGAGGCAGACCGAATTTACGAGGCGGTTGATGCCAAGATGGATGAACGTCGTAAGGTCCGAAGGTAGGATAGCATACGTATATCCTGATATCAGAAAGCTCACGTTGATTATAGGGAAGCGCGTGAGGCTCAAGAATTAGCGACAATGCGGGCGGAAAGACCTAAGCTTCAAGCTCAATTCGCGGATCTCAAGCGTGGACTGTCACAAGTGTCTGATTCAGAATGGGAGAACCTACCCGAAGTTGGCAATCTGACTGGTAAAAGACGAAAGCTCAACCTACGCGAAGGTCGCACATATGTCGTGCCGGACAGCGTTCTAGTGGGAGATCGCGACAGAGGAGGCTACGAGAACGCGCTCGATCCCCGCCAGCAGATGGTAAGAGAGCCCCCTTTTGTACGTACGTATGTTCTGACCTGTGATATTTAGAACAGTGGGTTTGAAACTCCAGCCGAAGCCGGAGGTATGGCAGACCTTGTCGGCATCAGCCAGGCGAGAGACAAGGTCCTTTCTCTCAAGCTAGACCAGGTAAAGCTGTCGATGTACTCTTTACGCTTGGTCTCACAGTTCCTGCACAGATTTCTGGAACCTCTTCAGTTGGTGGCACTTCGACATCTATCGACCCTAAAGGCTACTTGACGGATCTTGACAGTGTAGTCCTGAAAACAGAAGCGGAAATCGGAGACATTAAGCGCGCTCGAATGCTCTTTGACTCTTTGGTCAAGTCCAACCCAAAGCACGCCCCTGGTTGGATTGCTGCTGCATGTGTAGAGGAGCATGCTGGCCGTATGGTAGTCGCCAGGAAGCTGATAATGCAAGGTTGCGAGCATTGTCCAAAGAGTGAGGACGTCTGGTTGGAAGCTGCTCGACTGCACGTGAGCCCACCATCTTACCACTATCTGTGCTCATTCTCTGACTCTCTTTCGGTTCCTAGAACAATGAAGATGCTAAAGTTATTCTCGCCAACGCTATCCAGCAGGTCGATCAGAGCGTTAAGATTTGGTTAACAGCGGCCGACTTGGAGCAAGATCCCAACTCGAAGAAACGCGTCCTCCGTAAAGCGGTAGAGCACATCCCCAAGTCAGTCCGCTTATGGAAAGAGGTGGTGAACATGGAAACCGACCCCGCAGAAGCACGAATCATCCTTGCTCGCGCTGTCCAAGTCATTCCATCATCCGTCGAACTCTGGCTCGCGCTTGCACGTCTTGAGGACCCAAAAAATGCCAGGGCTGTCATTAACAAGGCCCGTAAGGAGATCCCTACATCTCATGAAATTTGGATAGCGGCCGGTCGGTTGATCGAACAAGAGGCTATGGCACCAGAGAAGTCCCAGCAAGAACGTGACAAGGAATTCCGAGCTATCGATAAGACTATCGAACATGGTGTTAAGAGCCTGCGCCAGAACCAGGTCCTCCTTACTCGGGAGCAGTGGATGAAGGAGGCGGAAAGATGTGAGGAGGAAGGTGGTGTACGAACCTGCGAGGCCATCATCAAAGCTACTGCCGAAATGGAGGTGGAGGAAGAGGATTGGTACGACACTTGGGTCGCTGATGCCGAATCGGTTCTCGCCAGAGGGAAGATTGTTACTGCTAGGGCAATCTTGGCATATGCCCTTGGGAAGTTCCCTGATCGGAAGGCGCTCTGGAGATCGGCAGCCGATCTAGAAAGAGCGCATGGTACCAAGTACGTTCCACTGTCCCAAGGGCCGAACAGCACTTACTGACTATGTCTCAGACAATCTCTGCAAGAGATCCTCTTGCTCGCTGTCCAATCATGTCCTCAGGCGGAAGTCCTCTGGCTGATGCTCGCCAAAGAAAAGTGGCTCGCTGGCGACGTTCCCGGTGCTCGTGGTATTCTTGAGCAAGCTTTCAACGAGAATGCGGAAAGCGAACAGATTTGGCTGGCCGCTGTCAAACTTGAGGCAGAGAACGGGGAAGTCGGTGCTGCTCGCGAACTACTGACTCGTGCTAGACAAGTCGCGAAGACGTCAAGGGTACGTACTTCTCACTAGAATATCCGTCTGTTGGTCTCACCGCCGTTCTCAGATATGGATGAAGTCGGCCGTATTCGAGCGCCAGCAAGGGAATATCGATGTTGCTCTGAACTTGCTCGAGGATGCACTCAAGTCATATCCGAAGTTTGGGAAGCTCTACATGATAAAGGGGCAAATACTCCAAGCGCAAAAGAAATATGACGAAGCCCGCGCCACGTTTGCTGCTGGGACTAAGGCTTGCCCGAAGGAAATCCCGCTATGGATTCTTGCTAGCCGCCTTGAGGAAGAAACCGGACGTAGAGTTATGGCTAGGAGCATTGTGAACAAAGCGCGAGTGCTTAACCAGCATGAGCCACTGTTGTGGATGGAAGGTGTGCAACTTGAAGAGAGGGACGGCGCGATGCCTCAGGCCAAGGTCCTTTTATCTAAAGGTTCGTTCTTGTGGGTCACCTGCAAGCCGGTATTAACCCCAGCCCTGGTTAGGTCTTCAAGATTGCCCTACATCGGGCATCCTCTGGTCAATGACCATTCTGTCCGAAGCTCGACCGCAGCGGCGAACGCGCTCGGTCGATGCCATGAAGAAAGCGGGAGATGACCCGTATATCATCGGCACCGTGGCGCGGCTGTTCTGGGCTGAAAGAAAGATTGAGAAGGCACGGCATTGGTTCAGCCGAGCTGTTAGTATCATAGCCGGAAAGGATCTTGGGGACATTTGGGCGTGGTGGTACAAATTTGAACTGGAGCACGGCACACCGGAGCAACGGCAAGCGATCATCGACCAGTGCACCACAGCTGAGCCAAGGCATGGGATCGTTTGGCCTGTAGTCGCAAAAGACCTCGCCAACGCCGGGAAGAGCATTGCTGAGGTATTGGTGCTTGTTGCGAAGGACCTTCACTGATTGCCAAGGATCGTCTATCCACGAATATGTAGATCATAACGAAAATCCCCAGCGTTGTTATCGACCTCAGGAGAGGAGGGTTTACGCGGCGAAACAAGTGACCAAGGAAAAGGTAAAACAAGGGAAGGCTGCCTGAATAACTGTGTACATTTTCACTCTTGTTCTAGTAAATGTGGGTGCCTGTGACCAGACTAGATGTCGCCTTGTCACACAAGGTTAGAAGCGAGGTGTTTACACCTGAACCAGGTTGGTGCCGTCTCGTGTCCCTCCGCAAAGTGACTCTGTCATCATCTCACGATGCTGAGGAATTCCAAGGTCACCAGGAAATACCACAAGTAGATATTCGATTTGGGGCCCTAAGAAACGCAGCGCAAACCGAACTCGATAATGGGCTACATAGTAGTGATCCATCACGAGGGCTCAAACCTCTTGACGCGCATATTCTGTGTAAATTTACTGATACACCAAGCTTTGGAAACATCGGGAGCGGATCAATCCAGCAGGTTACGAACACAGGATCGATCAGAGGTTGTGGTGTTTCAAGAAGCTGACGTACGGCACGAATATGAACCTCAGTCATAATTACGTTCGTAATAGAATTTTTTGAGAA
>Ga0307513_10004907_pt1 | contig 17760 bp, 16 predicted proteins | sample 15_EM_MG_FD_202174 | JGI IMG/M metagenome (GOLD analysis project Ga0307513, IMG submission 202174) | Populus trichocarpa ectomycorrhiza microbial communities from riparian zone in the Pacific Northwest, United States - 15_EM | ecosystem: Host-associated > Plants > Roots > Unclassified | place... | reverse complement strand
GCTCTCGCCGCGAGTGAGGCGGATGCAACGCTGCAGGCACTCATCGGCAGGACCGGGCTGTCGCGGCGGACCGTCGAACTGATCCTCGGCGAACTGGCGGCCGAGGGGTGGGCGGTCGAGACGCCGAGCGAGAGCAGCGGCGGGGCGGGCCGGCCGGCCAAGCGGTTCCGGTTCGCCGCCGGGCACCGCCTCGTCGCCGCGGCGCGGATCGACACGCATCTGGCCCACGGCGCGGTCGCCGACCTGCACGGGCGCGTCCTCGGCCGGGCCAGCCGCCCGCTCGGCGACTACGGCGACCCGCGGCACTCCGTGGCGGACGCCGCCGCGGCCGTCCGGGCCGCCGCCGCCGACGCCGGGGTCCCGCTCGACCGCCTGCGGGCCGGTGCGGTCGCGGCCGGCGGTGTGATCGACGCGGACGGCGTGGTGCGCCGGCTGGTCAGCGCGCCCGCCTGGTCGGGCTTCGCGCTCGCCGGCGCCTTCGAGGCCGAGTTCGCCGTGCCGTGGGTCGCCGACAACGACGCCAACCTGGCCGCGCTCGCCGAGCACCGGGCCGGCGTCGCCCGCGGCCGCCGGCACATCGCGTGGCTGATCCACGGTCACCGCGCGGGCGTCGGCTTCATCATCAACAACGAGGTGCATCGCGGCAGCGCCGGTGCCGCCGGTGAGCTGGTCGAGTCGCGGGTGCTCGGCCTGCGCCGCGGCCAGGATCACCCGATCGGGATGCTCACCTCGCCGATCACCGCCGACCGCGACCGGGCCGCCAAGCTCGTGGCCGAGGCCACCCGTGGCGACCGGGCCGCCCTGGCGCTCGCCGAAGAGTTCGCCGCGACGCTCGCCGACACGATCGACGTGCTCGCCTGGACGGTCGCACCCGAGCTGATCGTGCTGGGCGGTGGCCTGGAGACCGCGGCCGATCTGCTGATCCCGCTGGTCCGTGACCGCGCCAGCGAGGTCGGCGCCCTGGAGATCGACATCAAGGCCACCGCCATCGGGGCCGGCGCACCCCTGATCGGCGCCGTCCGGTACGCCCTGGATCGCATCGACGCCGACCTCTTCGGACCGGTCGTCTCCTGACCACACCACCGCAGCAGCGAGGAGCACCACGTTGACCGCACCCGGCCGGACCGCCGACCTGCTGATCGTCGGCAGCGGCATCATGGGCAGCGCCGTCGCCCGGCTCGTGCGCGAGGCGTCGGCCGGCACGAGGATCGTGATGGTCGACGGCGGCCCGGCGATCGGCGCGGTGCCCGGCCTGCACCTGCACGACGTGGCCGAGCCGGAGATCTGGTCGCAGTACAACTCCCGCGTCGCCAGCGGGATCCAAGGCTTCTACACCGGTGTCACGCCCAAGCCGTCCCGCGCGCACGACGCACACGGGTTGGAGGCCGGCATGCACCTGCTCTCCACGCTCGGCGAGGGCGCCACGGCGATGCCGGCGGCGGCGGCAGCCTGGAATGTCGGCGGGATGGGCGCCCACTGGACGGCCGCGACCCCGTGGCCCGCAGGTACGGAGGTGTTCGACCACGGTGACCCCGGGCTCTGGCAACGCGACCTGGACACCGCCCGGCGCGCTCTCGGTGTCACCGCGGCCGCTATCGGCCCGAGCCGGCCCGGCGAGGTCGTGCTCGACGGATTGCGGCAGCGTTACCGCGGCATCGGACCGGCCGACCGGGCTCCGCAGCTGATGCCGATGGCAGTCACGCCGGGCCCCGGCGGGCGGCTGCTGCGTACCGGGCCGAGCCGGATCTTCGCGCCGCTGGGCTCCGGCGGCGACGGCCGTTTCACCCTGTTGCCCCGCACGCTCGCGATCGGCCTCGACCATGACGGGCATCGCGTACGCGGAGCGGTGGTCCTTGATGTCGAAAGCGGCGACCGGCGCACGATCGAGGCCACCGCCACCGTGGTGTGTGCCGACGCGTTCCGCACTCCGCAGTTGCTGTTCGCCTCCGGCATCCGCCCCCGGGCGCTGGGCCGCTACCTCAACGAGCATGCCTTCGTCACCGGCCGCGTGCTGGCGGATCTCGGCCGCTTCGGACTCGACCGGGCCGAACTGCCCCGCCCGGCGGACGGCGAGTTCGCCACCGACTCGCTCTGGCTGCCGCAGAACGGACCGGCCCAGCCCTTCCACGGGCAGATCATGAACACCACGTACCTGGACGAGGGTGGCACCCCGCTGGCCCACGCCGTCGGGCTCTCGCTCTACAGCCCGGTAGAGACGCGGCCGGAGAACCGCATCCGCTTCGTCGAGGACACGAGCGACGTCACCGGGATGCCGTGCTTCGAGATCGAGTTCGGCTACACCGGCACCGACCTGACGCTCATCGGCGCGGCGCGCGATGAGCTGCGGGCGATCGCCGAGCGCTTCGGCGAGTTCGACCCGGACACCGAGTCCACGCTGCTGCCGGCGGGTTCTTCGCTGCACCAGACCGGCACCGTCCGGATGGGCACCGCCGACGACGGCACCAGCGTGTGCGATCCGCACGGCCGGGTATGGGCATTCGACAACCTCTACCTCGCCGGCAACGGCGTCGTACCGACCGCCGTCGTCGCGAACGCGACGCTGACCGGCACCGTCACCGCGGTCCGTGCGGCCCGGGCCGCGCTGCGCACGATCGACTCCTGAGAAAGGAACGAGCAGATGACCGGCACCCTCGCCCTGCGCCGAGACCGGATCGCCCTCAACGCGATCCAGTGGATCAACGTCAAGGCCGACCCCGACGACCCCACCAGCGAAGACCTCTGGCGGTACGCGGACCCGGCCTTCCGGTCCGAATACCCCGGTGTGCTGGCCCAGATCCGCGAGGCGGGCTTCCCGGCGGTCATGATGGAGGTCCTGGCGACGCAGACCCTGCAGGACTACGCACGGATGATCGAGGAGTCCGGGCTGGCGCTCGCGCCGGGCTACGCGTCGATCGGCATCCCCGCCGACCACGGCTTGCAGCTGCCGCCCGGCTCGGCGCAGCGGGTGCACTGGTTCGACGGGATCCGGCGCAAGGCCGAGGAATCGAACTACTGCGGACTGTCCACGGTGTTCCTCGCGCCCGAGGTCTCCTGGGCGGAGGGCTTCCTGCGGACAAGGCAGGCGGTCGCGGTCGGCGCCGGTTTCGACCAGCACCGCCTCGACCAGCAGATCGACTTCCTCGCCGAGGCCGCGGCGGTGCTGCAGGCCGAGGGCGTCCGAGCCGGCTTGCACAACCACGTCGGCACCTGGATCGAGACCGAGGACGAGATCGAGCAGACCCTGGCGGCGATCCCGGCCGGCCGGCTCGGCGTCTCCTTCGACCTCGGCCACCTCGCCTGGGCGGGAATCGACGCCGCGGCGATGCTCCGGCGGCACGCCGGCCGCCTCGTCGACCTGCACCTCAAGGATCTCGACCTCGCGGTGGCCGCGGCCAGCCGGGCGGTGCCGACGCCGTACACCGCCGCCTCCGACAGCGGGCTGTTCCGCGAGCCGGGCCTCGGCACGATGGACCTGGTCGGCATCCTCGCCGCGCTGCCGCCAAGCTTCGACGGCTGGGTGATCGTCGAGGTGGACAAGGCGAGCATGGATCCGTTCGAGTCGGCCAGGATCAGCTGGTCCTGGGTCGAGGCGACCGCCTTCGACAGTGCCGGCAAGTAGCCTGGCCGGTTTGGGTTTCGGGATCGCGCTGTAAAGGGCAGGCGCTCGTCCCCGGCGATGTCGTATCCTGTCGGACTTTGCTCTTTCAGGAGGTTTGAGTTGGCTGAGTATCCGCCGGAAGTCACGCAGCGCTTCCTTGGCACCGCCGAGCAGATGGCCAGCGGCCTGGTACGTGAGCCGCCGAGGGGGTGGCGGACCATCGCCATCGAGGATTACGAACCGGCCTGGGCGGATCGATTCGTGGCTGTCAGCTCGTCGCTTCAGGACGTACTAAATGGCCTGGTCCTCGGGGTGGAGCATGTCGGCTCCACGTCGGTGCCGGGCCTGGCCGCCAAGCCCATCATCGATATCGATCTGCTCATCGCGGACACCGCCGACGAGTCCCGCTATGTTCCCACCCTCGAACGGCACGGCTACTGGCTCGTCCTTCGCGAGCCGTGGTGGCAAGGGCACCGGATGCTCGTCGACGCCGCGGAGGACGTCCATCTGCACATCTGGCCGCAGGAAGCGCCCGAACCGGTGCGGCATCGGCTGTTTCGCGACTGGCTGCGCTCGCACCCCGACGACCGGGAGCTGTACGCCTCGACCAAGCGGCGCCTTGCGGCGGATCATTCCGGCGACTACACCCTCGCGAAGAGCGACGTCATCGACGACATCTTCGGGCGCATCTTCGCGGCAACCGGCGACGACGTGGGCGATCAGAACCGGGCCACCGGAAGGAAAGGACTTTGATCGCTCAGAGTGCCGGGCGCACCGTGAATCTCGTGGCCTCCGATGTCAGGGTGAGCTCCGAGTCGTCCTCGGTGATGTAACGGTCCGGATAGTTCACCGAGCGCAGCACCAGCGCCCCGCTCCGGCGGTACACCGGGCAGAAGGTCGAATCGGCGGCGAACAATGCGCTGCCGTCCTGGCGGTCGAGGCGGATGACGAAATTGCGGTGCCGCAGGAATCGGCCCGGATAGTTCACCGATTCGAGGGACACGCAGCCGTTGGCGCGGGAGCGCACCGTGAATCGGGAGTCGGCCCGGTCCAGGCTGCTGCTGTCGGCGTCGATCCAGTCGACCCGGCCGCGGAAATTCTGGTGCCGCACCCGATAGCCGGGGTGGTTGCTCAACTCGAGGCCGATCGTCGCGCCGACGACCAGTTGGGTCGGCGGCGAGCCCGGGTCGGCCGGAACCGCCGGGTTGCCGGGCTGCGCCGCACTCCCCTGGCCACCGCCGGACTGGGCGGCCGTGGGCAGCGGAACGAGCCGCCGGGCGACCGTGACCTGCAGGTCGGCGGCCGGGAGCGCCGAGGGCTCGAGGCCGGCCGGCTCGAACGGGATCTGCGGCAGCAGCGCCGGCACGGACGGCAGCCGGGTGTCGCCGGGCGCCGAGTGCGTCGTCGCCGGTCCGGTCAGGAAGGTCACCGTGAGGCCGGCGAGCGCGACGGCCAGGACCGTCATGCCGGCGAGCGGCGCGCTGACGTACCCGAGCGGAAACGGCGCCGCCGCCCGGCGGTAGCGCCGCGAGACGCGATATCGCCGCGGCGGAAGATATCGCCACGGCTGACCGGCCGCGACGGGGTGGCACTCCGGGACGGCCCGGCATTCACTCGGGAGGGCGATGTCCTGACCCGAAGCCCGGTACGGCGGAAGCCATCCACCCACGCGCAGTCCGGTCTGCGTAAGATCCTCTGTGGACATGGACTTCCGTTTCTTTGCGCGATAACCAGCGGGACCAGGCAAAATAGCGCCAACAGCCACAGGCGCCGCAATAGGTAACAACGCGTCGATAGACCACAACTTCGACGAAGATATATTCTTAGTATTCGGCGCCGATAGCAAGAGCCAATTACCGCAATCCGACACGGTGCGCCCCCGCGCCCGGCCGACAACCTGTGCGACGCTGCCGGAATGGCTGATCCCTTGGTTGACCGGGCCGCCGCGGCCGACGCCCTCGCGCAGGTCTGCGCGGCCGCGGGCCCCTATCTCGATTCGCTGGCCGAACGCCCGGTGGTCGACAACGGCGCGGCCGGGCTGCTGCGCGAGCTGGGCGGGCCGCTGCCCGAGAAGGGCGACGGCACCGCTGCGGCGGTACGCCGGTTGCTCGAGATCGGAACGGCCGCGGGTACGGCGTCGTCCGGGCCGCGGTTCTTCCACTTCGTCACCGGGGGCGCGACGCCGGCCGCCCTCGCCGCCGACTGGACCGCATCGCTGCTCGACCAGAACGGCTTCGCGCGGGTCTCCTCGGCGTTCAGCCACGAGACCGAAACCGTGGCGCTGGACTGGCTGCGGTCGCTGGTCGGGCTGCCGCCGGGCTGGGGCGGGGCGCTGGTCGCCAGCGCCACCTTCGCCAACTTCACCGCCCTGGGCTGCGCGACGCAGTGGTGGGGCGAGCGGCTCGGCGCGGACACCGTGCGGGACGGGCTGGCCGGGCTGCCCCGGATGCCGGTGCTCTCCGGCGGCTACGTGCATGCCAGCGCACGCAAGGCGTTGCAGATGCTGGGGCACGGCCGCGACGCGGTCGAGGTGTTCGCCCGCGACGAGATCGGCCGGGTCGACCTGGCGGCGATGCGCCGGCGGCTGGCCGTGCTGGACGGCGCCCCGGCGGTGCTCATCGCCAACGCCGGCGAGGTGAACGCGGGCGACTTCGACCCGATCGCCGAGCTGGCCGAACTGGCCCGCGAGCACGGCGCCTGGCTGCACGTCGACGGCGCGTTCGGGCTGTTCGCCGCCCTGTCGCCGCGGACCGCGCGGCTGGTCGAGGGCATCGAGGGGGCCGACTCGATCGCGGCGGACGGCCACAAGTGGCTCAACGTGCCGTACGAGAGTGGGTTCGCGCTGATCCGCGAGCCGGCCCGGCTGGGCACGGCGTTCGGGATGCCGGGGGCGGCGTACTTCCCCGGGCCGACGGACCCCGCGGGCGGCTACGGGATGTGGGGGCCCGAGTCGTCGCGGCGGGCGCGGTCGCTGCCGATCTGGGCGACGCTGGCGGCGTACGGCCGGGACGGCTACCGGGCGATGGTCGAACGGCACCTCGACCTGGCCCAGCACCTGGGGCGGCGGGTACGCGAGGCGCCCGACCTCGAGCTGCTCGCCGACGTGACCCTGTGCATCGTGTGTTTCCGGGTCGCGCCGCCCGGCGTACCGGAAAAGGATCTTGATGAATTGAACCGCCGGGTCGGCGCGGCACTGCTCGCCGACGGGCGGGTCTACGCCGGAACGACCGTCTATGGCGGGCGGGTGGCGCTGCGGCCGGCGATCGTCAACTGGCGCACCACCGAGGCCGACGTCGACCTGTTCGTCGACGTGGTCCGGGAGCTTGCGGCTGGAGCTCTTTAAAGATAGTACTTGCGGTCTTTATAGATCCGGGCTATGCATGAGGCATGGCTACCGTGACCATCACCTTCAACCCTGACCTCGAGGGGGACATCGAGGACGCCCGTTCCATCCTGGACCGGCTCGGCGCCGCGCGCGCCGAAGCCTCCGCCGACCCGTCGGTCGTGCGGGAGAAGATCATCGCGCTGCTGCGCGGTTACGGCGAAAAGCGGACCGAGTACATCCGGGCGGTCGCCAAGGCCGCGCCCGGGTCGGCGCCCTACACCGATCTGGTCGCCATCGTCGGGTCGGCCAAGGCGATCGGCGGGACGCACTCGGCCATCGAGCGCGCCTGGCGAGCCAAGGGCATGACCTCGACGTTCATCTCGACCGACGCCGTCGGCGACGCCAGCATGGATCTCAACCTGGCCGACATCGTGCTCAGCGTGCTGCACGACCAGGTGGACGAGCCGGACCCGCTGTCCAGCGCCCGGTTCTGAGCATGTGACAGCGGGTCCCTGCTTCCCAATCGATCAGATCAGGCGGAGGCCTCCTCGGCGAGCGCGCCGCAGCAGGTCTCGATGATCATCTTTGCGACCACGTACGGATCCATGTTCGCGTTCGGCCGACGGTCCTCGAGCCAGCCCTTCTTGGCCTTCTCCACCGCCCAGGGGATCCGGATCGAGGCACCGCGGTCGGACGCGCCCCAGCTGAACGACTCCCACGACGCCGTCTCGTGCGCGCCCGTGAGCCGGTCCTTGATGCCGTCGCCGTAGGCCTCGACGTGCGCCTGGGCGTTGCGGCCGAGCGCCTCACACGCGGTGACGATGGCGTCGTAACCCTGCATCGTCGCCTTGGTGGAGAAGTTGGTGTGCGCGCCGGCGCCGTTCCAGTCGCCGGGCATCGGCTTGGCGGCGAACGAGACGACCACGCCGAAGTCCTCCGCGATGCGGTGCAGCAGCCAGCGGGCCACCCACATCTGGTCGCCGATCATCGGCGCGGGCAGCACCCCGATCTGGAACTCCCACTGGCCCATCATCACCTCGGCGTTGGTGCCCTCGATCGAGAGCCCCGCCTTCAGGCAGGCGAGCGTGTGCGCCTCGACGATCTCCCGGCCGACCATCTTCTCGCCGCCGACACCGCAGTAGTACGGGCCCTGCGGCGCGGGGTAGCCGTTCTCGGGCCAGCCGAGCGGGCGGCCGTTCTGGAAGAACGTGTACTCCTGCTCGATGCCGAACATCGGCTCCTGGTCGGCGTATTTCTCCGCGGCCGCGACGCAACCCGCCCGGGTGTTGGTCGGGTGCGGCGTGAAATCGGTCAGTTCCACGTCGCACAGCACGAGGATGTCGTTCTCGCCGCGCAGCGGATCCGGGCACGTGTACACCGGACGCAGCACGCAGTCCGAGTTCGCGCCGGGCGCCTGATTGGTGCTCGAACCGTCGAAGCCCCAGATCTCGGGCTCCTTGCCGTCCGCGACAATGCGCGTTTTGTTCCGCAGCAGCGGCGACGGTTTGGTCCCGTCGATCCAGATGTACTCAGCCTGATATGGCATGACCCGCATCCCTTCCTCGGCGCGAATCAAACGCTTCAGGACGCGCAGTCACCTTTCGTTGCCGGCGCATGACGGACCCGTTAACCCGGGTCAGAAGGGCTGACCAGGCCCGTTTCGTACGCGAGGACGACGGCCTGGGCGCGGTCGCGCAGGGTCAGTTTCGCGAAGATCCGGGCCACATGGGTCTTTACCGTGGCCTCGCTCAGCGTCAGGGTCGCGGCCAGCTCCGCGTTGGACAGGCCCCGCCCCATCAGCGTCAGAACCTCCAGCTCGCGCGGGGTCAGGACGGCGAGATTGCGATGCAGCGCCGGTGGGCTCGACGCCGGCCCGCCGCCGGCGAAGCGTTCCACCAGCCGCCGGGTGATCGACGGCGCCAGCAGGGCGTCGCCGGTGCCGACCAGGCGCACCGCGGCGGCCAGATGGTCGGCGGTGACGTCCTTCAACAGGAAGCCGCTGGCCCCGGCGGCGAGCGCCGCGTACACGTACCGGTCCAGGTCGAAGGTGGTCAGCATGAGGATCCGGCACTCGCTCGGACGGGCCAGGATCCGCCGGGTGGCCTCCAGCCCGTCCATGGTCGGCATCCGGATGTCCATCAGCACGACGTCCGGGCGCAGCCGGCGGACCGCCGCGACCGCCTCGGCGCCGTCGGACACCTCGCCCACCACGTCGACGCCGCGGGCGGTGAGGATCATCCGGAATCCGGTGCGTACCAGCGCCTGGTCGTCGGCGATCAGCACCCGCGGCCCCGTCACGGCCGGTCCAGCGGGATCCGCGCCCGGACCCGGAATCCGCCGCCGAGGCGCCGCCGGGCGTCCAGGTCGCCGCCGTACACGGCCACCCGCTGGCGCAGCCCGAGCAGGCCGCGCCCGTCGGCGTTGGGCTCGGCGGCGGCACGACCGCCGCTCCGACCGCCGCTCCGATCGCCGGAGAGCACGCTCGGCCCGCTGTTCAGCACCTCCACCCGCACTTGGTGCGGCGCGTAGCGGACCGTCACCTCGGCCCGCGTCCCGTCGCCGTGTTTGAGCGCGTTGGTCAGCGCCTCCTGGACGATCCGATACGCGGTCAGATCGACCCCGGAGGGCAGCGGGCGCGGCTCGCCCGAGATGCGCACCTGCACCGGCAGCCCGGCGAACGCGATCCGATCGATCAGCGTGCTCAGCCGGCTCAGGCTCGGCTGGGGCGACAGTTCGTCGCCGCCGTCGGCCGCCGGCGCGAGCACGCCGAGCAGATGCCGTAGCTCGGTCATCGTGTCCCGGCCCGCGTCCTCGACCGCCCGCAGCGCCGCCGCCGCGTCCTCCGGCTGGTCGGCGAGCACCTCGCGGGCCGCCGCGGCCTGGACCACCATGACGCTGACGTTGTGGCTGACGATGTCGTGCAACTCCCGGGCGATGTTCGCCCGCTCCTCGTCGACCGCGTTGCGGGCCGCGCTCTCCCGCTCGCGTTCGAGCAGCCAGCCGCGCTCCTGCAAGGCCTTCGCATGGGCCCGCCGGGACCGCGCGAGCGCCACGGCGAGCAGCACGGCGGCCAGCCCGGCCGGCAACGCGACGAGCAGCCAGCCGCTCCCGATGTCCCACACACCGACCACTGTGCCATCCGGACCGGCCATCGCGCGTCCGCCTCCGGACGGGGGTACTACATCCCCGGGATGACCGCCCGGCGCGGTTACTTCCGCGGACTGATGCCCAGGCCGGCCGGCTGCGCCAAGCTCTTCAGCCATGACCAATGGGAAAGACGGGGGCCCGGTTGTCGTCCGGCTGGCCGACGTCCGCAAGGAATACGGCGACTCGACCGCCCTGGCCGGGGTGTCGCTGGAGATCCGCGCCGGGGAGGCGGTCGCCGTCATGGGGCCGTCCGGCAGCGGCAAGTCCACGCTGCTCAACATGATCGCCGGGCTGGACCGGCCGACCTCCGGCTCGGTCGAGGTGCAGGGCGACGACCTGGGCAAGCTGAGCGAGAAGGGGCTGGCCTTGTACCGGCGCCGGCGGATCGGCATGATCTTCCAGTTCTTCAACCTGCTCGACGACCTGCCGGCGCTGGACAATGTCGCCCTGGCCGCGCAGCTGACCGGCAGCCCGGCCGGCCAGGCCCGAAAGCGCGCCCTGGAACTGCTCGACGAGCTCGGCGTGGCCGGCCGCCGCGACGTCTATCCGGCCCAGCTCAGCGGCGGGGAACGGCAGCGCGTCGCGGTCGCCCGGGCGCTGATGAACCGCCCGGCCCTGCTGCTGGCCGACGAGCCGACCGGTGCGCTGGACAGCAAGGCCGGCGAGCAGGTGATGGACCTGCTGCTCGACCTCAACCAGATCGGCCAGACGCTGCTGCTGGTGACGCACGACGAGCGGCTCGCCACCCGGTGCGCCAGCCGGCTGATCGAGTTCGCCGACGGCCGGGTGGCCCGGGAGAGCAACCTGGAGCGCACCCCGTGAGCGCGGTGTGGTCGGCGTCGCGGGCCGCGGTGCGGCGGCGCCGGCTGCAGACGATCGTGATCGGTGCGGTCGTCGGGCTCGCCGCGTGCCTGTCCGTGGTGGCGCTCGGCCTGCTGGCGGCCTCGTCCGGGCCGTTCGACCAGGCGTACGCCCGGCTCCGCGGCGCGCACGTGGTGGCGGCCTTCGACCCCGCCAAGGTGTCCACCGACCAGCTGACCCGGGCGGCGCAGCAGCCCCAGGTCGAGGCCGTGGCGGGCCCGTACGCCCAGGCCGTGGTCGAAATTCGCGGGGTCGCCGGGGTCAGCCCGCCCACCTCGCTGGCCCTGGTGGGCCGGGCCGACCCGGGCGGCGCGGTGGACCGGCTCAACCTGTGGAAGGGACGCTGGGTCGCCGGGCCCGGCGAGATCGTCCTCGCCGGCAACCCGACCGACTCCGAGGACATGCCGCTGGGCACGAAGCTGCCGGTGGCCGACGGGCCCGCGCTCACCGTCGTGGGCATCGCCTATTCGGTGAGCGGCTCCGCCAACGGCTGGGTCACTCCCGCCCAGGCGGCCGCTCTGCACCCGACCGGCGTACAGATGCTCTATCGCTTCCAGCACGCCGCAACCGCCGCCGAGGTCGAGGCCGGCCAGGCGGCGGTGACCGCCGGCCTGGCACCGACGGCGCTGCTCGCCTCCCGGTCGTACCTCACGCTCAAGACGAGCGCCGCCGCCCAGCCGGGCACGTTCGTGCCGTTCCTGATCGTCTTCGGCTGCCTCGGCCTGGCGGTGGCGGTGCTGATCGTGGCGAACGTCGTCAGCGGGGCGGTCGTCGCGGGCTTCAAGCACATCGGCATGCTCAAGGCCCTCGGCTTCACCCCCACCCAGGTGCTGGCGGTCTATCTGTCGATGGTCTCCATCCCGGCGATCGCCGGCGCGGTGCTCGGCACCGTCCTGGGCACCGTGCTGGCGGAGGCGCTGGTGACCAACGCCTTCAAGTACTGGGGATCCGACGAGATCGGTGTTTCCGCGTGGGTGGTGCCGGTGGTCCTGCTGGGCATGCCGGTCGTGGTCGGGCTGTCCGCGCTGGTCCCCGCGCTGCGGGCGCGCAGCCTGCCGGCGGCCCAGGCGATCAGCGCCGGCAGCGCGCAGCACTCCGGCCGGGCGTCGCGGGTCCAGCGCTGGCTGGCCGGCACCCGGCTGCCCCGGGCGATCAGCCTGGGCCTGGGCCTGCCGCTGGCCCGCCCGGCCCGCAGCGCGATGACCATGGCGGCCGTCGTGCTGGGCGTCACGAGTGTGACCTTCGCGATCGGCCTGGCGGCCTCGGTGACCGGCTACGAGAACGCCGACCCGGACCGGGCGGTCCAGGTCAACGCGCATGTTGACGAGCCGTCGGCCGGCGGCACGGACAACGAGGCGCTGCTGCGCTCGTTGCCGGGCACCAAGCAGGTGACGGCGAGCGCGGATCTGGAGATGCTGCAGGTCGGCACCACGGCCGCCACCCGGGTCCGGTTCTGGCGCGGGGACGCGGCCCGCGAGCGCTACCAGGTGCTACAGGGCCACTGGTTCGACGGTCCGGGGCAGGTGGCCGTGTCGGCGCGGTTCCTGGCCGAGCGCGGGCTCGCGGTCGGCGACACCCTGACCCTGCAACGGGACGGCACCCGGACTCAGGTACGCATCGTCGCCGAACTGCTGGTCAGCTCGTCCGCGGTGATCTTCTCGAACTGGGCGACCCTGGCGCAGATCGCGCCCGGCACCGAGCCGGACTCCTTCGAGGTCCAGCTCACGCCCGGCACCGACGTGTCGGCCTACGTCGGCCGGGCCATGGCCGCGGCTCCGTCGCTGGAGATCTTCAGCGGGGACGACACCGATGCGTTCATCGTGATCATCGTGGCGACCGTGACCGCGCTGACGCTGATGCTGGGGGCCGTGGCGGCGCTCGGCGTCTTCAACACCGTCGTGCTCAACACCCGGGAGCGGCGCCGGGACCTGGGCATGCTCAAGTCGATCGGGATGACGCCCGGCCAGGTCACGGCGATGATGGTGACCTCGATGGCGGCGCTCGGGGCGGTCAGCGGGCTGATCGGCATCCCCATCGGGGTCGCCGCGCACGGCGTTGTGCTGCCGGCGATGGCACGGTCGGCGCAGGTCCGCTTCCCCGCGTCCGTGCTGCACGTCTACCACCCGCCGCTGCTGATGTTGCTGGCGCTGGCGGGGGTCGCGATCGCCGCGCTGGGCGCGCTCGTCCCGGCCCGGTCGGCGGCCCGGGCCACGATCGCGGAGGTGCTGCACAACGAGTGAACCCGGTCAGCGGCCGACCGACAATCGCGAAGCTAGCGGCACCTCCGCCGAGGCGGAGGTGCCGCACTCACCGGGTGCGGGTCAGGCGGCGACCCAGGCCGGGCCGCTGGGCGGCTGGCCCTCCGCGACGGCGTGCAGGCTCGGCGGATCCTCCTGCGGCAGCGGCGCGGCGCCGGCTCCGGCCACCGGGCGCGGCCGGCGGGGGTGGGCGCTGCCCGCGCTGCCGCCCCGGCCGGGGTAGATGAGCAGGCCGTTGACCGGGTCGGGCACCGCGTCCAGGACGGCCTGGACGGCCGGCAGTTCGCGATAGGCCTGCCAGCGCTCGTCGCTGGCGAAGGCGATCTCGAACAACACGCCCCAGGTGTGGGTGTGCCAGTGCCAGTCGTATGCGCCGTTGGTGATAGCGGCCTCGGTCAGCGCATTGCCATGCGCGTCCTGCCAGCCACGGGCGGACCCGGAGGGCCCGTCCAGCACCTCGATGGACCACCAGTAAAGCTCCATGAATCGAAGCTAGCTCGTCACCGCCAGTTGTCCAGCGAGATTGGCCCGGGTCAGTGCGCCAGGCCGAGCTCGCCGGCCCGCACCCCGGCCTGGAAGCGGGAGTCGGCCTCGAGCGCGGCCATCAGCTCGGCGACCCGCCGCCGGTAGGTGCGCAGCGAGGTGCCCAGCCGCCGGGCGGCCGCCTCGTCGGTGAGGCCCGCGCCGAGCGCCCGCAGGATCTCCCGGGCCTCGGGGGCCAGCTCGGGGATCTCGCCGCGCAGGTAGGCGCCGAGCTCGATGGCCGCCTCCCAAGCGGCGGTGAACAGGGAATAGATCCCGCCCACCAGGGCCGGGGAGGTCGTCACTGTGTACTCGCGGCCGAGCGGCGACGCCTCGCCGGCCAGGATCGCCACCCGCCGGTCGATGATGATCGTCTCGTGCGGCAGCGGCGCGGCGCTGATCCGCACCTGCGCGCCCTCGCCGAGCCCCAGCAGGTGGGCGCGCTGCGCCTCGTCGGCCAGCGCCAGCGGGCTCATCAGCTTGCGGACCCGGGGACCGCCTGTGCCGGGCGAGTGCACCCGCCGGGCGACCGCGGTCCGGGCCTGCGGCTGCGACCAGGTGCTCAGGTCCCGGGCCGCGCAGACGAACTCCTCGTGCACCGCGTCGAACAGGTGCCCGGCACGGGCGATCAGCTCAGCGTCGCCGCGCACCGTGTTGGTCTGGTCATCTGCCACCCGTCCAGTCTGCCAGCCGTCGACCGACCCGGCACAATGGCAGCAACCTGCCAGCTCCTCGCCGCGGACACGGGGCCGGGGCAGGCTGCACGCATGACGTACACGACGAACACCGGCCGGCCCGCCGCCGCCTCCGGCACCTTCGCGATCGGCGGTGATCTGCCCGTCGCGCGGCTCGGCTTCGGCACGATGCGGCTGCCCACCGGGACCTTCGCCGGCCCGCCCCGCGACCCGCAGGACGGGATCGCGGTGCTGCGCCGCGCGGTCGAACTGGGCGTGAACCATCTCGACACCGCGAGCTTCTACCGGCGCGGCGGCGTCGTCGCCAACGAGCTGGTCCGCCGGGCGCTGGCCCCCTATCCCGCGGGCCTGGTGATCGCCACCAAGGTCGGCCCGATGCTCGGCCCGGACGGCACCCCCACCCGGCAGGCCACCGCGGGCGAGCTGCGCGGCCTGGTGGAGGACAACCTGCGCGAACTCGACCTCGACCGCCTCGACCTGGTCTACCTGCGGGTCGGCGCGATGAACCCGCCGGGCGGCGAGTCGATCGCCGAGCGGTTCGCCGCGCTCGCGAAGCTGCGCGAGGAGGGCCTGATCCGGCACCTGGGCATCAGCAACGTCGACGCCGCCCAGCTCGCCGAGGCCCGCGCGATCGCCCCAGTCGTCGCGGTGCAGAACGCGTTCCACGTGCACGCCACCGGGGACGCCGCGCTGCTGGCGGAGTGCACCCGGTCCGGCACGGCGTTCGTGCCGTTCTTCCCGCTCGGCGGCGGCCACGACCCGATCGACCCGGCCCGGCTCGAGAAGATCGCGGCCCGGCACGGGGCGACCGTCCAGCAGGTCGCGCTCGCCGCGCTGCTGGCCGCCTCCCCGGTGCTGCTGCCCATCCCCGGCACCGGCAACCTCGCCCACCTGGCGGAGAACGTCGGCGCGGCCGGCCTCCGGCTCGACCCGCAAGACCGGGTATTGGTGGACGCCTAGACCTGAAAGACGCTCCAGCAGATGTCGTTTCGCCGCCGCTGGTCGTCGATGACCAGGTCGCGGATCGGGCCGGGCAACTGCTCGCGCTGCCAGCGGCACTCCTGACGGGCGGCTTCGTCGCTCTCGCTCTCGGGCGCCGCCGCCCGCGCCGCCCTGATCGCGTAGGCGGCCGCGCCAAGCTCATGAGCGGCCACATGCGCGACCGCGACGGCCTGCCCCGCGGCCAGGGCGGCGAACTTCGCCGCGCCGGCGACCTCCCGGGCGGCGGCGTTCGCGGTGAACGCGGTGTTGTGCGCGTAGCTCATCCGCACTTCGCCGCGAACCCACGCGTGCGCTATCTCGATCGCTCGGCGGGGTCGATCATCGTCGGGTCGAACCTGCTCGAAATGGTGGAGCACATGCTGCGCGCAGCTGGCCGCCCACAGCGCCAAGAGGTGGTGGTCCTCGTCCAGCAGAGTGCCGCCACGGCGCACGGTGATGAGTCGCGGGTCGCGCTCCTTCGGCAGGATGGGAGACATGCCCTCAACGGTATCGTTGAACCAACTGTTGAAACTTATCGGCGATATCGGCAGAGCGGTGACGCTAAACCCTCAAGGCGTTGCGGCGTACGGCCGCGACGATCTGGGGCCACAGGGCTCGGGGCAGGTCGTGGCCCATGCCCGGGATCACGATCAGTTCGGCGTCCGGGATGGCGGCCGCGGTCGCCCGGCCGCCGCTCATGTCGATCAGCGGGTCGGCTTCGCCGTGGATGACCACGGTCGGTGCGGTCACGCCGCCCAGGGCCGCGGTGCGGTCGGGTGAGGCCGCGGCCGCCGCGTACTGGCGCATGGTGCCCAGTGGACGGTAGGAGCGGTCGAACTTCGCCGTGATTCGGCGCAGCAGCTCCTCCTCCGGCGTCGGGTATCCCGGTGAGCCGATGACCCGGGCCGACAGCAGGCCGTTCGCGATGGCCTCCTCGCGGCTCGAGACCGGTGGGCGGCCCAGCACGGCCGCGGCCTCCGGGGTGGCCCGGCCGACCGAGTGGTCGCCGGTCATCGACATGACCGAGCAGAGGCTGCGGACCCGCTGCGGGTGGTCGATCGTGAGTTGCTGGGCGACCATGCCGCCGAGCGAGGCGCCCAGCACGTGCGCCCGGTCGATGTCCAGCGCGTCCAGCAGGCCTGCCGTGTCGGCGGCGAAGTCGGCCAGCAGGTAGGGCGGCTGGGCGGGCCGGCCACTGAGGATCGCCGCGAGGTCGGGGACGCCCAGCTCGTCGAGGCTGGTGGACAGGCCCGCGTCGCGGTTGTCGAAGCGGATCACGTGGAAGCCCGCCGCGACCAGCTGCTCACAGAAACCCTGCGGCCAGTCGATCAGCTGCGCGCCCAGCCCCATGATCAGTAGCAGGGCCGGGTCGTCCGGGTCGCCGAGGGTGTCGTACTCCAGCTCGATGCCGTTGGATTTGGCCTTGGGCACGATGCCTTCCTTTCCGGGCCGGGCGATCCGGCCCGGAACGAAAGACTAGTTCCAGATCTGGAACTCCGAGACCTGGGCCGCCGGCCATCCGGTGTTCGCCGAGACGGTCAGCCGGAAGTAGCGCTGGGTCGTCGCCGGGAAGGTGATCGTCACCGTGTTGCCGGCGGCGGTCGTGAACGGATAGCTCGCGGACGCCTTGACGCTGGTCCACGTCGTGCCATTGGTGCTGCCGTCGACCGACAGCGTCTCGGTGCGGTCGCCCCAGCCGGCCGGCAGTTTCAGCACGACCCGGCTGGCGCTGGCCGCCGATCCCAGGTCGACCTGCACCCACTGCGGGAACGCGTTGTTGGCGCTCTCCCAGTACGTGCCCTGATTGTCGTCGGTCACGTTGCTCGACAGGTAGACGTCGTTGTGGCTCGACTCGCTGGTCGCCTTGCCGGCCGCCAGGTTGGTGCTGATCGTGCCCGAGCCGGTGCCGGTGAGTGCCACGGTGGTCGGGCTGTTCGACGCGCTGCTGGTAACAGTCAGCGAACCGGTGCGGGTCCCGGACGCCGTCGGCTGGAAGGTGACGCTGACGGTGCAGGACGCGCCGGCCGCGATCGTGCTGCCGCAGGTGCTGGTCTGCGCGAAGTCGCCGGTGGTCGCGACGCTCACCGACCCGGCCGCCGCCGTGCCGGTGTTGCTGACGGTCACCGTCTGCGCCGCGCTGGTGGTGCCGGGCGCCTGGCTCGCGAAGGTGAGCGAGGCCGGGTTCGCGCTCAGCGTCGCCGACGTGCCGCCGCCGCTCGGATAGACCTCGAACTCCGCGACCTGGCCGGCCGGCCAGCCGGAGTTGGCGGTGAAGTTGAGGCGAAGGTAGCGGGCACTGGTCCCCGGCACCGTGATGGCGACGGTGTTGGCGCTGGCCGGGTTGAAGGTATAGGTGCCGGAGCCGACCGCGTC
>Ga0307513_10004906_pt1 | contig 17764 bp, 12 predicted proteins | sample 15_EM_MG_FD_202174 | JGI IMG/M metagenome (GOLD analysis project Ga0307513, IMG submission 202174) | Populus trichocarpa ectomycorrhiza microbial communities from riparian zone in the Pacific Northwest, United States - 15_EM | ecosystem: Host-associated > Plants > Roots > Unclassified | place... | reverse complement strand
TAGATCAGCGCGAGCCCGCGCAGGCCGTAGTAGATCGCGAGCAGCTTGCGGCTGTCGTAGCGATCCGACAGCCAGCCGCTGGCCGTGGTGCCCACCAGATCGAACACGCCCATCGTCGCCAGCAACCCGGCGGCGCGGACCTCGGGGATGCCGTGGTCCATGCACGCCGGGATCAGGTGCGTGCCGATCAGGCCATTGGTCGTCGCGCCGCAGATGAAGAAGCTGATCGCGAGCAGCCAGAAGTCGCGGTGATGCGTGGCCCGGCGCAGCGCGCCGATCGCGAGCGCGAAGGGATTGCCGATGATGGCGCGCGGCACGACCGGCGCATCCGGCGGCGTACCGTACGGACGAAGCCCGATATCCTCGGGCCGATCGCGCATGACGAGGCCGACCAGCGGGATCAGCGCGAACATGATCACCGCGATGACGAGCGCGAGCGGGCGCCAGCCGTCCGACGCCACGTACTTCGCCATCACCGGCAGAAACACCAGCTGGCCGGTCGCGGCGCTCGCGGTGAGCACGCCGATCACCAGACCGCGCCGCACCGTGAACCAGCGCTGCACGATCGTCGCGCCGAGCACGCTGGCCGTCGCACCGCTCGCGACGCCGACGAGCACGCCCCAGCACGCGTAGAGCTGCCACGGCGCCTGCATCAGGTGGGTCAGCGCGACGCCGATCGTCATCACCGACAGCGCGACGAGGATGGTGCGGCGGATGCCGAAGCGCTGCATGATCGCCGCGGCGAACGGGCCGACCAGGCCGTAGAGCACGAGGTTGACCGAGACCGCGCCGGAGATCAGCGCGCGGTTCCAGCCGAATTCGCGCTCGAGCGGGACGATGATCACGCTCGGCGTCGCGCGCACCGCGGCGGCGCACAGCAGGATCACGAAGGTCATGCCGGCGACGATCCAGGCGTAGTGCACGCGCCTCATGGCGCCGCGCTCGCGGTGAGCTCGCCGAGCGCGCGCACCAGCCGCTCGAGGTTGCCGCCGAGCTCGTCGGTCATCCGGCGCTGCGCTGTCTGCCACAGCGGCTCGGCCTCGGCCAGCACGGCGCGCCCGGCGGCGGTGATCGAGAGCAGGCGCTCGCGACGGTCGTCGCCGGTGCGGATCGCGACCCAGCCGCGCTCGCACAGCGCGCGGGCCGAGCGGTTGAGCGCGGTCTCTTCGACGACGAGCACGGCGCTCAGGTCGCGCATGCGCTGCTCGCCGCCGCGCACCAGGTTGCGGAGCAGGGCGAACTGGGTGATCCGCAGCTCGGCGGGCCGCAGCGCGTCGTCGTACAGCCGCGTCACCGCGCGGGTCGCCTTGCGAAGCGCGCCGCACAGGCAGGGCAGTGCCCCAGGCGTCGTCATATTGTATGTATATACAAGTATTGCGAAGCGGCAACCGGTCGCGCCCCGACGCAGCGGGCTGCGCGTGATGTCGGGGCGCGATGGGTGCGGCACGGGCGTGCTGCGTCGGGGGGGGCAGCGCCGTACTCGTGGACGTGGAGGTGCATGTGCCACGTGCACGAGCACGAGTCACCTTACGTGAGCGGCGTGGTGCCTCGCGCCGTGCGATCGGTCGCGGTCGGGCCGGATCCAGGGGAGGTGCGGTTTGATCGGCGCGCGCAGGGCGGCCAAGATGGGGCGTGCTCCGCGCCCGCTGCGTCGTCCTGGCCTGCCTGGCAGGCTGCGGCGTACGCGCGCCGGCGGCGATCGACGTCGAGGCGCTGTTGCGAACGCGGGGCGCCGTCGAGGCGCGTCGTGATCTCGAGATCCGCGCGACCGATGACCCGCGCGACGTCGCGGCGCGGCTGGCGCTCGCGGCGCTCGACGAGCAGCTCGGCCGGCCGAGCGAGGCGATCGCGGCGCTCGAGGCGGTGGTCGCGCTGGGCGGCCCGGTCGGCGTGCGCTGGCACCCCGCGGATCGTGCGCGCCTGGCGCGCCTGGTCGCGGCGCGCGGACGTGCGCGGCTGGCGCGGGGCGCGCCGACGGCGGTGGCCGATCTCGAGCGGGCGCGCGGCCTGGGCGCGGCGATCCGCGAGGACGAGCTGGCCGCGGCGCGCGTCGCAGCGGCGCTCTCGGAGCTGCGTCACAGCGACGGCGAGACCCGCGAGCGTGGTCGCCGTACGCTGGCGGCGCTGATGACTGGCGAGGAGGCGCGCGGCGCGCGGCCGGGTGCCTCGCCGGAGGCGCGCGGCAGGTTCGGCGTGTGGCTGTGGGCGCGGGGCGCGCGGCGCGCCGCGTGGGACGAGCTGTCGGCGTGGCACGACCAGATGCGCCCGCCGCGCGTGCCCGCGTTGCAGGACGCCTATCTCGTCGCCGCGCGCTGGTGGACCCCGCTCGACCGCCTGGGCCCGCGCGCCGACGATCTGGTCGGCGCCGGGGGCTGCGTTTTCGGCGGCTGCGCACCGCGCGAGGTCGTCGGCAGCGAGGTGCTCGAGCGCGCGTACCTCGCGGCGACGCGACCGTCGCCGGTGCACGATCCGATCGACGTGGCGGCGCTGGTGGCCATCACGCTGCGCCAGGCGCTGCGCGGGGAAGCGGCGTGGGGACCGGCGCTCGCGGCCCGCGTGGACCTCGCGGCGTTCGCGGAGCCGGCGCAGCTCGCGACGCTGCCCGCCGCCGCGCAGCCGATCATCGCGCGCCTGGTCGGCCGCACCATCGCCGTCGCGAGCGCGGGCGAGACGCCGTCGGACCACCTGGTGATCGCCGCGGCGCGCGTGCTCGCGGGCGCGACCTCCGACGACCTCGCCGCGCTGGTCGGCGACGCGCCTGACGCGGTGGCGCTGCGCCGGGTCGCCGGCAGCGAGCGCGCCGTGCCGGCCGACGCGCCACAGGTCGCGCCGCGCGGCCTGGCCACCCGACTCGTCGACGCGCGCGCCGACGCCGCGGCGCGCCACGCCGCGCAGACGCTCGGCGACGCGGCGACGCCCACCAGCGTCGCGACGCTGCGCGCGATCGTCGTCGGCTATGCGCGCGACCCGGTGATCGCCGATCGGCTGGCGCGCGACGCCGTGGCCGAGGCGCCCGACGCGGCGGCGATGCACGCCACGATCGGCGCGCTGTTCGACGCGCTCGGCGATCCGGCGCGCGCGCGGACGGCGTGGCAGGCCGCGGTCGACGCGAGCGCCGAGCCGGCGTACCTGCGCGGGCTGGCCGAGGCGCAGGCCCGCGGGGGCGACGCCGACGCCGCCCTGATCAGCGCGACCGCGGCCGCCGCGGCCTGGGGCGACCCGGCCGTGGTGTGGACCGCCGTCGCGCGCACGCTTGCCGACGCCGGCAAGCACGTCCACGCGCTCGACGCGGCGCGCAGCGCGATCGATCTAGCCGGCCCCGACACGCTGCCCGCCGCGCTCGACGCCGCGATCGCCGCGAGCCAGGCGCTCGGTCGCGACGATCAGGCCGCGCGGCTCGCGGCGCAACGTGCGCAGCTGTTCGCCGTCCCGGCCGCGCCGCGCGACGGCGATCCGACGGATGGCCGCGCCGCGCTCGCCGCGCATCGCGCGCAGCCCGGTGACGCGGCGACCCGTCGGCTGTGGCTCGCGTCGCGCTGGAATCCGCGCGACGTCGAGCTCCGCGTCGCGCTGCGAGCCGCGTTACCGGCGGATGACGCGCGCTGCGCGACCGTGATCCAGGAGCTGGTCGAGCTCGGCGCCGATCGAGATCCCGAGGTCCGCCGCTCCGCCGTCGCCGCGCTCGCGCCGTGACGTCGCCAACGATCGATAACCTGCCTCGATCCCAACCTGCGTCGACGTCAAACGTCGACCTCGACGTGGGAGGGCGTAGACGGAGGGCTCAGCGCCGCGGCGGTGGCCGGACGCCGCGCTGCTTGTAGGCGATGTAGTCGGCGACGATCGTCGCGTGGTCGAACACCAGCGCCTGGGGCAGGGCGTCGGGCGCGCACACGACGCAATCGGTGGCGTCATCGCCGCCGACCGGGCGGCCGGCCGCGCGCGCGAGGAAGACGGTCGACACCGTGTGCTGGCGCGCGTCGCGCGACGGATCCGAGTACACGTGGAACAGCTCGGTGATCTCGACGTCGAGCCCGGTCTCCTCCTTGGCCTCGCGCACCGCGGCGTCGGCGACCCACTCGCCCTCGTCGACGAAGCCGCCCGGCAGCGCGAGGCCGCGCGGCTCGTTCTTGCGCAGGATCAGCACGATCTTGCCGGGCTCGTCGTCGAGCTCGATCAGCAGATCCACGGTCGGCGTGGGGTTCTTGTACTTGTCCTTGTCGGTCATGTTGCCTCCCGTGCTACTTGCCGCCGCCCGCGGCGAGCGGGCCTTCCATCCACTCGACCAGCGTCTGCTGGAGCTGCTTGCTGTCCGCCGCGCCGGCGACGTTCGTCTTCTCCTCGGGATCCTTCTCGAGATCGTAGATCTCCCACCGGTTGTCGCTGCTCCGGTAGTACACGTGGCGCGTCCCGTCGGCGCTGACCATCGCCTTGGCCTCGTGATCCCACTCGGGCGCCGCCAGCAGCTCGGAGAACGCCGGCATCGGCGCCAGCGGCTGGCACGCGACCGCCGGCACCAGGCTGCGGCCCTGCCAGCTCTTGACCGGCGCCACGCCGAGCAGCGCGGCGATCGTCGGCGCGACGTCGATCAGCTGGACCACGTCGTCGCGCATGCACGGCGGCCCGCCCGGCACGCGGAAGATCAGCGGCACGTTGGTGAGCTCCTTGTACAGCGTGTCGCCGTGGAAGAACGCCGGCTTGCCGCCGACCAGGTGGACGCCGAACGCCTCGCCGTGGTCGGCCATCACCACCACCGTCGTCGTCTTGGCCAGCCCCGTCGCGTCGAGCCCGTCGAGCAGCTCGCCGATCAGCGTGTCCTCGTACGCGATCTCGTAGTCGTACTTCTGGACCAGCGACGCGGTGCCGCGCTCGTTGTAGGTGAAGCCGTCGTGCTCCATGTACGTCGAGTGCGGCTCGAACAGGTGGACGATCATCGCGAACTTCGCGTCGGCCTTGGCGAGCTCGCCGAGCTTGGCCAGCGTCTTCTTGACCACGCGCGGCCCCGCGCTGTCGTGGTTCGACTCCGGGATGTTGAGCGCGCCGGAGTTGTCCCACTCGTCGGCGCCCTGCGTGACGTTGCTGCGCATCCAGCTCACGACGTCGCCGCACGACTCGGGGTACGCCTTGCGATCGCAGAAGTAGAAGTGCGAGCTCTCGCCGATCGTGCGGAAGCCGCCCGCCTTCATCACCTCGAACAGCGTGTCGTTGTCGTCGAGCACCGTCGCGTAGTTCTTGAACCGCTTGTCGACCTTGACCTGCGACGGGTAGCGCGACGCGAGGAACGACGGCACCGAGCGCGGCGTGTTGGGCGCCTGCGCGTAGGCGCGGCGGAACACGACTCCTTGCTTGGCGAACGCGTCGAGCCGCGGCGTCAGCGACTTGCCGTCGCGCTGGTAACCCGCGACGCCGAGCCGATCGAAGCGCAGCGTGTCGACGAAGATCACCAGCACGTTCTTGCCGCCGCGCAGCGCGGGCGCCGCGTCGACCGCCGGCTTGCTCGGCGCAGGTGTGCGCGCCTCGATCTTGGCGTCTCCGCCGGCGCAGTTGTCGTCGAGGCCGTTGCCCGGGATCTCGGTCGCGTTGGGGTGGACGGCGGCGTTGTGATCGTCGCAGTCCGGCCCGCCGAAGAACGCCGAGTAGCCGTCGTGGTCGCGATCGATCACCTTGCGCAGCGCGTCGACGAGCCGGCCGCCGACGTACGAGCGCTCGGTCACCGCGGTCCGGGTCGCGTCCGACGGCGTGCGCAGCCCGATCAGCGGCAGCGCGACGGCGAGCGCGAGCGCCGCCACGACGATCGCGCCGCGCCCCGGGACGCGCGTCCGGATCCCGGACAGCGGGCCGTAGCCGAGCGCGGCGAGCGCGAGCGCGACCACCGGCAGCAGCGCCGGCATGATCAGCGACATCAGGTTGAGCGCCTGGTAGTCGAGCTTGCGCAGCACGATGAACAGCCCCGCGGCGACGCACGCCCCGGCGGCCGCGACGAGCAGGATGACGACCCGCGACAGCGGCCCGATCGCCGGCACGACGCCGGTGATCCGGCGCGCGACGCGATAGATCGGCAGCGCGCCGAGCGCGAGGATCGGCAGCGCGCCGACGACGACCACGCCGACCAGCAGGCCGCCGATCGCCTTGCGCTGGACGTCGCCGACCAGGCCGACCGAGAGCTTGGCGACGGCGAGCACCAGCACGCCGCCGATCACCGCCGCCGCGATCAGCGCGGCCGCCACCGCGCGGTCGAGCTCGCCATCGTCGCGCAGCCGGCGAAACGCACCGCGCACCCAGCCGGCGCCCCAGGTCGCGTTGCCGGCGCCGAGCACGAGGCCGGCCGCGATCCCGACCGGCAGGGCGATCAGCGCCCACAGCCCGAGCAGCGGTAGCAGCGCGCCGCCGGTGTGCGCGACGTCAGCGAGGCCGAGCCCCAGGCCGGCGAGCAGCACGAGCCCCAGGGCCGTCGCCATCCCGGTGCGATAGGGTGCGGGCGTCACATCGGACATGCTCGCTTCGTTAGCACGGCGCAAGCGCCGGCGAACATACGTTCGCCCGCTCTTGTCGATCGGCTTGCCGGCGAGGAACGCCGGCGGCGCCTGGTACGGAGAGGACGCCTCGCTTCGCTCGGCTTAGCTACGGTTGACCTCAACGAGCACGCCTTCGACAAACCGGGGATCGATCTCGGCGTCCTGGACCTGGCCGAGGATCGCCTCGAGATCGGCGAGCCAGCCGTCAACCAGGCGGGCGACGATCGGCCCGGACGCCGTGAGCTGCGCCGCGCCGAGCCGGCCGCGGATCGCCGCGAGCCCGGCGTCGCGCGCCGCCGGGGTCAGGGCACCGGCGACCATGCCGCGATCGCGCAGCTCGGTGAGCTCGTGTTGCGACAGCGCCTCGCCGCGCAGCGCGCCGCCGACCACCGCGCGCGCGAGCGCCGTGCGGATGTGATCGTCGAGGCTCGGCCGCGGCTCGGGCGCCTGGCCGGCCGCCACCACGTCGATGCCGAGGCCCTCGACCAGCGCGATCCGCACGGTCAGCGAGGTCAACAGCTCGCCGGCGCGCCGGAGATCCGCGCCGGCCTCGAACGGCCGCACGCCCGTCCCCGGCGGCTCGTCGGCGACGCACGCGAACAGCGGCCGCGGCGAGCACAGCGCGGCGACCAGTTCCTTGACCGGCGAGCTGGCCGTGATCGACCGCGGCGCGAGCGCCCGGGCGAGCCGCGCGAGCTTCTGGGTCACCGTGTAGCCGATCCGGAACATGCGCTCGATCGCGACCGAGCCGAGCGCCTCGGTCGCGCGCGCGATGTCGCCGCGCGCCAGGGTCTCGAGGCCGAGCGACAGCGTCGCCGTCGCGTACAGCGCGCCGCGCTGCACGACCTCGGCCTTGCCGGGCTTGGCGCGGCCGGCGGCGAGCACCTTGTTGACCAGCACCATGAGGCCGGCCTCGAGGCGCTCGGCCTCCGACGGATCGCTGATCGCGGCGAGCGCGCGGGCCAGGAACGTCCGACCCATGACCTGCTCGGCGACCGCGACCGGCAGCCGGGTGTCCTCGCCGATGATGTGATCGTGCGAGCCCTCGCCGATCTGGACCTGCGACGGCTCGAGCGGCCGGAATAGATCGAGCGCGTCGTAGAAGTCGACGTAGCCCATGTCGGCGAGCCGGCCGGCGCGCCAGCGATAGGCGGTCTCCTCGAGCTCGGCCGGCAGCTCCGAGCGCGCCGACATGATGGTATGGCGCGCGAGGTTGCCGTCGGCGCGGTACAGGTCGTCGACCAGCCGCATGACCAGGCGCTGGCTGTCGTCGTCGCCGAGCAGCTCGAGCATGAAGAACGTGTCGACCGTCGCGATGATCTGGCCCTCGTTCTCCTCGATCGGCTCCTCGCCCAGGTTGACGTCGTAGATCTTGACCTGGCGCTGCAGGATCAGCGCGCGCAGCTCGGCGTCGAGCTGGCCCCACACCTCGCCGAGCTTCTCGAACCCGGCGTCCATCAGCGCCGACAGCCAGGGCGCGAGCGGCGCGATGTCGAGCTCGTCGCGGTTCCAGCCGTCGAGATCGAGGCAGCCCTGGATCTGCGCCGGGGTCGCCAGGTGGATCAGATCGGCGGCGTCCTCGAAGCCGACCTCGTGGACCAGCTCGAACACCTCGCCGGGCGACAGCTGGGCGATCGCGCCGGCCGCGTCGTCGGACGACAGCAGCGCGTCGATCCGGCGGTAGCCGCGCGGGCCGGCGAGCTGGGCGCGCAGGCGATCGAGCGGCCCGAGCGCGACGCCCGAGCCAGTGAGCGGAGAACCTGGGACGTCGGCATCGGACATGGGTAGATTGCTCGCGGTCATGACTACCACGCCCCCCGTAGATCTCCTCATCGCCGCGGTCAACGCGCAGATCGGGCGGGTCGGGCCCGGGCTGTACGGCGTGGCGTGCTCGGGGGGCGCCGACTCGCTCGCGCTCGCCGACGCGACGATCCGCGCGGCGGGCGCGGCGCACGTCGTCGTGCTGGCGATCGATCACGGGCTCAGCGCGGTGGGCGGGGCGGCGGCGCACGCGGTGGCGGCGTGGGCGCGCGGGCAGGGCGCGGGCGGTGTCGTGCGCCGGGTCGAGGTCGCGCGGCGCGGCTCGCTCGAGGCCGCGGCGCGGGTCGCGCGCTACGACGCGCTCGACGCGCTCGCCGACGAGCTCGGCCTGGCCTGCGTGCTGACCGGCCACACCGCGCGCGACCAGGCCGAGACCGTGATGCTGCGCCTCCTGCGCGGCACCGGGCCCGCCGGGCTCGCCGCGATCCCGATCCAGCGCGGCCGCTATCTGCGCCCGCTGCTCGCGATCGATCGCGCGGTGATCGATCGCTACGTCGCCGCGCGCGGGCTCGTCGCGTGGCACGATCCGATGAACGACGACCTCGCGATCGCGCGCGTGCGGGTCCGCCGCGAGATCCTGCCGGCGCTGCGCCGCGAGAACCCGCAGCTCGACGCGGCGCTGGTGCGGCTCGCGAGCAGCGCGGCCGAGTGGCTCGAGGTCATCGACGCGCTGGCCCGGCCGTTCGCGCGGCTGCCGATCGACGCCGGCGCGCTCGCCGCGCAGCCCGCCGCGATCCGCAAGCGCGCCCTGGCGCTCGCGCTCGAGGCCGCCGCGCTCGACTACGACGCGTCGCACCTCGCGCAGCTCGATCGCATGATCACCGCGCCGGAGCGCGGCCAGATCGCGATCGACGTGCGCGGCGGGACCCTGATCCGGAGCTACGGGAAGCTCGCGCTGCGCGCCGAGGCTGCAACCGATTCACCTCAGCTGGTCAGCCCTCACGATGGCTACGAGCTGCGTGTGTGGCGCGCCGGAGATCGGATGAGGCCGGCTCGTCTCAAAGGCCGATCTCGCAAGTTGTCGGACCTCTACATCGACGCCAAGGTGCCGCGCGCGGCGCGTGTGACGGCGCGTGTGCTCGTGCGCGTCGATGACGCAACGATCGTGTGGGCCGAGCACCTCGGTGCGGCGTTCGGAGAGCCGTGTTTTCTCGAACCATTCCCTACCCGATCCGAGGGGAAGTTTTGACAAGAATGGACTTTGCAATGCCGTGCGGAGGCCCCATGCTAGAGGACATTCGTCCTCCTGAACCCCGGATCTGCCGTTGCGCCAATCTCATAAGACCATCCTGATCTGGGCCATCCTGATCCTCATGTTCGTGAGCATCTATTCGATGTTCACGGATTCCTCGAGCAAGGAAAAGGAACTGGACGTCACGACGTTCCAGGCCCAGCTCGTCAACAAAGAAGACGCGTCGCGCATCGAGAAGATCGCGATCGAGCCGCGTGGTCACGACGACGCTCGTTACGTCGTGACGATGAAGAACAGCAACCCCGCCAAGCAGGTGGTGTACGCCGAGTTCCCCGGTTCGCTAACCAAGGACATTCGCGACGCGAACATCCCGTACTCGGTGAAGTCCAAGGACGAGTCGAGCCTGTGGCCGCAGATCCTCGTGTGGGGGCTGCCGATGCTCCTGCTCGCCGGCATCTTCTTCCTGTTCATGCGCCAGCTCCAGTCGGGCGGCGGCAAGGCGATGAGCTTTGGCAAGTCCAAGGCGAAGCTGCTCTCGGACCACCAGAACCGCGTGACGTTCAAGGACGTCGCCGGCATCGAGGAGGCCAAGGACGAGGTCGAGGAGATCATCGCGTTCCTCAAGGACCCGAAGAAGTTCACGCGCCTCGGCGGCCGGATCCCGAAGGGCGTCCTGATGATGGGCCCGCCGGGCACCGGCAAGACCTTGCTCGCGCGCGCGATCGCCGGCGAGGCGGGCGTGCCGTTCTTCTCGATCAGCGGCTCGGACTTCGTCGAGATGTTCGTCGGCGTTGGCGCCAGCCGCGTCCGCGACCTGTTCGAGCAGGGCAAGAAGAACGCGCCGTGCATCATCTTCATCGACGAGATCGACGCGGTCGGCCGCCATCGCGGCGCCGGCCTGGGCGGCGGTCACGACGAGCGCGAGCAGACGCTGAACCAGCTGCTGGTCGAGATGGACGGCTTCGAGTCCAACGATGGCGTGATCATCATCGCCGCGACCAACCGCCCCGACGTGCTCGACCCGGCGCTGCTGCGCCCCGGGCGCTTCGATCGCCGGATCGTCGTCCCGCGGCCCGATCTGCGCGGCCGGATCGGCATCCTCCAGGTCCACACCCGCAAGGTCCCGCTCGGTGGCGTCGACCTCGAAGTCCTGGCCCGCGGCACCCCCGGGTTCTCCGGCGCTGATCTCGAGTTCCTCGTCAACGAGGCGGCGCTGATCGCCGCCCGTCGCGACAAGGACAAGGTCGAGATGGAGGACTTCGAGGAGGCCAAGGACAAGGTCCTCATGGGCGCCGAGCGGCGCTCGATGATCATCTCCGACAAGGAGAAGCGGACCACCGCGGTCCACGAGGCCGGCCACGCGCTGGTCGCGCGCTTCGTCGATGTGGCGGGCGGCGAGCACGTCGACCCGGTCCACAAGGTGACCATCATCCCGCGCGGCCGCGCCCTGGGCGTCACCCAGCAGCTGCCGCAAGAGGATCGCCTCAACATGACGCGCGAGTTCGCGCAGAACCAGATCGCGATCCTGATGGGCGGCCGGGTCGCCGAGGAGATCGTGTTCTCGCAGAAGACGACCGGCGCCGGCAACGACATCGAGCGCGCCACCGAGCTCGCGCGGTCGATGGTGACCGAGTGGGGCATGAGCGACGAGTTCGGCCCGCTGAACTTCTCGGCCGGCAAGCAAGAGGTCTTCCTGGGCCGCGACTTCTCGTCGAGCGATCGCCACAGCGAGGACACGTCGCAGCGCATCGACGCCGAGATCCGGCGCATCGTCACGCAGCAGTACGCGCGGGCGATGGAGATCCTGACCAGCCATCGCAAGGACCTGGAGCAGATCGCCGAATCGCTGCTCGAGTACGAGACGATCGACGGCGACGACATCGACACGATCCTGCGCGGCGGCCGCATCGAGCGACCGGTGTCGGCGGCGGCGAAGAAGCGCCAGGAAGCCGCGGCGGAGAAAGAGGAGGCGGAGCGCAAGCGGCCGTCGTCGATCCTCCCGCCGCTCGGCAAGAAGGATCCGTCGCCCGAGCCCGCGTAGCCAGCTTGGGCCACAGGGCCAGGCTGTGCACGTTATGAACACGGTGCGGGTCATGGGCGTCGTCAACGTGACGCCCGACTCGTTCTCCGATGGTGGGCGCTACCTCGCCGAGGATGCGGCGGTGGCGCACGGCCTCCAGCTGCTCGCCGAGGGCGCCGACATCCTCGATGTTGGCGGCGAGGCGACCAACCCGCGCGCCCATCCGGTGACGGCCGACGAGGAGCTGGCCCGCGTGCTGCCGGTGGTCACCCGCCTCGCGGCGGCCGGCGCCACGGTCTCGATCGACACGACCAAGGCGAGCGTCGCGCGCGCCGCGGTCGCCGCCGGTGCGCGGATCATCAACGACGTGTCGGGTGGGCTGTTCGATCCGGACATGGCCGGCGCGATCGGCGACGCGACGTACATCGTCGGGCACCTGCGCGGGCGGTCGATCGCGGAGGTGTTCGCGGGCGAGGCGGCGGCGCGCCCGTCGATCGACTGGCAGACCGTCGCCGACGAGCTGGCCGAGCGCCTCGCCGCGCTGCCGGCCGAGGCGTCCGCGCGCGCGTGGATCGACCCCGGGCTCGGATTCGGTAAGGGCGCTGACCCGGAAGCGAACCTCACGCTGTTACGGCACAGCGGCGCGCTCGGCGCGCGGCTCGGTCGTCCGGTCGTCGTGGGGGCGAGCCGCAAGCGATTCGTGCGCCGCGCGTTCGGTATCCATGACGACGATCTGGCCGCGCTCGACGCCGCGTCGGTGGCGGCGACGATCGAGGCGATCGAGGCCGGCGCAAATGTGGTGCGGGTCCACAACGTCGCATTGCTCCGGGCTGCTCTCGCGTTGTACACCCAAGTGTAGGGCGCACCCACGCGAGCCGCGCGTGGGGCTTTGCGTCGCCGGGATCACCTCGTGAACGCGTCGCTCCGCGAATTCATCGACGGGCTCACCGTCGCTACCGTCGCCACGACCGTGGTCGACGTGGCGCTGGTCTATTACCTGATCTACCGCCTGCTGCTGACGATCCGCGGCACGCGCGCGGCGCAGATGGTCGTCGGCATCGTGCTGGTCGGCGCCGCGTTCTTCGTCGCCGAGCGGCTCGAGCTGTCGACGGTGTCGTGGCTGCTCGACAACTTCATCTCGTACTTCATCATCCTGATCATCGTCGTGTTCCAGCAGGACATCCGGCGGGCGCTCGGCCGGATCGGCCAGAACGTGCTGCCGTTCGGCCGCCGCCAGGAGACCAGCCAGATCGTCGACGAGGTGGTCGCGGCGACCGCGCAGCTCGCGCGCGCCAGGATGGGTGCGATCATCGTGTTCGAGCGCGACGCGGCGCTCGAGGAGTTCGTCGACGACGCGACCCGGCTCGACGCCGCGCTGTCGCGCCAGCTCCTGGTCTCGCTGTTCGTCCCGGCGCGCGAGAACGAGCTGCACGACGGCGCGGTCGTGATCGGCAAGAGCCACAAGATCGAGCTGGCGCGCGCGCTCCTGCCGCTGTCGCGCGCGACCGACCTGGGGCCCGAGTTCGGCACGCGGCACCGCGCGGCGCTCGGCATCACCGAGGACACCGACGCGGTGGTGGTCGTGGTCTCCGAGGAGCGCGGCGAGATCTCGCTGTGCTTCAAGGGCTCGATCGCGCGCGACCTCGAGCCGGTCATGCTGCGGCGCGCGCTGGTCGGCCTGTTCGCGGGCGGGCGGGCGACCGAGGACATGGCCGAGGAGGCCGCGGCCGCGGCCGAGGTCGGCAAGGCGATCGCGGCGCTGGGCGAGCGCGCCGAGCGCGACATCGATCCGCGCGCCGAGCGCGAGGTCGAGCGCGTCGAGGCCGTGCCGTGAGGCCGCGCTCGGAGACGCTGGGGCCGCTCGGCCGGTCGCCCGCGCGCGCGACCCGGCAGCCGACGATGCCGCTACCCCCGCCGGTGCTGCCCGAGCCGCCGCCCCAGGGCGGGGCGATCCGGCGCTGGCTGCACGGCGCGGCGTTCGACAACGTCGGCCTCAAGTTCCTGTCGATCGTGCTCGCGGTGACCGTGTTCCTCCTGGTCAACACCGACAAGGACCGCGAGATCACGGCGCGGATCGGCGTGTCGTACACGCTGCCCGAGGACAAGGTGCTGGTCTCGGAGCGCATCGACGAGGTCCGCATCACCGTCAAGGGCTCGTGGCGCCGGCTGCGCAAGTTCGACGAGCGCGGGGTCGAGCGCATCAACCTCGATCTGCGGCGCGCGTCGAGCGGCGAGATCGCGATCCAGAGCGACATGATCCACCTGCCGGCGGGCGTGACCGTGACGTCGATCAGCCCGCGCTTCGTCCACGTCACGTTCGAGAAGCGGGTCGACCGCGTGGTCGAGATCAGCCCGGCGGTCACCGGCCGGCCGCAGCACGGCTACGTCGTCGCCGAGGTCAAGGCGGCGCCGGCGACGGTCGAGCTGCGCGGCGCGGCGAGCACGCTGGCGGCGCTCGCGGCGATCCGGACGCGCGAGATCAGCCTCGAGGGCCGGACCGACAGCTTCGTGGTCGAGTCCGAGGTGCTGCCGCCCGAGGACGTCAAGGCGAGCACGCTGCGCGTCTCGGTGCAGGTCCGGATCGACGAGGAGCTGGTGACCCGCAAGCTGCCCGGCCTGACCGTCGCGCTGACCGGCGACGGAGACCCCGCGCGCTGGAAGGTCGCGCCGGCGCAGGTCGACGTCACGCTGACCGGCGCGCTGCTCGCGGTCGAGAAGGCGCGCAGCGCCCTCCGGCCGGTGGTCCGGCTCCCCGCCGACTCCAAGCCGCGTGAGGTCGAGATCACGATCGAAGGCCTGCCGCCCGGCATCGGCGTCAAGATCTCACCCGAGCACGCCAAGCTCACGCCGGTGAAGCCGGCCGCCGCGCCGCCGCGCGCGCCGTGACGATCCAAACACGCGCACGCTGCTGACGACAGAGCCGTCGTGCTACCAAACGAAGCAATGACCAACGGTCGGAAGCGGTTTGGAACGGACGGCATGCGCGGCGTCGCGAACCTCGAGCCGATGACGAGCGCGACGGTGACGCGGCTCGGCATGGCGATCGCGGCGCGGCTGCGCCAGCCGGGCCGCCACACGCGGATCGCGATCGGCAAGGACACCCGGCTGTCGGGCTACATGTTCGAGTCGGCGCTGGCGTCGGGCATCGTCGCGATGGGCGCCGACGTCTGGCTCACCGGCCCGCTGCCGACGCCGGGCATCGCGTTCATCACCTCGTCGATGCGCTGCGACGCCGGCGTCGTGATCTCGGCGTCGCACAACCCGTTCGAGGACAACGGCATCAAGGTGTTCGCGCGCGACGGCTACAAGCTGCCCGATCAGGTCGAGGCCGAGATCGAGGCGCTGATGGCCTCGCCCGAGCTCGACGGCCAGCGCGCGGCGTCGTCCGACGTCGGCTACAGCCGCAAGATCGAGGACGCGCGCGGCCGCTACGTCGTGTACTGCAAGGCGACGTTCCCCAGCGAGCTGACGCTCGACGGCCTGCACGTCGTGGTCGACGGCGCGCACGGCGCGGCCTACCGCGTCGGGCCGGCGGTGTTCGAGGAGCTCGGCGCGCGGGTCACCGCGATCCACACCAAGCCCGACGGCAAGAACATCAACGCCGGGGCCGGCGCGCTGCACCCCCAGGCGATGTGCGAGATGGTCCGCCACCACGACGCGCACATCGGCATCGCGCTCGACGGCGACGCCGACCGCGTCGTGCTGTGCGACGAGCACGGCACGGTGATCGACGGCGACGCGGTGATGGCGCTGTGCGCGACCCGCATGCTGCAGGAGAACCGGCTCGCCAAGTCGACGCTGGTCGCGACCGTGATGTCGAACCTCGGGCTCGACCACGCGATGCGCAGCGCCGGCGGCACGCTGGTCCGCACCCAGGTCGGCGATCGCTACGTCGTCGAGGAGATGCGCAAGAACGGCTACAACCTCGGCGGCGAGCAGTCCGGCCACCTCGTGTTCCTCGATCACGCGACGACCGGCGACGGCATCGTCGCGGCGCTGCGCGTGCTCGCGATCATGGCGCGCGAGGGCCGGCCGCTGTCGGAGCTCGCCAAGGTCATGACCCGCACGCCGCAGGTGCTGATCAACACGGCGGTCGAACACAAGGTCCCGCTCGAGCAGCTGCCCGACATCCAGCGCATGATCTCCGACATCGAGCGCGAGCTCGGCGACGACGGCCGCGTGCTCGTGCGTTACAGCGGCACCGAGAGTAAGGTCCGCGTGATGATCGAAGGTCTCGACGAGGGCCGGATCCGCGGCTGGGCCGAGGACATCGCCGGGGCGCTGGCCAAAGGTTGCCGCGCTCCGGCCTAACCGAACCCGGACGCCTCGCTGCGCTCGGCTGGCCGGGGTAGGATCGACCTATGAAGCCGGTGGTGACCGCCGCGGAGATGCGCGCGCTCGATCGCACGACGATCGACGAGCTCGGGTTGCCCGCGCTGACCCTGATGGAGACGGCGGGGCGCGCGGTGGCCGACGCCGCGCTGCGCATGCTCGGCGCCGATCGCGGCCACGTCGCCGTGGTGTGCGGCCCGGGCAACAACGGCGGCGATGGCTTCGTGGCCGCGCGCGTGCTGCGCGATCGCGGGGTCGACGCGGTGGTCTACCTCGCGGCGGCGCGCGACGCGGTGTCGGCCGACGCGCGCACCCACCTCGAGATCTTCGAGCGCGCCGGCGGCACGCTGCGCATGCTGGCGACGCCCGAGCAGCTCGCGGCGCTCGACGCCCGCGTGATCGACGCGGCGCTGGTGATCGACGCGCTGTTCGGCGTCGGGCTCAGCCGGCCGGTCGAGGGCCACCTCGCCGAGGTCGTCGCGATGATGCTGATGGCCGGGCGCGTGCTCGCGGTCGACATCCCGTCCGGGGTGGACAGCGACACCGGCAAGGTGCTCGGCACCGCGGTGATCGCCGAGCGCACGATCACGATGGCCGCGCTCAAGATCGCGCTGGTCAGCGCGCCGGGCTTCGCGCGCGCCGGCGAGGTCGAGGTCGCCGACATCGGCATCCCGGCGGCGCTGATCGCCGCGACGCCGACCGGCGCCGGCGTGGTCGAGGCGAGCGACGTCGCGCGCTGGCTGCCGCACCCGCAGGCGCTCGATCACAAGGGCCGACGCGGCCACGTGCTCGTGGTCGGCGGGTCGCCAGGGATGCGCGGCGCCGGGCGGCTCACCGCGACCGCCGCGCTGCGCGCCGGGGCAGGGCTGTGCACGCTCGCCGCCGAGGGCGAGCTCGACGCGCCCGACGCCGTGATGACGCGCTCGCTGTCGGCCAGCGGCGGGATCGCGAGCCTGCTCGCCGGCAAGGCCGCGGTCGTGATCGGGCCGGGCCTGGGCAGCAGCCCCGCCGCCGCGGCGCGCGTGTCCGAGGTGCTGTCGGGCCGCGTGCCAGCAGTGCTCGACGCCGACGCGCTCAACCTGCTCGCCGCCGACGCCGGCGCGATCGCGCGCGCGGCGGGGCCGATCGTCGTCACGCCGCACCCCGGCGAGGCCGCGCGCCTGCTCGGCGTCACCGTCGCCGTCGTCGAGTCCGATCGCGTCGCGGCGGTGCGCGCGCTGGCCGGCCTGCTGCGCGCCGTGGTCGTGCTCAAGGGCGCGCGGACGCTGATCTGCGACGGCTCCGGCGACGCGACCGGCGCGGACCGCGCGTGCTCGATCAACCCGACCGGCGGGCCGGCGCTCGCCACCGGCGGCACCGGCGACGTGCTCGCGGGGACGATCGGCGCGTTGCTCGCGCAGGGCCTGCGGGCGATCGACGCGGCGCGCGCCGGCGTGTTCGTGCACGGCGCCGCGGGCGACGCCCTCGCGCTGCGCCACGGCGCGCGCGGCGTGCTGTCGTCCGATCTGCCCGACGCGATCGCCGTGGCGATCCACGAGCTGTCGCGCGAGCGCTGAGCCGCCAAGCGCCAGCGCGGCGGCGAATCCGGGAGCCGTCGCTCCGTCGCTGAGCATCTTCCCTCGGGAGCGGCAAAATCGTCGCGCCGACGGCGATTGTTGGAATCACTCTGTGACTCGCGCCGATCTCGTGTTCGGTTTGAGACGCACATCGTGTCTGTGCATCCTCGAGGATCGAAACACATTGTAGTTTCAGCGTGTTATGCGTGGCACGACGGCTGCTTTTGGTGCTGGCATGTCGCGAACCTCGATGACCGCCACGTCCGACGTCCCCTCTCGCTCGCGGATGGTGCGCAAGTCGACCGCGGCCCCGCGCCACGCGCTGCGCATG
>Ga0307513_10004905_pt1 | contig 17764 bp, 14 predicted proteins | sample 15_EM_MG_FD_202174 | JGI IMG/M metagenome (GOLD analysis project Ga0307513, IMG submission 202174) | Populus trichocarpa ectomycorrhiza microbial communities from riparian zone in the Pacific Northwest, United States - 15_EM | ecosystem: Host-associated > Plants > Roots > Unclassified | place... | reverse complement strand
ACAGGGGATTACATCTCAGAGATGCTGGGCACTGTTACTGCCCTGAACCTGGAATGCTTTTATTATTTTGAATTTGAGGACTCCCCACAAACAATAGTGTCACTTCTCGAACCTTTTATGTACTTAAAGCACTTGGCACTATCTCGGCTAACAACCAATTTTTCAAGTTGGATTGACCAGCTTGCTCAACGCCTTGTAGATCCAAAGTTCCTCCCAGCACTCGAAGCTCTCTCAACATCTGAGCACCCATTCTGGCCTGATTTCTTTCAGTACATTCAGCGGAGGCAATCTGGGTTTTTGACTGGTCAATTTCAGACTTCCTTGAAGGAGATCACCATCAAGGGACCTGTTCATGGGGCACTACTTGAAAGCCTGAGAGAATCACTTGCAGGAAGATACGTTGGCGTACCTTGCATGCCACCTCGTCGCAAGGGCTCCAAGGAGTGGCCAATGCAACCATTTGATTGCCAGAAACTCGATACAAATGGGATTTTGTGCTGTTATTGCTGTTATAAAGCAGGTCTAGAGATAGGGTGCACGATATTGCCTTCAAGAAATGCAAGCGAAATGTTGCAATGTCGCAGATCTACAGGTGATTGAGGAACAAATTCGGTCTTTGCTCCATAGTACATCCATGTCATGACTCAATATGCAACCTCCATCCTTTGTATATTTCCAGCCGCTATGAGAAATGCATTTATTCGCCTGGACGAAAAAATACCAGCTATACTTCCTCTCAATTGGTTGTACATACAGCATCCAAGACCATATGTAGTGATTGTATAAAGGAAGCACTGGACCTTGCATGTGCCGTCGAGCATAACCTGTTGCCCATAACGCCTTATAAATGATGTGCCAATCCGTGAGCCTGCCTGTCTCGCATTCGGAGAGCCATTCATTGGTCTGGACGTTCCTCCAAGCGCTGAAGCGCTTTGAATGGTGTTATTGATGACAATATTCTCGACCTGTTCACAGGATCTAGACTTGACGAGGGCGCGAGTAAATACGTCCACTGTTGAGGACATGTAACCGACGGGCGTGAGGTTGAAGGGAATACTGACTGCCTTACCCTGTGTTAGCGCTCTTATTCCCCAATTTCGACTCCTATTCGTTTCTCCTATTCGTCCTTTACTCTCTCTCTGCTCTTGTGACGTAGATAGGAGCTGTTCACCAATATTTATTGGTACACGGTGATCGGGAGGACCCTTACGGTTTCCTTCCCCCGTTCACGGTGTCCCAAGCCCTGTGGTGTCAACATGTACAACATCCAAATCCAAATCATATGCATGTGGTAATTCCACCAATGTAAGAATTGGACTATGCATGTCCCGTGGCCCTCGTTCTGTCACTCTGTGAGTACGTGTGACATCCAACTTCTTGGTGAAGTTATAGTATCGCAATTTCCAGTACAACATACAACCTGAATATGTTACAGTACATCCCAAGCAGATTCTGCCTCATCCTGCGAGGCGATGAACCATTTTCGGGTGTGAGCTCTGGCGAATGTACAAGGGAAGTGCCAGCCCTTGATCCCAGGCATGTATCGATCATTATGTGATTATTTGTGGTTTTTATTTATTTCGCTTTGCCATGCGTCATCAATGCCTGGTACGCCACATGTACAAGACTCCTGGACATGTTAAACCTTTTCCTTTCCCTATTTCTACTTCCTTCTCGTAATTTACGCATTTTCCTGTCTATATCAGTTATTTACCGGTTATCTGTAGCTAGCGGTCTTACCAAAGGCTGCTCTCGCCGACTTACACGGCCCTCCTGGGGCCTACCTGCATTAGGTTTGAGGAAATCCGTCCTCATCGGTTTCGGCGCACTTTCCCCTCCATCCCAGTGTTTCAATTGGCGCTAAATCGGCGCTCTAGCGACTTGCCTATCGACGGACGGCCATTTACCTCAAAGCTTAACCACCCCTTGCAACCTGGTATCTTAGTCGAGGGCATACCAAAATCTCCTAGCGACTTCAATCAACGGATGGTCATTTACATCGCTGCTCACTCCTCCGATTCTCCGATCCCGAACCTTACGTGCCCCGCACCTCACGATTGTATCAAGCGATCTCTATTCATACTCACAATTTGCTACCTATACCCCCTAAATTATTCATGTCACTACCGCACACCACACCTCGTCATTACTGTCCAAATCTGTGAGCCTGCCTGTCTCGAGTCAAAGGCATGGCCTTGGATATTCTCCTGATTTCCATGTGCCTCAATGTTCTTACTGATCTCGGCGTTGATAACATTCTCCGATTTTTCACAGGTTCCCTGACCAACGACGTGATGAGTGAGCTTGTACAGTGCAGCTAAGAGCCTGTAACCAACGAGTGTGAGGCTGAAGCTGCGCTTCGGTGCATATCGGTGAACTTGGCAAGCTGGGTCCACCGTCGGACGAGGAGCACAATTCCTCTATGAGCCCTTATGCTCTCCTCACCACCTGTTTGCGGCTACGATAACAAAATGAGATGTGTGAGACCAATGTGCTGGCTTCCAACGGTGAGAGCGGCTCGCTGTGTCCGACGCTAATGTACTCGATAGCGTCGGTGAACACAGAGAGAGTCGAGTCACCGTTGTGGTAGAGTTCCTGTAAATGTCTTGTAGATAAAGCATCAAATATGGACTCGGGTGGGCCTCCCCGAAAACAATGACAACAGGTATATTCCTGTCGACGGATATATCTTCGATATTTCCAGTAATAATTACTCTATCGGGTACGTAAACCCACGGCAATTTTGGAGCCTAGCCGTTGAGCTCGCGTCCTTGTTGCAGGGGCATTCGAGGATTAGATCTCCTTCTCCCTAGACTTCCTCACCGAGTTGCTATAGCTCGTCCCAAGCACCCCTCTTCTCCTCAAGCATGCGCCGCGACTGGTACCGTTGGCCGAGCGTTGACGTTCGCGGGAGCACCAAGTGGCAACCTTGGTCGTGCAACTGACTCCCGTCCCCGTGGTGGCGAGGAGATACCCTTTGCGAACTCACAGACGGCTTTTCCGCGGTAGTGAAGGTGCCGATTCCATCAGTTCTACGAGAATTGTTAGTCACCCGTTATTGAGCAGAATTGAATAAGTGGCACACCCACTCGTGTTCAGCCCCAAGCTGTGAGAGGCGTCACTAACCTGAGCACCAGGCGTGACATTCAATGCCTCCAACTCCGTAATCCTAAGCTCCTCCGGGTGGGATCCTTCCCGACCTCGCGCTTGACGTCGGTGTTCTCTCCTGGAGCATCAAGATCCGCTCTTCGTGTACTTCCACTGAGCCCCTGGTCAGCACTAATGCTTCTTCCAGTTTACTGACTACCTTCTGAAGGCCATTGCCGCTGATCAGCGGGCTGAAACCATCGTTGCCCATGAATCTCAGCGTTGGTCCCACCAAGCTCATCGATATGCACCTTCAGCTGTTCCAGCTCGGCTCGCACGTCCCTCTCCTCGGCTTCAAGCTCTTTTACCCCGTTGTCCGAGCAGATGGCAGGCCCACCATTCACACAACGAAGCCACTTTAACACCTCGAAGCTCCCCTCTTCAACAGTACTCTTGCTCAAATTTTCACTCCGGCTCCAGCCCACCTCGTCCGGCAGGCATGTGCACGCCTTCCCCAGCTCCACGGTCCGCTTCCATTTGATCCCCCGTCGCCCGCGATTGCTTCTCTCGATACTCGGACCAGTGCGAGATAGCTCCGCCTCGGCCATGTTGTACTACTCCGATAGGAGCTCGACGGGTTCGTCCTATGAATCGAGGTCCAGTTCGAATTGCGCTGAAAGGCCTGCTTTTGTAGACAGTTTTCGTGGAGGGAACGGATGGGTTCAGGTTGCGCATTGCTTATTGCACTTGCCTCATTTTCTCCAGGACGGGTTCAGCAGCGAGCTTGAGAGTGAGAGGGACTTCACGAGGAGTCCCAACTGGAAGGCGAACTGAGGTGTTTGCGTATGTAAAAAACGCGCTGAAGATGAAGGCGCATGGTACGAATGGGCGGATCAGGTTCTGGTAGCCAGCGAACCAGTCACTGATCGTGCCGGTGCGTGTCGACGCCAACCCTCGTCTTCGATGATGGATGCACTGACATTTGTGTTCGGTGCTAGTGTAGACCTGGTGCTGACGAGCAGGGGAATTAAGGACGGAGGGAGATACACAGTCCGACTTGGGGATTGTTGCTGGTGTGGTTGGTCCCATGCTGGATTATGCGCCTTAAATGTCGCTAGGCGCGGGGGAAGAACGTCAAGTGATGTCCGCGGGTGCGCAGGGAAGGGGAGCAAGGATGTGGTCTTTGGCAGGCCACTGCGTTGTGGCAATTTGGGCGGTTATTAGAGTGTAAGGTGGGAATATCCAGTGGAGAATGACCTCACGCCTATATCATTCGTGACACTGCACGAAGAGAGCAAACCCAAAAACGCCACAGTTTGGCGTAATCTCTTTCACCTCGGCATCACGTTAACCACGGTCTTGAGCTGCACAGAAAACCGTACCCTCGCCTGAAAATATGTCCACACGCTCCAATGCGAATATCACTGCCGAACTCCAAGCAATCAGGCAGACGCTACGCACGCTGGGAGCTGACAACCCCGCCGTGAGTTCGCTACGCCACAGAGCATGAACTTTGATGTAACTCATGTACTAATAGGATACCGAAAGGAGCGTCCTTATCGCTCGTTACAACGAACTGGTGGATACGTTGTGGAAACAGCACACCACCCACCGCCTTGATCCCACAAAATACCTCCCAATCGAGATAGTCAACTTCATATTCAGCCTCATAATCTACCACGTCGTTGAATTAGAACCGGAGAACCCTACTTTGCCAGAGAGGTTGACCATGGCTTCTCGCGAGACAATGGTCGGCTATCGAGACGCACCAATCATTCTCGCTTCTGTGAGCAGAACTTGGTGCCAGATTGCAGTTAATCATCCACTGTTGTGGTCTACTATCATCATCGACCGATCGGAGGACGATTACCTGGAACGGATCCACTTGTTCCTCAACCTCTCTAGCCAAGTACCCCTGGACATTGTCGTTCTCGATCACGTAACGCCAACCGATCACCTCCAAGACCTTCTACTAAAGCATGCACACCGCTTCAAAACACTTGTTGGCCATTCGGCTGAAACCCTCTTTGAGGATTTTCCTCTTGCTCGATTGGAACCCCTCGGCACCTCTGCTGACTTCATCAACTGGAGCGTATTCACGTCCACAAATCGCAGGATATCTACTGTTCCAATCCCCAAATGTCTACACCGCGTCCAGCTGTACCAATGGGCATTTGACCCAGAATCTCTCATTCAATTTACATACTTTCCCAACCTTGAATCTTTGTCTATATCTATAAAACTCGCGCCGAAGCACACTCAGTGGGACGAGGTACTCTCGTTTGAGCGACTTCGACACCTCCGCCTCTGTGTCTCCAATGTGCAATGGGCCAGTGGGTCCACGTTGGAATCCCCATGGATCGAGTGGCTCAAATGCCCGGTGCTTGTGGACCTATATCTTGTCTACGAACTGAACCAAGAGCCTTCTATGGAAATGTATCCGCAGTTGGAAGCATGTCTCCTCCGCTTCAGATTTCTGCGGAATCTACGAGTTCAGATGTACCTTCATGATTCTGCCTGTCAACTCTTTGACGCAAGTGGATTCCAAAACATGCGACCTTCCACGTTCGAGGGCAGCCTTGAGCTCGTTCACATTACATTTCATATACTAAATCTTAATATCGGTACCATGGCTTGGACAGGAGCCTTTACCGAAAGATTTTTATCGGTCTTCGTCCCAGACACACACCTCACCTGGGAGTATGCACAATTCCCTTCACCCACCATATTCGCTAACCTCAGAAAGGTGCATATAGTGAATTGGATGACGGGGGATCGGAGTGCACTGGTGGCCCCGGCGATGAGCAAATTGGAGTTTCCCTCTTTAGAGGAACTGTACCTTCAGGACTTTAGAAGTGATGTTCCCGGATTGCTGAATTTTCATGCACCCCGTCTCATATCTCTTCGTGTGTCTCATTTCCTTCCTTCAGATCTGAGACACATCAGCAACTCTAGATCTCCCGTCTCGATTATCCACTTAAATCCCTATTATATGGACGATACCAGTTTATGGGAGACATATCTCCCTCGGGCTGATAGACTCCAGCTTGATCTCAATATCAATGGTCTTTTTGTTCTTAATGTTCATCCCTCCCAGATTCATTCTGTTACCATGAACATTAATTGGAACGAGGATATCATATGTCCACCACATTGGACAGTGGATTACATCTCAGAGATGCTGGGCACTGTCACTGACCTGAGCGTGGAATGTGGTTCCTCTGATATTGAATTTGAGGGCCCCCAACAAACAATAATATCGTTCATCAAGCCTTTTGTGTACTTGAAGAACTTGACACTATTTTGGTCAACAACTAATAAACCAAATTGTATTGACCAGCTTGCTCAACACCTTGTGGATCCAAAGTTCCTCCCAGCACTTGAAGCTCTCTCAACTTCTGAGTACCCCTTTTTGCCTGATTTCTTTCAGTACATTCAGCGGAGGCAATCTGGGTTTTTGACCGGTCAATTTCAGACTTCCTTGAAGGAGATCACCATCAAGAGGCCTGTTCATGGGGCACTCCTTGAGCACCTGAGAGAATCACTTGCAGGAAGATACGTTGGCGCACCTTGCATGCCACCTCGTCGCAAGGGCTCCAAGGAGTGGCCAATGCAGCCATTTGATTGCCAGAAACTCGATACAAATGGGCTTTTGTGCTGTTATTGCTGTCATAAAGCAGGTCTAGAGATAGGATGCACGATATTGCCTTCGAAAAATGCATACGAAATGCTGGAATGTCGCAGATCCACAGGTGATTGGGGAACAAATTCGGTTTTTGCTCCATAGTACATCTGTGTCATGACTCACTATGCATCCTCCATCCTCTATATATTTCCGGCCGCTATGAGAAATGCATTTATTCGCCTGGACGAAATATACCAGCTATACTTCCTCTCAATTGGTTGTACATACAGCACCCAAGACCATACGGAGTGATTCTATAAAGGAAGCACTGGACCTTGCGTGTGCCGTCAAGCATAATTTGTTGCCCACAGCGCCTGATAGATGATGTGCCAATCCGTGAGCCTGGCTGGCCCGCATTCGCAGGGCAAGTCATAGGTATTTACGGTCTCCTCACGTTTCTTAAGCGTTCTGAATGGTGCTATTGATGACAACACCTCGACCTGTTCACAGGATCCGGACTTGATGAGGGCGTCAGTAAATATGTCCACCGGTGAGGGAGTGTGACCGACAAGCGTGAGTTTGAAGTGTATACCAACTGCTTAACTAGTAGCCGCAGCACGAGTCCGCAGACCCGGCCAGCATCGGAGGGGCATGCATGAATACTCTCTGTCTCCCTATACCTTCTTCGTCACGTGCGGTCGGTGATAATAACTAAGTGAAAGTGTAGGAAGGATGCGCTGCTTCCGACAGACACTGGTTCACAGTGTCATGCCCCATGCGCCCCAATGTGGTCGACGGCGTATGCGAGTATAGAGAGAGCCGATTCCTCATTACGTTAGATCGCAGGCGAAAGGCCATTAAATACGGACTGAGGGCAGGCCTATTCCTATGACGGGGCACAGGTAGATATAGATCGAGCAACGACGGGCAACCTTTGCTGTGCCCATGTCGACAACTACATCCCCTGGATTCGGTAACTACTACGCCTCCCATATATGTGACATTCGTGTACCTTCCATAGCACCTTTGGGGCATAGCCTCTTGAGCTGTGGTGGCGTGAGCTGCATTTCCCCATTCACCGACCGTTCCTTGCACTGAGATGCACAGCACAGGAGTTTTGTGAGGGCATATATATCATGTCAAGGACAAGATCCGGAGGTGCGGCCATCATTTTAGGAAACCGCAACACGCAATCGAACCTAACGAATACCCAGGTCACCTCATTTCCCGTTTCATACCACAGTATGTTTGACGGAGAAGGAGTGAGAACGTATGGGCCCTTTCGTGCGGTTTTCCATTATTTAAACGAGCTGGTTCCGTAGTTTTGGAGGCTGGAAGCGAGCACCAAATCTTTGGTTCCTTTCGGCCCTATGTTCAAAATTTTCCGCTTGGTTGTTAACTCGGACGAAAATAAGCGTGTTTGTTGGGGCCCGCTACAAACACGTAAATATACAATAACGAGGATGTGGCCCTTATATACCCCAGAGCATGTCTGTGTGATGCCGGGCTCCACACCCCGAACTCAAATTCACAGACTTACATCCTTTCATACAGGTGGGGAGGGGCAGTATTTGATTTAATTGAAAGAGAGTGCAGAAGGGCAAACAGGATGTTTATGGTGGAATTCTTATACCATAATTCAAATCAATAAAAAGAGTACTTCCTGTTTTTCGCCTATTTACAGAGCAATTATAAAGCTACTCATCACAACACACGCAAAGCGCATGTGGTGGTGCAACGAGACGATGTACGTGGCCCGCGGATTCCGTGAAACGAGCGCACGGAAGGATGGAGCACGGGTACGTGCATCTGTCCCATCTTAGGGGTGGCCCGCACAAAGCAACTTACCCCATTTGTGGGGGCGCAGATCGGTTGACTGACGTGTCAACTTAATCCCACCCCGAGGATCCCTTGGGATTCCGAAGTGCGCCAGGGGCTGCTTGCCGCTTCTGGTGTAAGGGAACGGGCGGGAGGAGTGGGAGGGTTTCGGGCGTAGGAGAAGATGGCGATGCCCACATAGGCGTCAGGTCGTTCTCCACCGGATATACCCACCTACGCGAAACGCAACGCAGTGGCCTACCAATCACAGTGACGCTGTGCGGAGAGAGCAAACCCGAAACCCCGAAAAGGCGGCGAAGATTGGCGTGACACCTTTCACCTCGACATCAAGATCTTGCGCTGCGCAAAAACGCTGCGTAGAAAACGTGTCCTCGCCTGTAAATATGTCTACATACTCCAATGCGAATGTCACTGCCGAACTCCAAGCAATCGGGCTGACGCTACGCACGATGGGAGCTGACAACCCCGCCGTAAGTATGCTACTCCACAGAACATAAACTCCAATGTGACTCATGTGCTGACAGGATACCGAAAAGAGCGCCCTTATCGCTCGTTACAACGAACTGGTGGATACTTGGACCAACAGGCCTGGTGCTGGGTGAGGATCTTTGTTGTTGAGAAATATTCTAGATTTTTGTGATCAGTGACAATGTTGATCTGACGTTGTGGAAACAGCACACCACCCACCGCCTTGATCCCACAAAATACCTCCCAATCGAGATAATCAACCTCATAATCAGCCTCATAATCTACCACGTCGTTGAATTAGAACCGGGGGACGCTATTCGGCCAGGGAGGTTGACTATGGCTTCTCGCAGGACAATGGTCGGTTATCGAGACGCACCACTCATTCTCGCTTCTGTGAGCAGAAATTGGTGCTATCTTGCTGTTAATTATCCACTGTTGTGGTCTACTATCATCATCGACCGATCGGAGGACGGTTACCTGGAACGCATCCACTTGTTCCTCAACCGCTCTGGCCAAGTACCCCTGGACATTGTCCTTCTCGATCACGTAACGCCAACCGCTCACTTCCAAGACCTTCTACTAAAGCATGCTCACCGCTTCAAAACACTTGTTGGCCATTCGGCTGAAACACGCTTTAAGAACTTTCCTCTTGCTCGATTGGAACCCCTCAGCACCTCTGCTGACTTCATGAATTGGAGCGTATATGCATCCACAAACCTTAGGATTTCTACTGTTCCAATCTATAAATGTCTACATCGCGTCCAGCTGTACCAATGGACATTTGACCCAGAATCTCTCACCCAATTTACCTACTTTCCCAACCTCGAATCTCTGTCTATATCTATCAAACTCGAGTCGAAGCACACTCAATGGGACCAGGTACTTTCGTTTGAGCGACTTCGACACCTCCGCCTCTGTGTCTCCAATGCGCAATGGGCCGAGGGATCCATGTTAAAATCCCCATGGATCGAGTGGCTCGAGTGCCCGGTGCTTGAGGACCTATATCTTGTATACGAACTGAACCAATATCCTTCCATAGAAATGTATCCGCAGTTGGAAGCGTGTCTCCTCCGCTGAAGATTTCTGCGGAATTTACGGGTCCATATGCACCCTCGTGGTGCTACCGGCCGGGACTTCGAGGCAATTGGAATCCAAAACATGCGAACTTCCATGTTCAAGGGCAGCCTTGAGCTTGCTCATATTACATTTCTTGAATCTTATCCGGAGACGGAGACTTGGGCAGAAGCCCTTACCGAAAGATTTTTTTCTGTCTTTGTCCCAAACAGAGACCTCACATGGGAATATGGACAATTCCCCTCACCTACCATATTCACTAATCTCAAAAAGATGCACATAGTGAATTGGATGACAGGGGATCGGAGTGCACTGGTGGCCCCAGCGATGATCAAACTGGAGTTTCCCGCTTTAGAGGAACTGTATCTTCAGAACTTTCGAAGTGATGTGCCCAGATTGCTGGATTTTCATGCACCTCGTCTCATATCTCTTCGTGTGTCTGATGCTATTCCTTCAGATCTGAGACACATCAGCAACTCTAGATCTCTCATCTCGATTATCCACCTAGAGTTGTATGGGAATAATACCGATTCATGGGAGACATATCTTTCCCCAGCTGAGAGACTCCAGGTTGATCTCCGTATCAGTGATCTTTTTGTTCTCAATGTTCATCCCACCCAGATTCATTCTGTTTCCTTAAACATTATTTGGGACAAGCCTATCATATGTCCACCACATTGGACAGGGGGTTACATCTCAGAGCAGCTAGGCACGGTCACTGATATGAAGCTGGAAGCCCATCTCATTGATAGTGGATTTGAGGACCCTTCACAAACAGTAGTATCGTTTCTCAATCCCTTTGTGTACTTAAAGAACTTGACACTATTTCGGCCAACAACCAGTAATTCAAATTGGTCTGACCAACTTGCTCAACACCTTGTGGATCCAAATTTCCTCCCAGCCCTTGAAGCTCTCTCAACTTCTGAGTACCCATTCTGGCCTGATTTCCTTCAGTATATTCAGCGCCGGCAATCTGGGTTTGTGGCTGGGCAATTTCAACCTTCATTGAAGGAGATTACCATCAAGGTGCCTATCCATGGAGTACTACTTGAGCACCTGAGAGAATCAATAGCCGGGAGGTACATTGGCCTACTTTGCATGCCACCTCGTCGCAAGGGCTCCAAGCAGTGGCCAATGCAGCCATTTGATTGCCAGAAACTTGATACGAAGGGGCTTTTGTGCTGTTATAGCTGCTACAAAGCAGGTCTCGAGATGGATTGCATGATATTACCTTCAGAAAGTGCAAGAGAAATGCTGGAATGTCCCAGATATACAGATTGGGAAACAAATTCGGTCTTTGCTCCATAGTACATCCATATCCTGACTCAATGTGCATCCTCCATCTATTATATATCTCCAGCCGCTATGAGAAACACATTTATTCGCCCGGATGAAAAATGCCAGATATACTTCCTCTCAATTGGTTGTGCATACAGCATACAGGACTATATGTAGCGATCCGTCAACGGGAAGCACTGGGCCTCGCATGTGCCGTCAAGCTCATTCTGTTACCCATAACTGTTAGGAACCTATGTAGTAGATGAATTCCAGTGCTTCGATTTACTCCCACCGGGATGTGCGCACGCCAGCCCGCCCCGTTCCGATTCCCGCCAACAAATCGACCGAGGCTCTCGATGGACCCGTTTCAGGTTTGCTAGATCTCGTAATGTAACGTATTGTATTTCATCATGTATCCTCGTATGAAATTACTTTTCCCGTCGTCGCTCCGATTGTCACCTCCCTGCCCTTCGTCTCCCCGCCACCCATCTCTCTTCCCACTACCCCCCTTAGTATAACCCCGTTTTGGCTATGCTCGCATTGCTTGGAACCCTTCGATAACCGTACCCTCCGCCCTGCCGTTGGTTATTAGACAGATCGTTCTTCCGTACTGGTTTTATAGTTTCGTTTATAACCTGTACTTCCGAGTAGTCCGGTCTGTAGTCCGAATATCAACCTAGGCTCACCCCCCCTGTTCCTCCTTTCGTTCCTACCAGCTGGACTCTGCGCCCAATAGTGATACTATTGGTTCATGAAAAGCTCCCATCAGTCCAGACCTTAACAATAGCGCTCCATGAATGGTGTGCCAATCTGTGAGCCTGTCTCACATTTAGAGAGCCAGTCATTGGCCTGGACGTCCTCTCCAAGTGCTTAAGCATTCTGAATGGTGATATTGATCACAACATTCTCGACCTATTCACAGGATCCAGACCTGATGAGGGCGTGAGTAAATACGTCCACCGGTGAGGACGTGTGACCGACAAGCGTGAGGTTTAAGTGGATACCGACTTCCTTACCCCGTAGTCACAGGGCGAGTCCGCAGACCCGGCTAGTGTCGTGAACCATCGGAGGGGCACGACTACTCTATGTCCCCTCGATTCCGCCCTCATCACGTGGGGTCGATGGTGATAACGAAGTGACAGTGTAGGATGGATGCGCTGCTTCCGACAGAGACTGGTTCACCGTGTCATGTCCCACGCGCCCCAAAATGGTCGACAGCATATATGAGTATAGAGAGAGCCGAGTCATCCTTACATTGAATCGCTGACGAGAGAGCATTAAATACGGACTGAGGGCACGCCTATTCCAATATGACAAGGTAAAGGTAGATCGGCCTCCTACACTTTGTCACCTTGACCATCTGTAGTGTCGATTCACTCTACTTAATCCCACCACAATTAAGTTGCCAGACGACAGGCTATTCTAATACCAATGCAGCTTCAACATCCATACCTATGGCACACTAGCCCCGCATAGCGTCTTTAACTACGGATTATGGGATCTGGTAAAGTTGTTATAGAGCACAAATTCTATTGGCCACCAACACCGAATAATGAATCCTGGATTGGCCACGATATCACGACGCCATTACAAATATAATGTACATGAAAAGCGCCCATACGTCTGGCGGGTAGCACTTACCAGCTGCAGGCGAGTGAGGACCTCATCTCGGGTTACCCCATCATCTGGCTGGCACGTATAAACAAACTGGCGAATTCGAGGGATCAATGGACCAATAACCGTCTCAGGGGTTGCCATGACTAAATTCGAGAGTATCTTCAAGACGCCTGGTGCCATTCTCCCAGTCCCTGCACCCAACTGCCCAGTTATGTTGCTTTCTGGCATCTCCTCTTGCCTTCCTGGTATCTCCTTGCTCCACATTTCCCATAAGACGACCATCCAATCCAATCCATCGCCGACCACGGGCCACTGGAGTAATACAAAGTCCTCTACGTACTCCACAGTGATGATGTTGTTGAGTTGATCGTAAGGAGTGTTTCTATATGGATCTCCCCTTCTCCGTGGGCGTTGTTGTGAAGAAACCGTGAAGAAGGCCATGGCGAATACCCTTCGCCAAGCAGAAGACAAGACTGGCCATAGACGCATAATACTATCAAGTATCATCCAGCCTTCCGCTAGCTGATGGGTCTCTACGCATGGACTAAAAATGATTTGTACCGCGTTGGGGAGGTGACGAGGTGGAAGCGGAGCAGCGGAAGGACCACTTGCCCCCGAAGCGTTTTCAGGAATAAAAGTCATTGCACCAATTTCTTGTACGTAGTATTTGAGCGCTATAGAAGCGATTGCGTACTCGCGTGACTGCATGAATAGAGCGAGGAGACCATTCCCTGGACGTTCAGGTCTCCAGTTACGGTCTTCGTATCTCCGAAGAGATGCAGCAGCGATAATATCGAGTACTCTGGGGTTTTCGCAACTCTGCGGAAGCGCGGGGTGTGTGGACGACGTTTCAAGCCCAGTGATGGCCCGAACAGCGAGGGCCCACCATGGGTTTCTTGGTGGATTAGAATGGAACCAGTCACCTATGTCTTTCTTGCTCCAGCTAATCGGGAGTCCGTGGTATGCAAGGGCGACAAGGATATTCGGATCGGGGTCCTCCATTCCGCCAAGCATAATATCATATTCCTGAAATATTTGCACAATAAAAGTGCTCCCATGCCTAGTTGGGGAACCAGTGGAGTATGACCCAATTTCTGGAGTCATAAAGAGACCTATCATACTCGCGCATTCCAAAAATGTCATCGCTGGAACAGAAGCGGAAAGAACGCGAGACCAGGAGACAAGCTGATCATTTCCCTTGATGATCCTCGCATATCTCAGTGTTAATTGGTGAGAGCCTCTGCGTATCAGATAGAGCGGAATCAGGAAGAAGAAATGTTTGGCAAAGAGGGTGAAGTCGCGGTCGCGACCAGGAGTGCGGACAGCTTCAGCCAGTTGAGTAATAAGATCCTCACTACGGAGGGCAGGCAGCATCCATGGGCGGCGGCGCCTCTGGGTGAGGATGGACTGCATCTGAGGACGTTGATCACCTGAAAGTAGAACAATAGCTGCCAGCGCGATAGAAGCATCTACTAGTATGGCATCTTTAGCATTGTCGCTAGAGGCAGGGCTTGAAAGTGCACCCAGGATTTTAGCCTGCGCCCACAAGACAGCGCCGCAGATGTTGAGATATGCTCGCACATCATAAAACTGAGTAACCACAGATTTAAGGCAGTGGTTAGAGAGTATTTCTGTGATCCAGAGGAGCTGATCGACATTGAAGGAGTTCGAGCGGATCGTGTCTGCGATTTCATGCAGGGGCTCCCCCTTCAGAAGGCGAGCCATGTCCGGGAACAGGGCTGAGCAAAGCCTAGCCACCAGGTGATCCCAAGGATCAGGTGAAAGCTTCAATTGAGAAATCAAGACCTGGCCGGTGAAGTCGCTGGAGTGATCACAGTGTAAAAGCACCGTGCATAGGGCTCGCAAGCTTGTATGCGGGAAGCGTCTCAAATATACTAGAGAGCGGCTCTGGTGTTCGAGCCATTGTGGCATCTTAATCAGTAGTGGCTCCCGAAACGCTGCCGCTCCCATTGTCCTCCACACTGTCCAGTGAAGTCCTTCACTGTGATATGAATCAGGGGCATTGTTGTGCAGCCATTCAAGTGCTGAGGCTGATACACGAAACTGGACGGGGTCCCCCGGGACATCGGTAAATGCCTCGACAAAATCGTCTTCCCGATAGGGCCGGAGCTTTCCCAAATAAAATTGGAATCTTCTCCGTAGGGATTGTAGCGATAGAGTGGGAGGAGTGTCCAAACTCTCCGAGAAAAATTCAGTGGTACTGGGACATAAAATTGAGAATATCCGCTGGTAAAGAGCACCGATAGCGCGGGAGAGGGGCGAACGGAATGGGGAGGAGGTAACGAAGATGGATATAGTGGTAGTTGTGGCGTAAAAGAGCACACCAATGCCCAGGATTGAAGTTATGATACCGCATGACAGGGCCGTGATCTGATAGAGGAATAAAGCGAGACCGAGGAAGAATAGTAACAATGATATTTGGATGAGAAATGGTAATACTGCCACCAATTCCTGTAATTTCCAGTTGAGGGACCCTTGGTAACGAAATTCGCGCGTCTTCGCTCGTTGTTCGGGGATCGATAATCCCCGCAAACCGCGGTCAAACTCACGTATCCAACTCTTAATGAGCATAGCAAGGAATGCTGCCAAGAACATTAGGCCTAAACTGGCATAAAACAAAGCGTTCACAACCTCCATATAGCGGGGTGGCGAAAAAGAAGGCGGAATGTAGGGACCAAGGGTAGAGTTTCGCATCATATAGGTTTGGTGGATTAATATACCTTGTATGGCTTCCATGGGGTCTGGTTGGAGCGAGCCGAGGAGCTCAATGAGAAAGGCACTGAGGAAGGAGGCGAACAGTGCGGCCTATCAAGAGCTGGGGTTAGTCTGGATCTAATGTATCACTAATACACACGAAAATGAGGATTGTATCCATTTGCTCCAACCACTCCCTCTCGCGTTCCTGGTCAACCATCTCAACCGCCTTGCAGTAAAGCTCCCATGCACTCTTCTCCAACCTAGAACTGCCTGTGATTTACTCAGACTTTTTCTACACACTATGGTGGCGTACACACCTCCAACGTCTTGATTTGGCTCATTTGATTCAGGTTGAGCAGGGGTCGTATGTAGTGGAACTAAGTGCCAACCTGAGTCTTCGTCACCCTTAAGATAGAAGTGAGTTTTACCGTGAATCGCTTTATTGAATAGACGAGACATGAGGCAACCTTGCGACGTGGTCCAAGGTTAAGCTGTGGCGAACACGTTACTAAGCTTAGACCCATCCGTTGGTACAAAGCTCACCCTTGACTTCCTCGGAGACCCCAAGAGGGCCTAAATGAGCACATCAACACCGTTCAGCTCGCCGCTTTTCACGGAATACCCTGAGTTGGCCCATCTCTCGTACGTATTCGTGGGACTTGTCTCAGGACGCTTGTGATACGAAACCACTCAAGTCGACAGGACCTCGAAGACCTACTCAATGAGCCGGAGTACTTCCAAGCCACTTTCTATTCGCTCCCACGAGTCAAGGAGATTCTCCAGTCTCAAGTCGAATTGGGTCGCGCCAATGAAGCGATAGCCAGTAAAGTTTAGATATTCATAGCCACGTGTTCAATTTTGACGTGCTTTTGCAGAGAAAACGCTCGGTTTTCAAGACCACGTCTATAAGCTGCGGGCGGAGACGCAGCAGGCGTTTGATGAGGCCAAGGCGCTGGAGGTGAAGGCGAAGCAGCTTGAACGAAAGCAGCAGGAGTTGCATCAGGTATAGACATTTTCTATTTCTTTCGTCCACTTCCGTGGTCCCGTCCTTCGTCCCCAAGACGTGCACTCATACCTTCGACAGCGATATGCTCCTTCTTTCCTTCTTCTTCGACTGAAGCACGCTGCAACTGCGCAAGATGAGCTGTCTGAAGCGACTGCGACTGCATTTGTCCACACTAATTCGGAAGAAGGCGAAAAAGTTAGCACAAAAGAGGTTGATGATTTCATCAAGACGTTCAAAGAACAAAGGATCACATATCATAAACGGACAATATGGAGTGAACACTGGTCCAATGGGAAAGTTACCTGGCCAGATGATTGAAGTCCGTTTGAGGAGACTGCGTTGATATTACAAAGTACAACTTGACCGAGAGGTTTGCAGGTGGCGAGAACAGAAGAGTCCTCATTGGGTCCTCGTTCGCGTTGCGCTCGTTGCAGCTGCCGGGTAGCCCTCAAACGTTGAGCGTATGTAGAAGTATGCAGTGTAATTCAATGGAAAGGAGTGAATATCGATCCTCTTCGTCTCAGAGTAACCCCCATATACCTCGTCTGGCTCCAGCATAGACGCAGCGGCGGAAGGACGAAGAGAGGGAGTGCTTTATAGTATGTTCTGTTATCGAGAGGGAGTATAGGAGAGTAGCGTAGGAGGCTCAACAAGTGGAACCAAAGCAGTTGCTCACCGACACCGAGGCAACAACCCTCAGGGGTGAGCACGTTGTCCACAAGTTATAGGGACAAGCTCTGCCTGACTCCTCAATCGACACTCTCAGGACCACCTCCTAAGGGTCGAGTTCTGACGATTACATCTTCCTAACCTCTAAGAAGACAAGTCGTAGGAGATGGGAGGACCCCTGCTGTAGAACCAGTAGCGATGAAGTGTCAGGAAAGTGTTGGTGACAAGTCGACTTAAAGTACACGAACTAGTCTTGTTGGTGAAGGTGAAGATGAAGGGCCTCTTCCATGTCGAGAACATTTTGTCCGGTGGCTTCAGGTATTGGTCGCTTCCTCCGTATGCATGGTCCTTGAGAAGGCGTTGATCTGTACATGTAGCATGTT
>Ga0307513_10004904_pt1 | contig 17765 bp, 15 predicted proteins | sample 15_EM_MG_FD_202174 | JGI IMG/M metagenome (GOLD analysis project Ga0307513, IMG submission 202174) | Populus trichocarpa ectomycorrhiza microbial communities from riparian zone in the Pacific Northwest, United States - 15_EM | ecosystem: Host-associated > Plants > Roots > Unclassified | place... | reverse complement strand
TGCGCACGGTCGTGGGCAGTCGGGCTCGCTCGATCAGAGCCGACTCATCAGCTGGGATCGCCGCCGATCGCGGCGACGAGCCAGAGCAGCGTGCCGCGGCCCCCCGCGCCCCGGCTGAGGTCAGGGCGCTTTCCAGTTGGGTCCGTAGCGGTAACGCATGGCTGCCTTGGATCGCGACGCCGGCGAGGCCCGCGTACTTCTTTGACTTGATGGCGGACGGCCGCGCTCGTGATCGGCTCGTGCGGCAAGCCGACCGTCACGAACACCTCGCGCGCGATCGCATGCGCCGGTCGGCCTCGACGTACATAGGTCGCCAGCGCACGCGCAACGCCGGGCAGCAGCGGCAACTCGATCGTCACGGCGGTCTTCATGCGTCGAACACGGATCGTGCTACCAGCACGCGGAGGGCGTGCTGCAATCACTATCACGCGGTGATCTTCGATCGGTTCGGGCGGCACCAGAGTTCATCGAGCACTTCCACAAGATGTTCGCGCGGAGCCAGAACGCGCTGCGCGGCCGGTGGGAGAACTTCTGGGCGTCCGAGCAGGTCTGCGTCGTTCGACTCATCATTCACGAGGATGTGATGGACAAGCGCGTGTACACGGCGACCAACCCGGTGAAGGACGGGCCGCGGCACGGCCACCCGGCGCACTGCAATCGGAGCAACCGTCTCCGCCGGTTTGGGAGCCCCGGCCGCTCGCAGCCGTTGCGACAGTTCATCGGCAGCTCGCTAGGTCGATCGAGACGTCCCATCGGGCCAGACGACGTCGGGCTGCCAGTACGTTTCGGGCGCCAGCCCCCGCTCGGCGCGCGCTCGACCGAGGAGCTCAGCGACCAGCGCTGCCTTCGCGGCGACGTAGACGCCCAGATCGCCTCGGGCGCGTTCGGCGTTCTGCCGCTTGAGCGCCGCGTAGCGCTCGCGGGCCACGGGGTCGGCGCGCAAGAGGTCGCGTAGCAGCCAGTGGTTCAAGTGAGCCGTGTTGTTCTCGACGACGAGGTAAAGGTTGTGCGCCGGCAGCCCCTCGTCACGAACGGGATTGAACGCCTCGCGACCGGTGACGTCGAGATCGCCCACCCAGGCGTAGCCGATGGCCGCGAGGCACTCGATGACGGGGCGAATCTCGTTCTCGGACGCGACGACGATGTCCATGTCGATGATCGGCTTCGCCGCCAACCCGGGCACCGATGTCGACCCGACATGGTCGATACGCAAGGCCACCGCTTCGACGGCAGGCCAGATGCGCTTCCAAACCGTCTCGAACCAGCGGGGCCACTCAGGGTCGTAGTCACAGACGATGAGGGTGCGCCCGACGCTCATGGTTCACGAGTGTACACGCCGAGACCAGCGCGGCGGGCTGCACGGCTCACGCGCGCCGCGCACGCGGCGCCCCCAGCGCTCGCCGGAACGCGGCGCGCGCCCATTGGCTGATCGAGATCCCCGCGCGCGCCGCCGCGGCGAAGACCTGATCGTACAGCTTCGGGCGACACCTTGAGCGGCATCGCACGCGCCGGGCGCCGCGGTGGCAGGAGAAATTGCCGGAGGAGATCGCTAGACCGCCGACGAGCCGCCGGAGCTCGACGATACGCGGTTTCCACCCAGCCAGCGGTTCGCCGAGTACCTGTGGGGCTACGAGGACTACGCGATCACCGCCGATCGGGTCGCGATCGGGACGCTGTGGTGGCGCTATCCGCTGATCCTCGACGCCGGCGTCGCCGCGACCCTGGGCTTCCTGCCGGCGTCGTTCGTGCGCGAGCTCGACTTCGTCTGTTCGCGACCGGGGCCGTCGATCAGCGCGGCGACAGCCACGCGGCCGCGGGCGGTCAGCTCAGCCTCCAGCTTCAGCTGCTGCGCGTCCCGCTCCAGCTGAACCATCAGCTCGCCCGCCCGCGTCCGCGACGACAATGCCGTGACCCAGCTGGTCGGGATCGGCTTCACGCTCTGACCCAGACCTTCAGGCCGTCGGCTGTGATCTGCGCGACTCGTCGCGCCGTTCGCTGCAGCATTACCACCGCTCGTTGCAAACCGCCGGCAAGCCGCAACGCGGCGGCTAGCATCGGCGGCCAGTTCGAGATCTGTCATGTCCAACATGTACCGCGCCAGCTTCGCAGCCCTCGTGCTCACGATCGCGCCGCTCGCGTTCGCCGCGAACGCCGTCAAGGCCGAGCCCATCACGCTCGATGGCATCATTCACGCCGACAGCGACGACACGCTCGCGTTCACGCCGGACGGCAACACGGTCTTCTTCGACCGCAGCGAAGGGTCGCACAAGACCGTCATGGTCTCGCATCGGACCAACGGGCACTGGTCGCAACCCAGGAGCGCCAGCTTTTCCGGCCAGTGGTTCGATCAGGATCCCGTGGTCGCGCCCGATGGCAGCTATCTATTGTTCAACTCGGATCGCCCCGTTCGACCGGGCGACAAGCGGCTCACGCAGAATTACTTCGGCGGCGTGACTGCACCCGGCGCCAACCTCTGGCGCGTCGACCGCACGGCGGATGGCTGGGGCCGTCCGGTCTGGCTCGGTCCCACGATCAACAACGATCCGTTCATCGACTTCCCGAGCATTGCCGGCGACGGCACGCTCTACTTCCAGCGCTGGAACGCCGCAGGAAAGGCGATGCAGTTCTGGCGCTCGGCCTCCAAGCATGGCGAGTATCAGACCCCGGAGCGCGTGCTCCTCGGCGATCCGGCTCAGTCGCTGCACGATCCCGCGATCGCGAGGGACCAATCGTTCATCGTGTTCGACTACGGCAAGGTGAAAGGCGGGCTCGGACGGCTCAGCATCGCGTTCCGCGAGGGCGATCGTTGGGGCGAGGTCATCGACATGGGCGCCGCCCTCAACGAGGATCTGCCTTGGGGCCCACATCTCGCGCCAGATGGTCATACGCTCTACGTCACGGGGCGATCAGGGATCGGGCGGGTCTCGCTCGATCCATGGCTGGATGCGCACCGTCGCGTCAAGCCGTAGCTGCCCGGTCGGCACCGAGCTCGCGAGGGACCCAGCGGGCGCCGAGCTCGGGTGGTAGGATCGCGCGATGCTGGCCGAGCCAGACGCCGACCGCGGCGCGATCCGCAGCGTGCTCGTCACGGGCCTGCGCGGCACCGTCGGGCAGGCGTTGCAGGCCCGGCTGGCGAACGACGGCGTCCGCGTGATCGGATGGGATCGCCGCGCCGTCGCGACCGATCACTACGACACCATGGCGCGGTTCGTGGCCGCGAGCGCGCCCGACGCGCTGGTCCACCTCGCGATCGCGTCGTCGCCGACCGGGCGCGACAACGAAGCGTGGCAGGTGAACTACGAGTGGCCCAGCGAGCTGGCGTGGATCTGCCGCCAGCAGGGGATCCGGTTCGTCCACGCCAGCACCGTCATGGTGTTCTCGGGTTCCGCGACCGGGCCGTTCACCGTCGACTCGGTGCCCGACGCCACCGAGGGCTACGGCTGCGAGAAGCGCATGGCCGAGCGGCGCGTCCAGGATCAGTACCCCGCGGCGACGATCGCCCGGCTCGGCTGGCAGATTGGCGAGCGGCCGGGCGGGAACCACATGGTCGACTTCTTCGACCGCGAGACCCGCGTCCACGGCGAGGTCCGCGCGAGCACGCGATGGCGCCCGGCGTGCTCGTTCCTCGACGACACCGCGGGTGCGCTGGCCAGCCTCCTGGGCGCCGGCCCCGGGTGCTACCTGATCGACAGCAATGCGCGCTGGACGTTCTTCGAGATCGCTCAGGCGATCAGCGCGCGCCACGGCGATCGCTGGAAGGTGGTGCCCGCCGACGAGCCGGTGCAGGACCAGCGGATGATCGACCCGCGCGTCGACATCGCCGCGCTCGACGCCCGCCTTCCGGCGCTGGCGGGCTGACCCGCCTCTATCGGGGGGATCCCCGACCGGGGTTAGTTTTCCGTCCGGTTGCCGGCCAGGGACTGCAGCATGTCCGGGGGATCCCCGACCGGGGTTAGTTTTCCGTCCGGTTGCCGGCCAGGGATCCCCGACCGGGGTTAGTTTTCCGTCCGGTTGCCGGCCAGGGACTGCAGCATGTCCGATATACGGACACTCCGGACGGCGATCGATATCGTACCGCCGGCCGTGGCCCGGTCGAGCGGAGTCCCAGCGATCAGCCCAGCGGATCGAAGTCCTTGTCAGTCGTCAGGAGGACGGCATTGGTGGCTGCAGCCGTGGCAGCGATCCACGTGTCGTTGTCGCGTACCGTGCGGCCGATCAATATGCGCGGGACGTTCGCGCAGTCGCTCGCCACCATCCGGATACGCGGGACGATCAGTTACATCGGTGTACTCACCGGACGGACCTGATACAGGCCGATCGCGTCCTTGCCGTGCGTCGCGGAGCACCACCGAGAGATCGTCGAGCTCGATGACTGGATTTCGCGCAGAGGTCAGGTCGGTTGGAGTAGTGTCGGGCGTCGCGGCCTGAACTGCTTGCGTACCCAGGCAATCGCGGCGGCCAGCGGCCAGAGCCGGGTGGCGCGGTTGCGGAGCGCCTGCCCGGTGCGCGTCTTCGGCACCGCCAGTGATGCGCCGAGCGCGACGCCACGGAGATTCGGTTCGACCGCTTGCGGTGGAGCGGCTCGTACCGGGCGAAGACGGCGGTGGGCGCGGCCGGCGCGCCGGCGAGCGCGTGGGCCAGGGATCAGGACGGTGGAGTTGCCGGCGTCGATCGCTGACCGATGGTCAGGATTCGATGTCTATGCACTGCGCGCGAGTGAGCCTGCCCGGCGAAATTACGACGCGACGACGAGGCGCGTCCGCTGGCTCGCGGCTCCGATCTGCGCGATCGCGCCGGAGTCGAAGGCGAGCGCGTCGGCGTCGACGCCATCCGAGAAGATCACGCCGCCCGAGGGCATCTGCGACTCGAGCGTGAGGCGGCCTCCCCGTGCGATCACGCCCGCCGCGATCGACGTCCGCGACTGGCGGCTCGCGAACGGTTCCCGCACGACGTAGACCAGCCGCGGGTCATCCCACCCCAGGTGGAGCGGCGTGCCACTCGCACCGCCGGTGAACGCCGAGACCGCCGCCGCCATGTTGAACACCGACGACAGCCACCCGGTCGAACCGGCGCCGGTCGACACCAGCACGCCGCTCGACGACTGCGCCTCGCGGCGGTCGCCGTCCGCGATCGTGTAGCGCGCCGACACGTGGGTGCGCGCGCCGATGAAGAGGTCGTTGAACGCGAGCAGCCGCTGGCCATCCGCGAGCCGCGCCTCGGCGAGCGTGATCTCGCGGATCTTCGCCTTTCCGTCGAGCACCCGGGTGACCGCGGCATGGGTGTCCTGCGGTTTCCACGGGAGCAGCACGCCGTCGAACCGAGTCGGGTCCGGGTTGATCGGCACGATCGGCTGCGCGCCGGCATACTTCGCGACGTTGGCGACCAGGCCGTCCTGGCCGACCGCGACGATCACGTCGCTCGCCGCGAACAGGAACGTCGGGACGAACCCGCGGTCGATCTGGTGGACCTTCAGGCCGACGCTCGACGCGCCGAGGTGATGGTGGATGACCTCGAGCGAGCGCAGGTAGGTGTCGTCTTCGCGGACGTAGTCATCGAATTCGCCGCCCGAATGCTCGAGATAGAACTTCGCCTGAGCGCGGGTGTTGAAGCGCTCGACGAGCTGCGCCAGCCGTGTCTTGCGCGTGACGAGGACGATCTTGTCGAACATGTGGGCCTCCCTACTTGGAGATCAGCTTGCTCAGCAGGTCGGGGCTCATGTTGAGCTCGCCGATCTTCGACGCGTTCTCCGCGAGCTCGCGGAAGGCGAGCGCGATCATCATCTTGGGGTCGCCGCCGTTGGGCGCGATCGCCATCAGCGTCTTCCAGTCGGCCTTCTCGAGAGGCGCGAGCTGCGCCTGCAGCGCGTACGCGCGGCTGTCGGCGTCCTGCTTCGCGTTCTCGACCTGCTTCGTGATCAGCGTCGCGCGCTGCTCCTCGACCGCGATGTCGGCGGCCATCTTGCGCTCGCGGATCTCGCGCTTCTTGGTCTCGACCGCGAGCTCGGTGTTGAGCTCGGATTCCTTGATGATCCGCTCCTGCTCGACGGCGGCGTTGCGCCGCGCGTAGACCGACTCGTCGGCCTCGCGCTGTAGCCGCTCGCGGGCATCGGCCTCGAGCGCGCGCGACATCTCCGGCGTCGGCCGCACCGACAGGATCGACAGCGCGAGCGGCTCGATCCCCAGCATCGCGACCGCCTCGACGTGACGCAGCCCGTCGGTGACCTCGCGCACGAGCGCCTCGCTCGCACCGAGCGCCTCGCGCAGCGACAGCTTGCCGATCACCGCGCTCGCGAGCACCTGGGTCGCGTGGACCAGGCGGTCCTCGAGCTTCGTCGGATCGTCCGAGCGGAACTTGCCATCGGCGCCGATCGAGAAATCGAGCAGGCCGGCGAGCTTCGTCGGGTCGACCACGCGGTAGGTCAGCTGGCCCTGGATGGTCAGCTCCTGGAAGTCGCGGGTGACCTCGTGGAACACGAACGGCACGTCGGCGCTCGCCAGCGGCACCGCGACGACGGTCGACGACGGTGCGTAGTACCAGAACGCCAGCCCGCGGCCCTCGCGCTTGAGCTTGCCGGCCTTGAAGTGCAACACGTACGTCGTCGGAGTGGTCTTGAGATACGCGATTCCAAACATGGGGTGCCTCTGCGGTTCGTGTCCGTTGTACACTTACTATGTGTTCGAACGACACGAAGTCAAGGAGCGAGGTTTGTCGGGCTGGTGTCACTCCGTGGAGAAACGCCGGGCGCGCTCGAGGCCTGCGCGGAGTCAAGGCCGCGCTGGCCACATCATTTCCTGCCGTGGCGCTGAGCCTGGCGCTCGCCTGTGCCGGGCAACGGCCACGGACCGCGTCACAGGACGCGACGCAGCGTGAATCGGCGGACGACGCCGAAGGCCGCGCCGAGGCGCTGGTGATGCGCGGCCGGTGGACGAGGCGCGGGCGCTCGTCGATCGTGCGCTGGAGGCGGCACGCCGATCAGGCCGTCGGATTGGAGAGGATGTGGTAGGTCGATACGCACGATTGCGATTCCACAGTAGGTTGTGCCCATGGCGATCGATCTGGTCCGCGCACGGCTCGCCGCCCAGCGTCTGATCGGAGCGAGGTTTCCACGCCCCGTCGACGTCGTCGCGCACTTCGGCGCCGTGCAGGCGCAGGACTATCGCGGCGCGCTATGGGGCATCGCACAGCGCACGGACGGTGCGCGCGAGGCCGACGTCGAAGCCGCGCTCGAGGCGCGGGTGATGATCCGCACGTGGCCGATGCGCGGCACGCTGCACTTCGTCGCCGCCGCGGACGCGCGGTGGCTGACGCGGATGCTCGCGCCGCGCGTGATCCGGCGCGCGGCCTCGCGCTATCGCGAGCTACAGCTCGACGCGCGCACGCTGGCCAAGGCGCGCCGCGTCGTCGAGCGCGCACTCGCCGGCCGCACGTTGACGCGCGCCGAGCTGTACGCGGCTCTCGCCCGCGGCGGAGTGTCACCGGCCGGCCAGCGCGGCGTCCACGTCGTCGGCTGGCTCGCGATGCACGGCGTCGTGTGCCTCGCGCGCGGGCAGACGCTCGCACTGCTCGACGAGTGGATCCCGCGCTCACGCGAGCTGGTCGGCGACGAGGCGCTCGGTGAGCTCGCGCGCCGCTACGTCGCCAGCCATGGTCCGGCGCTCGATCGCGACGTCGCGTGGTGGACCGGCCTGACGCTGACCGAGGCGCGCCGCGCGCTCGCCATCGCGGCGATCGTCGCGGTCGATGGCTACTACCGCGTGCGCGGGCCGACGGTCCGGCGCGCCCCGCGTGTGCACCTACTCCCTGCGTACGACGAGTACACGGTCGCGTTTCGCGATCGCGCCGCGATCCTCGATCCGGCGCACGCGGCCGCGACCCGCAACGGGATCTTCTCGCCGGTCGTGCTCGTCGACGGCCGCATCGCCGGCACGTGGAAGCGCGTGAAGGGCCAGGTCGTCGTATCGGCGCTGCACTCGCTACCGTCCGTGGCCGAGGCGGTGGCCGGCTTCCAGCGCTTCCTCAGTGGATCTCGACGCGCGGATGCGCCGCGAACGCGCCAGGCGCCGACGACGCCTCCTCCGGCCTCGCGACGCTGACCGACACCGCCGCCGGAGAGCGGACGGCGGTCGCCTGTCAGGCCGCGGCGTCACCCGCGCGAGCCCGATCGGGTGGCACTCGGGCGTGTCCTGGTTCACGCACGAGGCACGCGGGCGTGATTTTCGGCGCCGCGTGTTGTCTGGCGCGCCGGCCGCGATCACGCTGCGCGGACATGTTGCTGCTCCATCCGCCGACCGCGCCGTGGCTCGTCCGCGGTCCCGAGGGTTGCCGCCTGCAGCTGCTGTGTCGCGGCGCAGCGCCGGACGCGATCTACGTGCGGTCCGAGCCCGACAACGAAGAGCACCTGATCGCGATGCAGCTCGCCGGCCGCACGCACGGCTTCGCACGCTACGAGGCCGCGCTGCCGTGGGATCGCGGCAACGAGACGACGCACTATGCGTTCAAGGCGCTGCACGGCGATCGCCAGACCTGGCTGGCGGCGGATGGCGCGCACCCGCACCTGCCGCCGCGCGAGGTCCACTTCAAGGTGTGCGACGCGCACCAGCCGCCGGCGTGGGTCGCCGATCAGGTTGCATATCAGATCTTCCCCGATCGGTTCTGCCAGGGCGATCCGAGCCACGCGGTGCAGACCGACGAGTACATCTATGGCTCGGGGCGCTGGCGCGTGGTGCATCAGCCGTGGGGCGCGCCGGTCGATCGCACCATCCCGGCCACCGCGTTCTACGGCGGCGACCTGCTCGGCATCGAGCGCCAGCTCGACTACCTGCACGGCGAGCTCGGCGTGACCCTGCTGTACCTCAACCCGATCTTCATGTCGGGCAGTAACCACAAGTACGATGTCGAGGATTATCACCACGTCGATCCGCACCTCGGCGGCGATCAGGCGCTGAGCGCGCTCGCCGACGAGCTGCGCGCGCGGGGCATGCGGCTCGTGCTCGACGCCGTCGTCAACCACACCGGCGCGAACCACCCGTGGTTCAATCGCTTCGCGCGCCACCCCGAGGTCGGCGCGTACCAGGCCGTCGATTCGCGCTGGCGCGCCTGGTACCTGTTCACCAATCCCGAGGGCTACGCGAGCTGGAAGGGCCACGCGTCGCTGCCGGTGCTCGACTTCGGCAACGCCGAGGTCTGCGCCGAGGTCTACGGAGACCACGACGCGATCCTGCGCCGCTGGCTGCGGCCGCCCTACGCGATCGACGGCTGGCGCTTCGACGTCGTCCACATGCTCGGCGAGGGCCCAGGCGCGCGCAACAACGCGCACCACGTGCGAGGGTTTCGCCGCGCGATGCGCGAGGAGAACCCCGAGGCCTACGTGCTCGGCGAGCACTTCGGCGAAGCGACCCGCTGGCTGCAGGGCGATCTCGAGGACGGCGCGATGAACTACCACGGCTTCGCGCTGCCGGTCCGCGGCTGGCTCGCCGGGCGCGACGCCGCGGGCCACCCGGCGCGGCAGACCACCGAGGAGCTCGAGGCCTGGTGGACCGCCGCGCGCGCCCGCGTGCCCTATGACAACCAGCTCGCGCAGCTCAACCTGATCGACAGCCACGACACCGCGCGCTTCCTCACGCTGGTCGGCGGCGACCTCGCACGCATGCAGCTCGCGGTGACGCTGCTGTTCAGCTACGCCGGCGTGCCGTGCGTGTACTACGGCGACGAGATCGGCCTCGAGGGCGGCGAGGATCCAGACTGCCGGCGCTGCTTCGAGTGGGATCGCGCGCGCTGGCACGCCGAGCTACACGCCCACTACCGCCAGCTGATCGCCTGGCGCAAACAGCGACCCGAGTGGCGCCGCGGCGCCTACCAGACCCTGGTGGTCGCGGCCGACGCGCTGGTGTTCGCGCGCTACCTCGAAGAATCGTTGACCATCGTCGCGGTCAACCGCGGCGCCGCCGCCGAGCTGACAGTCCCGCTCGACGAGCTACCGGTCCACCCCACGCGCTGGCACGATCAGGCCGGGCGGGCGATCGCCGCGCCGGCGCGAATCCAGGTTGCGGCCTGCGGCTGGGGCGTGTGGTTCGGCGACGTCCCCACCGAGGTTGCTTTCGCAAGCGACGTTGTCCGGTGATCGTCCGGATCTCGGACTGTCCGGCCGGAATCCGGCCACGGGCTGCCGTAAGCCCCGAGCATGACACTGCCGCATATTGGCAAGGTTCGAGCCGCGGCGAAACCGCCGACCGCGCATCGCGGCACGCAGCAAGTGGGCGCGGATCGAGGCGCTGCGACACAACCAGGACTTCGTCGAGGACTACACGACCGCGCGTGAGGCCTGGCGATCGGGTGCCAGCGTCATGTTCCCGCCAGGGACATATTGGTTGCGGCGGCACGTGCCGGCCATTCTCGGCGACCGAGATCCCGTGGTAGCGTCCCTTGGTGACTGACTATCAGGGTCGGCTGTCATCATGGCTGGTAGAGGCTGGGGGTCACCACGACTACCTGGAGATCCGCGAGCTCGGCGCGATGCGCGGTCTGGTGGCGACGCGACCCATCGCGCGCGGAATCCAGCTGATGCAGGTCCCGAGCACCCTGCTCGTCAACCCAAAGACGGCGCTCGAAGGGTTGGCAGCGCGCCAGATGCCGACCGCCGAGCTCGAGCGGGCCAGCGCGGCCACCCAGCTCGCCGCGTGGCTGCTAGTCGAGCGGCGGGATCCCGACTCGGTATTTCAGCCGTACTTCGCTTCGCTGCCGCAGAGCTTCCCCGAGTTTCCGATCAACGCTACGCTCGCCGATCTCGCGCTGCTCGAGGGCTCGCTGGCCGGCGCCATGATCGAGAACTTCCGCGCGTCCATCGCGGCCGACCACGCCAAGCTCGTGGCCGACGTTGCGTGGTTCCGCTCGATCGGGTTCGACGAGTTCGTGTGGGCAAAGATGTGCGTGGGGTCGCGGACCTACCTGCTCCGCATGGATGACAAGGACGTCGGCGTGCTGGTGCCGTTCGCCGACATGGCCAACCACGAGCGCGGTTCCAACACCCGATGGGAATACGATCCCGACGGCCAGGTGTTCCGCTTGCTGGCGCAGCGCGACTATCTGCCGGGTGAGGAGGTCTGTTGCGACTATGGGCCCAAGCCCAACATATCCCTGCTCGCGCACTATGGATTCTGCCTCGACGACAATGCCGCCGACCAGGCGGTGATCGGCTCCACCGAGCCCATCCGGGTCAGACGGGATCCCTCCGACCCGTTTGCGCAGCTCATGCTCCTCAAGGCGCGCGCCACGTGCGGCGAAGAGGCCGCGGCGCGCGCCGCGCTGGCCGAGGCCGCGCGCGCAGGCATGGCGCGGTTCCCCACCACCCTCGCCGAGGATGAGGCGCTGCTCGCCACGACCGGGTTGTCCCCGATCGCGCGCAACTTCATCATGGCGCGGCTTGGCGAGAAGCGCGTGCTGCACGCGTGGCTCGAGCTCTCCACCGAAGGTCCGGCACAGTGGTTCCAGTGATTCGCTACCTCGCACAACGCGTCGCCAGCGGAGGGATGCCTCCAGCGGGGTTGCTTTGGATGCCCCCACCGAGGTTGCTTTCGCAAGCGACGTTGTCCGGTGATCGTCCGGATCTCGGACTGTCCGGCCGGAATCCGGGCCACGGGCTGCCGTAAGCCCCGAGCATGACACTGCCGAATATTGGCAGCGCCCAGCCAGCCCGCACGCTGATCACCAGCTGGCTCGCGCTGAACCGGATCGACGCCGCGCTGGAGTGATTCGTCGTGGCCGGCCGGCGCAAGAGAGGAGAGCCCAGACGGTGTACTCCGGACGTCAGTTTTCCGGCGGCGAGACCACGAAGCCTTGTCGAGGGCGCCATCGCGCTACTTGTGCGCGGCGACCTCGGCGAAGAATGACTCGACGTCGTTGACGAGATTCGGGCTCATCGGCGGATGTCCGAGGCTCTTCAAGAACTCGCGCGCCTGGCGGGCCAGCTGGAGGGCGCGCGGATGATCGCTCCCCGCATTCCACATAGCCTCGGCGAGCATGAGACGCGCCTCGGCAACCTCCTCTGATTCGCCGTCGCGCTTGAGCCGCATCGCGAGCGTTCGTTGCAGGGAATCGATCGCCTTGGCGGGCTGGTCGAGCCGGAGATACGCTGCCGACACCAGCGCGAGGTCGTAGCCAACACGGGGATGGTCGGGGCCGAGCACCTTCTCGCGGATGGCGAGCGCCGCCAGACCATGGGACAGGGCCGCCTCGATGTCCCCCTTCTTGAAGGCGATCTGTCCGAGTCCGTTGAGCGCCATCGCTGTGTCGGGATGCCCAGGACCAAACGCCTTCTGAAACACGTCCACCGCTCGCTGCTGGATCCTGATCGATTCGTCGAAGTCGCCGCGCTCGTCGAGAACGCCGCCGAGGTTATTCAGGAGCCACGCCATGTCCGCATGGTCGGCACCGAGCGCGACCTGGGCGATCGACACGGCGCGCCGGTGGGTTGCAATGGCGTCGTCGAGCTGGCCCGAGTGCCACTGAATATCGCCGAGGAGGCTGAGGGTCTTGGCGAAGGCTGGATGTGCGGGTCCGACCGTGAGCTCGTACGTCTCGAGCGCCCGATGGACGTACCGGCCGGCCTCGTCGTTGTGATTGCGATCGTATTCGACGCTCGCGAGGCTGTAGAGGTTCTTGGCCGATCCCACGTTGTTCGGCCCTTTGATCTTCCCCCACAGCGCCAGGGACGTCTCGAAATGCGTCCGGGCCTCGTCGTAGCGACCCGCACCCCGCTCGGTCCCGCCCTGGACGTTTTCGAGCTGCGCCCGCAGGTCATCGCGCCTCGGCAAGCGCGCGATGACCGCCGCCGCCGCGCGTCCGATCTCACGTCCTTCGTCGTAACTTGCGAGGGCGCTCGTCGCCGCGGCGAGCGCCGTGAGCGCGGTGGCCCGTAACGGATCGAGACGCGCGGCGTCCGCGCGCAACGCCGCCTCACGCAGCGTGGATCCGGCCGTCTTCGGATCGCCCATCGTGCCTTGCGCAGCTCCGAGCGCAGCGAGCGCTTCGGCTTCGAGCGGTGGAAACCCGACCTTCGCGCTCTGTTCAGCGAGCTTCTTGGCGAGCTCCAGCGCTTGCGCCGGCTTTCCCTCGCGAAGCACGCCGACACGCGCCAGGTCCCGCATGATCGCATCAACCTGCTGGCGCATCGCCGGGTCCGCCGGCAGCCCTCCAGCAGACTTCAGCGCGTCGACGTCGCTGCACCACGCTGTGTCGGGAAGCGACTGCGCCAGCTGCACGGCCTTCTGCACGATGTCTGTGTCCGCCTTGCTCAGGACACCGACGAGCGCCTGGAGCTCGATCAGCTGGTAGTCGAGGCACTGCATGCGGAGGTCGAGGAGCTCGTCCGATTGCTCCCCGCGAATCTGGGTCGCCTCGCACGCCTCGGTTCTCGTCGCCGCCCATCGGGAGGCATAGGCGTCGAGCGCGCGCTCGACCGCTCGCCACGCATCCTCCGCATACGAGGCGGAGGTGGCAGCGAACACCTTGTGCACCATCTGCTTCTGCGACGCGTCCCATGTCCCGACAAACTTCCGCTCGGCTCCTTTGCAGCGTAGATCCGGCGCGTCCGCACGACGGCTGACGACCAGGACCAAGGACGCGATCAGCGCGAACGCCGCGGCAGCAAGGAGCACGCGACGGCGCATGACCCACGGATCTCGAGACATCGCCGCGAGCAGCGCCGCCATCGAAGGAAACCGCGCTTGCGGCGCCGCGCTGAGGCCGCGCAGGACCACGCGCCGGAGCCAGGTCGGCACACGTCGCCCACGCGGCGGTGGCGCGACTCGGCCTTCCAGCATCCGTGCGCGCAGGTCCTCGAGCGTGTCGGCGCGGAACGGCCGTTCGCCGTAGAGCGCCTGATAGAGCGACACACAGAAGCTGAACTGATCGGAGCCCGCGTCGACCGTTCCTCGCTCGTGTTGCTCCGGGGCCAGGTACGCCGGCGTGCCGATCAATCCGTGCGTGAGGCTGTTGTGGTGCTCGGGGGTGAACGTGCTGGTCACCGGCGCGGCACCGCTCCGAGCAAGCGCGGCTTCATCCTGTCGCGCCAGGCCGAAGTCGGTCACACACACACGACCGTCACGTTCGATGAACATGTTCTGCGGTTTCAGATCGCGATGGACGATGCCGACCTCGTGCGCCGCCGCGAGTCCTTTGCCGACCTCGAGGAAGACCGCGATCACGTCCTTCCACGACCGGTCACCTTCACCGAGCCAGCGCTCCATGTCGCGACCGTCGAGCAGCTCCATGGCGAGGAACACCTCGTCGCCCGACCGTCCGACGTCGAACACCGACACGATGTTCGGGTGAGACAGCTGCGCGAGCGCACGGGCCTCGCGGACGAGACGCGCCTGGCCTTCGGGAGTCGGGGCACCCTTGAGGACCTTGAGCGCGACCTTGCGGTTCAGCTCGGGATCCTGACCGGCGAACACGGTCCCCATCCCGCCTTCGCCGATCGCTTCGCCGACGATGTAGCGCCCGAGCCGGTCGCCCGCGGCCACACCCGACGTGCCGGTGGTCTCGGGCGCCGTGGCGAGCGCGAACACGAGCCGTCGGCAATCCTGGCAGGCGTCCAGGTGTTCATCGATCCGGGTGGCGTCGGCACCCTGGATGCCCCGCCGCGCGTACGCAGCCAGGACATTCTCGTCGATACACGTCATTCACACGGTTTGTTCGATCGCGGTCGAGGAGTCAAGCCGAAACGCGGAGCCTGCCGACGAGGGAGTCAGCGCACGGTCGCGCCGAAAGCCAGGTCAGATCCCGACGGCATCGATGATCCGCGGGTACGTCACCGAGACGCTGCTTCCGTCGGGCCGCGTCGGGAACACGAACGCCGGGAGATCGATCTACGAATCCTCGGTATCCGGGATACCGTCGTTGTCGTCGTCCATGTCGACCTCATCACTCTGGCCATCGCCGTCTTGATCGTCGTCCTCGTAGTCCGGCGTTCCATCACCGTCCTGGTCCTGCGAGCCATCATCGACGCCGTCGCCGTTGTCATCGGTGTCGGCGCCGTCATCGGTGCCGTCGTTATCGTCATCGGTGTCTTGATCGTCAGCGATCCCGTCGCCATCCGCATCCTGGTCAACCTCATCATCGACGCCGTCGCCGTCGTCATCGGTGTCCAGGGCGTCGACGACACCGTCACCATCGTCGTCGGGATCGGCTATGTCGCAGATGCCGTCGCCATCGGCGTCGAGGTCGTCTTGCGAGTCATCGATGCCATCGTCATCATCGTCGTTGTCGCTGGCGTCTAGTGTCCCATCGCCATCATCGTCGTCGTCGCTGAAGTCTGGCGTGCCGTCGCCGTCGCCGTCGATGAACGTGTAGATGTTGGTCGTGGCGATCGCGATGTGCGTCGTGAAATCGATATTGATCACGCCAAAGTCGAATACCGCGTCGCTCATGAACGCACCGGCCGACACGTACGAGATCGGCTTGCCTGCCTGGGTCGGATACTCGACGCTCGCAACCGGCTTGCCATCCGTGCCGATGAACACGATGACGAACTTGTCCTGCGGCAACTCGAGGCTGAACGCCCCGTTGGTGACCGGAGCCACGGTCGACTTCCCTAGCTTGGTCACCGCCTTGACTTGCTTGACCTTGGTCGCAGCGGCCATCGGCACGGTGCCTTTGGTCGTGCGCGCGCCCACGGGTGGGCGGGTTGGAGCATTGGCTCCATCGCTGCACCCTGCTGCCGCAATCGATGAGACGAGAATGGCGCGAACGAGAAGTCGATTCACGGTCGGTCTCCCGAGGCAATGACCTTGCCATCGACTCGCTCGAGCCTCGCGACGCCACCGCCGGCGCATTGCACCTCGACGGACATGGGCGAGTACAGCCCGCCGGTCAGCAACGTGAGGAGCCCGTCGAGCGCGCTCGTCTTGCTCGAGATCTTCGCAACGCCTGCCGGGCACAGCCGCACGAGGTCGACTTCGTCACCACCGACGAGACCCCACAGGTAGAACGCCTGGCTCGTGTCGTGGGTTGCACCACCAGCCGTGGCCTGCGGGTTCGAGTAATTGATGCGATGGGTCGCGCAAGCTGACAGCGCGATCATAAGTCCGACGCAAACGCAAATCGTCTTGCTACCTGACATGTCCGTCTCTCCTACGAGGTTGGGTTCACCTCGGGGAATGAGATCAGGAGATGACGTGTAGCGATGTTTTTTCGAGAAACTACGCCGCGTCGGCCAACAGCCGGTAAAGACTGAGATCGAGGTTGCTGTCGATCATCCGGATCGCGCTCTCGAGGCTCGGCTCATCGAGCTTGAGGCCCTCCCGGAGCCGCTTGCGCGTGCCCTGCAGCAGTGCGTGCCGGATCTCGGCGACCCAGCGCGATGCGGTCACGCGATGGATGCCATATACGAACGCGACCTCGCCGACGGTCCGATCATCGACGATCAGCGCGCGGAGGATCGCGCGATCTCGGGGCTCCAGCTCGGCCACCGCAGCCTGGAACGCCACCTTGAAGTCGGCGCTGTGACGGGCCTTGAGCGTGAGCAGCCGGGGATCATCGGCTGCGTCGGCGAGAAGGTCATCGTCTCCAAGCGACTCGGTGGGGCGGCGGCGGCGCCTCGCACCCAGCGCCTCGCGACCCGCAACCGAGGCGACCCAGTGGGCGAGTGGACCCGTTCCTTGATAAAGTGCCAGCTTGGCGTCACCGCTCTCGCCGATCAGCAACTTCGCTCGGACGTCCTGCTTGACGTCGGCTGCGTCGGCGCCCCCGAGTCCGAGGCGGGACAGCACGCGATCGACCCGCTCGAACATCTCTCGATGAAACGCTCGAATCGCGGCGTCGTCGCCCTGCAGGCACGCGTGCGCGAGCACGAGATCGATCGCGAACGGTGGCAAGTCGACAACCTCCGACGTCGTCTCGGGAGTCCAGCGCTGCGCGAGGTCGCACGCGAACGCACCTTCATCGAGCACGATGCCCGGCCAGCGCTCACGTGCGGCGGCGATCGTCGCGACGAGCGAGCGACCGAGCGACTCGCGATCGACGTTGGTCGCTTCGCGCTGGCTGTTCGCGACGAAGATGCTCGCGATCTCGAGCGAGCTCACCGTTCGTTCAGCCATTGTTCGACCTCGCGCTGCAGGCGACCGAGCTTGGCCTCGCCGTAGGCAGCCGTCCCCGCGCCGAGCTGTTTCGCCCTGGCTCGATCACCGAGCACCGCATACGTCCGTACGCGAGCGTAACTGGTGAACGCAAGCTCGTGGGGTTCGAGCTCGGCGACCTTGGCCCGCGAACGCAGCCTCCAGCGCTTCGAGTCGAGCGCGATCGACGTTGCGAGCCATCGCGTCGCAATATACCAGGCCGGTGCCCGACTTGCGGGTGGTGAAGAACAGCACGAAGATCCGCTCGACCAGCTCGGCCGGCACGCCGGCGCCGTTGTCGGAGACCTCGAGCGCAGCGCGGCCGGCGCCGGTCATCCGGCCGCGCAGCCAGACCGTCGCGCCGGCGCGATCATCGAGCGCCTGACCGGCGTTGCGGACAGGTTGATCAGCGCCTGCTCGAGCAGCGCGCGATCCGCCGACATGTGGATCGGCGCGGCGGGCGGCTCGACCACGAGCGCGACGCGGCTGCCGAGCTCGCCCGCGAACAGCTCGCGGATCCGGCCGATCAGCTCGCCGAGCTCGATCCGCTCGCGCTGCGGCGGCGGCATCGCCACGAGCTCGCGATACCGGCTGACGAACCGCATCAGGCCATCGCTCCGGCGCGCCGCGACCGCGCTGGCCTCGCGCGCCTCA
>Ga0307513_10004903_pt1 | contig 17765 bp, 24 predicted proteins | sample 15_EM_MG_FD_202174 | JGI IMG/M metagenome (GOLD analysis project Ga0307513, IMG submission 202174) | Populus trichocarpa ectomycorrhiza microbial communities from riparian zone in the Pacific Northwest, United States - 15_EM | ecosystem: Host-associated > Plants > Roots > Unclassified | place... | reverse complement strand
GTGGTTGAACAAGCCAGGAGGCAACTGGAAGACCTTGTTCGTCTCTCTCCTCATTATGGCCTATCATAAACTTACCACATCTCAGGTTCCTGTCTGGGCTGTCCTCGACTACACAGAAACGAAGGTAATATCTCGGGAGTTGCTCCTGGCCAAGGTCTCCATCCTCGGCCCCGAATATCTCGAAGAACAGTTCCTCGGAGGACCTTCGCACGAACCCCGCAGGGTCGGTGTCGACCCAGCTGACGAAAAGTCAGAACGCGAGGCCGTCCTCGCACACAACTTTGAGCGTGGTGCTCATCCTGCCGAGACAAATCTCCCTCCCATCACACCCTCGCAGGCCCTGCGTCTCAAGCACCAACATTTACACTCCATCTCCGTCCTAGCAAATCAATTCGGTGCCAAAATCGTCGACGTCAGCGAAAATAGCGTGATCGTCGAACTCACCGCAAAAACATCAAGGGTTGAGGCGTTCGTTAACCTACTGAAGCCCTTCGGTATTTTGGAGGCTGCTAGAACAGGTTGGTGGTTCCTCTCCCAGACCCCTTCCCCGTTAACTTACATAAAAATACAGGTTTGATGGCTATGCCCAGAACGCCAATCAAGATAGAAGAGGAAGAAGGCTTTGAGGGCGTTGATGGTGGACCCGTCGATGCTAGCCTCCTCCCTCCCGGTTGATTTTATAGTAACACCTAACATATTCTGTTTATATCTAAGTTTCTCATACATTTAGATGCACTATAAAGAAACAGTGAGAAATTGGGCTTTCTCCCATTGTTCCCTTGAATGGGCTGGCGATTCACGAAGCGAATGATGAATTCCTGGACATCTGGATTACTATACAACCACGATTCATTTATTTTCAATACGGGACAAGGTAACTAATGCGAATGATAGCGCAATGCAACAAGAAAGCGTACATAGATAAGGGTTCGACAATTAACAAAGCAAAGAGAACATTAAACAGCACTTCCAGGGTATGAATGAAGGCCGAGCAAATGGTGACATATAAAAAGAGATAAGGAGGTGATGTTCGTCTGTCCAGCAGAGATGTGATAAGCCAAATAACAGTTCGTAAACGTCATTCATGAGTAGGGAGGGATGGTGTGCTTTTCAAACTAGAGAGCGAGATGATATGAAGCAAAGCGAGCTGACATGAAAGCAAAGCGTAACATGAAAAGAAAGCGAAGGAAAACAGCGAGAGAGCAAAAAGGGAGAAAATTAGGAACTTTTTTTGGGTTTTGTTGTTTTGTGAGTTTCGATTATTCTTGTGGTTGGTTTTTCGAGTTACTCGTTTTTCGGCGAGTTTATTGTCGAAAAAAGGGTCGTAAAAGATTCATCAAGGTTGAACTTCAGGCGGATGGGGCAACAAGGCGTTCCCTGGTGTAGTGGGCCCAGCTACCACCCACTCGACGGGTAGATGAATACGCTGCGCCAGCTGGGGGCGTGTATGAGCTCGAAGGGACAACTGAGCTCTCGTCGGCTGTTGCCAGGTCATCTGCAGCCGCTGGAAGGGGAGGGAGCAGACTCGAGAGCGTGGAAGAAGCCGCCTCAGTCGTCGAGTATCGACCATCCGAGAATGTATTGTAATCGAGGTAAGAAAAATCTTCGGAAAATGGGACGAAGGACGTGAATTCAACGGGAGTGGACTGATTATCCAATGGACTTTGGAAGAAATTGGAATCGAGGTATGCAGGGGTATCTTGGACCAATGGCTGTGTTCCAACCGAAATCTCCAGTTCTGTTGTAGGATTAAAAGATAGGGCCGAAGGATCGAAATCCGGTAGATGGAAGATTTGGTTTGGGTCGGAGAAGGAACCCAAATCACCAGAGAGCCATGATGTGTTGTTGAAGGCCTGTTCCGGGATGTCAAAAACCAACTAGAAGAAAAAGGAAGTCAGGATCGATATAATGGCAGCTGAAGAAGAAAAGAAAAACGAACTGATGACATCTGGTTACCATCGACGGCACCAATGGAGGAATCCCAGTTGTTGGAGGAAGGTTCTGACGAGGGTTGAGGTTCTCCCGCCAAGAATTGCCATTGTGACGGTTGATTGTCGACAACCGTAGCGTCGGTGGAGGGTGCGGGGGTAGGAGGCGACAAAGGGAAGGGTAGTTGAATAGCTGGGGGCTCGATCTTTGTGGAGGGTAGGACGACTGGAGAGACCAAAGAAGGTGACGAGGCCGGAGATGCAACAACATGTGGCTCTGCTGAGAGAAATCGCAAGGGGGGACTTGTAACATCATCACCAGCAGGGGAGGACGCCGCAGAGAGAGGCGGCGTCGGACCACCAGGCCCGTAGCGCATGTTGGGTACGTAATACGGGGCACCAGGTCGCGAGACTGGACCTGTCGGAGGTGGGGAGAGGGCGGGAGTCTGTCCTACGCGTCGCGTTCGCTTGGCCTGGCGCTGTGACTCCTTCTGCTGCTTGGCCATCTCTTTTACGCGCTCCTTATCCTCCTTCTTTCTCGGCTGATATCTATAGTTGGGGAACTGAATCTTATGAAGGGCCTTGGCCTCCTCGGCCAGTCGCTCGAATTCTGCGCGTACGGTGTCGGGTGCTTCCCTCCACATGCGGGCCACGAGCTGGGAAACGTCGCCCTGATGGCGGCGGGGCTCGCCGGGCTGGACGGGAGGCATGTTCTTGAGGGCATGTGCGCGGTAGAGGATCCACGAGTTAGGTGGCCGGGGTGCCTTGGTGTTCTCAGAGGGCATTGGGGTGAGTGTTGGTGGTGAAAAGAGGAAGGCAGAGCAGACGAAAAGATGAACTGGGACCGTGTGGGAATTTGATGCTTTGCCTTATTTGGTTCCATTGTCTTTTCTGACTCCACGTGACGCTTATCGATGACCGACAGAAAAACACGATGCATACTGGTACAATTGTTACATACGAAACGAAGAAAGAAAAGCATGGTAGTTGACAAGAGTGAACAAGTCATTTTGGGTGATCAGTAGCCTAAATAAATGTGGGTAAGCACCGACTGATCCTGTAATCTAGGAGTCACAAACCCTGGCCACCGTAGCCGCCGCCGCCGCTGTTGTAGCCTCCGCCATAGCCACCACTGCCACCTCCACCACTGCCCCCGCCGTAACCTCCGCTGCCGTAGCCACCGCCGCTTGAACCTCCACCATATCCACCGGAGCCTCCTCCTTGGTTGTAGCCACCGCCGTAGCCTCCAGTACCTGAAAATTAACTTTATTAATATATGGGCCACCTTGCAATGTAAGAATTTTTACTGCCACCATAGCCACCTCCGCCTCCACCGTAGCCTGAATTTTAACAAGGAAAATGAGAACGTGCAGGCAGGGGTCAGGGAATTATCGAACCTCCACCGCCGCCACCACCTCCACCACCCCTGGCATTGGCCAAGTTCACTTTGATGCGTCTGCCATCAAGCTCTTGCTCATTCAAACCACCGATGGCAGCATCGGCCTCTTGTGCTGAACTATAAGTCACAAATCCGAAACCACGGGAACGGCCTGTATCGCGATCGCGCATAACGATGGACTGTACGAGAATCGGTCAACTCAATTCTTACGCGGAGCGGAGAACGTGCAAGCGCGCAAGACATCAAGGGAGAGAGATAAGATAGCGTACATCTAGGACCTGTCCAAAGTCGGAAAATGCCTATAATTGGGAACATATGTGATAAGACACGAGAATGGCAGACGGAGCGCTGAGCTGCATCCAAGTATCACACTGACTTGACGAAGGGTATCATCCGTCGTGTTCCAACTCAAATTGCTACATGAGGTATCAAATAGCTATTAGTCAAACTTCTCCTAAGGAAGGGAGAAGCCATGGGGAACTCCAAGGCAAATACACAGACTGACCCAACATATACTTTCGCAGACATCACGACGATTTCTTACAATAGCGAACCTGATATACGAGACCTGAAACGAAACCGAGACCGAAAACTCGTAACGAAGGACTGTGGTGGTTGGAAGGTGAGAAGAGGAAGAAGGCTTCCTTGATGAAAATAGGTTTATATACCCTTCCCGATGATTCGGACTCCGCCGTTACCTCATCCGCATCCTTAAAAAATGCAGCTTTTCCCATTTTCATGTCCATCACTTCGAGAGACCTCAAGGGCTTCTTTTATTCCACGTACTTAATCCCCGCCCAAATCGAATTTTAAGGGGTCCTGGTGTTCGTCAAAAATTCGATAGTGAGACATCTTGAGGTCTGTATGTAGAATTCATTCTCAGAACAGATCCCGGGACCTGGCACATGCCCAGGGTCCATATGGAGAATTGCTCAAACATGGAAAGCAATTGTCACAAGAACGGACTGGGTCGTGTATGATGAAAAAATGGTGTGTATTGTGCAATCTGGAATAATCAGACTCGGAAAATGTATTCAAAGCATGCAAGTCGTAAAAAAAATCGTTAAAACCAAGAACCTCAACTAATGAAAAAAAAAAAAAGGGTTATAACATCACCGCTAGGTGGAACCCTTCTTGTTCTTTTCCTTCTTTTTCAACTTCCCTTTATCGTCGCCTCGGATGCTGCCTGCCGGGCTGTCGTTCGTGCTACTACTCTCTGTCCGGGCCCCGTTATCATCGGTGGACACTCTCGGAGATTGATCGCGCTTGAGGTTGAAACCAGGAATGATCGAAGACGAAGAACTCTGCCTACGAGTTGTCAGAGAAATCCTCCGTGCGAGACGTTGGAAGTTCTGGGAGGATATACGCTTCCTCTTGGGTTCGCTCTCAGGATCTGGTGTCCCAGTACGAGAAGGAGGGGAGTTTACACTGGCGCCAAAGGTCACTGCAGGAATTGGTGCAGGGAGAGCGGCCGGTTCGTCTCTTCGAATGACAGGTGGATTGATGTCAGAGCTTGGGAAAGTGATCGGAGCTGAGATGGGAGTTGGTGACTGGACAGGCACCTCCGTAGTTTGCATGACCTTGTGGTGATCTGGGACCTCAACGGGAGTGGGAAATTCGACCTGTTCCTCCTGAGCAGATGGGGGCATGGAAGGTGTTGATTGAGAAGCAGCCAATTCATAATGTTGAAAAGTCGCCAATTTCCCAGATGAATCAGACTCAGAAAATGGTTGGGTGGGCAGTGACTCCTCAACTGGTTCAAAACCTTCCTCCATGTTCTCTTTGGCCTCGCCTTCGACAGTCCCCGATGCACCTATGCTGTATCCTGACACCTTGATAGTGGTCCCACTGACTGAAGGGGGGTGGTCGTCTGTCCCAGATACCTGATTGGCCCACATCGAAGCAAACAAGCCATCAAATTCCATGAGCTCTTTAAAGTTTCCTTGCTCATGTATGTGGCCATCTTTGAGAACGAGAATACTAGAAAAAAGTTTAGTGAGGTAGCCAACATGATCTTGGAAGCGACTCACAGGTCCGCAGACGCAATTGTCTGGGAAGATGTTCAGAATTATGGCGGATCATCTCAAACAACACTCACAGACAACCTATGGGCAATCGACAGTGAAGAGCGACCCTTGACAAGATTTTGAAGCGCCTTTTGGATGTCTTTTTCCGTAGACGTATCCAATGCACTGAAGGTTAAAACGTCAGCGGCAACCCGATACTGTGGAGAAAGAAACATACCTGGTGGCTTCATCGAGCAGCAAAATGGGAGGATCCTTCAACAAAGTTCTGGCAATCGCAACGCGCTGTTTTTCGCCTCCGCTCAACCTTACGCCGCGTTCGCCAACTTTGGTATTATAACCTAATCCAGGTTAGTGATCCAATGGCGTCAAGAGCAAAGGCAACGTTTACGAAAGCTTACTTACCATCAGGGAAACTGATGATCCTGTCGTGCATCTGCGCTGATTTTGCTGCAGCTTCAATTTCCTCGGGAGTCGATCCAAACTTTCCATAACTACCAGAAATTAAAAGCAACGCAGAATGAGCAGCAGAGAATGACCTACCCAATGTTGTATCCAATGCTTGAGTTGAACAGAACAGAATCTTGAGGAACCACTCCAATGGCCTGCCGCAGACTCTTTTGCGTGACATCCCTAATGTTGTTTGGTTTAAGTCATAAGCTTCTTTCGAAAGGGATGTCAAAAAATGTTACCGAATATCTTGACCATCGATAAGAATTCTTCCTTCACCTTCGCCCAAGTCATAAAAACGATAAAGAAGACGCAAAATGGTGGATTTCCCTGCGCCAGATTCCCCGACAAGAGCTACAGACGAGCCCTTCGGGACTTTGAACGATACTCCGTTAAGAGCAGAATTTCGAACATCGTAGGAAAAATGGACGTTATCTATGTACGCATGTTTAGTTACGAAAATGGCCAAATACAAAAATGCACTACTAACCAAATTCAATCTCGCCATTCGTGACAACGAGAGGGGATGCGTTCTCCTTATCGTTGACTTCTGTGGGTTCGTTTAAGAGAGCAAGGAGCTTTTCTGTATCGACCAGAGACTGGTTGACCGAACGATATATGTAACCCAGTTGGTTCAAAGGCCCATACAGCTAATCATGACATCATAATGAATATGTGAAAGAAGGAAAACTGTGAAGCTACACCTACCTGAGCAAGGTAAGTGATGAAGACGACAAATTTGCTGGCTTGAGGCTCGCCGCCAGATGTGATTTGATGGGCAACCATAAGGGATCCAACGAGAAGTCCTGAAGTCTGATAAAACGACAGCTGGAGTCGTAGTAACTGAAAAGGTATGAGAAGGCTTACAATGATGAAATTTTGCACCAAATTAAGCAAGTTCAGAGAAACTGTAAGTAATAATCAGTATTTCAAGGGAATCATCGTTAACGAAGGGCACTCTCACTTATGACTTTGTACTCCAAAGTTTGGTATTCAAGGAGGGCTTGGCTGTAACGCTCGCCCTCGTGTTCCTCTCCACCGAAGTATTTCACTGTCTCGTAATTAAGAAGGCAATCGGTATGGATGCCACGAGTTGCCTAAAAGTAAACAATATATGTTCATAGCTTGTCAAATCCCAGGAAGGTTAAGATACATACGATATCGCGTTCGTTCATTTGACGTCTTAGACGTGTTCGCCATTGAGTAAGAATGACGCTAGCAGAAACTAAAAATCACGGTAAATGTTTGATCGGGTCGTGGAAGGGAGAAAGTAATGACCATATGCAAACATAACAAAGAAAATAACCAGGGCCAGGGTCCATTTAAAGATGATGCAGAAAGCCACCAAAGCAACGAAAATGTCGATGAATGTGGGAATGATATTAAAAAGGATTAACTTGATAACATACTGTTAGTTGCGGTCATAATGCTAAGAAACCGAGAACTTACTTCGAGGGTGTGGTTTATAGCGGCGCCTCGGTCTAAAACACGAAGAATTTCCCCAGTCTTGCGCCGCGTATGCCAGGCATAAGACAAGTTCAACAAATGATCAAAAGATAATTGGGACATTTCTGTAATACGCCTTCCATGAAAGTGTTCAAGGCAACAAACTGCTAATTTACGTACCTCGGTCTGAATATTGCATCACTGGAGCCCAGAAACACTATAGCATATAAAACTTTTAGGGGGGAAATAGAGAAACGATCGCCGAAACCCACATCTCGGATGGCAGACAACCCCCCGCTTCCTTGGAGGAAGCGCAAACCAACGTATCCGAACAGGTACGGCAAGGGAGACCCATCTGAGCCGCCCTCGAGAACGTTGATAAGCTTTCCCAAAGTGAGGGGCATGGCCAGGTTGATCACACGTGCAAGGAGGAGAATGAAGATGCAAAGGAACTAATGGAAAATTAAATAAACAGGACGGAGGAAGACGGGCGTGGCGACTCACAGCGAGGAACTGCAACCAAGGGTTTTTCCTTGGCCAAAGGTGAGGTCCAAGCCGACAGATACGCCTCCAGACTTCTGACCAAGATGGCTCAAAAGAAATTTCAGGCTTGGAATCAGACTACAAAAGAAACCTTAAGTTTCATGAGTGAAATTTCTGGGATAAATCTCACCTTCGTGTCAGGACCCGTAGAAGGAGCAGGTGTGGTTGCTCGTGTAGCAGGAACCGACCCTTGTAGGTTTGAACGAGTTGTGTGGAATGTGCCATATTTACTCGACTCCCCGTTCAAGCCCGAGGCAACGGCAAGCCCCGCAGACGAGTGTGCTACGGTTGGAGGAAGCAAAAACGTTGATGCCGTAGCCTCGGGTGGCTCAACGTCATCTCCTCTTTGCACGGAATTATAGGTAACACGAGGGGATATTAATCCAACCAAAAGAGGAAGAAGAAGAAGTGCTCTGAAGGCGGGGAAGATAACATGTATCAGAGCGTGAATGGAAAAACGTGGCACTGAGAGAGATATAGATAAGTATGGGGTCAAATTTAAATTATTAGGCAACTCACAACTAGGCTCGTGTCGGATATGGAGGGCGAGCATTACGGCCAAACTGATGTCAAGTGCAAGACCTGCAGCTATGGCTACTTTGACTCTTCGCAGTAACCATACTTCGACTCCTTGAATCTCTTTCCATGCGCCCAGAGCAGCTAGGCCAGAAAATGCAACGAGACCGGTCACTGTATTGATTGGAATTCCCGAGTGACGCGGCCAATCATTATCCAAGACGGCGTAAACAACAAAGAACAGGCCATCCAAAAGGTAGGTCAAAGCAATGAGGGACAAAAGAGTCAGTATAAGAGCGCGTCGTGGCACAGCATTGGCAACGACGACTGGTGTGATGGGAGAAGATGAGCGAAAGGTCTGTGGATGGCTGAAAAAGAGAGAAAACGTGGTAAGGAGAATGATGGAGGGTGAAAGAACGCGGGCAACAAAGGTGGGAAGCACGAGCAAGGCCACCTTGAAGACAATCATGAAGACCATCAGTGGTGGCTTAGGTGGCTTCCTGAGCCTTTGACTCTAAAAACGAGCTAGAGCACACACACGAGTGACAGCTCTTCGAAGAGGAGTTCAAAGCCGTTGTTTCTAACCCATCACGTGCTTCGTTTCCGGGCACAGCCGCAATCAGGATCCATACATAGTGTATCAACTGAAAAATAACGATTCCATCAATGTCGGAAATTTTGGATGTCCAGTCCAGCTTTGTCGGTGCTAAGCCTCCTGATGTACCTATCAAGTTTCCAAGAAAAAAAGTTGGCAGTAACGATTTGCGTCACGTGCCTAGGGATTTCCATTCGAATGTCAATCATGATGATCATACTAGTCTCCTACATAAATTGATAATTTGATGACAATCGATCAATAAAAGCGTTGGTTGATATGCGCATCTTTCAAAACGTTTCAAACATGCTGTTGCTCAAAAATAGACCTAGGCAATTGAGAAATAGTACACAAAACCCCAGAACTAGAGCGACAGGGAAATTTTTGACACAACAACTTGAAATTGGAACACAAATCCTCTTGACCTGCTCTTGATTTCATTGAATTGAATTGCAGGAGAAATAAGAGAGTTGAATCTTGTCCGCATAAATCTGTACCATACAGAGAGGTAAGAAAAGCTTGAAGAACAATGAACATAATACTTCGTACACACTGGAACTGATTAGTTTTGTAAACCCTCCAGTAATACCTCATACTTGCTTCGTACCTCCTCAATTCTGGCTCCCTGGCTTCCAACTTGGCCAGAATCGTGCAGTCGTATGGCAGCTCGAGATACCTGCACGAATTCGGAGGACGCAGAAACTATTTCATCCACCGGAGTCGGCGGATCACCAACCCCCTGATCATTTGTGGACTTGAACAATTGTGCAATATCGTTTCCGGATAATCGAAGAACAGCAAGGTCCTGGAGAAGATCTGGCAAAGGAAGTGGCTTGGTTGCAGATTTGGGTTTGGTCGACATGGTGGTGATCAATGAAGCGAAGTGATCACGTTGTAATGAGTGATCCCCATGGAATAGGTCTAGTTCCTTGCGCTCAGCGTTCTTGTAACTGGAGACGGCTGAAAGCGCTGGCAGCTAATGGAACAATGATCAATGATTTACACCTTATTGGGGCGGTGGTATTTTAGAACGAGGAGGCAACTGTTGATCAGCTCAGCGATCACGACCCGGGGTTCATTTATCGAGAGACACACTCGTCGTCTGGGCGACTTGTTCGTGCAATAAAAGTGCGCTGGACTAGCAGAAGATATTGGTAAGTAAAACTGGAAGCGGCACCATCATCTCTGAACAATTACAAGGCAACCATGTCTCAATCCCTGACGGATGTTCGTTTACTCTCGCCCGACTCAGAGACCTTCTCGACCCCGCCGACCACCCCAGGTCTTAGCACTGTCATCCCACCATCGCTCTCTCGCCGAAACAGTAGGCCCAGCTCTCTCCGTATAGATCGCAAACAGTCGGACTGGAATCCAGATATCGAGCTTTTCGCTCGCTCTCCTGACCTTGCGAAGAAGACTCATGGGGCAACGCCATCACCTCAGCCCATAACCCAGGTCCCGACTATCGTTGCACCTTCTCCAGCAAAAGTACCACTACAGACCCTTACACCCGTCACTTCGCCTTGCTTTGTTCACTCCCACTTAGATAAAGGTGCCCAGTTGACCGATTGGTTGAAAAATAAGCAACCTTCTGTCGACAGCAGCGTTGGAGTTGCGAGATCGCTTCAGCACCCAGCCAGCTCCAGTCGATCGTCCACAACCTTATCGCCACAAACATCTGCTTTTGAGACAAGCAACGACAGCGGTGACGACGATGAATTTGTAGGCAGTCTGACCAAGCGCCTTGCAGAAACGGCTGTAGGCGTTCGCGAAATGAGCAAGCAGCTTGGTATGCTCCTACCTAGCGTTCCTTTTTGACACTCATGACTAACGTCACTTTAGGTCGTGCCCGCGTTCAGTCCAACATACAGAACGTCTTGATAGTTACCAAAGCTCGTGATAACCGTCTAATCAAATTGACACGAGAACTGGCGCTTTACCTTATGCTCAAGAACCGGCGCGGTTCTAAGCGTGGGTTGGTGGTGTACGTTGTCTTCAACCTACACTTCGGCATCGTTCTCATCTTGCTGTTAGCTACGTGGACAGTCAGCTTCGGCATTCCAAGCGTTTCAACGCGGAGGGCATTCGACAGGATCACCCAGAACTTTTCGAGCCATTCCCGAGACGAAGAACGTCGAGTAGCCATTCGGTTTCCTCGCTTTCATCTACTTTAACACAAAGAGATGATGCTGAAGAAGGTCAACTCCGATATTGGACGAGCAGCATGTGTAGCAGCAGCCCCCACTTGTTCGATTTTGTCGTTACTGTTAGTGTTGCGTAGGTTTCTCACCCATTTTTACTCAATTCTTCTCTAGTTGGGTGGCGATGGCACAGTCTTATTTACTTCGTGGCTCTTTCAACACATCGTACCTCCTGTCCTACCATTTGCGCTCGGCTCACTGGGTTTCCTCACAAATTTCGATTTCGCTGATCATCAAGCAGTCATGGATTCTGCTATCGACAATGGGATACGAGTCAACCTCAGGATGCGATTCACCTGCACTGTTTACCGTGCAGTTGCCAACGAAGAAGGCAAGGGGAGGAAAGCAGTGAAGAAAGGTGAAACTGGCGAGATCATGATGAAGAACCTTGAAAAAGGCGGTTGGGAGGCCCTCGAAGGTGGTTGGGCTGGGGGCTATGGCATGGGCGACACCAAAGGCGGCGCCAAGGATAAGGAGATCATGTGTTTCACAACACGACCTGTTGAAACCTTTGAAGTATTGAACGATCTTGTTGTTGACCGAGGGCCGAGTCCCTATGTTTCGCTCTTGGAACTTTTTGGTACTTCCATCCATTCCTCTTTCGCCATCCGAATTTAATAACCTCTCAAGGTGATGAACACCATATGACTACCGTCCAAGCTGATGGCCTAACGGTCTCCACACCGACAGGTTCAACTGCTTATTCTGTATGCCTGGCAAATTTGATAGGGGGTACCTTGCTGACCTTCATTTTTCCTAGCTTTCTGCTGGGGGCTCGCTGGTTCACCCGGAAATTCCCGCCATCCTCATTACGCCAATTTGTCCTCATACACTCTCCTTTAGGCCAATGCTCCTTCCTGATAGCATGGAGCTTAGAATTTGCGTGCCTTATAATTCAAGAAGCACGGCGTGGGCATCTTTCGACGGACGGGGTAGGGTGGAATTGAAACGTGAGTCGCTTTGCGCAATTTTACCTCCCGATACTCAATTCCTATTTAGAAGGGGACCACATCAAAGTAACAGCATCTAAGTACCCGTTCCCAACTGTTTGTGCTGATAAGCAATCAACGGATTGGTTCCATGCTATATCGCGCACATTGAAATGGAATGAACGGGAACGTCAGAAATCATTTGTTGTTGTTGAGGAAGGGCCTCAAAAACACACAAAAAGGAAAAGCCAACGGAACGTAGTCCTCGCTGAAGAAAAGGCTCGCGCTGCGGAAGTAGCACTAGAAGATGAGGAGGAAGACGAATGTTTGGACGAGGAAGACGAGAATACATTCGACATCGACGATTCTTCTCCAGAAGCTGAATCCAATGGTCCCATGGTGGGCGGAGAGAAAGTTTCAGCACATCGACTTACATTGTCTCCGACGGTCAAACGGAAGGCCAAGTCTCGTTCTCGTTCTCGGCCCCCTGGCTTCCATACTTCCGGAGTTGACTCTCCAGGCCGCTTTGTGAGCCCAGCACCTCACCCACCGAATGTATCTCCAAGACATGTCGGCTTTCATCTACCGAGCGGGGAGTCGTCAGCGTCGTCATCATCAGACTCCCTGCTTTCATACGCAGCGCAGCAGGGCACAAGGGATGATTTGCATCTACCTCGACACCCAAGTGGAAGGAGCCGAATTCCGAAGGATAGGGATTTGGATCTAGAGGCAGTCAAGACCCCGACGCCGGGTTCCTTTGTTGAAGGGCGTGGGCGCGGCCCCTCTCGTTCGCGTTCTTCTGATCAACCAGAGCGTCGCGCCTTTGCGGTCTGGGGCCATGACGAGAGCGACAGCAACGCAAGTGACAGCGAATCATAGCATTCGCAACCCCAGGCCAATGCAAATTTTATTTAACTGAGAAATGGAGAGAAGAGCCCGTCTGTACATGTACTACTAATGGGATGAAGGGTTGATCAAGGCCAGATGGATATGAAAGAAGTATCTCAATTATATGTTTTGAAATTCATGATTCAAAAGTACACTGTATCTCGGGCTGCGAATCTCTCGAGAACACGATATTCAGGTCTGTCTTTCGCCACAGCCCATATCCACACATCCAGGTCGGGTAGTGTTAATTCGGAAATCCATTCCTTGCCCTTTCCCAGTGACGAAATGTCCAATGAGTGAGCTACCTCCGTGATGAGCTCGCAAGCATCGATAGCGGCCGCTCGCAATATATAGGATTGTGCTTCTGTGACGATTGGACCTTCTTTGGGTACTCCCTTGAGAATTCCTGGGGCTGATGTGGTTGACATCGGGACCGGATCCAGTAACTCTCGCAAGCCCTCTTCCGATCCAGCGCCTGGGAATAGGCGGGAAAGGGAAGAACTTCGTGATAAATCAATAACACCGAGATGGACTAGGAAAGAAGGCAAAACATTGTCTGAGAAGACAGGCACATGGCTCGTTGAAGGTATTGGAAAGGGGGGCGGGTCTATGGAGCCGAATCGAATCGTAATTGCATGTATCAAAAATAGTGCCTTCTTGAAACAATATATGGCTGATGTAGTTTCGTAAGTGTTTCTCAAGGACTCCCAGAGTTGCAAACTTACGACGACCATTGATTTCCGACATGTCCCGGAAACCTGGAAACGCGCGCACGAGCTGGGTAACTGAGCATTAGGGTCTGAGGGAACCGTCAAACGATATATGAATCAAACCTTCTCCAACACAACCTCCACTGCAGCTTCTGCTTGGACTTTACCTGCTTGCAGCAATGCCTCAAGCACGAAGCTTCCTAAATTTGCATATCCGGCATTTACTAGAATTTCCCCAGTTTCATTTAGGACAGAGACAATGAGCTGGACCAAGTCATTAAGTGGACCACCTAATTCCCCGACTAACACACCAGGAATATTCTCGTGTGGGCGTTCGATATGCAAATTGATCCCCATAAATTCGGCAATCTGGGCAGCATTGAGTGTTTTCAGACCTTTTGCAGAGAGCAAATCGCCTTCGCTACTGGATGTAATGTAAAGGGAAAACGCCAGGGCTCGAATTGAATCCCATGCGCCTCTCCCCGTTTGAACGTGCAAAGGAACACGATACCCAGATGCGAAGTTCAATAGCGAGAGGAGAGAGAGAAAGTTGAGTTCGTCGAGAGTGGAAGAGAACTTGAGTGGTAAAGCGAGACCGTGATTTTTCGAAACTCTTTGAAAGGAATTCAGAAAAGCAGGAGAGAATAACAACCGATTGATATGTTCAGGTGTAATCTAGAATTTGTCAGTAATGTTGGTTGTTGAAATTTATGGAATACGCACTGAAATCTCTTCAGCTACACGTAACTCCCGTGAAGATTGGCGAATAGCTTGAATGAAACCACCTGATGGGGGAAATGCAGGCATGTCTCGATGAGAGGATAGAGTGGTTACGTACTTACATAATAGTTGGCGTGTCAAAATGTGCAGTTCAACTTCTTGATGGAAGCCATATCTCAACAAAAAACTGCTCTTAATCCGTGATTTTATATTCGTTGGAACCAGGAAATTCGGCTCTAGTGCGCCATGTAATTTTTATATGTAGAGGTGCAGTTTAGTAACAAATCCATAAGTTACAACTACAAACAGCAATAAAGCGGCCTCGGGCCGTTGCAAGCCGTTGCATTCAACTCAACTCAAACGTTCAGTAAGCGCGAGCTTCAAATTCTCAATTTACGCCATGGCAGCAATTTCTCGTGTCCCGACATGCCTCAGGATCTCACGTTATGTATTACCCCGTTTCTACAGCGTCAATTCGGGCGACATCACGGGTACAATTTTTTTATTCTGCTTGATCGCCAACGCTTATGCCATGTCCAGATCTGCGGGACCGACTCCAAAGCGAAATAAAGGAAGCCATGAAGGTAGGAGAAATTTGTCTTCGTTGCCGCTACACAATTTCTTTAATTTTGCTCAGAGACGAGAAACAAAAGTTTCAACTACGTTACGGGTAAGGACCCATCTCAAGAACCTGGCATGGGCTTCTGACGGAACCGCGTTTTCACAGTCAGTACTCTCAGAAATTAATGCTGCAGAGAAAGCAGCGAAGGACAGACTGTCATCATCAGCCGCAGTGCGTTGGTCCAATTCCTACCTCCACGTTGTCTCCACCTAAACAAGTTATTCATAGGCAAGCATAGTCCTTAAAGCCGTGCAACTTCGTGTAGGTCATTTCAGTAATGATTGTTTAGGTTTAAGTTTTGAAATTGTTCTGTACAACCAGACTGAAGCCTCCGCCAAATTTAACGAGGCGGGCAGACCAGACCTGGCGGAACTGGAGCAAGAAGAGGTCGTTCTTCTGTCAAAATTCCTCCCTCCACAGCTCTCAACCATTGAGATTGATGCTCAACTCATGACCATCATGGATGCGCTGCCCAAGGATTTAGACCCAAAAAAATTAATTGGAGCTATTTTCAAGGAATTCTATTCAAAAGTTGACAAGTCTTCTGTAAACGCAAATCTTGTGAAGGAACGTGCTCAGAACCTTGTTAAATCTCTCATACCAATGAATTAGTTTGCATAACCATCACACAAATACAATATATTTTAGCTGTTCAGAGATCCTCTCCGCTACCCTCAGAAACTTGAGTATCATTAACAGCTTGAACAAAGCGTTCGGGTTTCTTCCCTTTGTTGTGGCTCGTGCTTACATCCTCACCCTCCGTGTGGCTTGTTTGGGGATCAGAAGAAGATGGTGGGGTTGATCCACCGAAAGATGGGGGGTGATCGGCTTGAGGGAGTGCACTCCGCAACCTCAAAAGGTCATCAACACATCTGTAAATAGTCCCAGAAACACCCTCGAGGATCCGGAGTCGCTCGTCTATACCCTCCCTCGTAAGTCTATCCAATGTTGCGAGCTGGTCGTCCGTAAGTGATGGAGGAAGTTGTGAAGGAATTGTGTTGGTAGAACTCGATTGAGAGACGAATGGAGAAGGCGATACTGGAAGCTCAGACCTTGAAAATGGTGACGGAGATGTGGGATAACTATTGGGTTGCAAAGAAGGGGTTGGGAGTATCTGTTGCGTTGACGAGTCTAGTGGCGTAGACGCGCGTGGGTTTGCGCCCTGAGATCGATAATCGTAAAGGGGTATGAGTTGGGGTAGATGGACGTTCCTCCGAGGGACATCGGAGGGCATTGATGGCCTTGAATTCGATGGTGAGGAAGAATGGGTTTCGACCGGCGTGGAAGTGGTTGCTTGCTGCGAACTGTTCCCAGGAGGCTTCACACCCCCCAGACGACTTAACGCGGCCCTGGCAGCTGCCTTCCTTGGGGACTCGGAGGTGGTTTGATTGTCCAATGATGATGACCCCGATGCACTACTCGGGGTGGTAGATGCGGAGTTGTCAAGAGGGGACTCACGAACTTTTGGTAGTGAACTGTTTAATGGCGCATCTGTATGCATACTGCCAGGATTTCCTGCTTCTGCTGCTTGGGCTCCGTTCGCCGCTCCTGGCCATGGCTGCCAGACACCACCTGGACCCGGGAAACCTGGATAAGGAGGAATCGGTTGTTGGGGTGGGTACAGGGTCTGACCATTGCGTTCATTTGGCTGCCGAGGAAATTGATACTGAACCTGGTAATTGATGAAAATACCAGGCCCACCGGGCTGGCCCTGGTTATTATTTGGATTCTGGGCGGCTTGTCGGTTTAATGGAGGATTGGGTGGACGAACTGCGGGCCCAAAGAATCGGCCAATAAACCCCACTGGATTATTTCCACCTTGAGGGTTCTGAGCACCTGGTGGAACCAACGCGTTCACTTGCTGGGGCCCGACGGGGGGGTTAGGAGGTTGCCCTGGCATAGCACCTGCAAGAGGCTGAGTACCGGTATTAAGAGTTTCCAGTACATTTCGACGACTATTAAGATTTTAGCAATGGCTGTGGCTTTGAAAGGCAGAACAGTTACCATGTCGGGCAACTCTGTTGTCGCTCAAGCCATGAACGGAGACAATAGAAGTGGAAAACATGTCCGCAAGGAAGTTTCTTCGGGGTCGTGTTTGGCCCGTCTGGATGGGCGGGAAGGTCCTGGCCAGCTGATACCAGTTCTTCACGACAAATTATACATGTTCGGTCGCTCATAGCCGTTAATTCCTCTTCAGTAGCATTGGGATATCTTTGGTCCATATTACGTGTCGCCGTTTGATAGCGGTGCAGGGCCCTGAGGCGAGTGACGAAAGAGCGGGCTGTGATGTAAACATCTCGGACAATGTTAAGTGGCAAGCCATAGAAGGTGATAATGATGACGAAGAAAATAAGATATGTGGTCAACTTGAGGAAATCTGTGGGCGCGTTGATTAGCGGAGAGAGACAAAAAGAAAGGCACTTTACCTGTCGCAAGCTCAATGTAAAAAATCCACATGCTCTTGTTCTCCCATGGGGGTGCATTTTCTCCTCCGCGCCTCCCAGCCCGACGTAAGTCATACGTCGAAAGGAGATATTTGAGGATCGTGTTCATGACGCTCGCCGTCAATATCCCGTACTAACTCGAGAAGGTAAATTTTGAGTGGTGGCAGGATTAGAAAGGGGCACACCTCGCTCGCGAACAATACCATGCCACCAACACCAGCAGTGAGGGTGTGTTCAATCGCAAACATGAACATAAGGCAGTCCGTTAACCATAAGATGGTAAATAGAACGGCCATTCTGAAATGGAACAACAAGGGTGGCCCGGGGTAAGGGCGTTGGTCCATCTAAAC
>Ga0307513_10004902_pt1 | contig 17766 bp, 19 predicted proteins | sample 15_EM_MG_FD_202174 | JGI IMG/M metagenome (GOLD analysis project Ga0307513, IMG submission 202174) | Populus trichocarpa ectomycorrhiza microbial communities from riparian zone in the Pacific Northwest, United States - 15_EM | ecosystem: Host-associated > Plants > Roots > Unclassified | place... | reverse complement strand
GGAAGAGCTGGTCGACCTCCTCTCCGGTCAGCAGGCCCTTGCGCTTCAGCGTCGACAACGTACCTACGATGACAGCGTGGAGCGCGGCGAGCATGCCGGCGCGTTCAGCGTCTGGTGAAATCGGGGTTTCCATAGCGACGCTCCGCTGCCCTGCCGTTGAATTGCCGTCAGCTCCAGTTCATGTGCGCCGCGCGATAAGTCCAGTGTCTGGCGCAAGCCGCCGCGAAGCTTTGAAAGTCGTCTGTATGAGCCGTTTTCCGGGCCTCGCCCTGGTCGCAGCCCTGACCGCGCCCGCTTTGATCGCAACCGGCGCGCAGGCCGCCGAAGATACGACGCAGGTGAAACCCGCCTTCGGCAACACGGTGCTGTCGATCTACCCCGACGGGCGCTCGCAGAAGATCTGGATGCACCCCGACGGCACCTGGGAGGGCCAAAGCCGCCGCGGCACCCCGCTGGCCGGCCGCTGGAGCGTGAAGGACGGCAAGGTCTGCATGAAGCAATCCAGGCCCCCCACCTTGCCGTTAGCGTACTGCACGGCGTTTCCCGCCAACACCTATGTCGGCGTCAGCTGGGCGTCCAAGGACATGTCCGGCACGCCGATCCAGTTGAAGGTCGTCAAGGGCATGGCCGAGGCCGCAGCCGAGAACTAGCGCTTTGCCTTGACGGCATGCGCCGAACCGGCGCGTGAAGGCGCATGCCCAGGGAAACCGTCTACATCGTCCAGGCCTACGTCGCCGGCCGCGGCAAGGCGCTGAAGGCCGAGCAGCAGGTCGGCTGCAAGACCGCCGAGGAGGCGCGGCGCAAAGCCGAGCGTCTCGGCCCCCTGAGGGTCGGGGTGGTGGCGTTCGAGGTCTCCGCCGACACCGAACTCGGCGACTACGACGAAAACCCCAAGATCCTGTTCCGCTCGGGCCAGCTGCCCCATCCGTTCGCGGACTAGCCCCTACCGGTCGTAGCGGGGGTCGTAGGGGCGGTAGCTGTAGACCGGGCGCGGCGGGATCCACTGCGGTGACGGCTCGTCCTCATCGTCATAGGTATAGGTGTACCCGGCGTAGGCGCGGCGGCGCTGGAGCTCAGCGCGCTGCTGGTCGGCGAGCGCCATGGCCCGCTGACGCTGGGCCTCGGCCTGAGCCTGCTGGGCCTGGTAGGTCGCGCGATCGGCTTCGGCGCGCAGCCGCTGGCGCTGGGCCTCGGCGGCAGCGGTCTGGGCCCGAGCGGCGGCGAGCTGCTCGTCGGCCACCGCTTTGGCCCTCGCCTCCTGGGCGGCGCGGGCGCGGGCTTCGTCCTGAGCGGCGAGCCGCGCCTGGTGCTGGGCCGCGACCTGGGCCCCACAGGTGCGCAGGTCGGCGATCGCCTGGGCCGCCCCGGCCAGCGACACCCGCACGGGCTCCTCGGAAAGCCAGGCGATCTGCAGGGTCCCGCCTTTGCGCATGGCCGCGAGCGTTTCGTCGGACAGGGCCATGATGGCCACCTTCGGGACGTCGCCGCGCAGGACCAGGTTGGCGTAGGCCTTCTGATCGATGCGGATCGGCAGGAAGGCCCGCTCCGGCACCTCCTCCATCGCGAACCGCAGGCGGATCTGGCCGCCGTCGGAGATCAGGGCCACCGGCGAGACCGCGCCGGAACGTCCAGTGAGCTCCAGCTCGGTCCGGCAGACCGCCTCGCCGGGCGCGATCACCCAGCCGGGCGGTTCGATGTGAGGGCGCGCAGAATGTGTGGCGGCGAACGCAGCGGACGTCCAACCGCAGGCGGCCGCTATCGAAGCGGCGCCACAAACCAGAGATTTCATCCCGACAGCTCCTAAGCCGTCCCCTGCGGTTGAGGTTACGGCGAGCTGGCCGCGACCGCCAGAGCTGAGATGTCGCGGCTACGTAACCTGGATATAGGGCTCGCCAACCGCGGCCGTTTCACTTCATTGGAGATATGAGCGCTGGCCGGACGGAATCCCGCCTGCTCTTCGTTGACACTCCGCTCCTCATGCGTATAAGTCCCGCCCCTCGCCCGCGGGCTATCTCGCGGGCGCATTCCGTTTTGCACATATACGAAGTTTGAAGGCGCGAACGATGTACGCGGTGATCAAGACCGGCGGCAAGCAGTACCGGGTCCAACCCGGTGACGTGCTGGTGGTCGAAAAGCTGGCTGGCGAACCTGGCGCGAACGTCGCGTTCGGCGAAGTGCTGATGCTGGGCGACGGCGACGCCGTCACCCTCGGCGCTCCGACGGTCGCCGGCGCGAGCGTTTCGGCGACCCTGATCGAGACCCGCAAGGGCGAGAAGGTGAAGATCTTCAAGAAGATCCGTCGCCAGGGCTATCGCCGTACGCGCGGCCACCGCCAGCACGAGAGCGTGCTGCGCGTGACCGGCATCGCGGCCGGCGGCAAGGAAACCAAGTGGGACGGCACGGTGGACATGACCACCAAGGCCGAACTCGACGCCCGGGCCCGTGGCCTGGTGTTCGTGAGCCCGCAGGCCCAGATCGAGACCGCCGCGGCCCGTAAGGTCCAGACCTCCAAGGCCGCCGCTCCGGCGAAGGCCCCGAAGGCTCCGAAGGCCGCTGCGGCTCCCAAGGCTGCTCCGGCTCCCAAGGCCGCCGCTCCGAAGGCCGAAGCTCCGGCCAAGACGGCTGCTACGAAGCCCGCCGCCGAGAAGAAGGCTGCGCCTGCGAAGGCCGAAGCCACCGAAAAGAAGGCTGCTGCCCCGAAGAAGGCCGCCGCCCCCAAGAAGGACAAGTCGGCCTAAGTCGGCCGGCTCGAGAGTAGGAGAGCACCATGGCTCACAAGAAATCAGGCGGCTCCTCGCGCAACGGTCGCGATTCGGCCGGTCAGCGCCTCGGCGTGAAGAAGTTCGGCGGTGAAGCGGTGCTCGCCGGCAACATCCTCGTGCGTCAACGCGGCACCAAATTCTGGCCGGGCGACAACGTGGGCCTTGGTCGCGACCATACCCTCTTCGCCACCGCCACCGGCGCGGTGAAGTTCATCACCAAGCGCGACGACCGCACCTACGTGAACGTGATTCCGGCCATGCAGGCCGACACCAAGTAAGCGGAACCACTCTTTCTCCGGTTCCGCCCAGTGAAAAACAGGCGGACCGGACAGACGAACCTAAGCGGGGAGTCCGGTCAGCCGGGCTCCCCGCTTTTCGTTTTGGGCCCCGATGAGAGGGCCGGGAGGTAGAAAATGTGCGCGATCGAAGTTTCCCCCGTCGTCTCCACCGAGCGGCTGGTGCTGCGCGGCGCCGTCAGGTCCGACGCCCCGCGGCTGGCTGAACTCGCCAGCGATTTCAACGTGGCGGCCCGCACGGTCTCCATTCCGCATCCCTATGAGCTGGCCGACGCGGAGAGCTATCTCGCCCGCGCCATGGCCTGCGACTGGGAGCGGCACGCCGAGTTCGTGATCGAGCACCACAACTTCGGCGTGGTGGGTTCGATCGGCTTCACCCACAAGCGCGGCGAACGGGCGGAGATCGGCTATTTCCTGGGCCGACCCTACTGGAACCGCGGCTACGCCACCGAGGCCGTGCGCGGCGCCCTTCGCTGGGTGAAGCGCGACTGGCGTCGCAACGTGGTCGTCGCCGGCCACTTCGCCGACAACCCGGCGTCGGGCCAGGTGCTGTGCAAGGCCGGCTTCCTCTACACCGGCGACGTGGAGCTGCGGCCCTGCGCGGCGCGGAACGGGGCGGACGTCCCGACCCGGCTGATGGTGTGGCTGGCTTAGGCCGCGACACTTAACTTTGTCATCCTCCGGTCAGCCGAAGGCTGAGCCGGGGGATCCACGCGGGCCCTCCGCTGGATCAACTCGGCTTGGGGCCCCCGGATCGCGTCTCCGCGCGACTGGAGGATGACGACCTTTAGCAGGGCGCTTGAGTATCCCCACGTCATCCGCGCTACCCTCCGCCAAGGGTGGAGCCAACGCATGCAACTGATCAGCGAGACGATCGAGGTCGGGGGTCCGAAGGGGCCGGCGCGGGCCAAGGCCTATCCGCCGAGCGGCGTCGAACTGTGGAATCCCGATCGCTTCAAGTCCGGCCCGCCGCTGGCGGAGTTCGCCAAGCTGCGCGCCCAGGCGCCGGTGGCCTGGAACGACGAGCCGGGCGACCGGCCCGGCTTCTGGTCGATCACCCGTTACGACGACGTGATGCGGGTGAACAGCGACTACGAGACCTTCTCCTCGCAGAAGGGTGGCATCCTGATGGCGCACCAGCGCTCGGAGATGCAGCTCGCCAAGGCCTCGCTGGACGCCATGATCACCATGGACGCGCCGGCCCACATGCAGCTGCGCCGCGAGCACATGCCCTATTTCACCCCGGGTTATCTGCGCGGCCTCACGGACCGCGTGGAGGCCGAGGTGACCCGGTTGCTGGACGCCATGGCCCCGCTCGGCAAGTGCGACCTGGTGCCAATGCTATCCTCGCAACTGCCGCTCTTCACGCTCTGCGAAATTCTCGGCGTGCCGCAGGAGGACCGCGGCAAGTTCCTGACCTGGATGCACTACCTGGAGATGGCCAACTCCTTCGCCGCCGAACGGGCGGGCGCGACCGGCGGCGGGGTGGAGGGGGCGGCGGCCGACCTGCCGCCGGAGCTGAAGGCCTTCCTCGACGCCTTCCAGGCCGCGGTCGCCGAGATGTTCCAATACGGCCGCGACATGCTGCACAAGCGCCGGCTCGATCCGCAGCCCGACCTCCTGAGCGCCATCGCCCGGGCCCAGATCGACGGCGAGTTCCTGGCCGACGAATACCTGGACGGCTCGTGGCTGCTGATCGTCTTCGCCGGCAACGACACCACCCGCAACACGATCTCCGGCGCCATGGAATTGCTCAGCCAGTTCCCGGGCGAGAAGGCCAAGCTGGTCGCCAAGCCCGAACTGCTGGGCGGGGCGGTCAACGAGATCATCCGCATGGTCAGCCCGGTGATCTACATGCGCCGCACCGCCACCCGCGACGTGGAGGTGGCCGGCCAGGAGATCGCGCAGGGCGAGAAGGTGATCATGTACTACGGCTCGGCCAACCGCGACGCCGCGGTGTTCGCCGATCCCGACCGCTTCGACGTCGAACGCGCCAACGCCGACAAGCACATCGCCTTCGGCTATGGCCCGCACACCTGCATCGGCAAGCAGGTGGCCCGACTGCAGCTCGAGGCGGTCTACCGCCAGATGCTGGCGCGCTTCCCGGATATCCGCCAGGCGGCGCCGAAAGAGGTCGCGCCCAACAACTTCGTCTACGCCATCCGCTCCATGCCGGTAGAGTTCACGGCGCAGCGCTAGGCGGCGTAGACGGCGCGGACGATCCGCACAGCGGCGGCGCGAACCCGGTCCCAGTCGGCTTCGGTCGCGAGGCCTACGCCCGAGAAACTGCCCACCGCGGCGCCCGAGAGCACCAGTTGCTGGACCGCAGCGATCAGGAAGATGTTGAGGGCCGGCGCGTCCACGCTTGCGGGCGGGACAAGGTCGCCCCGCGTGCGCGCCATCCAGCGGACGAGCGCTACGCCACGCGCCTGGGTCAGGCGGGCGACCAGCGGCGACGGGTCGGCGATCTCCCAAGCGGCGATCCGTTGCACCAGGACGTTGCCGCGCAGCGCCTCCAGGAAGCCCAGGATCAGCCGCTCGGCCAGCTCGGCGTAAGAGGCGGGCGGATCCCCCCCGGCGGCAAGGCTGTCTCCCAGCCAGCCCGCGATCTCGACGCCGATCGCGTCGACCAGGCCTTCGAGCCCGCCGAAATAGCGATAGATCAACTGCTTGTCACACCCGGCGCGGCGGGCGACCGCGTTGACGCCGAAGCCCTGGAAACCGGCTTCGGCCAGCACATCCCGCGCGGCGGCGACGATGGCCGCCTCGGTTCGCGTGCGGTCACGGCCTTTGGTATCGGACGATTGGGCCACGACAGCTCCTTCAGGCGCCAGTTAGGCCGGGATTCGGCGGGCGTCCAGCAAGTTGTCACCGACTGGTGATCTTTGTCATTGTACATGTCACTAGCCGGTGATAATTCCAGCGTCACCACATGGAGACATGACGATGAGCGGACGCAGGATGACAGGCGCAGCGGCCATCGCGCTGGCCGTGGCGTTCAACATTCCCTACGCGGCGCTGGCGGCGCTCTACGCCTATCCGCAGGTTCTGCGAGGGCCGCCCGGCGAGGCGCTGGACCTCTTCGCGGCTGGCGGGCCGCCCCTGGTGCTGGCGTGGATCGGCTTCATGCTCTGCGCCCTGGCGCTGGTCCCTATGTCCACCGCGCTGGCCGTGACGCCGGAGCGGCTCGCGCGGCGTCCCGCCCTGGCGGTCGGTTCGGCGGTGAGCGGGGCGCTCGCGGGCCTGGCGCAGGCGATCGGCCTGTCGCGTTGGGTCTTCGCGGTCCCGGCGCTGGCAAAGGAGCATGCGGACCCGGCCATGCGCGCGGCCACCGAACAGGCCTTCGCCCTGGTCAACGCCTGGGGCGGCGTCGCCATCGGCGAACACCTGGGTCAGCTGCTGACGGCGTTCTTCGTCCTGCAGATCGCGCTGATGCAACACGGCGAAGGGCGGAGGATCGCGGGTCCGCTCGGGTTCCTGACCGCGGCGCTGATATTCATCGGCGCCGGCGAGGGCCTGGCCATCGCGCTGGGCCGCTCGGGCGAGGGCTTCGCGCTGGCCACAATCGCCGGATTCCTCGGGCTCACGCTATGGCTGGTCGCGACGGGCGTGGCGCTGCTGCGCGCGGCGCCCGCGCTCCGCGCCACGGCCTGACCTGGGCTGTGACTTCGCCCTTCTCCTGCAGGGGGCGAAGGGCGCGGCCATTCGTGCTATCAGCCGCCGGCTATGACGTCCGAGACCCTCGATAAGCGCACGGCGCTCCTGCCGCGCCTGCTGGCCAACCGTCCGCGCGTCTGGCGCGTGGGCGTGGTGCTGCTTGGGAGCTGGCTGCTGGCGGCGGCGTCCTGGGCCGCGATCCCGATGGTCCCGGTCCCTATGACGCTGCAGACCTACGCATTGTGCGTGATCGCGGCGCTGGCGGGCCGTTATCTGGCCACGGCGATCGTCGTGGTCTGGCTCTTCCAGGCGGTCATCGGATTTCCCGTGCTGGCGAGCGGCGCCGGCGGGCTGGACGCGGTGACCGGCCCGACCATCGGTTTCCTGGCCGGCATGCTGGCCGCGGCGCCGATCGTCGGCGGGTTCGCCGAGACCCGGCGCGGCTGGATCGCCCTGACGGTGATGTTCCTGATCGGCCATGCGCTGGTGCTCGGCATGGGCTGGGCCGGCCTGGCCTTAAGCGGCATCGACCTGAAGGCCGCCTTCACGGGCGGCGTCCTGCCCTTCCTCCCGGGCGCCGCGGTGAAGTCCCTCGCCGCCGCCCTCACCGTCACCCTGGCGCAGGCGCGCCTGAAGGCTATCTGAGGTCCATGAAATTCCTAGACGAGTGCAAGATCTACATCCGCTCCGGCAACGGGGGCGGCGGCGCCGTGTCGTTCCGGCGTGAGAAGTACATCGAATACGGCGGCCCGGACGGCGGCGACGGCGGCAGGGGCGGCGACGTCTGGATCGAGTCCGTCGACGGGCTGAACACCCTGATCGACTACCGCTACCACCAGCATTTCAAGGCCGAGACCGGCGGCCACGGCATGGGCCGCAACCGCCATGGGGCCAACGGCGAGGACTCGGTGATGAAGGTGCCGGTGGGCACCCAGGTGTTCGCCGACGACAAGGAGACGCTGCTTCTCGACCTGGACAAGCCGGGGATGCGCATCCGGCTGCTGAAGGGGGGCAACGGCGGGTTCGGCAACACCTACTTCAAGGGCCCCGTGAACCAGGCCCCGCGCCACGCCAACCCTGGCCAGGAAGGCGAGGAGAAGTGGATCTGGCTTCGCCTCAAATTGATCGCCGACGTGGGGCTGGTGGGCCTGCCCAACGCCGGCAAGTCGACGTTCCTGGCGGCGGCCAGCGCGGCCAAGCCGAAGATCGCCAACTACCCATTCACGACGCTGGCCCCCAACCTCGGCATGGTCGACCTCTCGGTGGGCGAGCGGTTCATCCTGGCCGACATCCCCGGCCTGATCGAAGGCGCCAGCGAAGGCGCTGGTCTTGGCGTCCGGTTTCTGGGGCACGTCGAGCGCACGGCCTCGCTGATCCACCTGGTGGATGGGACCGAGGAAGACGTGGTTGGCGCCTGGAACACTGTGCGCCACGAGTTGGAAGCCTATGGCGAGGAGCTGGGCGACAAGACCGAGTTCCTGGTGCTCTCCAAGGTCGACGCGCTGGATGACGAGGCCCGAGCCGCGAAGAAGGCCGAGCTTGAGAACGCCTCGGGCGCAAAGGTGTGGGAAGTGTCGGGCGTCTCTGGCGAAGGCGTCACGGAACTGCTGCGTGAGGCCTACGCCCTGGTCCGCCGGCGCAAGGGCGAGGCCGTCGAGGAAGAGATCGCCCAAAACGGCGTCGAGCCGGAGAGCTGGGCGCCGTGAGCGGCCTGGCGGCTGCGAAGCGGATCGTCGTCAAGGTCGGGTCGTCGCTGCTGATCGGCCCGGACGGCGCCGACCACGCGTGGCTGCACGCCTTCGCGGCGGACGTCGCGCGGCTGCGGGCGCGGGGTCAGCAGGTGCTGGTGGTCTCGTCGGGCGCGGTGGCGCTGGGTCGCCGGCGGCTGAACCTCGCCAAGCGCGCGCTCACCCTGCCGGAGAAACAGGCCGCCGCGGCCGCGGGCCAGTCGGCGCTGATGCGCGCCTGGGAAGAGGCCTTCGAGCCGCACGCCGCGCACTGCGCCCAGGTGCTGCTGACCCGCGACGACACCGAGGTGCGGCGGCGCTGGCTGAACGCGCGGGCCACCGTCGAGACCCTGCTGGACCTCGGCGTCATCCCGGTGGTCAACGAGAACGACACCGTGGTCACCGAAGAGATCCGCTACGGCGACAACGACCGGCTGGCCGCCCGCGTGGCGCAGATGATTGGCGCCGACCTCCTGGTGCTGCTGTCGGACGTGGACGGGCTCTACACAGCCGATCCCAGGCGCAATCGCGCCGCCGAGCACCTGGCGCGGATCACCCGCCTGACGCCGGAGATCGAGGCCATGGCGGGTGGGGCGAACGCCAGCGCGGGCGTCGGCACGGGCGGCATGGCCACCAAGCTGGCCGCCGCGCGCATCGCCAGCGCGGCCGGTTGCGCCACGGTCATCACGCTGGGCCAGCGGCCCTCGCCGCTGCTGGCGGTTGAGGCCGGCGAACGGGCGACCATCGTTGAGCCCTCCACCACGCCGGCGGCGGCCTACAAGGCCTGGATCGCCGGCAGCCTGGCGCCGGCTGGCGCGCTCTTCGTGGATGCGGGCGCGGCCCAGGCGGTGCGGCGGGGGAAGAGCCTGCTGGCGGCCGGCGTGCGCCGCGTCGAGGGCCGCTTCGACAAGGGCGACGCCGTCGTGATCCGCGACGAGACGGGCCAGGAGATCGCTCGCGGCCTGGTGCGCTACGAAGCCGAAGACGCCGAGAAGATCTGCGGCCTCAAGAGCGAGGCCATCGAACCGGTACTGGGCTACACCTCCGGGCCGCTGATCCACGCCGACGACCTGGCCCTGGGCGCCCACGCCGCCGAGGCCTGAGGCTCAGCTCAGGCCAGTACGGCCGCGGCGACGGAATTGCAAAGCGGGGCGCTAGGGCGGGGTCCGGCGGCCAGCACAGCCCGCGCGGCCTCGTTTCGACGGGCCGCCTCACCGTCCAGCCGGGCGACTTGGAACTGGGTCCAGTGGACGATCTGCGACGGCTGAGCCGGCGAGAACCGGCGCAGTTCGATCGCAGCCGCCGCGAGGTCCTTCGCCTCCAGGGCCGCCAGGACAGCGACCTGATCCTCGGCGACCTGCCGATGCAGGTCCGCGGCCAGGGCGGCGTCGATCACGCCGCGGTGGTCGCGCCAGCCGCGCCGCCACGCGGGGCGCAGGCTCATGCAAGGCGGTTCGTCCGGTCGCTCCAGGTACTGCAGCAAACCGGCGCCAAGCAGCAACGCCTCGCCGAAGCGTCCGCGCGCCCGATCCAGGCGCAGGCGCGCGTGGACCAGCCGGATGCGATCAGCCAGCAGCAGCTCCAGCCCGGCCTCCTCCGCCACGAGATCACGGTCGAAGGCCGCTTCCATCAGCTCGGCCGCCCATTCGTACCGGCCGGCCCGGGTTTCGCTCTCCGCCTCCCGGCCCCAGAGCAGGCTCTCGGCCAGGCCCCGCGCCTGCGGCCCCAGGGCGCTTTCCTCGAGGACCCGGTTCGCCCGCAGGAAACGGCTGGCCGCGGCGTCCAGGCGATGGGTCATGGCGACCGCCAGGCCTTCGTCGGCAAGGCGTTGGACGTTGGCCAGGGTGGCGCGATCCTCCGCCGTGAAGGTCCCCTTCAAGAGCCGGTCGAGTTCGAGTTGGAGAATGTCCGTCGCGGGCGCAGCGGCCTCGGACGCCTCACGGCAGGCCCGCGCCAGTTGCTCGAGCGGCGCCTCCCGCGCACCGCCGCCGTCGCTCGGCTGGCCGAACGCGCGAGGCTCCGCGATCGCCTGGGCCCTCACCTGGAATACACGTGGCGCAAAGGGATCGTCGCCCGCGCTTCGCGGAGCTTCATCTGTCGGCGTCACACGATGAACTCCACTGCAGGCTCGAAAAATCTCGCAGACGTCCCAGACTTCACTCGCCACCTTGCACGCGGCACGAGGCCGAATTTTGTCCCGTGGATGAATGGGGCTAGGTAAGGCTCACCCTGAGCATATGGGGAAGGCGTGGACGACGGCGGCGCAAGACACGAGCCTGGGACGACCCGCGAGGGCCGACTGGAGGCGCTTGCGCCCGGCCAGGCGGTGCCGTTCGGGGGCGACCGCGTCGCCTATGTGAGCCCGGACCTGGCGGCGGCGTTCCAGCCCGGCGACCGGCTATTGGTCGTGCAGGACGCCGGCGACCTGTTGCACGTGCCCGCCGCCGAGCACGCCATCGCCGCGGGCGCCGTGGGCCGCGCCGCCGACGCCTTCGCGCGGATGGGCGAGGTTTCCGACGCCGCAATCACCGACTTCTTCCAGGCCTTCGCCGCACGGCTCGCCGACGACGCCTGCTGGGACGCGATCGCCCGGGCCAATGCGGCCGACGTGGCGGCGGCCAGCGCCAAGGGCCGCTCGACCACTCGGCTGGTCACCAACGCGGCCATGCGGGCCGACATGATCGCCGGCCTCAGGGCCTGGCGCGACGCCGAACCCGCCCGCGGCCAGGTGCTGGAACTGGTCGAGCACACCGGCTGGAGCGTGGAACAGGTCACCGCGCCGCTGGGCGTAGTGGGCTTCGTGTTCGAGGGCCGACCCAACGTCTTCGCCGACGCCACCGGCGTGCTGCGCGGCGGCAACACAGTGGTCTTCCGGATCGGCTCGGACGCGTTGGGAACGGCGCGGGCCATCGTGGCCGAGGCGCTCTCGCCAGCATTGAAGGCCGCGGGCCTGCCGGACGGCGCCGCGGTGCTGGTGGACTCCGCGGCCCACGCGGCGGGCTGGGCGATGTTTTCAGACCCGCGGCTGGCCCTGGCGGTGGCGCGGGGTTCGGGCCCCGCGGTGGCGCAGCTCGGAGCCATCGCCCGCCAGGTGGGGACGCCGGTCAGCCTGCACGGCACGGGCGGCGCCTGGATGGTGGCCGGCGCCGACGCCGACGCCGACCGGTTCTTCGCCGCCGCCTTCCACTCGCTAGACCGCAAGGTCTGCAACACGTTGAACGTCTGCTGCATCGTCCGCGCCCGCGCCGACGAGCTGGTCCCGGTGTTCCTCGATGCGCTCGACCAGGCCGGCGCGCGGCGCAAGGGCTGGAAGCTGCATGTGGCTGAGCCCGACCTTGGCCGCATCCCCGAGCCGATCCGCCAGCTCCGGGGAACCGTCGTCCGCGCCGAGGGCCCGGTCGAAGAGCCCCTCGTCGAGCCCATCGCCGACGCCGACCTCGGCCGCGAATGGGAGTGGGAAGAGACGCCGGAGGTCTCGCTGAAGATCGTCGAGAGCGTGGACGAGGCCGTGGCCCTCTTCAATCGCCTGAGCCCCAGGTTTGCCGCCAGCCTGATTTCCGAGGATCTGGCCGCGCAAGACCGGTTCTATCAACTGGTCGACGCGCCGTTCACTGGCGACGGCTTCACGCGCTGGGTCGATGGGCAATATGCGCTGAACAAGCCCGAGCTCGGGCTCTCCAACTGGCAGAACGGTCGGCTCTTCGCGCGCGGCGGGGTGCTGGCCGGCGACGGTGTCTTCTCGGTCCGGGCCCGCGTGCGCCAGAGCGATCCGGCCCTCGACCGCGGGGGCGAGCCGACACCGCCCCGCAAGGGCTGAGCCGCATGTGGTCAGCCGGATCGGCGCGACGCGCGCGCCCAGGCGGTCGGCCAAAGGCGCTGCGGCTTGGCTTCACCCTGACTCCCGGCATGAAGGTCGGGCTCTACGGCGGCTCGTTCAATCCAGCCCACGAAGGCCACGCCCACGTGGCCGAGACGGCCAGGAGGCGGCTGGGGCTGGACAAGGTGATCTGGCTGGTCTCGCCGCAGAACCCGCTGAAGGGCCGCCACGAGACCGCCGACCTGGCCGCCCGGATGGCCGGCGCGCGCGAGCTGGCCGAGGGGCCGGGGATGATCGTCTCCGACGCCGAGACCCTGCTGGGATCGGCCTACACCATCGACACCGTGCGGGCGCTGAGGGCGCGGTTCCCGCGGGTGAAGTTTGTCTGGATCATGGGCGCCGACAGCCTGGCCACCTTCCATCGCTGGCGCGGCTGGACCCAGATCATGCGCGAGGTTCCGGTGGCGGTGGTCTCGCGGCCGTGGATCTCGCTGAAGAGCCGTTTCTCGCCCGCAGCGTTGCGTTTCGCGCGCTATCGCTGGCCGTCCAGCCGGGCGCTGGGCCTGGCCGGATCAAAGCCGCCGGCCTGGGTTTTCCTGTTCGGGCGGTTCAATTTCATGAGCTCCACAGCGCTCAGAGCGCGTCAGGCAAAAGTGGCCGCCGGTTTTGCCGCCCGACGCGCTCTGGAAGACTAAAAAGCTTCGCCGTCGTGGAATGACGGCGGGGCGGGAACGCTTGAAGCGGCGCGCCGGTTGACCGAATTGCGAGGCGCCTGACCGGACGCTGGTTTTCGTGCTAGGGTCTCGCTCGCGAGGACATCAAAGGAGCACCCCGCTGAACCGTGAAGCTGCGCCGCGTGCGCAAGAAGGCCTGGACGCCGCTCTCAGTCGGAGCGCCGAGCCTTCAGAAGAGACCCAGAAGCGTATCAACGCTCTGGAAGAGTTGATCCTGACCGGCCTGGACGACGATAAGGCCCAGGATGTCGTCTTCATCGACCTCAAGGGAAAGAGCGCCATGGCGGACGGCCTGGTGGTCGCCTCCGGGCGTTCGCACCGTCACGTCGGCGCCATGGCCGACCACCTCCTGCGGTCGCTGAAGGAACACGGCTACGGCAAGTGCCGGGTCGAGGGCATGCCGCACTGCGACTGGGTGCTGATCGATACGGGTGACGTGATCGTCCACCTGTTCCGGCCCGAAGTGCGCACCTTCTACAACATCGAGAAGATCTGGTCGGTGGATAGCCCCCACCGCACCCCGACGCACCAGGCCGTCTAGTCTCCGCTCTCAAGAGAGCAATCGCGGTCATGGACTCCGCCGACCCTGGGTGATCCCTTGGGTTTGCAGGGAGAACAGCCATGTCCGAGACCTTAAGCCGCGATCTTCTGGATCAATCCGCGACCGAGCTGGTGGCCGCGCTGGCCGCGCGCCAGGTGAGCGCCGCCGAACTCACCGACCAGGCGATCGCCCGCATCGAAGCCCGGGACGGGCCGATCAACGCCGTCGTGGTGCGCGATTTCGACCGCGCGCGGACGCAGGCCAAGGCGGCCGATGCGGCCCTTGCCCGCGGCGAGCGGGGCGCGCTGCTCGGCCTGCCGATGACGGTCAAGGAGAGCCACAACGTCGCCGGCCTGGCGACCACCTGGGGCTTCGAGCACGCCCGGAACTGGATCGCACCGGAGGACGCGGTGGGCGTGGCGCGGCTGAAGGCGGCCGGCGCGGTGATCCTGGGCAAGACCAACGTGCCCGTCAGCCTCGCCGACTGGCAGAGCGTCAATCCGATCTACGGGCGGACCAACAACCCCCACGACCTGACCCGCTCGCCGGGCGGGTCGTCAGGCGGCGGCGCGGCGGCGGTGGCGGCCGGCATGGTCCCGCTGGAGTTCGGCTCGGACATCGGCGGCTCGATCCGCGTGCCGGCGGCGTTCTGCGGCCTCTTCGGTCACAAGCCGAGCTATGGCCTGGTCCCCACCCGCGGCCACGCGCCACCCGGCGTCGACGGGGCAGCCATTGCGCTGGCGGTCGTCGGACCCCTGGCCCGCACCGCCGCGGACCTGACCCTGGCCCTGGGCGCGGTGGCCGGTCCGGAACGCCAGGACGCCAAGGCCTATCGCCTGGACCTGCCGCCGATGCAGCGGACCGGCCTCGCCGACTACCGGGTGCTGATCCTCGACACCCACCCGGCGGCTGCCGTCGACAGCGAGATTCGCGCGGCGCTGGATGGTCTGGGAAGCGGCCTCGCCAGGTTGGGGGCCTATGTGACGCGCTCCAGCGACCGGCTGCCGGACCTCGCCAAGGCGCACGAGCTCTATGGCGGCATGATGGGGGTCGCCATGTCGCGCGGCGGACCCGAACCCTCCAAGGCGACCGCCCACGAGTGGATGGGCCTGCTGGACGGCCAGGAGGTTGTGCGCCGCGCCTGGGCCGCGTTCTTCCGGGAGATCGACATCGTGCTGGCGCCGACCATGGGCGCGGTGGCCTTCCCGCACGTCCAGATGGGGCCGGAGACCGCCAACGGCCTGATCATCGACGGCCAGCCGACGCCCTATTTCGCGCAGCTGTTCTGGCCGGGCATCGCGACGCTCGCCAACCTGCCGGCCACCGCCATCCCTATTGGCCAGACCAAGTCCGGCCTGCCGATCGGGGCGCAGGTCATCGGGCCCTATCTGGAGGACCTGACGACCATCGGCTTCGCGGGCCTGGTCGAACGCGAGTTCGGCGGCTTCGTCCCGCCGCGGCTCTAGCGGGCCTGACGAAGCGGCCGCAGCGACGAGATCGAGCGGTCCATGCCGATCTGGCGCGTATCGGCGAGGTCGGTGTCGATCCGCTGGCAGCGGCCGCGGAAATTGGCGTCGCTGCAGACCAGCCAAGGCCCGGAACGGCGCTCCAGCCGGATCGAGCGGATACGATCGTTCATGCCGAAGTTGTTGAGGTTGGCGACGGCGCCGTCGATCCGCTGCGCCTGGCCGCCAAAGTTCTTCTTGCCGAAGATCACTGCAACGTCGCGGCCATAGCCGGGACCTCCAGGGCCGCCAGGATAGCCCGGACCGCCCGGACCGCCCGGATGACCGGGGCCGCCGGGATAGCCGGGGCCGGGGCCGGGCGGCCGTCCGCCGGCGACGCCCGCGCAGACCAGGGCTCCGCTCGCGTCGACCGTGATGTTGCTGCCCGGGCAGCTTTGCACGTTGATGGAGGACTGGCCGCCGCCTCGGGCTCCGCCGCAGGTGGCGCTGAGGAACAGGCCGTTCATCGCGATGTCGCGGCATCGTGAGCGGTAGTCGCCGGGCGGGAGCGGCTGGGCGATCGCCGGGGGCGCCATCGAGACCAGGGCGGCCGCCAGGCCCCCGATACAGGCGAGCGTCTTACGCATCCGTCCTCTCCTCCACCGCAAATACGGTCACCCTGCGGCAACGCTTGGCCGCGGGAATGGCTCCGCAACGCCCTTACCTTGGCAGGGCGAAAGCGATGACGTAGTCGCCGCGCGGTTTGGCGTTCCGCGCGCCGCCGGCGCTGACCACGACATACTGCCGGCCGCTGGTCGGCGAGACGTAGCTCATCGGCGTGCCGCCAACGCCCACCGGAAGCTTGGCCTGCCAGACCACCTTGCCGGTGCCGGTGTCGTAGGCGCGCAGATAGGGGTCGGCGGTCGCGGCGTGGAACACCAGGCCGCCGGCCGTGGCCACAGGTCCGCCAAGCGTCGAGTTGCCCATCGGGATCTTGAGGCCCGAGTTCAAACCCAGCGGGCCGGCGTATTCCGCCGTCCCGGCCGGCACCTGCCAGGCGATCTTGCGGGTCGCCAGATCGACCGCCGTGATCGTCCCGCCCGGCGGCTGCAGGCAGGGCACCATCAGCAGCGACAGCATGTAGGGGTTGCGGCTCTTGTAGGCGACTGCGTCGTGCCCCTTGGCCGAACGCGCGCCCGCGAGGTCCAGCGACAGGCGCTTGTCGCTGGTCGGGACCAGCTGCACGGTCATCGCCATGCGGACCTCGGGCATGATCAGGAGGCCGCGGGCCGGATCAAGCGCGCCGCTGCCCCAGTTCTGGCCGCCGCCGTTGGCCGGGTACTGGATCGAGGGCGTCCGGCCCGGCGGGGTGAAGTCGCCGTCGTAGCGGGCCCTCTTGAAGGCGATCCGACAGAACAGCTGGTCGATGGGGGTCGCGCCCCACATCATCGTCTCGGAGAGCTTCTGGGCGCCGATCGCCGGCATGCCGACCGAATAGGGCTGGGTCGGCGAGGTCCACTCGCCCTTTTCGGCGCCGCCCGGAACGGGCTTTTCGACCACCTGGGTCAGCGGCCGGCCGGTGGCGCGGTCGAGGACGAAGATCTGGCCGCGCTTGGTGAGCTGGATCAGCGCCGGGGTCTTTGTCCCGCCCACCGTCGGGAAGTCCATCAGCATCGGCTGCGAGGGCACGTCATAGTCCCAGAGATCGTGGTGCGTGGTCTGGAAGCGCCAGCGCTCCTTGCCCGTGGCGATGTCGAGCGCCACCACCGACGAGGAGTAGCGGTCCGAGGCGTCGCTGCGGTGCGACCCCCAGTAGTCCGGCGTGGCGTTGCCGGTGGGTAGATAGACCAGGCCCAGGGCCGGGTCGAAGGCCGGCGTCGACCAGACGTTGGGCGTGCCGCGGGTGTAGGTCTTCCCCGCCGGCGGCAACCTGTCGACGGTCGGGTCGCCCAGGTCCCAGGCCCAGACCAGGTCGCCAGTCTCGGCGGAAAAGGCGCGCACGGCGCCCGAGGGCTCGCCCAGTTCGCGGTTGTCCATCACCCAGCCGCCGACGATCACCCGGTCGTTGGCGACGGTCGGCGCCGAGGTCTGGAAGTAGAAGCCACGCTTCACCGGCCCCATGCCGACCTTCAGGTCGACGACCCCGTTCACGCCGAAGCCCGGACAGGGCTGGCCGGTGGCCGCGTCGAGCGCGAACATCCGCGCATCGATGGTGGTGGAGATGATCCGCCGGTCGCAGATCGCCGGTGGGCGCGAGACGCCGCCCAGATAGACCGGGGCCGGCGCGCGCTCGTAGTAGCCGACGCCACGGCAGCGGTTCCAGAAGAACGGCTTGATGCCGGGGTCGTGGCGCCAGCGTTCCTTGCCGGTGTCGGCGTCCACCGCGATGACGATGTTGCGCGGGGTGCAGATGTAAACCGTATCGCCGATCTGCGAGGGCGTGTCCTGGTCCTCCGAGCCGCCCTTGGCGACGTCGCCGGTGCGCACGGTCCAGGCGACCCTGAGGTTCTGGACGGTCTTGCCGTTGATCTGGTCGAAGGGAGCGTAGCGCTGGCCGCCGGCGTCGCGGCCGTAATTGCGCCAGTCGCCCGGCTGACCGGCGTTGGCCAGGGGTGCGGCCGCTGCGGCGACCTTGGCCTGGCCTTCGTTTGTGGTGCGGGCCAGCGCGACGCCCAGCAGGGCCACGGCCCCAACGACACCCAGCGAGGTGAGGCGCAGCGCCCAGGTGCGTTGGCCGGACTTCTCGAGGCCCAGCATCGTCAGCAGCGCGATGATCGCGACCACCAG
>Ga0307513_10004901_pt1 | contig 17768 bp, 21 predicted proteins | sample 15_EM_MG_FD_202174 | JGI IMG/M metagenome (GOLD analysis project Ga0307513, IMG submission 202174) | Populus trichocarpa ectomycorrhiza microbial communities from riparian zone in the Pacific Northwest, United States - 15_EM | ecosystem: Host-associated > Plants > Roots > Unclassified | place... | reverse complement strand
CGTGGACCACTGTGGAGATCGGCGGGGACGGCCCCCGCCATGCCAGCCTGTTCGGGCTGATGATGCAGGCCGTCGTGCAGGACGGCGACCAGTACCTGCGGCTGCCCTTACGCACCGAGTGGCGGCACATGGATCCGTGCCCGCTGTGCGAGCACCGCGCCGGGCCCGGCCCGGCTCCCGAATGTATGGCATCTGGTGGCTGGAGTCCTGGTACGCCGACCCGGTGTACCAGGAGTTCGGGTCGGCCCAGGTGCGTGAGTTCGCGAACCTCGACGCCGTGGTCGCCGCGACTGACCGGTATGCCGCCGCGTACCGGCGGCATCTGACCAAACCGATGGCAGCAGCGTTCACCTGCCGAATCCGTGCGTTGCGGGTTTTTCCGACGGCGCCGGCGAGCGCGGCCGCGGGGCCACGAGTGTCGACAAGCTCGCGGTTAGCATCGTCGCTGCCGGCCGCGAGCCCGGGGTCGGTCGCGGTGAGCGGTCAGGGTTGCGGCGGCGCGCCGGCGGATGGTGGGTTTGTGTCTGCGTCGCGGCGGCGCCTGGGGCCGCGCTGGGGTGGTTCCTCGCCCGGATCTTTCTTGATCTTGTGGACTTGCAGGCCGGTAATACGACGGGCGTTGAGACTCATGCCGGTGTCCATGGTGATCAGGTGCACCGTACGGCCGGCGTACGCCTGTAGCGCGACTGCGCGGTCGATGATCTCCGCGTCGTCGTCGGCCAAGGCGACGTGATGGGGGTCGTTGTAAAGCACTTCGACGGTGACCTGGTGCCGGGGCATGCGGTCGCTGTTGAACGCCTGGAGGTAGCCGGGCTCGCGTTCTTGGACGGTGGCGCGCCCGATGGGGTTGGGTAGCAGTTCGTCGATGACGGCGAGGGTGAGCCGGGCGCGCCAGCGGACGTGCTCGGTCCCAGATTCCTTGAGCCGATCCAACTCGTCGACGACGAGTTCGGGCACGACGAGGCGAATCGGTTCGACGCCTGGGTAAACGATCGCGTGGTAGTCGATCTCGCCGATCTTCTGCTCGTGGTGCAGGAAGACGCTGGTGTCGACGACCGCGAGAGGGTCGCGGTCGTACGTCCAGCGATGGATCTCCTTCTGCAGCGCGGTGTGAGCCTTGTCGAGGGCGTCGCCGCGATCCTGTAGTTCGAGGTGTATCAGGTCCCGCATCATCAGGGCTGGGGTGCGGCCGACCAATTCGTGCAGCCGCCACAGGCTGGGCGTGAGGAAGAGCCGGTCGATGTCGGAGCGGCGGACGCGGTTACGCAGCGTGGACGCGGATTCCAGCGCCCACTGCAGATACGCGCCGGGGTCGCCTTCGCAATTGGCGAGGAGTTCCTTGCGCTGCCGCAGCGTCTCGAGGGCGGCCGCCGCGTCGGCACCGGGTTCCAGGGTTAACAGCACGGGCGGAATCCTGCCATCGGCGAGCCGGCCTGTGCATCCCACTTCGTGGGTTTCCGCCCGATGGTCCTTCGGTCGTCGTGCGGGCCTCATGACGTTCGGGGCGCCCAAGAACGCTGTCCGGACGTCAGGGTCGGCCTCTGCCCCTGCACTATCAGCCGGATCACCGCGGCGGCCCCCGTGACCCTGCACATTAAACGCGGCCGCACCACCTGACGAAATTCGTCGCCCAGCGTCAGCGGCGGTTACTCGGACGCCTCATTGAGTGCACGAGAAATGCGTTGACTCGGCAATTGAGTGCATTTTAGACGAGCCTTCGATAGCGGGTTGCGGATCGGCTTTGATCGTGTCACTCTTGCCGGGCGGGTGAAGTCTGCCAACTTCCAGGAAACAAATCCTGTTTGCCTTCGCCGCCATGCATCTGTCCTACGGATAGCGGCCCCCGTCCCTGCATTTCTCTGGTGTGGAGGTGCGTGTGAATCCGGAGGCGTATATCACCCGCCCGCAAGCGCTCATGGTGGTCGGGCCAATCGGGGTCAGCGCTGACGCCATCAAGAAGTGGCGGGCGCGGGGCTGGGTGGGCTCCGACGGGAAACGCCGGCAGTTGCGAACGAAACCGGGTGGCGGCGGCACTCTGCGGTACCGGCTGGGTGACCTCCTGGACGCCGAACGCGACACCCGAATGTCGGGGCAGTCCCGGCGCGGCACCCGCCGCCCGCCCCCGAACGCGGCCACCGAGTAGGTATCCGCCCAGCGTGCCGCCCCTGCTGGCCGGGGCTTGAGCCCGTCGTCGCTCGCGCCCTGGACTGGCCGGAAGGCAGGTGAGCCGGGTGCCGCGGGAGCGTGTGGCGTGGGAGGGCTCGAACCGGCGGGCCGAGCTGCCGCCGAACTGGGATGAGTTGCGGGCCGCGACCCGGGACCGGGCCGGCGGTCGCTGCCAGGCCGTCGACGACGGCATCCGGTGTCCGTTGCCGGGGACCGACTGCGACCACATCAAACCCGGCTCGGACCATTGCCTGGCGAACTTGCAATGGCTGTGCGCCACGCACCACGCGAGAAAGAGCGCCCGCGAGGGCGCGCTCGCCCGTATCCCGCTACGACGGCCCGCAGAACCGCACCCCGGCATCCTGTAACACCGCCGACCGATGCGGAACACCGCACGGTGCCGCCTCGATAGCTCGTTCTCTCCTATCGGTTTCTCTGCCGCCCAGGCGTCCGCCTAGGGCGGCTTTTTGTGCCCAAATCCTGTCTGGAGCCCATCTGTCATGGCCAAGATCCCTGGTATTCCGTTCGTCGAGGGTCGCAACGACTACACCGATGTCGATGGCAAGAAGTACGGCATCGCGATCCACAACACCAGCAACAACGCCTCGGACGAAGCGGAGGCGTCGTACGCGACCCGCCGCACCGACGGCGTCTCCTCCCACCTGTATGTCGACAAGGACAGCGTGACCCAGTCCCTGGACACCCGAGTCCGCGCCGGGCACGCGGGCAGCAGGCAGGGCAACGAAAACGCCATCGCCGTCGAGATCACCGGCGGCAACGGCATGTCCCGGGCGTGGTGGCTGAAGAACGTCGCCTGGGACAAGCTCGGCCGCGCTTTGGGCTGGCTGATCGTGCACGACCCTGACTACAAGGGTTTCCGGGTCGAACGGACGACAGTCGCGCAGATGCGCGCCAACCCGAAGATCAAGGCCCTGTACGGGCACGACGACATGCGCCGCGCCTGGGGCGGCACCACGCACACGGACCCCGGGCCGGGCTTCCCGTGGGACAAGCTGATCTCTTCGATCAACGCGGGGATCAAGGCGGCCGGCGGGACAAGCTCGCCGGCGACGCCGTCCTCGGCGGTGCCAGCCTGGTCCGGCCGCACGTTCGTGTACACGCCGGGCCGTACGACGATGCGGGGCGGGGACATCGAGACGTGGCAGAAGCGGATGCGCCGCCGCGGCTGGACCATCACCGTCGACGGCGCCTACGGCCCGCAGTCGCGCGAGGTGGCCCTCAAATTCCAGCGGGAGAAGAAAATCACCGTCGACGGGAGAGTCGGCCGGCAGACCTGGACGGCCGCCTGGACCAAGCCGATCACATGAGCCTCGCAAGCGAGGGCGGCTGGTACGACGTCAAGGACGTCGACCGGCTCCACGCCGACCTTCAGAAAGACCCCCAAGCCACGGCTCGGGCGATCGCCAGGCGACCTGCCCTCGCCGCCGCGCACCGCGACTGCGCTGAGTGCGCGCGGATCCGCGCCGCCGCCCCTACCCCCGTTGCGGGGCGGCGGCGCCGGATCAAGATCGCGCTGCGGCCATCGCAGCTGCACCAGCTGCTCGGCCTTCCCGCTGGGCACGAGGTCGTCTACGTGTACGCCGTCCCTGACCCGAACACCGTCATGGTGCTGGTCGAGGGCGAGGACCTGGAGCCGATCGCCGAGAACCAGCCGGCCCCGACCACGACGATCGGTCCGTAGCAACGTGCCACCACCGCGGCCGCCGCCCACCCGACAGGGGTGGGCGGCGGCGTCCCGTCACGGGAATCGGGGGTGCACGCGATGGCACGTCCTGGGCCGGCCCCGAACAACCGCCGCCATGGCCACGGCGGGGCCGAGATGATCGACATCGTCGATGTGCCCTACACCGGGCCCGGCAGTGACCTCGACCTGCCCGCCGACGGCGGGATCGCCTGGTTCCCGCAGGTCCGGGCCTGGTGGGAGCAGGTCCGCACGATGCCCCACTGCGGGCTCTGGGCGAAGACCGACTGGCTGCACGCGATAGAAACCGCCTATTTGAAGCAGGACTTCTGGCAGTCCTACTTCGCCGGCGAGCTGCACGCCACCAAAGCGACCGAGATCCGGCGGCGTGAGGACCAGATGGGCGTGACCCGGGAAGCCCGCCGCAAGATCGGCATCCGGTACGTCCCGCCGGCCGACGACCTGCCCGCCGACGCCGCGGCCGATCCCGCCGACGAGGTCGGCGTGGGGGACGGCGCGAGCGCGGCGGGCCTGCAGGAAGCTGCCGAGCGGCGGCGACGGCTCGCCGCCGGGTAACCGCTCATGCCGCGCACCCTCGTGCGCGCCCCCGGCCACCAGCGCACCCGATCGCTCGGGTGGCTAGCGATCGCCTGGATCGAGTTCCTGGTCCTGCAGGGCCCCGGCGCGATCCAGGGGCAGCGGGTCCGGCTCGACTGCTACGCGCTCGACGAGAAGGGCCGCCGCTTCTACGACGCCGCGTTCCTGAGCCGGGCGAAAGGCTCGGCGAAGTCCGGGCTCGCCGGGTTCATCGCCTTGTTCGAGGCGCTCGGACCCGCACGGTTCGGCGGGTGGGCCAAGGGCGGCGAGGTCTTCACCGATCCGTGGGGCTTGGGCTTCCGCTACGTGTATCAGTCGGGCGAGCCGGTGGGCGTCCCGGTGCACGTGCCGGTCCTGCGCGTGATGGCCACGGAGGAGAATCAGACCGGGCTGGTCTTCGACACCGTCTACTTCAACCTCACCGACGACAGCGCCTTGTTGTCGCGGGTGCCCGGGGTGGACGCGGGCCGGACCCGGATCTACCTGCCCGGCGGCGGCGAAATCCTGCCGTCGACCTCCGGGGCGTCTAGTAAGGACGGTGGTCGCGAGACCTGGGTGTGCTTCGACGAGAGCCACCGATACAACCCCCGCGAGCTGCGCGACATGTACGCGACGGTCACGCAGAACCTGGTCAAGCGCAAGAAGACCGACCAGACCTGGTTTTTGGAAACGACGACGATGTTCGCGCCGGGTGAGGACTCGGTCGCCGAGGTCACGTACCGCGAAGCCGAGCTGATCCAGGCCGGCCGTAAACGCGGCCGGGTGCGGCTGCTGTACGACCACCGGTGGGGCGAGTGCACGGACCTCACTGACGAGCCGGCGCTGCGAGCGGCGATCATCGACGCGTTCGGCGACGCGATGGCGTGGAACGACCTGGACGGCATCGTCGACCAGATCTACTCGTTGCGCGCCGACCCGGCGAACAGCCGCCGGTTCTTCCTCAACTCGGAGACCTCCAGCAGCGATTCCTGGCTCACCGCGCAGGAAGTCGGCGCGATCGCCGACGCGACCAAGCACCTGGTCGACCGCGACGTCGTCACCCTCGGGCTGGACGCGTCGATCTCGTCGGACAGCACCTGTCTGGTCGCGTGCCGGGTCTCCGACGGGCATCTGGAGCTGATCGGCTACTGGCTGCCCGCCGACTTCCCGGACGGGCGCCTCGACCGGGTCGCGGTGGACGCCGCGGTCGAGGACGCGATGGCCCGGTACAAGGTCGTCGGGATGTTCGCCGACCCCCCGCACATCCAGGACTATTTGGATAAATGGACGTCCGAGTTCGGCGACAAGATGAAGGTGCGGGCCAGCCAGGCCCGGCCGTTCGAGTGGTGGACCAACCGGCCCCGGCAGGTGGTCGCCGCCCTGGCCCGGTTCGCCGAGGCGGTCCGCGCCAAGACCGTCTCCTATACCCGGCCGCCCGACGAGCAGCTCGAGGAGCAGGTGAACCTGGCGGTGATTCTGCGCCGGCACCTGCGTAACGCTCGCCGTCGGCCGTCGCGGGCTGGCCTGCAGATCGGCAAGGTTCATCCGAAAAGTGAGGACCGTATCGATGGTGCGGTCGCGGCGGTGCTCGCGTACGAGTGCCGGGCCGCGGCGATCGCCGCCGGGGTAAGCACGAAGCCCAAGCGGCCGTACCGGGCGAAGCGGATCCGCTGATGTGGTGTCCGGCTCGCCGAGCACGGGGGTTTCGACGGACCGGACCGCGCTCTGACGGCACGCGCCGGCCGCCGCAAGATCACCTTGCTTCAGGGTGGGTGGTGGGGGCGTGCCGATTGACGTGACCATCCGCTACTCGCCCGGCTGGTGGATGGACAGATTGTTCACCAAGCTCGGCGACCGGGGCCGCCGGCGGCGGCTCACCCTGCTCGCGGACGTGTACCGGGGGGAGCCGCCGCTGCCGGTCGGCGCGGACAACGTCCGTGAGATGTACGCGGCGTTCCAGAGGCTGGCCCGTTCCAACTACGCGCAGTTGTGTGTGAGCGCGGTGTCGGCGCGGATGGCCCCGACGGGGTTCAAGACCGCCCTGCAGGACGGGCAGACCGGCGACAAGATGGCCGCGCAGGTGTGGAAACGCGCCGGCCTGGCCGTGATCGCGGCCGACACCCACGACATGATGCTCAACCTCGGCGAGGCGTACGTGATCGTCGGCCCGGTCGACGACGAGACCGGCGCCCCCGTGGTGACGGTCGAGGACCCGCGCCGCGTCGTCAGCGAGCCCGACCCGGCCAACCCGCTGCGGCTGCGCGCGGTGCTGAAGGTGATGCGCGATGACATCGAGGGCGAGGACCGCGCCTACCTGTACCTGCCCGGGGAGATCTGGGTGGCGCGGCGGCAGGCCGCCTACGCGGCCCGCACCGTCGGCGTCGCCGGGATCGCCTGGAGTCCGAAACAGTGGGAGTGGGTGCCCGAACGGTCCGGCCGTACCGGTATGACCCGCCTGCCGGTCGTGAGGTTCGTCAACAAGGACGGCATGGGCGAATACGAGGCCCATCTCGACCTGTTGTTCCGGATCAACCATCAAACGTTGCAGCGCCTGGTGATCGCGACGATGCAGGCGTTTAGGCAACGCGCGGTGATGGGTCTCGACGACGTCGACGAGGACGGCGACCCGATCGATTACAGCGATCTGTTCGTGATGGATCCGGCGGCGCTGTGGCAGCTGCCTGACGGCGCGAAAATGTGGGAATCCGCGACGGTGGATCTTCGGCCGATTCTGGACGGGGTCAAGGCCGACGTGACGGAATTCGCCGCGGTCACCCAGACGCCGATGTACATGCTCCAGCCGAGCGGGGTGAACCAATCCGCCGAAGGGGCGTCGGCGCAGAAGGAGGGCCTGCTGGTCAAGGCGCAGGACCGCAACGACCGGACCACGATGCCGTGGGCGCAGGTCATGGCCCTGTCCTTCCTCCAGTTGGGCGAGCCCGCCCGCGCCGATCTGTCGCGGCTGGAAACACTGTGGGCGTCGCCGGCCCGGTTGTCGTTGTCGGAGCGGGCGGATGCGGCGAGCAAGGCGGCCAACGACATTCCCCGCCGGGTCCGGCTCATCGACATCTGGGGCTACAGCCCCGAGCGTGCCGACGAGCTGGAAAGCGAATGGGACGAGGAAGAGCTGCGCCGGGCCCAGCTGGCCGCCGCCGCCGACCACGCCGTCACTGGCGGGTCGAGTGTGGACGACGCGCTGCCGCCGCTGGACGGCCTGGCCGCGCCCGCGGTTGCCGAGGTGGGTGAGGCGGTGAGCTAGTTGGCCGGCCCTGACGGGCAACTCACCCGCACCGAACTCGCCCAGCTCGCCGCGCTGATCGCCGCCCAGGCCGCCGCCCGTGACCAGCTCACCCGCGCCACCATCATCGCCACCCAGGCCCGGCTCCGCGGCTTCCGCGGCTGGTGGCGGCCGGCGGACATCGCCCTGTTGGTCGCGCAGCTGCTCCGTGTTGTGCAGCCGGCGCAACGGCGCCTGGCCCGGCAGACCGACGCCTACCTGGCCCGTTCCACCAGCCTGATCCTCGGCCGACGCGTCGGCCCGGTCGGCGCCGTGGACATCGCCGCGCTGCGCCGCGCGCTCGGCCCGACCACCCTCGCGGTGCTCGCCGACGCCACCCCGCACACCGGCCCGGGTGCGCCCCCACCCTTGTCCGGCCGCGACGCCGACCGCGCGACCGGCGACACCGCGCGGGCGCAGACCACCGGGTTGGACCCGGGCGTGCCGTACGAGCGGCTTGCCCGCGACTTCCGTTTCCACGTGGTGTCCGGCACCGGTGAGGCGGACGCGGTCGACAAGGTGGCGCGGCGGGCCGCGGCGGTGGTGGCCACCGACCTGGCCCTTGCGCACCGCGCCCAGGCGCAGCGGTTCCTGACCCGCCGGCAGGTCACCACGGGGTTCCGGCGGGTGCTGCGCCCGGAACTCGGCTCCGGCGGACCGCCGTGCGGGCTGTGCGTGGTCGCCGCCGACCGCGTCTACACCTACCGGGAGTTGCTGCCGCTGCACCCCGGCTGCCGCTGTGAGGTGGTCGCCGTCGGCGAAACGGCCGACCCCGGTTTCAGCCTCAACGCCCAGGATCTGCAACGGATTTACGGCGCGGCGGGCAGCAATCGCCGCGAGGACCTGCGGCTGATCCGGGTGCAGATCACCGAGCACGGCGAGCTCGGCCCCGTGCTCATCGACGCGGATCAGCACTTCCGCGACCCGCGCGACGTCGCCCGCGCCCTAGCCGACGCCGCCTGACCGGCTGCCGTCCGGCCCCAACCCCTGTCTCACCCCGCCCCGGCTCTCGGGCGCGGGTGCTTCGCCATGCCTGCCCGACAAGGGAGAACCCGCGTGACCAGTCCAATCCCGCCCGAGCCGACCGCCCCGGCTCCCACCCCACCCGTGCCCGCCCTGCCCGCACCCGCGCCGCCCTCGGCGCCGCCCGCCGCGGTAATGCCGGGGGCGGCGCCTGCCGCGGTGGTCGGGGAGCACGGCTACCCGGAGCGCACCCCGCTCGAGCAGATGACCACCGAGCAGCAACTCGCCTACTGGCAGCGCTTCGCCCGCCAACACGAGGACCGCGTCAAGGCGATGGGCGACTACGAGGCACTCAAGGCCAAGGCCACCGCCCACGACCAACTGCTCACCCAGAGCCAGACCGAGCACGAGAAGGCCGTCACCGCGGCCCACCAGGCCGGCCGGACCGAGGCACTCCAGCAGGCCGCCACCGTGCTCGTCGACGCCCACCTGCGCGCCGCGATCGGCGCACGGCTGCTGCCCGACCAGATCACCGCCCTGCTCGCCGGGATCAACCCCGGCCAGTTCCTGGGCGCCGACCAGGTCACGGTCAACACCGACACCATCGCCGCGTTCGTCGCCGCCATCCTCCCCACCCCCGCAGCAGCACCGGCCGCTGCGACCGCGGCAACCCCGGCACCGACCGCGGCACCAGCCGGTCCCGGCGCGGCCCTGGCCGCCCCGGGTGCGGGTCCGTCGGTCGGGCTGCCGCGCGCTCTTCCCGACTACGGCCAGGGCGGCACCGGCGAGACCCCGCTGTCCGGACTCGCCGCCGGCCGCGCCGCCGCGCAGGCCCGCTTCGCCGCCCGCCGCGCCGCCGCCCCGCCCACTGCCGCACAGCCCTGAACCGCCGCTCGGCCGCTGAGCCGACCCCGACCGCAAGGAGCACCCCCGGCATGGATCTCTCCCTCCGAAAGACCGTCCACCAGAGCGAGGACCGGTCCTGGCTCGGGTCCGCGCACGGCACCGACGCCACCGAATCGATCACCGTCTACACGCCCGCGTTCACCCGCGCCGTGCACTACCCCAACGGCTACGTGCCGTCCGGGATGCCGGTCGCCCTGATCACCTCCGGCCCGGGCGCCGGCGGCTACGGCCCGTACAACCCGGCACTGGCCAACGGCCAGCATCACCTGGCGGGCCACCTGTTCTCCGCCGTCGAGGTCCGCGACAACGCGCCCGCGACCGTCGGTGCCGCCCTGCACTGGCACGGCTCCGTGCTGGTCAGCCGGCTGCCCGCCGGCCACGGCCTGGATGCGGCCGGCATCGCCTCGATCAACACCATCCGCTACCGGTAAGGACCCGACACCGTGACGATCACCTATGACGTGGTCGAGCCCGCCGTGCTCACCGGATACGTCCGTGAGGTGCCAGGCCCGGCCAACTACACCCTCAACCAATGGCTTCCCGACGAGACCATCCCGGACATCGAAGCCGCCTTCGACACCGCCATCAAGAAGAACTCCGCGGCCAAGTTCCGTGCCTTCGACGCTTCCACCCCCGTCGGAAATCGGCCCGGCTTTGAGCGAAGCCGCGTCGCTCTCCCTCCCGTCGGCCAGCGCACCGCCGTGGCCGAGGAAGAGCGGCTGAAGCTGGAACGTGCCCGCACCCAGGGCGACAACTCCGGCGCCATGGTGGACGCGGTTTACAACGACGCCGAAATCAACACCGGCGCCGTGCTCGCCCGGATGGAACTCGCTCGCGGTGACGTGCTCACCGACGGCCGGTTCACTTTGGCCGGGGAGAACGGGTTGACCCTCGAAGCGGACTTCGGGGTGGCGCCCTCGCACCTGCCCACCGCGGTCACCTCCTGGCTCGACCACGCCCTGGCTGATCCGTTCGAGGAGATGCGCGGCTGGGCGGACTTGTTCACCGACGACGCTGGCGAGCCCCCGGCGTGGGCGCTGACCAGCCGCGCGGTGATCGGGCACATGCTGCGCAACGAGCGGGTCCGGCAGTTGGCCGCGGGCAACGGCGTCACTCCGTCGATGATCAGCCGAGCCCAGCTCAACCAGCTCCTCGAGTCGTTCGAGCTGCCGCAGCTGGTCTCCTACAACACGTTGATCGACGTCGACGGGATCGCGACCCGGCCCATCCCAGCTGACCGGATGGTGTACCTGCCGCAGGATCCCCGCACCCTGGGCCTGACCTACTGGGGCATTACCGCTGAGGCTCTCGAATTGATCGGCGGCACCAACCCGCAGCTCACCTTCGAGGAACTGCCGGGCCTGGTCGGTCTCGTGATGCGCGACGGTGATCCCGTGAAGACGTGGACCAAGGTCGGCGCGGTCGGCATGCCCGTCATCGGCGAGCCTCGCCGGCTCCTGACCGCCCGGGTCCTCTGATGAGCGCCACCCGACGGCGGCTGGCCACCTGGGTCGTGCTCGACGGCACGGCCTACGGGCCGCACAGCGACCTGTCCGCCGAGCAGGCCGCCCGCATCACCAACCCGCTCGCCTGGGCCGACGACCCGGCGTCGAACGACGCACCGGCGCCGCCCGCCCCGGAACCCGCGGTACTGGCCACATCAGCAGTAGTGCCTGTCCCACCGCCGCGCGCCGGAAAGGGCTCCGGCGTGGAAGCGTGGGCGGCGTTCGCCCGCCTGCACCACGTCGAGGTCCCCACCGACGGTGATCGCGCGGCGATCATCGAAGCATGCGAACGTGCCGGCCTAATCGAGGTTGGGGCCTGACCGGCGCGGCAAGGTGCTTGCCCGGTGAGCTGTATGGATTCGACCAATTTTGCCGTGGCGTTGTGGCCTTAGGACCGCCACGGTGATGTGCTCGCCGTGGCGGTGTCCACTGCAAGATCGACCACAGTGCCGGTGCCAAGGCCGGAGACGAGCCGCGCTCGAGGTACCACGCGTCTCCAAGGGCGTGTGCTGATCTCCTTGCTGAGTGCGGCGATTGCGCCCTCCGGCCAGGCGGGGGCGGCAGTTGCCAACAGGATCTGGTCGGCTTGGAGCTGCTCGGCGAGCAGTGCGCGCTTTGCCAATGCCCGTGCCATGACGCGGCCGGAACCCAGATCCGCAGGTCGCTTCGCCTCGGCGGTAATGAGTAGCCCGTCAGCGTGTGCGATCAGGTCAGCCTCAGCGACCGCCGAACCGGTGGCATCGCGAAGCTCGAGCTCGCCGACGTCCGCGTAGACGCGGCTGTTGGTACGCAGATGGTGGGAGAGCAGCAAGGGGACATCCCCGTTCTCAGCGATGAGATCCCTGACGGACGGGTGCAGGTCATAGAACCAGGTTGGCTCGTTTGCTGGGTTTTTCCAGCGTGGCTGGACAAGATCGTTAGGTGTCGAGCATCGGGGGCACCGGTTGACCTGTTGGAGATCGTCGATCGTGTAAAACGCGAGTTTGCTGCATAGCTCGCAGCGAAGCACTAGCCCTCGTCGCAGTACTCCGCGGCGAAGAAATTCGTCCGTGCGCTGCCGGATCGCCGCCGCTGCGGTTCCTTCTCCAGCGGCTTTCGTGATGCCCTCGAAAGTCAAGTACGGCTCGTGGAGGACGTCCCCGGAGCCGCTTGGGAGCGCAACGCCGATACCTGCGTCGAGCTCCAGACTTTCAGGAGTCTTGCCAGGACAGAACCGGCGGAGCACCGGGAACATCGGCCCGGTGAAGTCCGCCGCGAGCAAAGCGCGATCACCCCAGAGCCGTCGGACGACCTCGACCCGCTGCCCGGCAGGCGAAAGCACCATGCTGCGGCCCTGCTGGCTCGCCATGAGGTTCGCCCACGTTGCCAAACTGGGAGCGCGCAGGCGTGGACGCGCCAAACGGGCAGCTGCTGGCGTGCCGGCGACGATGAAGTTGAACCGTTCGGACTCGAACGTGACGCGATCGCGCCCGCTGCGCACTGATGTCAGGTAGCGATCGTCGCCCTCCGCGAACAGCTCGTGGCCGTCGAGTCCACGGCCGTGCGGAGTGTCCGACGGGGTCAGCTCGATATCAACTTGCCAACGTAGACCGCTGGCGCCCGCCTGATCCGAGCCGGCCGCGCGGGCCGCCGCGGTGGTCAGGCTGGACTCCGTGATGGTGGGAGCTGGGCACGGTATGAGCATTTCGGCGTCGCCGGACTCGGCTCGTTCAATGGGGACGGCGAAGTCGCGGTCGAAGTCGGCTGAGACGGCGAGGTACTGCACTCGCTTGGTCGACCAAACAGCGCGGCCGCGCTTGATCTGCTTCCGAAGCTGATCCACCTCGTCGTCCCGCTCACCCTCGGAGTACCAGAGCGGTTCGTGGAGACCGAGAGTGCCAATAAGACCGTCAATCTCATCGTCAGGTAGCGATGTGGAGGCGACCGTCGTTTCGATGCCATCCATAGCAAACCGGAACAGTGGAGTGCTCAGCAGGAATGAAACCGCTTCCGAGCCTAGGGCAGCCGCCCACGCCACCGGGAGCCAGAAGGCGGCCCCGTACAAGCGCTGGTAGATATGGGCAAGAGCGAAATCTTCGGCTGCGTCTCCGATGGACAGCAGCGCCCTCGCCGGGTAGTCGACGCCGCGAGCGACGGGCACGAGACCCTGCATGGTGAAACGGAACGCATCCGGGAGCGTTGCGGGGTCCTGACCGAGTTTCGGCCCGGTCTGCCAGATGATCTGCCGGATCGGTTTGCCCTCGGAGATCGACGGCTGGCTCATCGGCAGGCCGAGCTCAATGAGCCATGACAGCAAAGAATTGAAGTCCTCCCTGCTGAGATCTGGGTCTGTACCGGTTCGTGGCATCTCGACCACCCCGCACTGAGCGGCCACGGCTAGGCCGAGCGCGCCTCCCCACTCTGGCGGGGAAGCCAGGCACGTGGGCCCCGGGAACGCGGAACCTCCGGCGAACTCATTCCAGAAGGCGGTGCCGGCGTCGGCCGCCTTGGTGAGGTTGCCGATCCTGCCCTCGACCGAACACAACCTGACCCGCTCGTCCCATTCCCGCCCGCTGTCCGCCGATTGGGCAGGCATGCGGCGCCGATGGGGCGCACATGCCTCCACGACCCGCTGGCGAGCTTCTTCCTCCTCCGGCGATGGGAGTGGACGAGCGGAGTGCTCTCTGATGTACTCCGCTCGCTCGTTTCCCTCCAGCACGGACCCATCGGAGCCCTTGATCTGGGCGACGCCTGGCCGGGTCTCTTCGAAGGCGCCCAGTGTTCGCTGAAGCCGGACGACGTAGTCGGGGTCGTAGGCGCGGACGGCGCGCAGTACCTCGGGATCGACCTCGCCCCTTCGATGAGGGACGAGGATGAAACCTCGGCCACCCCACACGCGTGTGCACGCGTACAACGCGAGCCGCGCCCAGTACTGCCAGTTATGTTCACCGTCAAAGATGATCGCGACGCGGGGCGGCCGCATCCCCATCCGCAACGTCGCGTATGTCAGGTCACCCGACGTCAATGTCTTCCTCCGACCACCCAGCTGCTTACGTGCATCTCCTGGGGCCGCAAGCTATCAGGGCGAGCGCGAACACCTCACCCGATTACGCAGTGTGTGGATAGGTACACGGCACCCCGTAGATCCGCCATGCGGGGTCTCGGCTCGTACCCCTGGTCGAACCACCGACCTTCCCGCGAGGGTTCAGAGCGGGGGCGAGCCAATGGAGATCGGGGACACGATCACCATCACCTTCACCACTGCCCCGGGTGCTGCCGTGACGGCAACGTGGTCACGCGAGGACGGTACGGTCGTTCTCGACCAGCAGCCGGTTGCCGAGTCGCCGGCCCGCAGCGGCCAATTTCCCGCGACACTCACCGGCGATGCGCCAGGGCTATGGCAGGCACTGTTCCGTGCCACCGGCCCTACGACTGCAGTGGAGGCGTACTTCGTCCGGTTCCGAGCCGTCGGCGGCCCCCTCCCCTTCGCGACGGTTGACGAGTACACCGAGCTGTACGGGTCACTGTCGGCCGCCCGCGAAAGCCTGGTGCGGGCGCTGCTGCGCCGGGCCTCGCAACTGATCCGCGACACTTACCCGAGCCTCGATCCGCGGATCGCGGCCGGGACAGCCTCCGCCGACACGGTCGGCCTGGCGGTGTTGAACATGTGCGCGCGGGTGATGCGCAACCCCAACGGCCTGCGGTCCGAGACTACCGGCCCGTTCTCCCGGGCCTACGACCCGGACCTGGCCAGCGGCCTGCTCACCCTCACCGCCGCCGAGGACACGCTGCTTGCGCCACCGGCGAAGAGTCGCCGGCGGGCGGGCACCATCTGGGCCCGGCCCGGCCTCGGAGCGGGTCATGTTCGCAGGTAACACCGAACCCATCGTGATCGTTCACCCTCCCGGCCGGGACGCCTTCGGCGACCCGGTACCGGGCGAGACGACCGAGACGACGGTCGAGGACTGCCTGTTCGCCCCGGGCGCCTCCCGGGAGCTGGAAGTCAACGCGAACCAGGTCGCGGCAGACGGCACCGTGTTCGCCCCGCCCGACACCCCCGTGACCCCGGCCGACCGAGTACGCATCCGGGGCGTGCTCTACGAGGTGGCCGGCGCCCCGCGGCTCTGGCTCGACGCCCTCGTGGAAATCCCCGTCCGTCTCGTCACAGGCTGAATCCGGCCGTAGTCACCGCCCACCGCACAAGGGGGTGATGCCGGTGGCCCGCGTCCACGTGCGGTTCGTGCCGGACAAGAAGGGGATCGCCGCGTGCGCGGTCGGCCCGGAGCTGCGCCACGCGGTGCACGACATCGCCGCGTCGGCCATGCCGTACGCGGAGTTGATCTCCCCGGTCGACACCGGTGACTACGCCACCTCCTGGGAAGTGGTCGACACGATCGTCACCGACATCACCCCCGTGTACCCGATGGCCCGGGTCGCCGCGCAGCTGACCAACACCTCCGAGCACGCGGTGCTGGTCGAGGTCGACACCCCGAACAGCCCCGGCCACTGGGTGCTGTCCCGGGTTCTGGACTGGATCGACGTGCTTGGCCGCTCCGGGTGGGCGCCGTGACCGCCCCCCGGTTCCCCGACGTGCACCGGTTGCTGCTGGCCGTCCTCGAGGACCTTGCCGGCGGCGAAGGGCATCTCGGCACGCAAACGCCGGCCGATCTGGCCGCCCGGCTGCCGTTCATCCGGGTGGCGCGCATCGGCGGGCCCAGCGACCGCATCTCCGACTACGCCCGGGTCGCGATCGACGTGTTCGGCGCGACCTACGCCGAGGCGGAAGCGCTGGCCGCGCTGGTCCACGAGTTGCTGACCGGCACCCGGCTACGCGCGGGTGGGGCAGTGGTGGACCGGGTCGGCGTCGACCAGGCGCCGGTCGAGCTGCCCTGGTCACCGCAGATCCGCCGATTCCAGGGCCGCTACCTGTTCGTCAGCCGCCGCGTCCCGCGATCGCCCTGATCCAACCCGTTCTGCCCGCGTGCGTGTGGGCGCTTCGCCTTGAGGAGGTGAGCGCCGTGTCGTATGCGGCGTTGCAGGACAAGAAAGCCGAACTCATCCGCAAGGCCCTCGACGGGTCCGCTTTTGTGGCCCCGATCAGCGTGCCGACGCTCGGCGCGCTCACCACGACCGGCGGGGAACTGCTCGCCCTGCCGGCGGGGTGGGCCGATCTGGGGCACCTGAGCAGCGATGGTGCCTCGTTCGCCCGCGAGATCGAAGTCTCGAAGGTCAAAAGCCTCGGGTCGACCGAGTCCACGCGCGAGGACATCATCAGCGATGTCATCACGATGGCGATCACCGCCCAGGAAACCCGGCTGCACACCATCGGCCTGTACACCCAGGCCGACCTCGCCGCGATCAAGGCGACCGCCGGTACCGGTGAGGTCGCGATCGCCAAGTCCGACCGGCCCAAGCCCCGCGACTACCGCCTGCTCGGCCTGTTCGTCGACGAGAACGAGTACGGGGAAATCTACTTCGGACGGTACATGCCGAAGGCCCGGGCAACGGATCTCGGCGAACAGAAGATGGGCGAGGGCGACGAGCCGATCAGCTACCCGATGACCTTCACCGGCTACAAGGACACCGCGGTTGGGTTCTCGCATCGCTGGCACTGGGGTGGCCCCGGCTGGCGCCCGCTGCTCGCCTCGATGGGCATCGAGGAAGCCACCACCTGACCACGGGTCGCATACGAGCGCCGCCCGTGCGCGCCCGCGCGCGCTTCTCTGCCTATTCCCCTTTTCTCCGATGGGAGTCATCGGCATGGCTGCTTCTGGCCGCCGTCGCGGCGGCACCGACCACGACCCGGATCCGGCGCCGCTGGGCGCTTACGTCAAAGCCGGCCCGGACGGGCATCCCTTGCGTCGCACGGCCGCTACCCCGTCCGAGGCGGTCGCCCTGGTTTTCGACGGCTGGCAGCCCGAAAACCCCACCCCCGCCCCGGCCCCCGGCCCTGCTCCGGCGGTAGCCGAGCCGCGCACCCCACCCACCACCTGACCGTTCGTGCCGTCCCTGGCGGCGCTTTGTTGTTGAGGAGACACCCGCACTATGACCGGCACTGACCCCTACGCCGACGGCCGCGCCACGTTCGCCCCGCCCGCCCCGCCAGTCGACCCGTATCCGCCCGCCGATCCGTACCCGGCGCCAGACTCCTACCGGGTGCCCGATCCGTACCCGTCCCCGCCGCCCGCCGCCCCTGTGGATGACGCTGTGGACAACGAGAACGAGGTGGTGGTCGACCTCGACGGGTGGGAGAAGCCGGACAAGAAGCCGCCGTTCGCGTTCTGGCACGCCGGCCGCAAGTGGCGGATGCGCGACCCGGGCGAGGCGGACTGGCAGCAGCAATGGACGGCCCGCAAGGACCCGCGGTTGATGATGCGGCTGCTGATCGACCCGGCGCAGCGCGACGCGTTGTTCTCCAGCGAGATGTCCAGCGACAAGCTCACCTACCTGATGGGCCTGTTCCGGGAGCACTACGGCCTCGCCGCCGACCCCACCGGTGACCAGGCCCGCTAACCCCCACCCGCGCGGGCTACGCCTGGACACCGCCGACGCGGAACGCCCCCACCACCGCCTGGCCGTGCGCGTCGGCGGCCGGCTGATCCGCCTACGCCCGGCGCGCACGGTGCCGTGGAGCCTGCTGCTGCAGGCGTCCACGAACTGGTGGCTGTTCGTCATGGTGCTGGTGCCCGCCGAC
>Ga0307513_10004900_pt1 | contig 17768 bp, 20 predicted proteins | sample 15_EM_MG_FD_202174 | JGI IMG/M metagenome (GOLD analysis project Ga0307513, IMG submission 202174) | Populus trichocarpa ectomycorrhiza microbial communities from riparian zone in the Pacific Northwest, United States - 15_EM | ecosystem: Host-associated > Plants > Roots > Unclassified | place... | reverse complement strand
CCGTACCAAGCGAAGGTCATGAAGATGTTCGAGCCGAGCAGCAACAGCAGGGGCAGGAGGCGGGCGGTCATGAATGGCCTGATGGGCAAAAGGGAAGGGGGTTAGCGTACCGTCTTGGCCGGCCGCAGCCGCCTTCACATGGCGTCAACTCATAAGCAGTTAGCTTCACAAACCTGAAGCTATAAGGAGACGGCATGCGTCATACACAGGAAACGGCCGGGCTGGTACTTGTGGTGGAGGACAACCGCAACATCTCGGAGATGATCGGGGAATACCTGGAAGGCCGCGGATTCGAGGTGGATTACGCCACCGACGGCCTGGATGGGTATCGCCTTGCGGTCGAGAACAGTTACGACGTGCTGGTGCTGGACCTCATGCTGCCGCGCATGGACGGCATGGAAGTCTGTCGCCGGCTGCGCAACGAGGCCCGGAAATCCACTCCCGTATTGATGCTAACCGCACGCGACACCTTGGACGACAAACTGACCGGACTCGGCTCGGGTGCGGACGACTACCTGACCAAACCTTTCGCCATCCAGGAACTTGAAGCACGCCTGCGCGCGCTGATCCGGCGCGAGCGACGCCAGGTGGGCGCCGAAGTCCTGAAGGTCGCCGACCTGGTGCTGGATCCGGTGAGCATGCGGGCCACGCGCGGCGGCTCGGAGCTGATGCTGTCGCCGATCGGCTTGCGTCTGCTGACCATCCTGATGCGCGAATCGCCGCGCGTGGTCACCCGGCAGGAGATCGAACGGGAGATATGGGGTAATGGTTTACCCGATTCGGATACTTTGCGCAGCCATCTGTATAACCTGCGCAAGGTGATCGACAAACCCTTCGACAAACCGCTGCTGCATACGGTGCAGAGCGCAGGCTATCGCATCGCCGATATCGCCTGACCGCGACCGCAGCCGCAGAACAGCGTGCCCAGCCGCACACTAACGGAACCGAAAATGCCGCAGGGGCTGCCACGCAAGATCCGGATCGCTTTCATCGTGCAGGTAGCACTGGCCAGTCTGGCGATCGTATTGGGGGTTTTCCTGGTTTCCGTGGTGATCAAGCAGAGCCTGATCAACACCGCCCTGCAGGAAGAAGCGGCGCATTATTGGGATCTGTACGGCGCGTCCGAAGCCCAACCGCCGCCCAATACCTACAACATGCGTGGTTACCTGGTGCTGCGCGGGCGCTCCAACCTGCTGCTTCCGGAAAACCTGCGCACGCTAAAACCTGGCTTCCATGAATTGAAAGACGACGACCTGCTGGTGCTGGTCGACGAGAAGCCCGCGGGCCGTCTGTACTTGGTGTTCCTGCGTTCGCAGGCCGCGCGCCTGGCGTTCTACTTCGGCACACTGCCCATCATCCTGACCCTGATCACCATCTATTTCGTTTCCTGGCTGACCTATCGCGCCTCCAAGCGCCTGATCTCGCCGGTCACCTGGTTGGCTCGACAGGTAACGCAATGGGACCCGCGCCATCCGGACGTCAGCACGCTGGCGCCCGACAGACTGCCGCCCGACGTACAGGGCGAGGCACGCCAGCTCGCCTCGGCGTTGCACGGTCTTGCCCATCGCGTATCCGCGCATGTGGCGCGCGAGCGCGACTTCACCCGCGACGCCAGCCATGAGCTGCGCACGCCTCTGACCGTGATCCGCGTGGCCAGCGACATGGCCATGGCCGAAGACTCTTCGCCGCGAGTGGCGCGTTCGCTGCAACGCATCCAGCGCGCCGGACGCGACATGGAGGCGGTGATCGACGCCTTCCTGATCCTGGCTCGCGAGAACGAGGTGGAACCGCAGAGCGAAGATTTCGAACTGGCCGACATTGTGCTGGACGAGGCCGACAATGCGCGTGCGCTGCTGGTCGGCAAGCATGTGGATCTGGAGGTCACCTGCAACGCCAAGCCGCGCCTGCATGCGCCGCCGCGAGTGATGCAGGTGGTGATCAGCAACTTGCTGCGCAATGCATGCAGCTATACCGACCGGGGACGGATCGACGTGGTTCTGGAGCAGGACCGGGTCATCGTTCGCGATACCGGCATCGGCATGAGCGGGGATTCGATGGCACGCGCTTTCGAACCGTTCTACCGGGCCGATCCCTCGCGTCCACAGGGGACCGGCCTGGGCCTGTCGATCGTGCGGCGCCTGTGCGATCGCTTCGGCTGGAAGATAGAGATGGAAAGCACGATGGGCGCCGGCACCACCGCGACCATCCGCTTCGCTTAAGTCGCGGTGAACGCGGCACGCATCGGGAACTGCAAGCCTGCTCATGCTGTCAACGATGACCGCAGCCGTGCGTTCATTGCCCGAATCCCCACTTCTCCAGGTCCGACCTCCGCATGAGCCAGCAGCGACGCAGTGTTTCCAATTCTCGAAAGCTGGTTTCCCGGATCGTGCTTGCCGTAGCGGCGCTGGCGCTGCTCGGAGCGGGCTGGTGGTACTGGAACAATCGTGAAAGCGAAGCTGCCGAGGGCGCGTACCGGACCACGCCGGTCGAGCGCGGCGGCATCCGGGTGGCGATCTCGGCGACCGGCACCCTGAGCGCCATTTCCACGGTCACCGTGGGCAGCCAGATCTCCGGTCAGGTCACCGACGTGCTGGTCGACTTCAACAGCAAGGTTAAAAAAGGCGACGTGCTGGCGCGCATCGACCCCAGCACGTACGAGGCTCAGATCGAACAGGGCACGGCGCAGATCGCCAGCGCCAGCGCCTCCCTGGCGCAGGCGCGGGCGACGCTGCGCAACGCTGAACTGGATTACCAGCGCAAGGCGGACCTGGGCAAACAGAAGCTGGTCGCCCAGAGCGACGTCGACCTGGCCCGCTCGGCGCTGGATCAGGCGCGCGCGCAGGTCAATTCCTCGCAGGCGCAGATCCGCCAGCAGACCGCCTCTACCCAGACCACGCGCGTCAACCTGCAGCGGACGGTGATCACTTCGCCGGTGGATGGCGTGGTGCTGACCCGCACGATCGAGCCCGGCCAGACCGTGGCCGCCAACTTCTCCGCGCCGGAACTGTTCACCATCGCGGAGGATCTGGGCAAGATGAAGATCGAACTGGCCGTGGACGAATCCGATATAGGCCAGGTCAAGGTGGGACAAGTGGTTTCCTTCACCGCCGATGCGTTCGCCGACCGCCAGTTCAAGGGCACGGTGGAACAGGTGCGGCTGGCGGCTACCACCACCAATAATGTGGTGACTTATCCGGTGGTGGTCACCGTCGACAACAGCGACGGTACGCTGCTTCCGGGTCTGACCGTCAACGCGGAGATCGAGGTCAGCAAGCGCGACAAGGTGCTGAAGGTTTCCAATGCAGCGTTGCGCTACAAGCCGGCTGCGACAAACAATACTGGCGCGGCCCAGGCACCTACGCAGGGCGCGCAACGCGGCGGCAGCGGCATCACCGACGACCTGGCCCGCACGGTTGCCGATCTCAAGGTCAATCCGCAACAACAGGCGGCCTTCGATGCGGCGGTGGCTTCGGTCCGCCAACGCCAGGCAGCGCGTCAGGCGCAAGCGGTGCAAGGCGGCAATAGTATGTTCGGTGGCGGCCGCGGCGGCCCGCCTGGCATGGTGGTGATGGGCGGCAGCGGCTCTGGCGATATGCAGGCCCAGGTCCGCCAGCGCATGGCCGAACGCTTCCAGCAGGACTTCGCGGCGTTCCGCACCGGCCTCGACGATGCGCAGAAGCAGAAGTGGGATGCCGCACTGGGCGCGCTGCTCAACGCCAAGCGCGCGTCGCTTTACCGGTTAGTCGATGGCAAGCCCGAGCCGGTGATGGTGCGCATCGGCGCCAGCGATGGCACCGCCACCGAAGTATCCGGCGGCGGCCTGCAGGAAGGCGACGAGATCATCACCGGCGAGCGCGCCAAGGAATGAGCGCGCCATCTTCTACAAGGGCCGCCTCTGCAAGGGCCGCCGACACACCGGTCATCCTGACCCGCGCGCTTTCCAAGATCTATTCGCCCGGTACCGAAGCTGAGGTCGCCGCCCTGCAAGGCGTGGACCTGCGCATCGGCCGCGGCGATTTCGTGGCCATCATGGGTCCGTCGGGCTCTGGGAAGTCCACCCTGATGAACCTGATCGGCTGCCTGGATACGCCTACTTCGGGCGTATACGAATGCGATGGCGTGGACGTGTCCACGCTGGACAAGGAATCGCTAGCGGAACTACGCCGCGACAAGATCGGTTTCGTGTTCCAAGGCTTCAACCTGCTGCCGCGGATGAACGCGTTGGAAAATGTCGCCATGCCGCTGGGTTATGCGCAAGTGCCGCCGGCCGAACGCATGAGGCGCGCGCAAGAGGCGCTGGCGTCGGTGGGTCTGGGCGAACGCTCATCGCACAAGCCCAGCGAGTTGTCCGGCGGCCAACAGCAGCGCGTCGCCATCGCCCGCGCGCTGATCAACCGCCCGCCAATCCTGTTGGCCGACGAACCCACCGGCGCGCTGGACAGCAAGACCGGCGAGGAAATCCTCGCGCTGTTCAAGCAACTGCGCGACGACGACCACACGGTGGTGTTGATCACTCACGACGCGGAAGTGGCGGCCCACGCCGATCACATCTTTGTGATGCACGACGGCCAGCTCTTCCATGACGGCGCGCATAGGCAAGGGACTGTATGAACTTCACCGACATCCTGCGTACCGCCATCCACGCGCTGCGCGGCAACTGGATGCGCAGCGCGCTGACTTCGCTGGGTGTGATCATCGGCATCGCGGCCGTCATCGTGATGGTGTCGGTGGGGCAAGGCACCCAGGCCGAAATCGACAAGATGGTGTCCGGGCTGGGTTCGCAGCGCCTGGATATCTCGCCGGGCGCGGGTCGTGGCGGCGGCGGAGCGCGCATGAGCGCCAGCAGCTTTTTCACCCTCAACGAGGGCGACGCGGAAGCGATCCGTAGCGAGATTCCGGAAGTGCAGTACGTAGCCGGCGCGCTGCGCGGCAACACCCAGGTGGTTTATGCCGAGAACAATGCCTCGACCAGTTGGCAGGGGGTGCAGGCCGACTATTTCGACATCAACGGTTGGTCCATCGCCAACGGCGAAGGCTTCGACGCACAGGACTACACCAGCGCCGGCAAAGTAGTGATCCTGGGCGAAACCACGCGGCGCACGCTATTCGGCGACGACCCGGGCATCGGCCAGACCATCCGTTTGGGCAGAGTGCCGTTCACCGTGGTCGGCACGCTCAATTCGAAAGGGCAGGGCGGCTTCGGTCAGGATCAGGACGACGTGGTCATGGTTCCGCTGGAAACCGCGCGCCGCCGCCTGATGGGCGCCATGGGCCTGCCGTCGGGCGCGGTCATGCAGATCGCATTGACCGTGACCAGCGCCAAGGACCTGACCTATGTGCAGGGCGAAGTGGAAGCGCTGCTGCGCCAGCGCCACAAGATCGCGCCCGGCGCTGACGACGATTTCAATGTGCGCAACATCTCCGAGATCGTCGCCACACGCACCGCCACCACCAACCTGATGTCGAAATTGCTGGGCGCGGTCGCCACCATCTGCTTGATCATCGGCGGCATAGGCATCATGAACATCATGCTGGTGTCGGTGACCGAGCGTATCCGCGAGATCGGCCTGCGCATGGCGGTGGGTGCAGGGCCTTCCGACGTGCGTAGGCAGTTCCTGGCCGAGGCAATGCTGATCTCGCTGATCGGCGGGGTAATCGGCATCGTTATCGGCGTAGTGGGCGCGTTGTTGGTGGGAAAATTCAGCGAACTGCCTATCGTGCTCAACGGACAAGTGGTGGCGCTGGCGGCGGCGTTCTCCATCGCCACAGGTCTGTTTTTCGGCTACTACCCGGCGAGAAAAGCCTCGCAGCTGGATCCGATCGAGGCGCTGCGGCAGCAATAATGCGTTCCTTCTCCCAGTGGGAGAAGGGAAGCGGGTATCCTGCACACTTTCCTACCTCGCATTCACATGACGCACAGCAGCCAATCCTTCGCCCTAGTCATCCACGGCGGCGCCGGCGTAATCGAGCGAGACCAACTATCCTCGGCTGAGGAACAATCCATCCGCGCCGATCTGGAGGCCGCTCTCGAAGCCGGGCGCCTCATTCTCGTCGACGGCGGTAGTGCGCTTGATGCGGTCGAAGCGGCAGTGGTGGCCCTGGAGGAATCCCAGCGTTTCAACGCAGGCAAAGGTTCGGTCTATAACGCCGAGGGCAGGCACGAACTGGACGCTTCCATCATGGAAGGGAAGACCCGTCGCGCAGGTGCGGTGGCAGGGGTGGAAACCGTGCGCAATCCGGTGCGGCTCGCACGCGCGGTGATGGAGCATTCGCCGCATGTGATGATGATCAGCGCGGGTGCAGAAAGGTTCGCCGACACCCAGCCGAAAATCGAACGCGTGAGCAACGACTGGTTCGATACGGATACCCGCCGTACGCAGCTCGATCAGGAACAGGCGCGCGAAAGCAGCGAGGCCGGCGACGAAAGCCTGCGCGGAAAATACTTCGGCACCGTCGGCGCGGTCGCCCTCGATTCGCAAGGGAATCTCGCCGCCGCCACTTCCACAGGTGGCATGACCAACAAGCGCTATGGACGCGTCGGAGATTCGCCCTTGATCGGTGCAGGCACCTGGGCCGACGAACGCTGCGCGGTCTCGGGAACGGGCTGGGGCGAATTCTTCATCCGCAACGTGGTCGCGCACGACGTCGCCGCGCGCATGGCGTATGGCGGCGCCAGCCTTGCGGTCGCCGCCGACGCGGTCATTCTGCAGCGCGTGCCTGAACTCGGTGGCGATGGTGGCGCCATCGCGGTGGATCGCGACGGCAACATCGCCATGCCGTTCAGCACCGCGGGCATGTATCGGGCCTGGATCGGAATCGATGGATCGCGAGGCACGGCGATATTCGACGCGACGGACTGATTCGAGAAAGCCGCATCTGCAGACGTCGTTGTACTCAGATCGATAACGTAAAAACGCTTTCTACTAGCGCTTTCTGTACGGCATTTCGGCATGGAGTAATGCACGTTTCTTTGAGTCATTCCCCGTACAAAAAGTGAGATGCCTATTAAGGAGAATTTTCCATTTCGCTTGCTCGCTAAAGCATTGCGGACCCCTTGTAATTGACTTAGCTTTCGGCACGGCTAGTCCATTCCGGACGGCCTGGTTATCCACATGGAGTGTCAGAGATGATTGCTAAGCATCGTTTTGGTTTGCTGGCTGGTGCGGTTCTGGTCGCACTCGGTACGTCGTTCGCAGTGCAGGCGGGCGGACGTTCCGATCTGGTTCTACAGGCATTGGAGAAGGGTCGCGCACATACCAGCGGCGAGTTGCTGGTCAAGTATCGCGATGGCGCGAGCATCGCCAATGTGCAGGGGCTGAATCATGGGTTGGGTGCGCAGAAGCTGGAAACGGTGCGCGCTGGAAACTCGAAGAAAGGCGAGCTTGCGCTCCTCAAACTTCCCGCGGGTCTGGATGTCGCCGCGGCCGTCCGCGCGATCAACGACGACCCTGCGGTGGAATACGCCGAGCCGAATTGGATTTATCAGCACCAAGCGGTTTCCAACGACACCTATTACGCCAATGGTTCGTTGTGGGGCATGTATGGCGACGCCACCACGCCGGCTAACCAGTACGGTTCCCAGGCTGGCGAAAGCTGGGTCAGTGGCCACACCTCTTGTGGCAACGTAATCGTCGGCGTGATCGACGAAGGCATCTACTATCAGCATGAAGATCTCGCCGCCAATATCTGGACCAATCCCTACGATACGGCAGACGGCGTCGACAACGACGGCAACGGCTACATCGACGATGTGCGCGGTTGGGACTTCGACGGCAACAGCAACAACATCAATTCCGGGGGCGCCAACGACGATCACGGCACCCATGTGTCCGGCACCATCGCTGGCGTCGGCGGCAACGCCAAAGGCGTCGCTGGCGTCTGCTGGAGCGGCATCAAACTGATCAGCGGGAAATTCCTGGGCCGTCGCGGCGGCACCACCGCCAATGCGATCAAGGCCATCGATTATTTCAACGACCTCAAGACCCGGCATGGTTTGAACATCGTCGCCACCAACAATTCATGGGGCGGCGGCGGATTCTCGCAGGCATTGCAGGATGCCATTGGCCGCGCCAACACCGCCAATATCCTGTTCGTAGCCGCTGCCGGCAATGATGCGTATGACAATGACGTGACCGCCAGCTATCCTTCCAACTATCCCAACGCGAACATCATCGCCGTGGCGTCGATCACCAACACCGGCGCTTTGTCGAGCTTCTCGCAGTGGGGCAAGATCACGGTGGATCTGGGTGCGCCGGGGTCGGCCATCATGTCGAGCGTTCCCGTGAGTTCGAAGGGTTTGCTGATCTCCGGCTACGCAAGTTATAGCGGCACCTCCATGGCGACGCCTCACGTCACCGGTGCAGCTGCCCTGTACGCCTCGACGCGTCCGGGCGTGACCGCCGCCGATATCAAGGCAGCCATTCTCGCCAATACGGTGCCAACGGCGTCCCTGCAAAACAAGACGGTGACGGGCGGCCGCCTCAATGTGTCCGGCTTCTGATTTATAGCTATAGCGTTCTGTTTTGCCAGAAGGCCCGGTTAATACCGGGCCTTCTGCTTTTTATAAACGAAATCCACCAGACAATGGATCTACTACTGCTGTTTGCTCCATTCAGCCATGCGTTTCTGCATTTCCTCGGGAGCCACTTCTTCCAGATGGGTGGCCAGCGACCACTTGTGGCCGAACGGATCGATCACCGTGCCGATGCGGTCGCCCCAGAATTCGTTCTTCAACGGCCGATCCGCCCTAGCTCCGGCTTTGACGGCCTTGTCGTAGGCCGCATCCGCGTCAGGCACGTAGATCAGGAAGCTAGCTGTGGCGCCGCCGCGTTTGTTCGGCCCCAACGCGTCCATGTCGGGAAACTCATCGGCCAGCATCAGATGGGTGTCGCCGATCATGATCTCGGCGTGCCCGATCTTGTCGCCCATCGGTAGGCGGTATAGCTCTTCGGCGCCGAAGGCTTCGCGGTAGAAATCGAGCGCCTTGGCGGCATCGTCGACCATCAGATAAGCGGTGACGGTGTGGTAGCCATCGGGAATGTAGTTAACGGCCATGGGCGGGGTTCCGTTGAGGTAGGTGTCGCGGAATCTATCCCGTATCGGGTTACGGATGCGTTACCGGTGAGCTTCAATGGCTGCTCAGATAGGGCGCGATCTTCTGTCGCCACAGTTCGTATCCGGCGCGATTCATATGCAGCCGGTCTTCAATGAAGAGTTCTTCGCGCGGCTGGCCGTTCGCATTCAGCATGGAGCTGAAAACGTCGATGTAGTCGACGTGCAAGCGTCCTGCTTCGGCCTTGATAAGCGCATTGGCCTGGCGTTGCGCTTCCAGCAGTCCGACGCGCAAGGGGCTGGGTTTGTTGGAGATGTAGGCGATTCGTGCCTTGGGAAGGTCGCGACGCACGCGCTGGACGAAGGTGCGGAAGTCCTGTTCCACCTGCTGCGGCGTGCGGCCCGCCTGCAGATCGTTTTCGCCCGCGTAGAGCACGATCTGCCTGGGCGCATACGGAACCACGATGCGGTCGGCGTAGAAGGTACTGTCGCGGAGTTCCGATCCGCCGAAGCCGCGGTTGATCACCGGTACGTCGGGGAAATCCTCCGCCAGCGTCTCCCAAAACCGGATCGACGAACTGCCGACGAAGAGCACGCCGTGCCGCGGCGGCGGGGATGCGGCGTCCAGTGCCGCGAAACGTTGCATGTCCTGTTCCCAATCTGCCTTGGAGACCTGTTCGGGAATGCGTGGCGGCCCCTGGTGCGCGGGCGGAGCGCTAATGCAGGCGGCCAACAGGGCCAGCAGGCTGGCGAGAACAAGATGGCGCAGTAGCAGCATCAGAGGCGGATCCTGTGGTTTTCGCTAGTGAAACAGCCTGCGCCGACCGGTGCAAATCGAGTGGCGGCGGCCGCCTTGTGGCAAAATCGACATCTCACCCGCGAACTCCTCCCAGCCCATGCCCATTTTCGCTGAGCTTTTTCGACATGGCCGATGAAAAAGGGCATCTGCCGCGAGGGCCAGGCAGGATACTGAAGGCAACGGTCTGGTCGTTCCAGGGCTTGCGCGCGGCCTGGTTGCACGAGTCCTCGTTCCGCCTGGAATGCTACCTGCTGGTCGTGCTGGGTCCGCTGGCGATCTGGCTCGGCGAAAGCGGCATCGAACGCGCGCTGCTGATCGGCAGCTGCTTGCTGGTGCTGTCGGCCGAGCTGCTCAATTCGGCGGTGGAAGCGGTGATCGAACGCTACGGCCCCGAGTTCCACGAACTCGCGGGGCGCGCCAAGGACATGGGTTCAGCCGCCGTGTTCGTGCTGATGATGAACGTATTGCTGTGCTGGGGGCTGATCCTGGGCCCACGACTTTTTTCGATTTGAAGGATTGATTGACGATGAGTTTCGAATTTCTCGCCGACCCCAATGTCTGGCTTACTCTGGTCACGCTGAGTGCGCTGGAAATCGTGCTGGGTATCGACAACCTGGTGTTCATTTCCATCGCCGTCGGCAAACTGCCGGAACATCAACGCGACGTGGCCCGCAAGTTCGGTATCGCCGTGGCCTGCATCACGCGCATCGCGTTGCTGATATCGCTGGCGTTCCTGGCGCGCATGCAGCACGACCTGTTCAGCGTATTCGGCATGGGCATTTCGGTGCGCGACCTGGTGTTGATCCTGGGCGGCATCTTCTTACTGGTGAAGGGCAGCATGGAAATCCGCGAGCTGATCACCGGCGGCCACGACGAAGACCCCAACACCACCAAGGCTTCCGGCGTATTCGCGATGGTGATCCTGCAGATCGCCGTCATCGACATCGTGTTCTCGCTGGATTCGGTGATCACCGCGGTGGGCATGGCGCAGCACATTCCGGTGATGGTGGCCGCGATCCTGCTGGCGGTCAATCCGCTCGGCCACTTCATCGACGCCAATCCCACCATCAAGATGCTGGCGTTGGCCTTCATCGTGTTGATCGGCGTGGTCCTGATCCTCGACGGCCTCGAGGTGCACGTACCCAAACCGTACATCTATTTCGCCATGGGTTTCTCGGTGATGGTGGAATGGCTGAACCTGCTGATGCGCCGCCGCGGCGCGCAGCACCAGCATCCGATCGTGCCGTAACGAGCTTCTCACGGGGCTTATGGACCGGGTTCGCCTGGCCCGACGGGACGCAGCCCTGGCAGTTGCGCTGGAGTCGATGCGGTGCTGCAATGCCGGCAATCCAATCGGAAGGACTTCCGCCATGCGCCTGCTTTCGCGTTCGCTCCTGATCTTCGGCCTGGCCGCGCTGCTTGCTGGCTGCGGCTATAACACCATCCAGCAGAAGGACGAAGCGGTCAAAGCCGGCTGGTCGGAAGTGCTGAACCAATACAAGCGCCGCGCCGACCTAATCCCCAACCTGGTCAAGACCGTGCAGGGTTACGCGCAGCACGAAGCCAAGGTACTGACCGACGTGACCAATGCGCGCGCGAAGGTCGGCCAGATCCAGGTCAACGCCGACGACGCCGCTTCGCTACAGCAGTTCCAGGCTGCGCAGGGCGAACTGTCTAGCGCGCTGTCGCGCCTGCTGGTGGTCACCGAGAACTATCCGAACCTGAAATCCGACCAATCGTTCCGCGACCTGCAGGCGCAGCTGGAAGGCACCGAGAACCGCATCACTGTCGCCCGCGGCCGGTATATCGAAACCGTGCAGGGCTACAACACCTACGTGCGTTCGTTCCCGCAGAACCTCACCGCCAAGCTGTTCGGCTACAAGGAAAAGCCCAACTTCACCGTGGAGAACGAGGCGCAAATCTCCGAAGCGCCCGCGGTGGATTTCGGCAACACGCCGCCGCCGCCGGCTCCGCCGGCACCGCCGCCGCCGCCCGCGCCCGGCAACTGATCGGTGGCGAGTAGCTGATCGACATGCTGCGACGCGCGCTCGCGCTCGCTTTCTTGCTGTTCGCCTGCCTGCCCGCGTGGGCGCAGCAGGCGGCGGCGGGGGCGGCGGCAATTCCGCCGCTGACTTCGCCGGTGGTGGACACCACCGGTACGCTTAGTGCGGAGCAGAAACAGCAGCTGGAACAACAAGCGCTGGCCCTGCAGCAACGCAAGGGCAGCCAGCTGCAGGTGCTGATGATTTCCAGCACGCAACCGGAAACTATCGAGCAATACACGCAACGCGCGTTCGACCAATGGAAATTGGGCCGCGAAGGCGTGGACGATGCGGTGATCCTGGTCGTGGCCAAGGACGATCGCCGCGTGCGTATCCAGCCTGGTTACGGATTGGAGGGAGCCATTCCCGACGCCATCGCCAATCGCATCATCCAGGAATACCTGGCACCCAAGTTCCGCGCCGGAGATTTCGGTGGCGGGATTCTAGAGGCGACCGCACAACTCAGCCGACTGATCGAGGGCGAGCAGCTACCCGCACCGGTGAGCGACCATCGCAGCGGCGATGGTCGTCGCGGAGGCGGGGACTGGCTGTTCGCCCTGTTCGCCGCCTTCATCGCCGCTACGCTGGTGCGTGGCGTATTCGGCAAGGCGCCCAAGGGTTTGCGCAGTCTGTTCACCGGCGGTGCGGCCGGCGGAGTCGCCTGGTTGCTGTCCTCGATCATTCCGCTGGCGGGTGTTGCAGGCTTGTTCGGGCTGATTTACGGGCTGATGTCGGTTTCGGCCGGCCGCTACGCCAGCCAGGGCGGTTGGGGGGGATTCGGGGGAGGCGGCTGGGGTGGGGGCGGCGGTGGTTTTGGCGGCGGTGGTGGCGGTGGCTGGTCCGGAGGTGGCGGCATGTCCGGTGGCGGCGGTGCCTCGGGGAGCTGGTGATGCGACTTCTCCGCCATCTCTTTGCGCGCTCGGCCCGCCACCTGTTTCCCGAGGACAGCCTGCACCGGATTGCCGATGCGATCGCCGCGGGCGAACTGCGGCATCGCGGCGAAATCCTGTTCGCGGTGGAATCGGAGCTTTCTCCGGGCATGGTGCTGCGTGGCGTGCAGGCGCGCGTGCGCGCCGAAGCCGCCTTCGTGCGCTTGCGCGCCTGGGATACCGAGGCCAACAACGGTGTGCTGATCTATCTGTTGCTGGCCGATCACCGCATCGAGATCGTTGCCGACCGCGGCCTGAACGGCCTGGTTAGCGCGGAACAATGGCGCGGCGTCTGCCAGTTGATGGAGGAACGCATGCAAGCGGGCGAGCCGGAACAGGCGGTTGTGCGCGGTATCCAGGCGGTTTCGGACCTGCTTGCCGAGCATTTCCCCCAGATCGACGGCACTCCGGACCGCGACGAACTGCCCAACCTGCCGCTGATCCTGGATTGACCGCTTGTGTAGGAGCGGGCCCTGCCCGCGACGCTTTTCCCATCAGATAGCGAAAAGCGTCGCGGGCAGGGCCCGCTCCTACAAGGTTGGGCGTTGGCCCCGTCACTCGGGCAAAATAGGGCCTTGCCCAACCCACCGCAGGTTTCATGACCTACCTCCACCAGATCGACCCGATCGCGCTATCCCTCGGCCCGCTCAAGATCCACTGGTATGGCCTGATGTATCTGCTGGCCTTCGCCAGCGCATGGTGGCTGGGGCGCCAGCGCATCCGCGCCGGGCGCTTGCCGGGCGTGGACATGAACGGGCTGTCGGATCTGGCGTTCTACGGCATGCTGGGAGTGGTGCTGGGCGGACGCATCGGCTACATCCTGTTCTATTCGTTCGGCGCGTTCCTCGACAATCCCTTGATGATCTTCAAGGTGTGGGAAGGCGGCATGAGTTTCCACGGCGGCCTGTTGGGGGTGATGGCGGCGGCGCTGTGGTGGACGCGCAAACAGAAGATCCATTTCTTCGACACCATGGATTTCGTGGCGCCGCTGGTGCCGGCGGGGTTGGGATTCGGGCGCATCGGCAATTTCATCGGCGCCGAGCTGTGGGGCAAATACACGCAAGCGGGCTGGGGCGTTATTTTTCCCAGCACCGATCCCAACGTGCTCAAGCTCGGCCTGAACGCCGCGCAGCTGCAAGCCCAGTACGCGGCCGGTGCGCTGGATAAATTCGCACGGCATCCGTCGCAGCTGTATCAGGCGTTCCTGGAAGGCCTGGTGATGTTCTGCGTGTTGTGGTGGTTCTCGCGCAAGCCGCGTCCGCGCTATGCGGTATCCGGAATGTTCGCGTTGCTCTACGGTGTGTTTCGTTTTCTGGTGGAATTCGTGCGCGTGCCGGACGAAGGCATCGGTTATCTTGCCTTCGGCTGGCTGACCATGGGCCAGCTCTTGAGCCTGCCGCTGATCGCGTTGGGCCTTTTCCTGTTCTGGCTATCGCGCCGTTCGCCGACCTTGCAACCTGTGATCCCCGTTGAGGACGCTGCATGAAGCAATACCTCGATCTGCTGCGCCATGTGCTCGACCAGGGCACGGAAAAATCGGACCGCACCGGCACCGGCACGCGCAGTGTCTTCGGTTGGCAGATGCGTTTCGACCTTAATCGGGGCTTTCCGCTGGTCACCACCAAAAAGTTGCACTTGCGCTCCATCGTGCATGAGCTGCTGTGGTTTCTGAAAGGCGAAACCAATATCGCCTATCTGAAAGACAACAAGGTCGGCATCTGGGACGAGTGGGCCGATGAAAACGGCGAGCTCGGCCCGGTCTACGGCAAGCAGTGGCGACGCTGGGCCACCGCCGAGGGCGGCGAGATCGACCAGATCAAGTGGGTCGTCGACGAGATCAAACGCAATCCCGATTCGCGCCGTTTGATCGTCTCGGCCTGGAATGTGGCCGACCTTCCGAAGATGGCGTTGATGCCGTGCCACACGCTGTTCCAGTTCTACGTGGTGGAAGGCAAACTCAGCTGCCAGTTGTACCAGCGCAGCGGCGACATCTTCCTAGGCGTGCCGTTCAATATCGCCAGCTACGCCTTGCTGACGCACATGGTGGCGCAGGCCTGCGGGCTGGGCGTGGGCGACTTCGTGCACACGCTGGGCGACGCGCACCTGTATTCGAACCATTACGAGCAGGCGCGCGAACAATTGTCGCGCGAGCCACGTGCGTTGCCGAAGCTGCGGTTGAACCCGGAAGTGACCGACTTGTTCGCCTTTACCTACGACGACATCGAGGTCCATGGCTACGACGCGGCGCCTGCGATCAAGGCGCCGGTGGCGGTATAGGCGCGTGCACGTTTCGCTGATCGCAGCGCTGGATCGCAATCGCGGCATCGGCAAGGACAACGATCTGCCGTGGCGTCTGCCCGACGACTTGAAGCGCTTCAAGTCGCTCACGCTCGGCAAGCCGGTACTGATGGGACGCAAGACCGCCGAATCATTGGGTCGCGCGCTTCCGGGCCGGACTAATCTGGTGCTGACGCGCTCCGGCCGCGTGCCGTTCGAAGATATGCGAGCGGTGGCGTCGGTCGACGAAGCACTAGCCTTTGTGCGCGCGCATGACGCTGAAGAGATCTGCGTGATCGGCGGTGCAGAGATCTACGCAGCGACGCTGCCCTTGGCGGACAGGCTGTACCTGACGCACGTGGATACGACAGTGGAAGACGCGGATGCCTTCTTTCCGCGGTTCGATCGATATCAGTGGAAGATCGTATCGCGCCAGTCGCATCCCGCCGACGCGCGGCACGCATTCGGGCTCGAGTTCGTGGACTACGAACGGGCGTAAGCGCCGTCGTTACAGCGCTGGGCGGTAATGTCCGATGATCGTGTGCGCAAACAGAATATCGTCTTCCACCGCGCCACTGCCGATGTTGTGGATGACCAGCGGCGTGCCTTCACGCGTCTTGCGGTCGGACACGATGCCGATATGGAGCAGGCCGCTGCCGGTGAGCTTCCAGGCGGCGATATCGCCGCCGACGTAGTCGTCCGCATTCGTGGTGATCGGTTGCGACCAGCCTTCGCGTTCGAACCAGCGCATCTGGTTGGGTACGCGGCGATGGTCGATATGGGGGTTCGGTGCCTTCAGTCCCCAGTTCTGTGGATACGCGGCGAAATGCGCGCTTATGTCCTCGTGGATCGCGCGTTGCAGGTCCAGGCCCTGAGTGCGCAGCGCGCGCACGGTCACGTCGGTGCACACGCCGCGCTCGACGGGAACGTCGCCGCCGGGATAAGGCATTTCGACATAAGCCGAGTCGTACACACGCGTGACGCCGATCTGCTGGCGCGCCGCGGCCACCAAAGGCGGGGATGGCTGCGCGGTCGCGGCAACGCGCGTTGCGGACTCGCGCTCGGCAGGCGGTTTTGTCGAGGTTGAAGAGTCGCAGGCAGCAAGCAGCGCTAACAGCATCAGCCCGCTGACACGGATCGGCTTCACCCGGGAGGCGTCACATCGCGCCCCGCCACCTGCACGATCCGCAATTCGTCCGTGTCCAACTGCAGTGCAGTCAGTTTTCCGCCCCACACCGCGCCGGTATCGATGGCATGGACGCCATGGCCGATCATCAGGCCGAGCGTTGACCAGTGTCCGCATACGATCTTCAGATCGCGCTCGGCCCGTCCTGGCACCTCGTACCAGGGATAGAGGCCTTGGGCCTGTGTCCCCGGACCGCCTTTCTCCTCGATCGCCATACGCCCGCGCGGCGTGCAATAACGCATGCGGGTGAGCACATTGATGATGGCGCGCGAGCGGTCGTAGCCGCCCAGCTGCGGCGACCAGTTGGGCTTGTCGCCGTACATGTTGCGAAACAGCTTGCGGTAGCCGTCGCCGTGCAGTTGCTTCTCGACTTCCCGTGCATGCTTTTCGGCCAGGGTCGTGGTCCACTTCGGCGCCAGGCCGGCGTGGATCATCATCCAGCCGAGTTCGCGGTCGACATGCACCAGTTCCTGCATGCGCAGCCAAGTGAGCAGTTCGTCGCGATCATCGGCCAGCACGATGCGTTGAAGGTCCAGGTTGACCTTGCGCTGTTCGTCGGGAGTGCGTTCGCCGATGGCCAGCAGCGAAAGATCGTGGTTGCCCAGCACTACGATGCTGTTGGCGCGCAGTGAATGCACCAGCCGGAGGGTTTCCAGCGATTGCCCGCCGCGGTTGACCAAGTCGCCACAGAACCAAAGTTTGTCGGCGGCCGGATCGAAACGCAGACGCTCCAGCAGGCGCTGGGTGGCGTCGTAGCATCCTTGCAGGTCGCCGATGGCCCAAACGCTCACGCGGCGCTTCCTCAGTGCACCGTGCGCGGAACGGACAGGGTGAAGGCCGCGATGGGCGCATCGAAGCGCGTGCCGTCGTCGGCCAGCATGTCGTAGCTGCCCTGCATGGTGCCCAGTGCGGTTTCCAGCACTGCGCCCGAGGTGTATTCGAAATCGTCGCCGGGACGCAGCCAGGGTTGTTCGCCGACCACCCCTTCTCCGCGCACTTCCTGGATCTTCCCGTTCGCGTCGGTGATGATCCAATGGCGTCCCAGCAGCCGCGCCGGCACCTTGCCGTGGTTGCGGATATGGATGGTGTAGGAGAAAACGAAGCGCCCGTCCTCGGGTACGGATTGATCGTCGAGGAAACGGGTGGCTACGTCGACGGCGATGGCGTAGTCGGATGGGCTCATGCCCACAGTGTATGCAAAGCCGGCTTAAGGTTCGACCCGTTCGGCAGAAGGCAGGTTGGCCAGGCGCACGAAGCCTGCGACTTCGACCTGTTCGGCGCGCGCATCGGGTCGCAGCCCCGCGGCTTCGATCTGCTCGGTGGTGGCCACGCTCATCAGCGCGTTGCGCAGCGTCTTGCGGCGTTGGCCGAAGGCGGCGCGAACGACGTCGGCAAACCGCTTTGGATCATCGACGCCGATGGTTTCCGGCAGGCGCGGCACCAAGCGCACGACTGCTGAGTCCACCTTCGGCGGTGGCCGGAAC
>Ga0307513_10004899_pt1 | contig 17769 bp, 11 predicted proteins | sample 15_EM_MG_FD_202174 | JGI IMG/M metagenome (GOLD analysis project Ga0307513, IMG submission 202174) | Populus trichocarpa ectomycorrhiza microbial communities from riparian zone in the Pacific Northwest, United States - 15_EM | ecosystem: Host-associated > Plants > Roots > Unclassified | place... | reverse complement strand
TCAAGGACACCGGCCTCGACGAGCAGATCTCGCCGCGGACGATCCTGTCGCGCATCGATCGGGCGAAGAACCGCGGACTCGACCCGATGGCGCCGACCGGCTCGTTCGACGACATCATCGAGCGGATCTACCCGCTGTATCGCGCGCAGCTCGCCAAGGAGAACGCGGTCGACTTCAACGACCTGCTGCTCAAGACGATCGATCTGTTCGAGCACGAGGCCGCGGCCAGGGTGCTGAAGGTCAAGTTCCGCCACGTCCTGGTCGACGAGTTCCAGGACACCAACAAGGTGCAGTACCAGCTGGTGTGGCGGTTCGCCGAGGCGACGCGCAACCTGACGGTGGTCGGGGACGATGATCAGTCGATCTATGCGTGGCGCGGCGCCGAGCCGCGCAACCTGCTCGACTTCGACCGCGACTTCCCCGACGCGCGCGTGATCAAGCTCGAGCAGAACTATCGCTCGACGCAGACCATCCTCGACGCGGCGAACGGCATCATCCGCAAGAACCGCGACCGCCACGAGAAGGCGCTGTGGACCGATCGCGGCGGCGGCGAGCCGATCGAGATCTACACCGCCGGCGACGAGCGCGGCGAGGCGTACTTCGTGGCGCAGTCGATCCGCCGGCTGCTCGACGACGGGCCGAGCTCGCCCAACGACGTCGCGATCCTGTACCGCACCAACGCGCAGTCGCGCGTGCTCGAGGAGCACCTGCGGGCGGCGCGGGTGCCGGCGAAGGTCGTCGGTGCGGTGTCGTTCTTCGAGCGCAGGGAGGTCAAGGACGTCGTCGCGTACCTGCGGCTGCTCGCGAACCCGGCGGCGGACTCGGCGCTCGAGCGCGTGATCAACGTGCCGGCGCGCGGCATCGGCGGGACCACGGTGGATCGGCTGCGGGCGGCGGCGCGGGCGAACGGCTCGGGGCTGTACGACGCGGTGCGGCTGGCCGGGCGCGGCGACGTGGCGGGGCTCGGGCCGGGGCCGCGCCGGAAGCTGCAGGTGTTCGTCGAGCTGATCGACGGGCTGCGCGACGTGATCGCGAACGGCGCGTCGGTGGCGGAGGTCATCATCCAGGTCATCGAGCGCAGCGGGATCCGCGCCAAGCTGGAGGCGGATCAGAGCACCGAGTCGCGCGACCGGCTCGACAACCTCGCCGAGCTGGTGACCACGGCGTCGGACTTCGACGACGAGGTCGCGCCGGCGCCGGGCACGTCGCTGCCCGGGATGGCCGCGGCGGAGGCTGACGAGGGAGACGCCGGCGAGCGCGAGGGGCCGCCGACGCTGGAGGACTTCCTCGAGCGCATCGCGCTGTCGTCGGCGGGCGACCAGACCGCGAGCGAGCAGGTCGTGCTGATGACGATCCACGTCGCCAAGGGTCTCGAGTGGCCGGTGGTGTTCATCACCGGCATGGAGGACGGGCTGTTTCCGTCGCTGCGCGAGCGCGAGGGCACCAGCGAGGACGCCGCGATGGAGGAGGAGCGCCGGCTGGCCTACGTGGCGATCACGCGGGCGCGCGAGCGGCTGGTGATGTCGCACGCGCGGACGCGGCGGGTGTGGGGCGAGATCCGGATGAACGCGCCGTCGCGGTTCCTCGACGATCTGCCGCCCGACTCGCTGGCGCAGCCGCGGCGCGGCCGGGTCACGCTGCCCAGCGCGCCGCGAATCGTCGACGGCGACTGGGCGGGCCGCCAGCGCCGAGCCAAGCCGTCGCGGTCGTACGACGAGCACGATCAGCGGACGTCGGGCGACGACGAGCCGGTGTTCCGCGTCGACGCCGCTGATTTCGTGGTCGGCGGCGAGGTCACGCACGCATCGCTGGGCAGCGGGCGCGTGGTCGCGGTGACCGGCACCGGCAAGGATCGGCGAGTGGTGGTCGACTTCGCAGTGATCGGACGCAAGACCGTGTTCGCCAAGTTCCTCGACGCGTCGGGCGCCAGCGGCTTGAACTGACGCGCGGCAGCGGCGGCGGCAGCGGCAGCGGCAACGGCAACGGCAGCGGCAGCGGCAGCGGCAGCGGCAGCGGCAACGGCAACGGCAGCGGCAGCGGCAACGGCAGCGGCAGCGGCAACGGCAACGGCAACGGCAGCGGCAGCGGCAGCGGCAGTCGCCGCCGACCCGCGTGGCTTGCACGAGGTGTCGTGTGGCGCTGGCAGGGGCCGGCGCAAGCACGCGCAACCGCATGCATGCGCGAAGGCACTGAGCTTGCTGCCGCGGTCCCCATGCGTTCGTTGCTTCGCATCTGGATCGTGGGGCTGGTCGCCTTGCTCGCCGCTTGCCGGGGCGACCGCGTCGGCATCGAGCGATCGCCGCTGGAGCGGGGCGACCTGTTCGGCGGCGACATCTATGGCGGCACTGTCGACGCCGGCATCGCGGAGGACGGCGGGATTGTCGTCGCGCCGGACGCATCGCAGCCCGCGTTCGATGGCGGCCCGATCTGGGCCGATGCCGGCTGGTCGTATCCGCCGGACGGCGGAGTCCTCTACCCGCCGGACGCGTCGCCGCCGTATCCGCCGGACGGCGGCGTCCTCTACCCGCCGGACGCGTCGCCGCCGTATCCGCCGGACGGCGGAGTCCTCTACCCGCCGGACGCGTCGCCGCCGTATCCGCCGGACGGCGGCGTCCTCTACCCGCCGGACGCGCCGCCGCCGACCGACGCCGGACCGCCCGACGCGCCCGAGCCATTCTGCACGACCAGCGATCCCGCGCCCGCGTGCCAGGGCACCTGCGCGTGCGCCGCCGGCCCCGCCGAAGCCTTCGGCAGTTGCGTCGTCGCCACCACCGGTGACGCGCCGGAGCCGACCGGACCGCTCGCGATCCCCGACGACGTGCCGCGCAGCTGCGACGCGCCGGACCGCTTCGACACGCTGGTCTGCAGCAACGGCCCGAGCTGGCAGCCCCCGCCGCTCGTGCTCGCGCCGCCCGACGACACCCACTACGACGTCCACCACGATCACAACCACAGCGCGCATCCCGACGAGGGCTCGGTGCTGCTCGGGGAAGGCGCCGAGCACGACGTGTGCGCGTGGTGCTCCGCCGATCCGCTCGACGGCCGCTTCGTGGGCCGCGCGCGCCCCGCGGCCGAGGGCTGCGACCCGCTGCCTGCACCGACCAGCGCCGAGGCCGCGGCCCGGACGCTGCAGTGTCTATGGGATCAAGGCAAGGGCTGGGAGGACGCCAAGGCGGCGTTCCCCGCCGACGTGGCGCGCGGCGCGACCTCCAACCTGCACCTCGCGCGCAAGAAGATCGTCGACGACCTGATCGCGCTGATGGAGCCGCGCCACAAGGTGGCGACCAACATCTCGGGCACCGTCGGCGCCGGATCGGACATCGACGTCTCGGTCCAGTACAAGGAGCTGTGCGCCGAGAGCGACGTGGCCGCGGCGATCAAGCTCGCCAACGCCGAGTTCGCCAAGAAGGTCGCGAAGTACCCGATGACGCTCGGCCGTGCGCTCGACGTCAACTTCTACTTCGCCCGCGAGATCCCGGTGCGCGGGATGGAGGCGGTGCCACGCGAGATCGTCGACTCGGAGTCGACCGGCACCAACCCGGAGAAGATCGAGCGGCTGCACGAGGTCGCCGCGATGACCAAGGCGCGCGAGTACATGACAGGCACGAGCTGGACCGCGTTCAAGGCCCGGTTCGACCCGCTGACCAACAAGACCCGGGCGTATCAGAACGACCAGATCATCAAGGTCGCCGAGGGTTACTACACCGAGGCCACGGGCAAGCTCGCGACGCAGTTCAAGCAGGCGGTGCGCGATCGTACGCGCAGCGGCGCGCCGTACACCGCGGCGACCGACGCGGCCGACCTCAAGGTCGCGGCCAAGATCACGCTCTACGAGGGCGCGCTCGCCGACCTCCAGAAGGTCCGCAACCAGCGCCTGGTCACGGTGGCCGCGATCCGCGCGGGCCGCCCGCCCGATCCGGCGCTGGTCCGCCGGCTCGCCGACGAGACCTACCAGTACGAGGAGCTGGTCGTGAAGTCCTCGCTGTTCGCCGACCAGGCGTACTACGCGCGCGGCTCGTTGCTCACCGTGGTCGCGCGCAAGAAGTCCGAAGGCGGGCAGGGCGCCAACGAGGCCGCGGGCGTGGCCGAGCCGGTGATCACGACCGCGCACGTGTTCCACTCGACGATCGAGCAGGCCGGCGACCTGTTCAAGGATCTCGGCCACGCGTCGCAGCACGACTGGAAGATCGGCAAGACCGGCATCAAGGCCTCGAAGTACGCCGATCGGTTCTTCGACGGTGCGCTCGCGACGCTGAGCGCGATCCGCGGCGAGCTGCGCGCGGACGAGCAGGCCAACCTCGATCGCCTGGTCACGACGCTGCGCGCGGCCCGCGCGGTCAACGCCGAGCTGCTCACGGTGCGGCGAAGCAACGCGGCCTACAACGACGCGCAGGAGGCCGCCGCCGCGCTCAAGCTCAAGGATCTCGGGATCCGCGACCTCGGCGACTTCCGCAGCAAGTACCGCGAGTGGTGCACGAAGGTGATAGTGTTCAAGCGTCTCTCCGAGAAGCGCGACCGGTGAACCGCTTAGTGCTCCGCGATGTGCCCAAGGTAGCGCTCGGCTACGACGCCTTCGAGCTCACGCTCGCGGGCGGGTTCCGCGGCCTTCGTGGCGTGCCGCCCGGGTTCCATCGCGTCGAGCTGGCGACCGGCGGCCGGCGCGTCGTGCTCGACGTCGTGTTCGACCGCGGCGACGCGGTGGCGGCCTATGCGCTGCGCGGCGATCGCTTCGTGCCGTCGCCGTCGCCGCTCGACGCGGCGGCGCAGGCAGGCGACCTCGACCACGCGCTGTTCGACGTCAGCGCGCTGCCCGCGCCGCCGGCCGAGGCCTGGCGCACGCTGAGCAGCCAGCTGATCCGCGCCGACGACGCGCTGGCGTGGCGCGCCCTCGCGCCCGACGCGCCGACCACGTGGCGCGAGCCGCGCGTGATCGTGGCGCTGCAGGGCGCGTGGCTGGCGATGAACCACGACGAGGACGCCGACGCCGCGCGCTGGCTGGCCGGGCTCCTCGCGCACGCCGCCACCGCCGACCGCGAGGTGATCGCGCGCCACCCGGCGAGCTTCGCGGCGCTGCTCGACGCGCTCGGCGCGATCGGCGTGCTCGGCGGCGAGCGCGCCCGCGAGCTGCTCGCCGACCTGCGGCCGCTGATCGCGGTGTGCCTCGCGGCGCCTGCGCCCGTCGGTCCCGCGGCGGCCCGGCTCGCCGCCCGCGTGACTTGACACCTGGCGCGCGCGCGATTGGCAGTCTCGCGAGATCGCGTGTGGCGGAATCGCCAGTTGGCCGAGGCCTCGGGCTTGCAGCCAGCGCCGCCATGGCAAGGAGGCGAACATGAACCAGCGCGGACGAGCGCTACTCGCGACCGTGATGCTGGCCGGGTGCACCGGCGGCGGCGATCGCGTCGACAGCGAGCAACAGAAGGTGACCGCCGTCGGGGTGCGGACATTCAACCCCGAGATGCCGCTGATGATCGGCTACAACTCGCTGACCGACGCGCAGCTCGGCGCCTGCGTGCGCACGGTCAAGGCGGAGAACTGCGCCGAGGACGCGCCGCGCGCCGAGACCTCCGGGTTCAGCGACGCGTTCGAGCTCTCGCTGGTGACCAGCCGGCGCGAGCTCAAGTCCAAGCTCGGCGTCGAGGCCAACCTGAGCGCGCGCTACAAGGTCGTCGAGGTCAGCGCCTCGGTCAACATCGAGAAGGAGTCCGAGTTCACCTCGAACTCACTGACGTTCTTGCTCAAGGGGGAGTCCTCGTACTGGACCACGCTGAACCGGACCGACTATCGGCCCGAGCTGACCGCCGAGGCGCGCAAGCTGCTGGACGAGGAGAACAAGCCCGACCTGCCGTCGCAGTTCTTCGTGCAGTGCGGCAACAGCTGGACCTCGGGCTACCAGCGCGGCGCGCAGTTCTACGTGCTGATCACGTTCACCACGAGCAACAAGGCGTCGCGCGACTCGCTCGAGGCCAAGATCAAGGCCGAGCTCAAGCTGCCCGTGGTCGGCGGCAAGATCGAGGGCGGCGTCGCGATGGCCAACGCGGCGCGCGAGTTCGGCGCGCAGCTGAGCATCAAGGTCCGCGCCGACGGCTTCCAGTGGGGCGCCGCCGAGGCGACCAACCAGATCATCGCCGACGCGCTGGGCGGTGAGCTCAACAAGGACACGTTCAAGAAGTTCGTCGAGATCCACGACGCGATGGTGCAGTCGATCAACAACGACCGCTGTATCGATCGCGGGTTCTCGCGCGCCAAGAAGGTCCCGACCGGCTGGGAGTGCGTCAACGACGCGCCCAGCCCCGGCAAGGCGAGCCACGTGCTGCGGATCAACATCAGTGACTACGGCACCGTCGGCAATCTGCCCAGGTTCGACAACACCTGGAAGCCGCTGATCAACTATCAGACCAAGGTCGATCAAGCCACGCGGTACATCGCGCAGCTCGGCGCGCTCGAGGACGGCATCCTCGCCGCGTACTACGACGAGATCACGCCGTACCTGCCGGTCAACGACTTCGCGCACGCGCGCTACGGCCTGGCGCCGCCGCAGATCGTGCCGAGCAACGATCCGCTGTTCCGGCTGTCCGACCAGGACCGCGTGGTCAACCTGTGGGCGGATCGCTTCAAGCCTCCGGGCGGCGGGACCTTTGCCCGCGTGCACACCGCCGGCAAGAGCTGCTGGGCCGGCGTGACCAACGCCGAGTTCGACGGCTGCACCTGCGCCGGCAAGGCCGATCCGACCGACCGCTGCCTGGCCAGCCTCGACGCATACCGGCTGAGCTGGAACGACCTGTTCGAGTATCGCGAGCGAGGGCGGGTGCTGCCGCTGCAGGTGTTCGGACCCAGCGACGCAAAGACCTACACCGAGGCCGAGACCGCCTGTGACACCGGGATCGAGCTGCCCGACAAGACCCTGCTGCGCGGCCAGCTGATCAGCTACGACGAGGCGCGCCGCGCGGGGCTCTACGTCGCCAACCATCGCTTCGGTCAGCTCCGCAACTCGATCTGGTACCAGAACCCGCCGGCGGCGACCGGCAAGCAGTGCCCGCAGCCCTCGTACAGCCCGGCCGACGCCGCCAGGTACATCCGGCCGGTGTTCATCAACCGGCCGCAGAACGTGGTGGGCGGCCAGGACGCCACGCAGTGCTGGGACAACGCGTCGAAGACCGGCGCGCTGTGCGTACCGCTCGGCGGGCTGTTCGCGCTCAACGCGTATCCCGATCGCCTGCAGGGCTTGCCGCGGCCGCCGCCGCAGGTCGTGGCGATCGATCCGCCGGATCGCTCGATCGGCCGGGCCCCGGGCCAGGTGATCACGTTGACGTTCACGTCGTCGCTCGACGCCGCGACCGTGACCAGCGCCAACGTCCGGCTCAAGGCCGGCGGCACCGCGGTCGAGGCGGGGCTCGCCTATACCGCGCATCCGCTGGGCGGCGGCACCGTGGTGATCACCCCGGCGGCGCCGCTCAAGGCCAGCACGACCTACAGCGTGGAGGTCGGCACCGGGCTCAAGGGCGCCGACGGCGACGCCATGCTCGCGGCGTTCGGCTCGACCTTCACGGTCGCCAACGCGGTGGTGAACGAGCGCCCCGCGCTCGGCGCCACCGGCGTCGCGCTCGACGGCAAGATCGAGCTGACCTTCGAGGCCGCGGTCAACGCGACGACCGTCAACGCGACGACGATCAAGCTGTGGGTGGGCAATGTTCCGATCACCGCGGCGGTGAGCTACGCGGCGGACACCCGCAAGGCGACACTCACGCCGAGCCGCGCGCTCGAGCCGAGCACGATGTACACGGTGGTGGTCAGCGGCGTGCGTGATCCGGGGCCGCTGGGCAATCCGGTGATCTACACCTGGTGGACGTTCACCACCGGCGTCGCGCCGACGCTGGTGTTCCCCGACGACGGCGCGACCGAGGTCGATCGCGGCGCGCCGCTGGCGGCGGTGTTCTCCGGGCCGCTGTCCGAGGACCAGCCCGCCGCCGCCATGACGCTGAAGAAGAACGGCACCACGGCGGTCGACGGCACAGTCACGCTGCCGGATCCGCAGCTCGCGCCACGGAGCCTGCGGTTCCGGCCGGCCCAGCGGCTCGACGCCAGCACCCGCTACACGGTCTCGGTCACGACCAGCGTCCTCGACAAGGACGGCAAGCCGGCGGTCAAGACCAAGACCTGGAGCTTCACCACCGGCGAGCTCTACACCCCGGATCTGTAAGGAGTCAGTCATGCGAATGCAATGTTGGGTGATGCGATCCGCGGTGCTGATCGTGCTCGGAGTGGTGCTGTCGTGTAACAGCGCACCGGCCACGCAGGTGAGCGAACAGGCGGACACCACGAGCCCCGCGTGCTGCGTCGATTGCGACGTGTGCGGCAATGGTGTGCTCGAGGTCGGCGAGCAGTGCGACGACGGCAACACGCTGGCGGGCGATGGGTGCTCGCCGTTCTGCTACGGCGAGGTGTGCGGCAACGGCGTGCTCGACCTCGGCGAGGCGTGCGACGACGGCAACACCGCGCCGCACGACGGCTGCACGCCGGACTGCCAGATCGATCGCTGTGGGGATGGCGAGGTCGAGAGCGACGAGCAGTGCGACGATGGCAACACCGAGGGAGGCGACGGCTGCTCGTCGTACTGCACCGTCGAGCGCTGCGGCGACGGTGACCTCGATCCGGAGACCGAGGCGTGCGACGACGGCAACCTGGAAGCGGGCGATGGCTGCGACGCCGCGTGCCAGGTCGAGACCGAGGCCGCGCCGGTGTGCGGCAATGGCATCGTGGAGGACGGCGAGGAGTGTGACGACGGCGAGTCGGGCGACGACGACGGCGGGGATAGCTGCACGGGCTGCATGTCGGTGCCGTCGTGCTCGGCGGCGACCGCGTGCGAGGGCGGCGACGGCTGCTGCCCCCAGGGCTGCGGCGCCGGCGAGGACAGCGACTGCACGGCCGAGTGCGCCAACGGTGTGTGCGAGCCGGGCGAGTCCGAGAGCTGCGCCGAGGACTGCGCGCCGGACGCGTGCGCGATCACGACCGCGTGCGTGAACGACGACGGTTGCTGCCCGGCGGGCTGCCCCGTCGACAACGACTGCCTGCCGGGGCACGACAGCGACGGCGACGGCATCCCGGATGTGATCGAGGGCACCGGCGATTGCGACAACGACGGGACGCCCGACTACCTCGACGCGGATCCGTGCGTGCTGGATCCGTGCAGCACGGGTGGCGATGGCTACGGCAGCGGCTGCTCGCCGGACCCGACGCCTGCGCCGGATGCGGGGATGCCACCGCCGCCGATGCCGGACGCGAGCGCCCCGCCGGGGCCGGGCTCGGGCTCGGACGCCGGGTCGCCGGGCTCGGGCTCGGGCTCGGACGCCGGGCTGCCGGGGCCGGGCTCGGGCTCGGACGCCGGGCTGCCGGCGCCGCCACTGCCTGGCCCGGGCTCCGGCTCGAACCGGGTGCCGATCGCAGGGTGAGCGGCGCATCCTCGCGGCGTTCGGCTCGGCTGTAGATCGGCGATCAACACCGTTGATCGCCGCGCGACGCTGGGCGCGCGTTCGACGCGGCGCGGCCGCACGGCGTCGCGCGCTTGGCGTGGGCAGCGGCTGGCATCATCTGTGCTGCCGTGTACGCGATGTCCTCCACCTGTGTTCGCCTGCTCGGATCCAGCGCCGCGATGCGCCGCGCGATCGACACCCTGATCTGCGTGGCGCCGACCGACGTGACCGTGCTCGTGCTCGGCGAGACCGGCACCGGCAAGGAGCTGGCGGCCCGGCTGATCCACGACGGCTCGGCCCGCGCGCGCGGCCCGTTCGTCGCCGTCAACTGTGCGGCCCTGCCCGAGAACCTCGTCGAGAGCGAGCTGTTCGGCCACGAGCCGGGCGCGTTCACCGGCGCGGTCAAGCGCCGGATCGGTCGCATCGAGCAGGCGCACGGCGGCACGTTGTTCCTCGACGAGATCGGCGACCTGCCGGCGGGCGCGCAGGCCAAGCTGCTGCGCGCGCTGCAGGAGCGCGTGATCGAACGGGTCGGCGGCACCGAGCCCGTCGCGGTCGACTTCCGGCAAGTCGCGGCGACCAATCGCGATCTCGCCGCCGACATCGCGAGCAAGGCGTTCCGCCGCGATCTGTTCTACCGGCTCAACGTGGTCTCGGTCCGGCTGCCCGCGCTGCGCGAGCGCGCCGGCGATGTCGCGCTGCTCGCCGACCACTTTCTCGCCGCGGCGATGCGGCGCATGGCCAAGCGCGACGTGTGGCTGACCGATCACGCGCTGGCGCGGATGGCGAGCTACCCGTGGCCGGGCAACGTGCGCGAGCTCGAGAACCTGTGCACCCGGCTGGTCGCGCTGGCCCCGTCGGGCAGCGCGCTCGGGCCCGAGCACCTCGAGCTGATCGTCGAAGACGAGCTTGTTGGCAGCGCGCTGCCGTCGGCCGACCTGCGCGACATCCTGGCGTTCTGCGAGCGCGAGATCATCCGGCGCGTGCTCGACCGCCACGGCGGCAACCGCACGCGCACGGCGGCGGCGCTCGGCGTCAGCCGGCAGGCGCTGCAACAGAAGCTGCAGCGCTTCGGCGAGCTCGACATCGCCACCTGACCTGCGCGCCAGCGGGCTACTCGGGCATCTTCTCGGGCACGACGGCGAGCTGCTGCTGGGCGCGGTCGCGCCACACGGTGACGGTGACCGGGTGGCTGGCCGGGGCCTGCGCGACGATCCAGGGCAGGGTGCGGTGATCGACCTCGCGGTCGCCCCAGGCCAGGATGATGTCGCCGACGCGCAGGCCGCCGCGCGCCGCGGGCGAGCCGACCTTGATCTCGGTGACCACGGCGCCCGACGGCTTGGGCAGGCCCGCGGTCTGGGCCCGCTCGGCGTCGACCGGCTGGACGAGCACGCCGAGCCAGCTGCGCGCGACCTGGCCGAATTCGCGGAGCGCGTCGACGACCTCCTTGACCCGGTTGATCGGGATGGCGAACGAGACCTCGCCCGGGCGATCGCCGGTCGCGACCGCGACGCCGACGACCTGGCCGGCGGTGTCGAGCACCGGGCCGCCCGAGTTGCCGCGGTGGATGCGGGCGTCGGTCTGCAAGAACGTGCGGAAGCTCATCGCGCGCGCGGGGATCAGCGAGCCGGCGACCTCGCGCCCGGTGGCGGACACGATGCCGGCGGCGGCAGTGACCTCGTCGCCGAACGGATCGCCGAGCACGACCAGCCACTCGCCGACCTGGAGATCGTCGGAGTTGCCCATCGCGAGCGGCTGCAGGCGCGGCGCCTCGATCGACAGCAGCGCGATGTCGAGCCGGACGTCGCGGCCGACCAGCTTGGCGGGGACCTCGCGGTGATCGGGCAACACGACGACGAGGTCGGGTGACGCCGCGGCGATGTGGTCGTTGGTCAGCACGTACACGCCGTGCGCTTCGATCAAGAAGCCCGTGCCGAGCGCGACGTCGGCCGTGGTCTCCGGCGTCCCCGGGAACACCGCGGCGGGGCCGGACTTGACCGGCGCAGCGGCGCGGATCGCGACGACGCCGTGGCGCGCGGCGCTCACCAGATCGACGAACGAGCCGGGCGAGCTGGCGCTGGGATAGAGGATCCGCGGCGGCGCACCCGGCGGCGGCGCGGCGGGCGCGCCGGCGTGCGGACCGGCGTGTGGATCGGCGTGTGGATCGGCGATGGTCCCGCCGGCCTCGCGCTCACGGCAGCCGGCCAGCGCCGCGGCCGCGAGGACGAGCGCGGCGGCGCGACGGCGCGGCGATGCGACGAGGATCGCGGTGGCAGGCGTGCGGGCGCGGCCCTGCGGCGTCGCGGCGTTGCGCTCGCTCACCCGTGCTTCGCCTTTTCGGCATCGACGTACGACACGCGCAGATCGTAGATCAGGCTCTGCAGGAGCTTGTGCTCGGACTCGTCGAGGTTGCCCTTGGTCTTGAGCTCGAGCATCCCGAGCACGTCGATCAGGTGGCGCGCGGTCTCGAGATCGACCTCTTGGTGGGTCTCCTCGTCGGGGCCTGGCATCTGGCCGAGCGCGATCAGCGCAGTCGATGCGAGCGACAGCACGTGGGTCGAGAAGTCGACCGAGCCGAGCGACTGTGCCTGTTCCGCCATGGCAGCGAAGATATACCGGCGGCCGGGCCGAATACGAACCGCGGCGGCGCGATGTGGCCGACGTGCGGTGGCGCGCGGCGCCGCTCGACGGCACGGGCACCCGGGTGAGTTTCGTGACATCGTCCCTGCGTGGACACGTTGCGCGATCTGTATCCGCCGCTGAACCCGACGAGCCCGTCGGGGACGACGGCGACGACCACGGCCTCCGCGGGCCTCGCTGGCCCGGCGGACGACCACGGTCCTGGGCCCGCGAGCGCCGCTGGCGCGCCCGCCGAGCGCGCGGGCCACCCCGTCGAGCGCACGGGTGGCCTCGTCCGCAACACCGCGGTCGACGCCCCCGCCACGCTCCCCGCCGCGCCGGCCGAGGCCTTCGACATCCACCGGCTGACCGAGGAGGTCCGGCGGTCGAGCGCGTTCCTCGACGACGTGTTCGCCCAGGTCGCGCGCGTCGTGGTCGGCCAGCGCGACATGGTCGAGCGCGTGATGATCGGCCTGTTGACCGGCGGGCACTGCCTGATCGAGGGCGTGCCGGGGCTCGCCAAGACGCTGCTGGTCAAGACGCTGTCGCAGACGATCAACGCGACGTTCCAGCGCATCCAGTTCACGCCCGATCTGCTGCCGGCCGATATCACCGGCACGATCATCTACAACATGCACACCGGCCAGTTCACGCAGAAGCGCGGACCGCTGTTCGCGAACCTGGTGCTGGCCGACGAGGTCAACCGCGCGCCGGCCAAGGTCCAGTCGGCGCTGCTCGAGGCGATGCAGGAGCGCCAGGTCACGATCGGCGACACCACGCACCGGCTGCCCGATCCGTTCCTCGTGCTGGCGACCCAGAACCCGATCGAGCAGGAGGGCACGTTCCCGCTGCCCGAGGCCCAGCTCGATCGCTTCATGCTGCTCATCAAGGTCGGCTATCCGACGCCGACCGACGAGCGCGCGATGCTCGATCGCATGGCCGGCCTCGAGTCGCCGGTCGCCGAGGAGGTCACGACGATCGAGCAGGTGCGCGCCGCGCGCCGCGTCGTCGGCTCGATCTACATCGACGACCGCGTGCGCGACTACATCGTGCACGTCGTGCAGGCCAGCCGGCGGCCGCGCGACTACGGCCTCGGCGAGCTCGCGCCGCTGATCGAGTACGGCGCGTCGCCGCGCGCGACGCTGTGCCTGGCGCAGGCCGCGCGCGCGCACGCGTTCATCCGCCACCGCGCGTACGTCACGCCGGATGACATCAAGGCGATCGCGATGGACGTCATGCGCCACCGCGTGGTCGTGACCTACGAGGCGGAGGCCGAGGAGGTCAGCTCCGAGGATGTCGTGCGGCGGATCTTCGAGTACCTGCCGGTGCCGTGACGATGGCGCTGTCGACCGCCGAGCTGTTCAAGAAGGCGCGCAAGATCGAGATCGTCGCGCGCCGGCTGGTCAACGAGCAGCTCGCCGGTCAGTACCACTCGGTGTTCAAGGGCCGCGGCCTGGTGTTCTCCGACGTGCGGCCGTACTCGCCGGGCGATGACGTCCGCGCGATCGACTGGAACATCACGGCGCGGATGAACGCGCCGCACGTCAAGCAGTTCGTCGAGGAGCGCGATCGCACGGTCAACCTCATGATCGACATGAGCGCGTCGGGCTTCTTCGGGACGCGCGGCGCGATCAAGCGCGAGCTGGCGGCCGAGCTCGCGGCGGTCGTCGCGTTCTCGGCGATCAAGAACAACGACCGCGTCGGGCTGTACATCGTGACCGACAAGGTCGAGCGCTTCGTGCCGCCCAAGAAGGGCCGCCGCCACGTGCTGCGCGTGATCGGAGAAATCCTGGCGTTCCGCCCGGCCGCGCGCGCGACCAACCTGGCGGCCGGGCTCGACTTCCTCGGCAAGGTCGCGCGCCGTCGATCCGTGGTGTTTCTGGTGTCAGACTTCCTGTCCGAGGGCTGGGAACGCGCGATGCAGATCACCAGACAGCGCCACGAGCTGGTGCCGGTCGTCGTCGGCGATCCGCTCGAGCAAGCGCTGCCCGCGGTCGGCTTGCTCGTGCTCGAGGACCTCGAGTCGGGCGAGCTGGTGGAGATCGACACCAGCAGCGCGGCGAGCGACGAGTATGCGCGGCGGGCCAAGCGGGCCGCGGCGGGGCGCGAGCTGGCGCTGCGGAGGCTCAACGTCGATTGCGTCGAGGTGCGGACGGACCGGCCGTATGTCGATGCGTTGATCGCGTTTTTCAAGGCGCGTGCGAAGCGGATGGCGCACGGATGATGCGGAGGTTTGCGTGGGTGGCGGTGGTGGTCGCGGTGGTCGCGGCGCCGTTGGTGATCGCGGCGCAGCCGGCGACGGCGGAGGATCCGGCGGGCGGTGGGTCGGCGAGCGGTGGGTCGGCGAGCGGTGGGTCGGCGACGGCGGAGGATCCGGCGAGCGGTGGGTCGGCGGGCGGTGGGTCGGCGAGCGGTGGGTCGGCGAGCGGTGGGTCGGCGGGCGGTGGGTCGGCGAGCGGTGGGTCGGCGGGCGGTGGGTCGGCGAGCGGTGGGTCGGCGGGCGGTGGGTCGGCGAGCGGTGGGTCGGCGGGTGCGGGCAGCGGATCTGGCGTGTTCTTGCAGCTGCCGCCCGAGATCGGCGCACCCGACGTCAGCGCCGCGGCGAGCCCGACGATCGTCAGCCTCGGGGCGCACTTCACGGTGTACGTCACCGCGACGTTCGGCTCCGGGGTCGAGGTCAATCTGCGCGAGCCGGTCGAGCTCGGCGCCGCGTTCGAGGTGCGGCGCAAGCTGTCGGAGGATCGGCCGAGCCGCGACGGGCGGACCACGCGCGAGTGGCAGATCGACGTCACGCCGTGGGAGCTCGGCGACCTCCGGATCGCGCCGATCGCCGTCACGTTCACGTTCAGGGGCAAGGCCGGCCAGGTCCAGACCAACGCGGTGCCGCTGAAGATCATCGGCGTGCTCGGCGACCTGGTCGACGACCCCAGCGCGATGCGCGGCCTGGCGCCGCCAGCCGGGTTGTCGACGCGCGACTGGTTCTGGATCGGGTGCGCGACCGCCGCGGCGGCCGCCGTCGGCGTCGTGATCGCCGCGCTGTGGCTGCGCGGCCGGCGGCGGCGATGGACGCGCCAGCTGGTCGGCGGCGCGATCGCGCGACCGCGGCGGATCGACATGACCGGCGAGCGCGCGCTCGAGCGGCTGCTCGCGATCGAGCGCTCCGGCGCGCTCGGCCGCGACGCCGAGCGCAAGCAGGGCTACGCCGACATGGTCGAGGTCCTGCGCGCCTACCTCGCCGACCGCTATCGCATCGCGGTGCACGATCTGACGTCCTCCGAGCTGCTCCGCCGGCTGGCCGCCGCGGCGCCGGCCGACGAGGTCGCGCTGGTCGCCGGCTGGCTCGCGGCGTGCGATCTCGTGAAGTACGGCGGGCAGCGCGCGTCCTCGGCCGAGGCCGGCCAGGCGCTCGACGGTGCGCGCGCGCTGATCGTCGCCACGACGCCGTCGCGCGCGACCCCCAGGCCGGCCGCGCAGGAGGCCGCGTGACCGATCGGGCGGGGCGGGGCGCGGGGCCGACGGGATCGCGCGTGTCGGTGCTGCGGCGGACGGCGCGCGTGCTGGTGCCGTGGCTCCTGGTCGCGGCGCTCGGCGGGGCGGCGACGCTGCTGATGGTCCGCTACTTCCGGCTCGTGCGCGGCGCCGAGCAGATCGTGTGGCGCTCGCCTCGCGCCGTGATCCTGCTCGCCGCGGCCGGCTTCGTCGGCGTGCTCGGCTTTCACTTCCACCGCCGGCGCGCCGCGGCGATGGCGTTCACCCAGACCCACCTGGTGCGCCGCGTCGGCGTGCTGGCGTGGCTGTCCGATCTGCCGAGCGTGCTGCGCGTGCTCGCGGTCGCCGCGCTCGCCATCGCGCTGGCCCGACCCGAGACCTACCGCACGCTGCGCCGCGAGGTCGACACGATCGACATCATGCTCGTCGTCGACATGTCCAAGTCGATGGAGGAGACCGATCTGCCGCGCGATCGGCTCGACGCCGCGCAGCGCGTGATCCGGCGCTTCCTGCGCCGCACGACCCACGATCGCATCGGCCTGGTCGTGTTCGGCCAGCAGGCCATGCTGCAGTGCCCGCTGACGCTCGACAGCAAGGTCGTCGAGCAGATCGTCACCGATCTCGCGATCGGCGACGTGCCCGAGCTCGGCACCGCGATCGGCGACGGCCTCGCGCTCGCGCTGTCGCAGCTGCGCGACGATCGCCGCGAGACCGGTCCCGACAGCGCGCCGGCCAAGAGCAAGGTCGTCATCCTGCTGTCCGACGGCGACACCAACTGGGTCACGCGGTTCGAGCCCGACGAGGCGGCGCGGGTCGCCAAGGACATGGGCGTCAAGGTCTACACCGTGCTGGTCGGCCGCGAGGAGTCGGATCTGTTCGGCGGCATGTCGGTGAACCCCGAGACGCTGCGCAGCATCGCGACGCTCACCGGCGGCGAGTTCTTCCGCGCGACCGACTACGAGTCGTTCGACAAGGGCTTCCAGACCGTGCGCAGCAAGCTCGACACGACCAAGCGCGTCGAGATCGAGCGCGTCCCCGACAGGCAGATGTTCGTCCCGCTCGCGCTGCTCGCCGCGCTGCTGCTCGGCCTCGAGCTCGTGCTGTCGCACACCCGGCTGCGGAGGCTGCCGTGAGCTTCGTGACGCCCTGGCTGGCGTGGCTCGCGCTCGCGGCACCGCTCGCGGTGCTCGCGCTCCACCTCTATGACCGCGCGCGCCGGCGCCAGCTGACCAGTCGGCTCGGCGATCTGGCGGTGGTCGCCAAGGTGATCGCCAGCGCCTCGCCCGGGCGGCGCGCCGGCAAGGACCTGCTCGCGGCGGTCGCGGCGGCGCTGATCGTCCTCGCGGCGGCCCGCCCGCAGGTCGCCGGGACGCGCAAGGTCGAGCTCCGCGGCCTCGATCTCGTGGTCGCCGTCGACGTCTCGAAGTCGATGCTGGTCGATGACGTCGGGCCGACCGCCGAGATGAGGGCCAAGAAGATCGAGACCACGCGGCTGGCGCGCGCTCGCGAGCTGGCGCGCGCCGTGATCGACGAGCTGCCCGGCGACCGGATCGCCCCGATCGTGTTCGCGGCCTCGGCGGCGCACTTCCCGCTGACCGAGGACCACCTGGTGGCGTCGAACTTCATCCACGATCTCGGGCCCGCGGATCTGCCGCAGGGCTCGAACCTCGCCGAGGTGTTTCGCGTGTCGCGCTGCCTGTTGCGCCCCGACCTCTACGAGGATCTCGGCTGCGCGCGGATCGGCCGGCGCGGCCACGGCGGTGATCCGCTGCACGGCGAGAGCCTCGACCCCGTGGTGCGCGAGCCCGACAAGGAGGCGGTGATCGAGCAGAAGGTCGAGCGCGGCAAGGCGATCGTGATCTTCAGCGACGGCGGCGACAGCGACGCCGAGACGATCCGCGAGGTCGCGACCGCGCGCGAGCTGGGCATCGCGGTGTTCGTCGTCGGGGTCGGGACGCAGGCCGGCGGCATCGTGTACGACGTCGATGGCTTCACCGGCAAGCGCACCGCGACGCCCAAGCGGCTGCCCGACGGCTCGACCGTGACGTCGAAGCGCGACGACGCGGGCATGCGGGCGATCGCCGCGGCGAGCGGCGACGAGCGGCGCTACCTGATCGCCGCCGAGCGCGGTGAGCAGGTCGATCCCAGGCCGATCGTCGAGGCGCTGCGCGCGGTCAACCGCGGCCTGGCGACC
>Ga0307513_10004898_pt1 | contig 17769 bp, 21 predicted proteins | sample 15_EM_MG_FD_202174 | JGI IMG/M metagenome (GOLD analysis project Ga0307513, IMG submission 202174) | Populus trichocarpa ectomycorrhiza microbial communities from riparian zone in the Pacific Northwest, United States - 15_EM | ecosystem: Host-associated > Plants > Roots > Unclassified | place... | reverse complement strand
CGCAAGCCCGTTCCGCTCGCCTCTCAGGCCCAAAAGGATCAGGGATGAGAACCTGCCCCCATCTTCTCCCCCCACGGAAGGTTCCCCGGTTGCGGACCTAGGTGATACTAACAAGCAACCTCGTGGACGGTTCTTACTACCGCCTATCCCTCTGAAGAAGCCCGAATTCACGCTGGGCTCCCATACCAAGAACGACTCTACACGTGCTGCAAAGTCCGCATTCAAACCCCCTACTTTCAAGTCGCCCCTGCGTGCCTCCCCTGCCACTCCCACGTCTCAAACCTCAATTATCTACCCATCCTCCTCTGCCTCTGTACCCAGCAACAAAACCGCATCAACACCGATATGGACGCCCTCGGACAACCGTCCCGCAACGGCGCTGACGATCCAGACCCTCGAGCGTCGGCTTGCCATGCTTGAACGCGCAATCAAGATCAGATCTGTGCACGAAGGGGAGGAAGCACTCGAGGGATTGACACGGAAATGGAAGGACGTGGCCCGTGATGTGAGTTGGGAGCTATGGGCGATTGTGAAGCAGAATCATATGGGTGGCGTGGGAGGTACAGCCAATGCGGGAGGGGAGGGGTGTGGTTTGTTCACAAAGCCCGGTGACAAGAACGGATCTGAAGGCAGGTTTAGAAGTGGATGGGGGTGGGACGATAAAGATAAGGGCACACATTCAACGGATTGGAATGCTGAGTGCGGAGAAGAAAAACGGCAGCGGGAAGAAGGTGCAGAGGAAGAAGGGGAGCCCGAGAATAAGTTGACGATGAGCGTCATGCTTCGGCAGCTGGGCATTACTGAAAGCACACTTGGCTGGGACGAAGCGGAAGGCGATTTCAAGGCAGACTAGGCATCCACCCTGTACTTATTGTTGCTATTTCTTGCTGCTGTGTGGGCCAACTATTGTATCCGGGCGCGCATTGCAGCCTCGCCATCGAAAGCAATAAGGGTTTCAAGAAATTAGCAAAACAAGAAAACATAAATCAGCACGCTACATATCATAAGCCACGTCCGTATCATGGTCTACTCTGAGTGGATAACTTCTGCACTCGCTCCTCTACTGCCTTCTTGATTTTATTTGCCTTTGCACGATCGGCCTCTTCTGTTGCAGCTTCTGTTGCAGCGTCTATGAGTGTATATGGCAAGCGAAGGTAGGTTTGTTGTTGAGCCTTTGCATCGGGTGCGGATACATTTGATGTGAGCTTGCCGTTGGTGAGGACAAGGGACTGCTTCGTATCGAACGCACGAGTGTTGAACTGCAAGGTTGTTTAGCATTGAAAGAGGCCGAGGTAGTTCGTACAGACCTCATCTACGAGTGTCAAGGTATAGTCCAACGCAGTGGAGACCATGTCGTATCGCAGATATGTTCGTATTAGGTATTCTGGCTCACGTTCTTGGAAGAACTGGGTCAGTCGTGCCGGTGGAGGCACCACATGATTGAGAGCCAATAACCGCTCAAGGCAAGTCTGATGGGGCAATTCAGTGACTATGGAGTGACGCGGTAAGGAGGGTCACACCTTTCGGTACCGGTATCCATTCTGTAGGCCATCGTGTCGATCCAATAAATCGAGCAGCAATCGCCATCCCTTATAGTCGTCGCTTCCTTCCCATCGTGCGATATGCCCTGATTGAAGCCAACCAGTTTCGTGTTCAGTTCTGAAGTGGGCGGTCAGTACGAGTTGGAGAGCAACGGGCGAGGTTACTTACAAGCTAGAGTGGTCACCCAAGCTTAAACGAACGCATTGGTCGACAAGTAGGACGAAAATACCAGTCATATCTTCCTGGAAAGCACTCGCCGCAACACAGGCATCTTCAAATAACCCGGTCTGTGCGTAACGAGAAATAACTTCGAGGTGTCCCATCTTCCAGTCTATATGAAATAAGACGTCTGTCGGCCACTATGTCTGACCAGGAGACCATGAATTGCATACCATCCTGATATTCCCGCCGCGCCAGTTGCCGTCTACTTTTGCACAAAATAAACTCCCTCCGCATATCCGCCAAATTAACGATTTCAACATTTGGCGATCCTGCCTTGAGCATCTCCGGCGGGAAGACATCCAGAACCTGCTTTGCGCTGATCCCATCCTTGCTGAAACTTGCAACAGGGACGCTGATCCATGCATCCTTCGACTCGAGCATTGAAAGGGCGCCGATTGCGACGATATACGCATCTAGCTGGAGTCCTAACAGCTGGTCTGTCTGTGCCGCCTCGCGCGTTCCAGTGAACAGATGGTCGTCGAGTTGTCGGGCACGATAGTACATGGTATAAGCAGCTGTTCTCAGCATCAGTGAGACGGTATTGTTGGCGACTGGTCGACGTACCATTCCGATAGTCTCCTCGTTGAATGTACCACCCGTACAGGACTTGGGAGTATAACGGCCTGCGATCGGGAATAGCATTTCTTGATTTGAACCTTAAAGCCTGTTCGACTTCCCCAGCACAGCCAATGAAGTTGAATCTCATAAGCATTTCAACCCGGTTCTCTACACACATCACTTCCACGAGCTTGCTCACACACTCGCGACATCTGCAAGGGATTCAGCGTGACAACTTAAGAAAGGGTATAAACACTCACATGGCCCGATCTGGCATTGTGACGAGGGTCAAATATGCAAGCTCAAACTGCCTTTGCGCGAGCTGCCCTTCGAACACGAATCTCCAGAGGTCACCCGTCGATTCGTGCGATTCAGCGTGATGTATGGCAAGCTTCGAAAAGTGTACACCGTAAGGGACACTATCCTCATCACGGAAGAGCCTGGCGACATGCGCGTAGTAAGCTGTTAGCGATGAGAGACCAAGCGGAACAACGGCCTTTAGGGCAGCCGCTTCCATAGGGCTTGGGTTCGCGAGAGGACCTATATAGGCCATATACAGTCAGTATACTCCCTTACATCAGGTGCACGAGGCGTACCAAAGTTTCGCGCGGCCCGCTCGAAATGATCAGCAGCTTCATCCACATCTCCGAGTTGTAGTCTCATCCTTCCCACTTCGTAGCACACCCCTCCTATCTTCGGCAACCAATCCGCTACTTGCAGGACCACAGCAGGATAGCCCGAGAGGCGTTCTAATAAAATCACTTCTGCGTCTCCAGCTATGAGTGCCGATTCCGAGGCCAATAAGCGAGTGGAGCGCAAGAAGTAATCTGAAGCGTAAGGAAGGGAGAATGTGTCTGGCAGTGGGTCCAAGAGGGCTTGAAGGAGCGACTGGATCGACTTGACCTTGATGTTATATCGATCGGGTGGCAATGATACTGATCCACGCCCCACGTTCATCCCTTCTAATCGTTCTAGGAGGGAGTCAGCAGTGCCTTCCCTCCTAAAGGAGTTTTTGGGAGTTAACGAGCCGGATTTCAATTGCTTGCCCTCTGGCCCCTCCGTCACTTGAACACCAACGTACTTGAGGATGGTAATACTGCGATGAAGTGCGAAGAATTCGTCGATGATATCCGCATCAATATGAGACACTTCGTTGTCGCTGTAATCATTATTTTCCCTCCAGACAAGGAACATAAGCAGGAATAGGACGCTCGAAACAAGGATATAGCGAGCTTCTAACGTGGAAGTGAGATATGACGCCGTGACGCTTCTGCTCCATTGATGATGATGGTCGATATTGTGTCGCTCGAACTTGGGCACGATATCAAGTAACTCTCCCTCGTGTTCGTCTTCCTCGTCCTTGACGTCTGTTCCAACATCCTTCAGCAAATGGATGACTTGTGTCAATGCCGCTCGTAGATCCGCATGCTGCTCTAATGGCTCCAAAAATTGGCAAACGGCCTGTCCCGTAGCCTCATCAAGCTGTTGCACCTCGAGTTCTTGCGCCATCTCCAAGAGAGTGGTGTTATAGGTTTGCTCTGGTTCGTTTTTGGGGAAGGACCTTAGCCAATCCTCGACGTGTTTCCATGAAGCCAAGTGGATTCTGTATCTGAGGAGCATAGCAGCGTTGAGGATTGGATACTCGGAAGGGGGATTAAGGCCGTCTTCAGTTACCGCGTCCTCCAATCGGAAGCTAATCCGACGATATAAGGACAGAGGAACGTCTTGATTCACGAGCATGCCCGTTCTCTCGCGTTCCAGAAGGACGATTTGATCTTCATAACGCGCCAGAGCGACCGGCCATCGAGCAGACCTTTCTATGTCACGACAACGAGCTAGAAAGCCTTCGATGTCACGCTTAAGAGCCGTCCAGTAGTTCTCCCACAGCTCGGCGCCGGTGGCCGGGTCCACGACTTTCGTGACCGTGCAGCCAACAATTCCCGAGATCCGCTCCACAATCCCTTCATAAGGTTCCTGCAAGGCTTTGTATGGAGGGTCGGGCATAGTAAGGAGTGATTTACAATATCCTTCCAGCGCTGTTTGTACAGTGTAAGGAGAGAAGGCGCCTGGTCGTAGAATGGCGTGAACAATTTCCTCCTTTATGGCTTGTGGATCATTAGAGAAGTGGAACATGTCGGTGAAGGTGGGAGAGAGAACTTCATCGTCCAGGTATTGAGCCTCCTGCCACAAGTCCGGTGGTTGCTCTTCGTCGTCGCTGTTCGCCACCCAATCGCCAATGTCCAGCTGAGTGATCTCATAAAGAGTCCTTCCTGCGGTATCCCACACTGTGTGCAGAACACCTTGAGAAACTTGAAAGTCCCTCAGCTCGCAGCCCAGGGTCTGGGAGGAGCATGGCTTTTCACCCACAAGGACCAGTTTATTGGACCGGGTGTCGAAGCTGTATAGGATGAAAAAACCTGCGTGCTCGTCGGAGAAGGGTGTAGGAATGAAGACAAGGACACGAAGGTCATCAAGAGGATTATGGTTGGTGCTGGATTCGCCAATAATGACGCGCAGGAGAGTTCGAGGATCAGGAGAGAGTGGACCAAACGGGCCAGGACTGGCGCGAGGGAGGACGGAGTCTCTTTGTCCATCGCCCTCCAGACCAGGGAGTGGCGGCATGGAAACCCAGGAAATGTTGCCCACCTGACCGTCCCAAGCACGGAGTGTGCGGTCGCGAGAGACTGTGAATATGAGGTCGCATTCCGGGTGAGATGGTAATGAGGCAATGGAGATAATTTGATCTGCCTCTGAGAGGGCAGGTCGAAGAATTTTGGATAGTACACCCGCTTGAGGGCCATGTTGGGTATAGTGAATTCTTTCTTCCCATGTACCTGGACAATCCATGATAAGAACACAAGGACTATAGGCCTCGCATATACTAACCTCGCTGAGTCGCGTCCTGTGCGTCCATTCGGAGCAGCGCGCCATTCTCAAGGGTAACTATGACTGTCCGTTCGTTGTGCACAAGGGCTACGCCACGTAGCGGTCTTGGGACTGAGGAGTATATGCTGTGCTGTGCACACCATTCCCTAGTGGGTATCTCATGATACTGCCGCCCTTCCAATGGATATACGAGGCGATAGAGATTCCCGCCGCATGTGAGGGCCAGGACTTCTGCACTCTTTTGATTCAAGTGGCTTGGTACTACCGCTGGCATAGGCAGTATTCGCTCCGGAAATTCAAATCGCGTCGGCTCATCGTCGGAATCCAACAAAGTGAGCTCGAGGTGATACCCACCGTTGACGATGCGGAGGAGGATGTTCCCTACTCTATAATCCGCGCATATTGACGCGTAAATCGCGTGGTTTTTAAGCGTCTCGACCGTGTGCTGGATCGAGTTTGTTGCCCGTCGGCTGGTTGGGACTTGGACGCGTTTGGGAGGTCCAAAAGCAGCAGAGATGTGCGACGCAACAAGGAGACGTGGATCTCTCGTTGCCGACATTGTTAAGAGTTGGTGCTGAAACACGCCTTCGTGGTTGGGACCAAGATTTTGCCGAGGTTGTATTCGACCAAGGCCGCCCAAAGATCGTTGCTCAGCGTTTGTATGTGTGTGACGTTGTATTTGCGTTTCGAGAAGGTTAACGAGATTGAGGAAACGCAGGGTGGAGGCGTGCAAATGTAAGGGTTTGCGAGGTTGACTACTCACAAGCGCTCAAAGATACGAACAGGTGCGTAGGGTAATGAAATAGGGGAGGCGGGTTCTTGACCAATCCACCTCCGACGGCTCCACGGCGTCCCGATCCAGTCTTCCGCTCGGACCCTGAAGGAAGTTTGCCCGCAAACTAGCATATACACCCTCGATTCGATCCATCTAACATATAATATCATGTCTAGGCCAATCCGTGTTCTTATTGGTGAGCTCTCAAGTCATTCACCCATATGTGCACACAATAATGGGCTTCAACTAGTCGGAGCCGGCGCTGTGGGCTGTTTCTACGCGTCTCGCATACACAACGAACCTTATATACTTGTCTCCTTGGTCTGTCGTTCAAATTACGCTGCAATTAAGGCCAATGGCGTCAGCCTCAAAACGTACAGTTTCGGCGACTACCATTTCTACCCAGAACATGCCTTCAACTCCGTACAAGCAGCTGCTGAAACAAAGTTACATTGGGACTACGTGGTAATAACAGCCAAAGCACTCCCAGATGTTTCAGACGACAGCGTCGCCGTGGCCCCAGTCGTCGACAAGGACAGTAGCATAGTCCTCATCCAGAACGGGGTCGGAATAGAGGAACCATACCGACGACGATTTCCCTCAAATCCCGTCCTGAGTGCAGTAACGGTCATCAGTGCTGAGCAAGTCGAGCATGGCGTGATCCGACAGAACCGCTGGACCAGGATCAGCACCGGTCCATATACTAACGGTTTGTGGAATCCGGAAAGTGAGGCGACAAAGCTGGGTGAAGCTAGGACGGCAGAGTTTGTGAAACTCTTGCAGGACGGAGGTATCAAGGACGCCGAAATGTACGACGAGCGAGGGCTACAGTTTGTGCGGTGGCACAAGATAGCCGTAGGTCCCATAACCCCTTATTCCACATTCTCCCCTCACGGCCCTCTGTAGATCAACGGCACAATGAACCCGTCAGCTGTGCTCTCAAATGGTACCGGAAATGCACGCATGTCCCTGGACCCGGAGTTACGGATTCACTTGAAAGCGGGAATGGAAGAAGTCTTCCGTGCGGCTGAAGCAGTACTCGAGGCACCCACGCCCAAGGCTCTCGCCACTGCCGACCAGATTCTCAAATCAACGGAGAGGAATACGTCCGGCCGACCGAGTATGTTACTCGACTGGTATAAGGGAGCGCCCATGGAGCTTGAAGTTATCTTGGGCAACCCGGTGCGGCTAGCTCGAGCGAAGGGCGTCGAAATGCCGAGGTTACAAGCTATGTACGCGTTGTTGAAAATGGCACAGACGAGAAGAGACGAGGAGAATACAAAGAAGAAGGCTCAGGTAAAATTGTAATAAGGAGTATGATACCGATGTATTATCGTTCTCATCATCACCCGGGTACGGAGGGTACAGATGTACTGTTTGAAGCATTTGGAGAGGCCTCGGCTGTGTGATTCGTCGCATCTGGCATTTTGAACATTGGTATTGTTCGCATATTTTCTGTGGGTGCCTCAATATCAACCCATTTCTTCTTTCCATCTCGCTATGGTCATTTTAGCACACGAATAGTCGATGAAGGTTCAATGACCCACAATTCCGAGCCGTGGTACCCCCCGCTCTAATCCTTCGAGTAACGTACACGCCTTGCACAGGTCGTTGCTTGATATGTACCCGCATCTTTTACACGTTTCTGCCGATATGAATTAGCGTTGTGGGGTTTAAACACGTTTCTAGCTACCCATACGTTGTTGTTTCATCCTGACTTCTTGAGCAACTTCGAACGCTTCGCCAGAGTGGATAATGTCAATGATGACACTCGGTCGTGCTGCCTCAAGATCCTTGAGGAAGGCTCTTGCGTGACCTCGATATGCGTCTGGTGAATAGATACATTCGGTCGAGAAATAATCTAGTTTCTTGAAATACGCGTACCTGTGACACATTCAGACTGAAGGAGGGTTATTCAAGGACTCGCGTTACTCACATGACGATCTCCTTCTCGTATGCATATTTGAATGGCTTGGACCTTCGTACGGTATCTTCTCCTTCAGTGCATATCAATGTACAGCGCCCGAGTCGTGCTATGTCACCTCGCATGACTGATTGCTACACATTCAGTACCGGGATGTGGTATCAACTGTCAGTACTCACTATTCATCAAGACCGTCTCCGCAAGATCATCGGCGTTGTGCCCAGTGACGATATGGTCTACACCGAGGCTCGCTGCCCCACGATCTAGTGCTTGCCGTCTGAATACTCCACAAAAGGTGCCTACAGATACTCAGTCGAGGATGGGAGAGAAGGAAATCCGCGCTCACAATTATTCTTTCGCCCAACTTGTTCCACTATGGCGTCCATGGTCCAACCATAGAGTTCATCATAACTTAAGATCTTCAGGGGCAGGTTGTACTGCTGTTGATTCCGCTTGACAGTCTGCAACGCCGTAAAGAGCAAGACGATACACGGGAATAGGAACGCCAACCTCGAGAGAATCATCTCTGTATCCAGTAATTCCTTCGTCTATGGAGAGTAGGAACAGCTCGAGCCCATAGTTATACCGTTCGTTCAGCCTCTTCATCACATAGGCCAGGACGGTCGAATCTGGAGTTATAAACAAAACAAAACAAATGGGTCAGAGGTACTTGAAGTGGTTCTTGTTTCTACCTTTGCCTCCTGAAGCACCGATGGCGACTTTCTCTCCAACTTTGAAGAGTTTGGCGCTGGTAATGGTGTTGTGGACTTCCGTCTCGAAAACCCAGAAGAAACATTCTTTGCAGACGTGATCTCCAGTCTTAGGGCGTCTGATAATTGCCCGGGCTTTGTCACAGAAAGCGCAGTTCCGTGGTGGCATATGGTCAGTGGCAGAGTTGTCATACCTGTTTGTCGCTTCGAGTCATTCATTTCAGGCATGCCCAATTGGTCGCAAATGGGCGACTTAGATTGGAACGAAGGCGGCATCTAGATACTGATGGAAGAACACATGGAGGTTGGGGACAGTCGACAATACGGTTTCATCAAAACTACGTATAATACCCAGGGAAAAGTGAAAAGAAACGAAGTTAGCGAGTCATATTTCGATAGTACAGTTTCGTTGTTTGATGGAGATGGGGAAAGCAAGCATGAAATGTTCGAGACTCAAGCGCTAATGGATGATTGATGGTAATGATACGGAAAACGCTTCCCTTCGTTGTCGAAGGGAAATGCATGACAGAGCACAAACATGTACGGTCTCTTTGGGGAGGGACGGAGGAATATGGTAGACTTGACGCAGAGGTACCAAGAAACCGAAACGAGAATGATGACCTCTGTAGTTATTTGGGAGGAACGAGATGCAAATAACCCTTTAGATGTGGACCAATAAATGAAAATGGCATGGGTATGAATGGGGAGTGAGATGGACACAGTTGACCCAGGCAAAGGACCGGGAACAACGGAAACACGACGGATTGGGGTAGTGAAATGGATGCGAAGGCTTGCAAGCTGGTAGTGGATGAAGCGATGAGGAAAGGCAGAATCGTGGGATCATATATCGAGACGCCACCGTTCAATTATCAGGCGAGATACTCTCCCACGATCCTCCCTCCGGTAGTGTGCAGCGTCCAGGGCGAGGCTGAAATATATGACTTTTGCTACGGAGTTATGCGCAAGGGTGCCAAAAGAAATCGTTACACAGGATTGGGTTCTGTCTGAAGCATGCAGACGGAGATGATGGTGAAAGCACGGGACAGGACGGATCATGCAGGTTCGTAATGCAAGTCTGAGGTGTAATTGAAATGCTAGAAATGGCGATGAGCAGATGGTGATGGATGATGAAATGCAGAAGTTGGCGAAAGGGCCTAAGCTCATGATCTTGGTGGAAGGTCATTTGCAGTGCTAGAATCTTATTGGAATTGGGACCGTTGCCCATGACTAGTTTGCTCAGCCTGCAAAGACGGCCTGTAAGACGGGAGTCGCGTTTCAGACAAAAAGTCTAGGCGTACCGAACCAAAAGGCTGGAAGGTGGAAGTCGGATATAGAGGGCCGGCAGTGGGGGGGCTCGTCGCAGGCATGAACGAAAGAGATTGGTGGATAGAAGAGCTGCTTGGAGAAGGGTTTGAAATGGGAGCCCTAGCGTGGGACCTAGAGGTAATGGCTGCAAACGCTCCACCCCCCGAGCTGATTGGTGGGGGAGACGCAAGGAGCCGATTTGGTGGGGAAGAGGCAAATACCGCAGGGTATTCGTCGTTACGGAGGCGAGAAGGTAAATCAGCGCCTGGAATAGCGAGTCCTCCGCGTGAGTGAAGGGGGACGTCATGAAGCGAACCCATTGAGGGGTTCATCCCGAATTGCAGTGGCATTGGCGGGATCTGCGTGGTAGGGCTCCCGAGCGGACTACCGACCAGAGATGGCGGTTGTGGAGGACCATTCGGGACAGCAGTCCGCACTCCAAGAGGATTTTTCGAATAAGAGAGCCGGATGCCCCCCTTGACAAGTCCGTTGAGTGTGTTGCCGTACAGCTCCTTAAGAGCTCGGGTAGCACCAGGGACATCATCGAACTGAAGGGAACATAATTAGCATCAGACAAGGGAGAGGCACTTCATTCACATACCTCAACGAAGCACATGGGTCCGTTCGTCTTTTGACGGAAGCAGAGTTTGCGGTACCCGGGACAACGAGAGAAGAGCGCAAGCAGCGCCTCTTCAAGGTATTTGGATTGTGGGGCCTGGGAAGAAGGCAAGTTGCCGACGTAAAGTGTATTGATGGGAGGGTTTTGATCCGCTGTATTGTTCCTCCGACTGTTTGTCGAGCTGTCGCTGCCAGTCCTGCCGGACTCACCCCCATGGCCTGAAAGCGCATGCATTTGCTTTCCGGTAGAAGGGTGCCAGCCTTCGGTAAGAGGCGGACCGCTGGGCTTGGGGGCCCCTTGCATGATCTGCATGACCCTACTCATGGCGTCCATATTTGAGTCGGGGGAGTGCATCCCTCCGGCCAGAGAGTTGGCCATCGACTCGTTCGGGGAGAAGGATCTCGTGCTATAATCCGAATTGTACCCTGCGCCAACCTCGGTGTCATTGCTCGCACAGGACGTATTAGGAGGGCTGGAAGAGTTGACAGACGAGGCTGGTCTTGGCGGTAAGGAAGCAAAGGAAGACCCTAGGGATGGAGGGGAAAAGGCGCCTGTCTTGCCGTCAAGTTGCCCATTCCGATGCCTAACGTATGGCTCTCCGGGACCAGAATGGAGAGTTGGCTGCTCGTTCTGCGCTGAGACTGGCGAGGGTTCACTCAGGGTCCAGGGATTAGACGGATCAAGTCGTGAATAGAGCAGATCGCGAGGGTGGATGCTGGAAGGGTCGTGAGGTGGCACTCCGATGTTCGAAATAGGAGCACCCGTCGGTCCAAGCGGCTGGAAGGTCGGTACGGCGTTGACAACAGGAAGGGTCACCTTGAATGGATCCATGGTTTCGTTTGCACGTGAAGTGGCGGAACCGCTATATCCAGGCGCTCCAATGCTCAACGGTGAGTCCATAGTATTTGCCAATCCGACGGCATTGGACACGCCTGCAGCGGGTCCCAAGGCGTGGTTATCGGATGAGGGCATCCCGCTGGCCGTGAGCCCGTTGATATTATTGACGTTGGTCGCGTTAGTGGTCATCGAAGAACCTTGGAGTGAACCAACGCCCCGTTTGGTGTGTAAGTTCTTCTTTGCCATTTCTGCCTTGAGGACCGAGCCCTTCTCTATATCAACCCTCCGTCCATGTAGAACGTCCCGGGCCTCTAGAGCCTCGTGTCTGGTCCTAAACTTTGCAAAGCCAATTATCTGCTTCCGAGATTGCAAGTTCGATCCACCAGGATTGGTTCCACCGCCGAATTCTGTAGTAGCTGCTGAGGCATTCGAAGCCGCGATGGATGTAGCAATCAACGATCTCGCATACATATCATCAAGCCCAGTGGACCAAGCTGACGAAGTCGTCGCCGTCTGGTTATTCCCTTGATCAACGACGACGCCACCGGAATTGACCGTGACCAGATTATAAGGGTCGCTGGCCCCAGCGATTGCATTGGATACAGCATTGGCCGCAGCGAGAGCGGCAGCCTGCCGTGGGCTGACTCCACTGGCAGAAAAGGCCCCACGGAGTCCGGAACCTGCTCCGGATTGGCCGTTAGGGAAGGGCGGCGTGTCCTTGGCTGGCATCTTGAGAGTGGCAGCTTCATATCCTGGGCAAAACGTAAACATGTTTTGAAATTCGCGTTCCTAAGGGGGGAGCCGTTAGAGTTTCTCCCAACTCGAGTATCCGGCAACCCACTGTCATGTCCTCAGGAAAGCCAACCACAAATATTGTGGAAATCTCCTCTTGTGTTTGAGTAGGAGGGGGTGCAGCTTGTGCAGAGCCCATCATTGCGGCCAATTGGGTCAGGATCGGCTGCGCATTGGGAGACTGGAGTAACTGTGCAAGTTGAGCAGCAGCCGCTGGAGACTGTGATGGCGACTGGGAAGTGATGAGCTGCAAAATCTGCTGCTGACTCAATGGTGGCTGCGCGCTTGGCAAAACTGGGGATTGTGGCATTGAAGCCGGTTGAATCGTTGACGCAGGGAGGTTGGATTGAGCCAAGGGGAGCGCGGTAAGAGTGGGAACGGAGGCTTGCAATGATTGGGGTGGTACGTGGATGAGTGGAGTGTTCTGTTGAGGCAACATCCCGTATTCTACGGTAGCGCGTCGCGGAGGTAAAGTGGCGGGCCCCATGACACCGGCGGCCTCTGCAAGCTGTGACGGCACTGGAAGCACATTGGAAGAGAGATCCGATTTTGGCGGTCCGATGTTGAGCTGGGCGTTGAGATCCAGGTTCCGGAGTGTGTCAGCATCAGTGGGCGCGCGCGGTTTGATTGAGTTTAAGCCGGTCTGAGTGCCAATCGCGTTGGCAGTTCGCAATGTACGCGCTCCAAAGGAGGCGGGAGGCAAGGACGAGTCAGGAAGGTCCACATAATTGTCATGTGCGGTTTGTGAGTAGAACGAATTGTAGAGAGATTCAGGCGGGCCCTGTAGTAGTTGGGGAGCTGCGTTGGCGTGTTGAGGTGAAACTAGGAGATCAGAGCGCGTGAAACTGGGTACACCTGGATCGGATAGCTGCTGGGACATGGTATTGGTGGCTGAACCGGGGCGTGAGTCGGCCACTGGAGGATGGCGAAGGTCTATTGCCTCGTGTGCGTCGAACGAGTCGAGCAATGAGCGGCTGAGGAAATGCTCGTCGGAGGGGACGGGAGTGGATGCTATGATGGACGCCAGGGTGGGCTAATTGGGTGATGCGAATGGATGGATAGTTGGGCAAGTAATTTGCAGGAATGATGCGTAGCAGCAGGTGCTGATATGGTGGTGAATGGACAATGTTGAGATCAATGGAACATAGAAGAAGGGCCAATAGGCGTGTAAGGCTTGACGGTGCGGAGGACGCTGAGTAAAGAGAGAAATGGTAAGCATGAGCGCGCTGCGAGGCGGGTGAGACACGAACCAAAAGGGGGGGTATGAGCTGAGCGAAAGGTTGGACGTGCTGTTTCGTTGCGGAGACAAGTGGAGATATGCGACGGGTGAGGCGGGAGGGGGCCGGGTGGTGGTGAGGGAGCCAACGGCGGGCGGGCGGGGGGCGGCTGGACGAGCTGAGCGCCGCAAAGAACAGCGACGACACACGCAGCAGTCACTGGTCAGACGACGGCAGCGATGACGAGAAGAGGGGAGCGTTGATCGAATAATGTGGTCGGAGTCCAACCAGGAAAGTTCTGGTTTCCTGAACTGTTTTCGTTGCAAGAAGGGTATCCACAGATCTCACAGACGACGAGGTAATAATTCTGTAGATCGCGTCTCAAAAGTCCTGTGGGTTCGAGACACGAGGCGCTCGTCGCCTGTGAGGTCTTCGACACGCTCATAAACGAAGAACGACGACGGGCGAAGGGCGATGGGTTGTGCACGTATTAAGCTTTAGGACAGGATGTAGTATCCAACGACAGTTCTCCACGTTGCGTGCAGGCTCTCGCTCTCGTCCTGTTCAGCGCACAGCACTTCCAACAATTCGACGATCCCTCTGCTCTATCTATCTATCACCCGACAACTTCTGACCGTTACGCCCTTCACCTGCCGCGGATTGGTCCGCGGATTTCCCCGTCCACTCGTACATGTAGCAGAACACCCCCTAGTAAACAGTAAGTGAAAATCTCAGGTACTGTTTCATGGTCAAGGTCGGTCGCAGCACGTAGCTTGGAGACGGGAAGTCCTCCAAATAGGCCATTCACTTGGACGACAAAGTCCTGGGTCCCATCAGGCAACGGAGGGGTGTGCTTGGGCGCTCCGTTCATGGGGCCACCCCACGATCGCTGATTGGCTCGCCACAGCAGAGAGTAATCAAGACTAGTAAGAGGAAGTATACCCTCCGCCGCTCGGGCCCCCACATTCCTCCTCCATGAGCTTCAGTACACAGGAATCACGGGCGTCCTTGCCCTCACCAGGAAGTCGGGCAAGCACTGGCCTCAGTACATCGGGATCGCCCCCATGGAAGAAGAGGCAGATATCATCGATCGAAGATGGTCAGGTCTATGCACCTGTATCAAAGAAGACCCGGTACCTTTCCCATGTCATTAAATGCCCCACCTCAAGCTCATATGCGTCATATGCGTGCAGTCGCCAATTGATCCCTCAATCCCGATAACGCCTGAAGGTACACCGGGAGAGCTCGATGTCGACAGGAGTGTTATCCCCGAACGCCACCGCGCGGATACGTGCAAACTATACACCGCGGATGGTGTGCGGATAGGAGCGCAAGCGAAGAGCGGGACTTGAACGCTCCGTTTTGAATTGTATTGTCCCCGATTGAGTCGCCATTTCTCGCCGCAGCGGCTGCGGATCACCGGGTCGGTTGCTCAAGGTTCTGAGGTCCGTCATCCAGTCCTGCAAAATGATGGATTGAGTAGAGTCTATTGAGAAGAGGGCCTAGTGAACATATCCGGTACGGATAAGGACCGTTATATCAGCACTTCTCCCTGAGAGACCTCGTGCGCACACAGCGGCCCCTACCGGGAAGAAAGACCCCAGGGGTGAGCTGTGCTCTACAAAGACGAGGGTCGGCTTATCTCTGAGCCGTATAGATTGCTAATGAGCGGCTTAAGCTACACCTTCCGTATATTGTCATGCCAGGGACATCAGCGTGAGCGCTATTCATTGCAATATTGTCCATGCCCGCTCGTGCGACATCCAAGGTGGCTCCCTCGGAGCCTGACGTACCTTATTATTAAATCAGCTCCTTGATGCAGTGGACGTTGGCCTTGGATCGTGAAGCCGAGGAGTTCAACCTAGGTGGAATACGACGACCCACGCTGGACGGACAGTGGCAAATATAGTTTCAATAGTGTACTAGATATTTTGTCCCTCTCCGATTATTGCTAAGCCACATTTAAGCGCTGATAAAGTACCAAGGAGCATACGAGCTCCGGCGTGACTGAACAGCAGACGAGTGTGCAACAGTTCCAGCAGGCACAAGGTATACTTTCGGCAAGAATCAAGTTAGACGCTTTAATTTCCCCCATTCCATTCGATAACCTAATGACGTACCAATTAATTACGATACAGCAAAATGGGGGTCCTCTAGCTCTAGTGTCGTTGATGACGGTCACGAGCCATCATCGAACCTCCCATAATAAATCCACATAACACCCAGATGCCGAGAGCATAACACAAGGCCCCGAAGAACCGCCTTCGCGCTCGGTGATTCGCTTCTTCCATCGCGCGGACGGGGTCATAATAGACTTGTGGGAGTGGTAATTGATTTCCTATCGGTGTTGGTCCGTAAGCACGACTGGTCCCTGTGATTCGTTAGTGCTCAGGTCGCCTCACCAACCACCTTCGCACCACGCACCGGCGACAACGCTGGAATAACTCGGTGGTGGCTGCGAGGCGTCCTTGGATTGCACGTCCTCTGCTATGGAGGTTATCGTTGTCGTCATGAGGTTTCCGGGAAGTGGTGGGGTTTACGTAATACTAAAGCTCCAGGTACAAGGGTAGGCGGTGCGCCCAAACAAACCCTCCTAAGAACACATTTAGCCGTACATGGACAGATAGCAGTATGATTCTAGGATATCCGGGGCAGGACAGTACTGTATTACAGGATGTCGAGAGAACGGAGAGCAGTAGTGGATATCGAGGATGCTCTCTTACTAATCCAGCGATTCGACCATCCTTTCTGTTGTATGTTTAGGTTACTCCCGTATCGAACATGTCCTGTCATAATGCGATGGGAACCGGATCTTATGGGCAAATGGTTTGAGCACATACCGGAACCCCCTTCTATGGGTTGTTTCTTCCTTGTCGTTCCCACTGCAACAGGCTGAGCGCCAACTTGGGAGATGCACCTCCCTCTGTCTAAGCTAATCGACGAGCGTCTAGAGCTACGCCGCCGGCAAGTACGGAGATACACGCCCATACGCTCTCTATCCAGCCATAGAGCCTCTGACTTGGCAGCTGTCGGTGTCATCGGCGGTCTCACGTGGATCGTCCATCTCTCACCTGGACCTCTCTCGATCTCCGCAAGCGACCAAGCCATGGCGACTCAGCGAACCAAGAAAGAGAACCTGTGAGCACCCTTGACGGCTAGCGCGGTATCCTGGCTGATAATACGCCAAGCCTGTACCTTGACCGTGCGACGTTTCACTTCAATTCAGGCCATACCACTTAATTTCAGGCAACACACAGAAATTACACTGCAAGACATTCCAAATCTCAAGCTTACGCCGAGGTTGTTTGTGGAAAATGAGGAGAGCGAATTAGAGCGGAAAGACAACCGGACTTGGGCACCGGTACAACGCCCGTATGTCACTTGTTTGCTCATTGCGTGCAGCCTCTGAAGCCTGTGCGTCCGTAGAGATCTTTCTCCGACATCCCAGATGCGCGTGGACGTTCAAATGAAGGAGGGCGGACATCTACCGTGGACGAAGAAGGAACAGGCTAGCGAAGAGATCAACCTTCAAGAACTTTACGATTATTATTGGGGTTCCAATGGGCACAAGTTTGCATTAGAAAGTGAATCGTTATCCGACCCAGTCCTCTCATATCTGATGGAGAAGTTCAGGGGTCGTTGCTGTTGGAAAGCATCGTTTCTCTCTAGAATTACAATTCTCTGCAGAAGCTACCGTTCGTCCCTTCGCAACCGCCCATTCCAGCCAGCCAATAATGTTCACATAGGCGGAATCTCTACGCTCATCGCTCCATAAACTTGAGGAATTGTTGAAGGATTACTCCCCACTTATGAAGGAATCAACAGAGAAGGGCATGGAGAAGGTAATCAAATTCGGGGCTGCATTCGGAGAGGTTAGTTCTCCTATATGGAACTTGCAAGGCGTTGACACCTTTTAGTTGAACGGCATCGCGAAGGCTGCATTCAGTGTTGCCAAAGTCACGTTTGAGGTTCGTGCTCACCATTAGCGTATCAGAAGCAAAGGTAACGCCCGACTGTTTAGCTCCTCCAAGAACAAAACAAATACGACCAGATGCCGGTGGGCCTTTTGGACCGGTTGCAGCGTATTTCCTTTTTCGCAAACAAGGTCACAGATGAAATCGTCTATGAAGAGACTGAAATATTGGAGAAGACCATCCCTCGAATGTTCAAAGTGATGCAAAGGGTCGCGAATTTTTCGTGTGACTATGTCCGACGTGGGCGTTTTGGTAGGCAGTCACCTGGTCTGGATTCTGGGGTTGCTGATGATCGCAGAGAGGACGTTGGGTGGGCTGGTCCACCCGGAGAAGATTGAAGAAATGGACGAAGAGCTGACCAAGGTCATTGAAGATTTCGACCGCGCAGTGAATGTTGAAGCTCTGCGT
>Ga0307513_10004897_pt1 | contig 17771 bp, 16 predicted proteins | sample 15_EM_MG_FD_202174 | JGI IMG/M metagenome (GOLD analysis project Ga0307513, IMG submission 202174) | Populus trichocarpa ectomycorrhiza microbial communities from riparian zone in the Pacific Northwest, United States - 15_EM | ecosystem: Host-associated > Plants > Roots > Unclassified | place... | reverse complement strand
CGAATTAGATTTCTCTGTTGCCGCAGCAGGTGAGCAACCCCTTTGTGAAGTTCCGCAAGCCGCACGCGCTAACGCCTCAAGTAGCTATTATTATACCCGACAAGGACGCGCATATGTTCGACTTTTCCCACCATATATCCATCGAGCACCTGTCGTTCTCTTTGCTTTCCAACTTCACAACCTGTCGTTGGTTATCTACGGCACTTTCGACCATCAACCCGACAAACTCCCCACACCTAAGCACCATCACGGTCTACCTCCACCGTCATGTGCCACCAGCGCGTATCGTTTCCGAGGCCGCTCTGGGCGAGACCTCGGTGAAAGACCTCCGCGATATTGGAACAGAGATAAAGCGAATCAGAGCTGAGAGTGGGGGGAGGGTCAAGTTCGAGGTCGTGATTCCACTACCCTGGGTCATGGAACCTCTCCGGTCCGCATGGCCGGGTGTGTTGGACGATTGCTCGCTGAGAGTGGAATACTGAAGTCGCGCATGTAAAGCTTGTTGTTTATTCTTATTTCATATTACGGATACCCTCATAGTAGCATTGTACATATACGGACAGGTAGGGTAATCACAGACAAAGTACGAACCAACCCCGGTCCTGCGACGAGTTGGTGATATCTATCGAAGGTCACCCTCGGTCTTGAACCTGCCCCCTCTGTCGCACGGGCGCAGTCCGTCTCCCGAGCAACCGCGTGGGTTCTGAAGTGGAAAACCGATGGTTGGAGTCGAGACCAGTCGAGGTCTATACAGAACCAAGCCGATCGCCCTTCTGCCGAGTAACCGAGGGGATCGGTTGCGTTAGGACTGGAAGTGACTCAACCGGGTACCTTGGGGCTGCGAACCGGAAGGCGACCGGTAAAGGATGAGATATCCGGACCCGTGCTCACCTTCGTAAACCGAATAACATGCTTTGAGTCCTTTGACTCCTCTCAATCCTGATTGACCGACTTCTGATCGAACGGAAGAGCCGAGATGATCCCAACGGTCGCCATCGCGGGAGTCTCATACCCGGTATTGAAAATCGGCGAGTTGTTGGCTCGGTAAAGTGGAGAGTGAGAAGCCAGAGAGAGGGAGATTGGATGGGTGGAGTGTTGAGGCAGAGGGTCTGATACGTCATACGTTCTCACCGATGAGCCGAGCTCGCCACCAACAAACTCCCTGAATCCTCGCAAGGACATTGATCCTATGTAAAGTCGGCGTTGTATGCGTGGATGGTGTCGAATAGAAAGTCGAATCTCACCATCGTCGATTCACCTGGCTACTGCGGTTGCTCGTCCTCCGCGCGAGATCACGATTCCGGCAGATATGTCCTGTTCCCGCACTCTGTGACAAAGCGTGGGTCATGCAGTAAAGTTTCCTTCGGCGACGAAGGGCGGATGGTCAAAGTGGACGACTTCCTTTGAGACGGGCGCACTGGGCGGGCGGTTGGGGGTCACTGGTCACGTGGCTCAAAGCCTCCGGGGGTCCCCTACAAGTACAACAAACAACTATCACGACTCGGCGAACCACCTCTCTCGAGGTCTGCCCACGGATATGGGACCAGCTAAGAGCCACAGAGTGGCCACGAGATACCCTCACCAATCGCCCCTCAATATCGCCCGGCTGGTGGGCCCCTCGCGCTCTTCCTTCCACCCAAATACCTGTTTTGAACTCGGCTTTTCGCATTCCTTTTTCCGCGCTGCAACGTTGCTGGAATGGGTTGACGTACCCCACTGATCACCAATACGCCCAACCGACCAGATTCGCTTCCGGTGGAGATTTACCGCCTCCCGAGTCTGCCTGATTCGATACGCGTAGATCTCGTCGATCCTGGTGAGTCACCTCCGATCCCCGCTCTCCCACAGTTGTGAGTGATTGGAAATAGCACATGGCGTGGAATGTGTGGGTAACACGAGCATCATCCATGGAAATCTTGAGATCGTACGCACTTGCCTCCATTTGCACTTTGGCCGTGTGCTCACATTCCTTCAGACGAATACCTTCACCAGCGCTCACAGGCGTACTCGCGTCGCAGGTTTTGGGGTATCCTTTTTGAAATCTGCAGCCTCGGGGATGGAATTCAGTGCCTGACACCAGCAATCTTACCCCCTCGGTTACTCGGCAGGAGGCGATCGACTCGGTTTTGGAGTCGATTTTGAATCGCAGCGATGAGTTCTCCATTCAGAATCTTCTATCCAACTCGGTTACTTGGGAAACCGATCGCTGATGCTTCGGGTTAGCCGATACCAGAGCTACAAACAAGAGCGATGTACTCGGCGTCATGGCTTGGTGTCTAAGCACAGTACCCGAGTGTCTCACAGACGAAATGCTCGACGGAGTGGGGTTTTTGTCCTAGGTTTTTGTTGAGCGGGCTCCGTTCCCCGAACCACTTCATCCCGACCGTCCTAAGCTCTCCAGTCATATGCGGAGGATTATCAAGGGGTGTCCGGAATGTGTCCCCCATCGGCGCAAAACGATTGGAGCTCGTGCTGCGGTCTTGCGCGTGTAGAATTATGTCCTATATCCCGATCTCACGCAATGGGCTTCATCCGTACCCTCCGATTGGTGGAGGACTTGCCTGTGCATAGGAATCTCTTACGGGTTTGTTGGGTAGGGGATCAGACGAAAACCGGGTGCCTTCGGTCCAGGGGACACACCCGCCTTTTCCAGGGCTGTCGTTGTTCGGAAGGCTCGTTTCGGAACAGCCACAAACACTTCCTTCTCTCATCTCGTAAGCTTTACTAACAAGCTAAGGGATGCATTGATACTTACCCCCTTTGTTCAGTGTTTAGAGCCCGCTCTCTTACCTCCTGGGGAGATTTTCGGGGGATTCCTGGATCTTACCATTACGGAATGACGAAACTGCACGATAAGATCGGATATCGATTACCCCATGTCCTCTGGCCTGTCTGACCGACCCTGGGCGGGATGGTGTGAACCCTAATGCAACCGAACCGAAGCCGCACCGAGAAAGAGTACGTAGGGGAGGCGATCTGACCGTGCTGGGTATCTTTCCATTTCTGCCACAGCAAGTATTCTGCATAATGTTTCCACCATTCTGCCATGTTATCCTTTCGTAGTTCAACCGCTCTCAGTCGGAACGTTCGTTCTGTTCTTATCTAGCGGTTTTGTAGTGACCTTGGGCTTAGCTTCACCAGGATTCGTTCGTTATCATTTGTACGTACATACGCGGACTTTGAATTCTGAGTACGAAACCGAACACACCACCCCCGACAGTTCCTATCAACCGGATAATCGGCTTGCGTTGTTCCTCCGCGAGTCACGACCATCTATCTCGTGTCCCCGAATTCCAGAGTCAGTCAGGACGATCCGCACGAGTGGGTTCGTACCGTCACCCCGTGTCTTCGGAATCCAAACTGCTGCCGATCTATGCCCACTGGATTCTTCCAAAACGGAACAAGTGGAACAAAAGTCCCCCAAATACTTGGATCATTTCTACACGCCGTCCACGAGAGCCCCGGCTACCGGTTCGTGCTCTCGACCTCTGAATTCTGTTTGGTGGTGTTGTATCCTCGCACGGGCAGCTCATTAGCGACATGCCTTCGCGGAGCGAACCCGTCACAATCATAGATAACTTGTGTGCGATAGTCCGAAGGCACGGCCGGTCCTTGATCCGTTCCGTTAAAACTCTGTCAATTGGATGTCTCGGAAATTCTGCCAGAAGCTTCGCTCCACCGATTCTGCCAAGTCTATAATGCACCGTGGTTATCCCCATGAACGCTCCGGCCGGTCGCGCGGGGGCGGCTTGTCCAGGTCTTGCCTTCCTCCCCCCACGAGTTCCGGTTCAAGCGCCAAACGTCCGCTTTCTGACCGGCCTGGGTGAGTATATATACCCGACCAGCCTGCTGGGTTTTTGCTCTCGACTTCCCTTCTCTTGAACCCTCTTGATGCCAACTTATCTGTATTCAACCGGAAAAGGCAACAGCTCTCGCAGCAGAGGCGGCTGCTTACCGTCGTCATCTTCTACGCTCTACACCCCTCCTGGAGACGTGCAACTAAAACGCGGCGTTGCACTCCCACATATTCCCCATATCCATGACCTACCTCAGCCGTCCCCACTGGCGACCGATCACTCCCTCACTGCGGACCACGACGGGTCCGTCAACTTGGCCGGTCGACTCCGGTCTCTCCTACCGCCCAACTACCTGTGGCTGGGACAAGATGATCTGATGGTCGTCGGAACATGTCCAATCGATGCAGGAGGCTTCGCTGACGTCTGGGCCGGAGAGATGGGCAATCGAAAGGTCGCAGTCAAGTCTTATAGACGTTATGCATCTGCAGACTATTGGCAGATCTACTGGGTGAGTGACACCTTGCCGTGAGGTATCTCATGTTCGCTGACAACCGACCTATAGAGGTTTTCAAATGAAGTACTAGCATATAGTCGTCTCTCCGACCAGAATGTCGTCTCGTTCATCGGGGTCTACTCGACTCGGGTCCATCCATTTGCTCTTGTCTTCGGGTTTATGGATCACCTTAACCTCAGAAGGTATCTTAGTGATAACCACGATGTCGGGAGGCTCAAGCTAGTATGTTGTCATCGCCACCTCAGTTGCTCGTTGTAGACTTATTGCCTCAATGTCAGGTGTTGGGGATTGCGCGCGCATTGGAGTATGTGCACCACCTCAACATTGTACATGGGAATGTCAAGACCGTATGCCCTCCCTCTTCGACTGTTGGAGACACGCGCTCATGTTCATTCAGACAAATGTCCTTGTCGACGCTGATGGGCACACCCGTCTCGCTGGCCTTGGAACGGCTTCCATTCCATCCATCGTCCCAGGGACAGACGTTGATAGATTCTTCCATGGTGCTGCTCCGGAATTGATTGACCCTCAACGCTTCCAGCTGACGAACACCGGAGCTACGAAGGCCAGCGATGTCTATGCGTTTGGTATTCTGGCTTGGGAAGTGAGTAGAGTGAATGCGAATCCCACTGGATAGGGTTTTAAATGAAATGGGGTTACTTTCAGGTTTTTGCCGGGCGAGTCCCATTCTTCGACGAGAATAAGGTTGCAGGGGTTTATTCGATGTTGAAAGGACGTCGGCCGGCTCGACCCAACCATCGTGAACTCTCTGATCGTGTGTGGAAAATGATTAGACGGTGCTGGAAAGCTAACCCCGCTCAGCGCGTGACGATCGCCGAGATCGTTGTTGCACTTGAGGCGGAAGTATAAACGTTCGCGAGTCCCACTGATGCGTCTCACTCCCCCTATCTGCTTCGTACTTTTACCCTCTGTGTACGTGCCATCCCATTTATTTGATTGTAGGCCGAGGCCAATTTTCCACAATATTACTTTCGCACATACTTTTCAACGGCCTATCCCACACTGAGCGGGTGTTTGATCACCGGAGTGAATAAGGAGGCAGAAGATCGCCGAAGGATCTCCACATCACCCGAGCGGTTGGCGCGGCGTGGGGAGGTGATTGCACGTGTACGGTTGGAAACCAGCGACTGCTCACGTATCTACCAGGGGCCAAACTATGTATGAAAATCAGCTTTTCCAACTCAACCCTGAACCCCAGAATTGAGAATCCGGACCATTTCAACGCTGGTCACTCCTGGGAAATCGGTACGGGCTCTCGGTGAAATTTCCCGAGGTTGGGGTCACCGGGCTGTAATTTGATCCGAACAACCACGCGGTGCTTGCAGTTTGTTCCGCAATAGCCGCCGACGACACGACTCCACCGTATTCAGCATAAGGCATGTTGGTTAGAAGAACAACCTCGAGGTCTGCAGGGGTGAGGTTAATCTGAATTGGAGTGGAGGAAGGTGTGCTATTTATCGATTCGTTCCGACGAGTACGGAAGGCTGACCGTTTGAAGTGACACCCAACAGGATCCTGGAGGTTAGTCCTCTCTGTGTGATACGAAGGGGTGGACAAGTTGAGGCCGGGCTACGTGTCCGGACCCCGTAGGTCATGCTCTTTGTTTGATCATCAACTAGCATATACGAGATATGCGAACTGACCATATAGACTCTGCACTACTCTCTTGCCGTTCTATCACGAGCCCAGGTATCGTAAGTACCCCACGGGGTGTGACCAGTAAAACACTTGAACTGGATCTTCTTACACAAGTCTCCCTGCGGAATTTGTCCGAGTTGCGCACGTGCGTGGCCCCTGTTTCGAAAACACGAAATGGGTCATTAACGAGAAAGCTGAACTTCCGGCGCCCCAGGAAAAACTGGGACTGATAATGCTGCTTGGGTGGCTATCCGTATGATCTTAACGTGGTAAAAGGTGCGGTAGCCGAGGTTCGCGGCGCCCATGACCAGACAAAGCGGTTGGCGTCCATTCACCTCTCTTAACAGTCCTCGAATGCTCGTTTACCCATGCTTACATACGGTTGTGGTCCTGCGAACGGTCACTCAGTTTTCGGCTTTGGGAGTACGGCGAACGGTCTAAGGAAGAGATTAAGTTGATATTCCTCATTAGTCTACGTCGTATTCCATTGGCGATTTTTTTCTCTCCAGAGGGGTCAGGTAAGTACACAGAAACGCGGTTACCGGTTAAACATGACTTTTCAGTAACCGATAGACTGGCTCGAGAACGTGACGAAAGTGGTTGTTCGATCACCGGAGCGAGTCAGGAGGTATAGGATCGTAAAAAGGAGATCTGAAGCTTCACCCAAGTGGTCGGCGTGACAAACAGCCAAAGATATGGAACCGCCGACATGGAGGGTTGAAGGTGGCCGCACGATTGGTGACCAGCGCCTACTCGCTTATCTACTGGGGGCCAAACTTTGTGAGATAACGATTAGCTTATCTGACTCAACTCTGAGCACCAGAATTGAGAATCCGGGCCATTCATAACTTTTTCGACGGTGATCATTCCCGGGAAATCGGGACAGGCACCCGAGATTGGGGTCGGTATACTGGTTCGAAGAACGGCCTCGAGGGTTACAGGTGTAAATTGAATTGGAGTGGAGGAAGGTGGTGTGCTGGCTATTGATCTGTTCCGACGTGCACGGAAGGCTGACGCCGGCGTGGCACCCAACAGGCTCCTGGTTGAGTCTAGTTCCCTCTGTGTGACACGGAGGGGTGGACAGGGACAGGTTAAGGTCGGACTTCGTATACACATCTGGATCTCGCCAGGCAGTACTCTTGGTCTGACCGTCAACCTGTACACCAATATAACGCTTACGAGATAGGAGAAGGGAGGGCTGGTGGCTGTTCAGAAACAAGTCTTCCGAACAACGACGACCCCAGAGAAGGCAGGTGCGTCCCTCGGACCGAAAGCACCTGGTTTTCGTCTGCCCCCAATCCAATGAACCGCATAAGAGATCTCTTCCCACGCACAGGCAAGCCCTCCAACCAATCGGAGGATACGCGCAAACCTAACATTTCGTGAGACCGGGGTAATGGACATAATGCTACAGTCACACAAAACCGCAACACACTGGGTGGAAAAAATACGCCGCGGGCTGTGAGTGTTCGGCTTGTGCATCTAGAACGGCGAAGACCCCCCGTAATTGTTTTGTGCCGAGAAGGGATGCATTCTGGACATCACTTGATCATCCTATACGCACGATTGGAAAGCTCGGTCGGGATAAGGCGGTCGACGTAATATCAAGTGACTCACTTTAACCCAACCCTCTCGGAGAACGGTGCCCGTCCAACGAAAATCTAAGACAAAACCCCACTCCGCCGGATATTTCGTTCATGGGCCACTCAGGTCTTGTACCCAGGTACCAGGCCGTGGCGCCGGGGGGGATACATTGCTCTCCTTCGTAGTTCCGGCGTCGGTCAGCCCGAAGCGTTGAGGGTCCACCTCCGGCACCGCAGGCTGAAGAAGGGTTGCTCTATGACCTGCGAGGATGTCCATCCGTGCGACTGGGAGCACGCGGTCAAAGTATAAATGGAGGAAGAGGTGTACGGCCTTGAGATTTCCGCAGACGGCGTTTGGGTCGCGAGTGTGTTCTGCGCCGTGTGCTATTTCCAGCAGCTAGCCTTGAGACGTGGATCTGGTGCGCAGCGAAGATTGTGGTGGAGGCATACAAGTTCGCGCTGGGGATGCGGGCGCACGGGTGAGTGAGCCAAACCCTCAACTCATCATTCGGTCTCGTGATAAGTTGGACATCGGCGAGGCTGACTCTTGGCCTCCGAGATTCGCCCAGTCCTCCCATCCCCATCCAAAACAATTGGTTCACCATGCCTACTCGCCGGATCCTCCCGTCGGGAGGTTGCTCCTGAGCAGGATGGAGGATAAGGTAGGCGTTGGACAGTCGATGAGGGTGAGAATTTCAAGTGCAGGGGGTCGAAGTGAATTGGGGGCTTTGTGGCGTTACACGTGTTACCATGTGATGCTCGTTGCATATTGTAAGGTGATGAATGGAACATTTGCGTCTGTGCTTGCCTGGATAGCCCAAATAACGCGTTTTAAGCGCTCTCGATGTCGATTTCAGCTGACTGACTTCTAACCGAACAGAGGAGACGGGGCAATGCTGATGGGAGCTTCGCGCAAAGCGCCGAGAAAGGCGGTGGAGGTCTGGCGGGTCGCCGGGTTCGCAAAGTGGGAGGTTCCGTCTACTTTGCGAGAACCCAGAGCGGTCGGATGGGTGGGGTGTTGGGTGAGATGGTGTACAGGGGTCCGGGGGTACTTACCATAGGTACCCACCTCCCCGCTGACCCAAGGTCGTCACCAACAAACACCAACAAACACTCTGGATCCCCTTGAGCATGCAAATCCCGCATCAAGCCTACGCTGTATGAGTGAACGGCGCCGGGTAGAAGGATGAGTCTCACCATCATCAAATCACCAGGCCACTACAGTTGCTCGCCCTCCGCATGGGATCACGGCTCCGGCAGATACGGGTTGACCTCGCGCTCTGCAACAAGGGATAGACCCTACGGTAGGGACTCCTTTGGCACCGAAGAGCGAGTAGGTAAGGTGAACGATCCCCTTCAGAACGAGGGCATTGGTTAACGATTGAGAGCGACACGTGGTTTGTAGTATCTGGAACCTCCCCTCACCGACACCGACTAGTACTACCGACAACTTCCGCACGCCGTCAAACCACATCTCTCGAGATTTGCCCACAGAGGGGCTATGTCAGACACCCTCACCTGCAACCCCTCAACATTGCTCAACCGATGGTCTCCTTACGCTTCGAGCACATCGCCACAGCACATCGCCACGTTTGTCGATGCAGTCTTCCCTTTCGCCCCAAATACCTGTCCCTCGCCTTCTCGCGTTCCTTCATCCCACCTTCTACCCGATAATGTTACTCGAAGGGGTTTGCGTGCCCACACGTATCACCCACGCATTCAACCAACTACAACCGCCTCTGCCGGAGTCTTACTAACTGTAGAGTCCGCCTGGCTCCACGCGTAAATCTCGTCGACCTCGCGAGTTACCTTCGATCTCCGCTATCCCGCAGCTATGACCGGTTGGAATAAGGAGCACTCGAGTTCGTCAGAGAACGTCCAGCTAGTGGCATCACGGCCTTACAGGTGCGCCTTTTGTACCATTATATCTCACAAGCGAACTGCTCAACGAATGGCTCCTTTTCTGAGGTTTTTGTTGGGCGAGCTCCATCCCCCAGCGAGAGTGGGGTCGCGGGGGTCAATTCCGATGCTGATTGATGATCGGTTGTCGGCCGCTCCGATGACGATGTGAAGGATTCTCAAGAAGTACTGGAAAAGTGTCTCACCCCGACACGGGACCATCGCCGAGGTATTCACTGGTCCTCGACCCAGAACTCGGCCTTCAATGGCCCCAAATTGTGTATTCTCCACTTAATGTATTTGTATTTTTATGGTCATTACGTCGGTCTCTTGAGCGCCCGACTGCTGGAGGTGTGCTGACGTGGGAGGACTCCCACATGTAGTTTACTGAGTTCGAGAACTGCAGAAATTACACTGGCGCCATGCATGGCCCCGGAGAATCAGATGAGATGGGAGACTCCGCCAGGGCTACCGGAGCTGGGGTGTTCGTTGCAGGTCGAGGGAATCCGCGCGGGTTCCGCAACGCGCAGGCGGCGGCAGGTTCTGGAACCACAGCTGCTTGCACCACGCGCAATCTTCGTGTATCGTCACGGATCTTATCAACTTGAGCATCAGGAAACTCTCGAATGCGCTTGCAATGGCCTTCAGAATCGCCGGGGTCGCCAAACCCTACAAAGCTTACGGGTCGTGGAATCCAACCGTCTCGACCAGGGGAGCCGAACAAAAACACGCCAGAGTCAAACCCTCGCATTATACGCCCATCCGGAACCATCCTCCACAGCCGGTTGACTCGGCCCACTTCTGTCTCGGGAAACAGACAGATATGTTATCTCGGCAACAGCATAGGTACATTGTTTGCGGTTAAAATACCTGTTCTCACGACCTAGCTGGACAAACCCCACTCCAGGTCATTCACATACACCCATGCGTTTGAGGCAAGTTATGCGTGATGCTCACATAGTGCACATACCCCCGATAACACTGAATCTATATTTTCTCCGCACGGCAATGTGTTTAACTTTACGTTACCGACTCTGGGGAGAACTACGCCCTGCGGGCATACCCCATTTGGACCCTCCACCTCCTACCCTTCTTTCTAGTATGGGCAGGATGCGATAGGCGCTGAGATAAGGGCGCAGTGTACTGAAGAGGGTACCTCACGGACAGAACGAGTAGTGAAACAGGCAGCAAAATGTGACAACGTGCCAAATGGCTGTAGGATGGCCACGCCCTTCGATGGACGCAGAATGAGTGGAAGGATTCGCATAGTGACGGCATGGCCCGAAGTGATCGGCGAGGAGAGTGACCACCGTTAGATGAATTATATATCACAGATTGGTCTTATGGGAAACAAGTATTCATCCTGGATGTTGAAACATAAGCTCATTTGACACGGGGGATTCGCACCACCTGGGGCCAAAGTGGGGTTGTGCCAGGGGAAAGTAGGCGGTCAGCACGGTCAGGCGGGATTTCATACCGGCCTTGTTTTGTCGATGAAGTGGCGGATAGGGGTCAATACACTCGGGGGATCCGGACCGCCTGGCAATCCTGCCTTAAATTCTGAGTATGACGGCATTGATGTAGCCATGCTGATATCCCCTGAACGAACTGAAACTGCGAAGCGGCACCAACCTTGGCCGTTGCGGGTGAAGCCACTGCAGCTTGAGGTAGCATGGGACGAATGATCCTCAATGTCGTCGTGCGTAAACATCAGTTGGAAAAGCCCTACAAATGTGAGATTTGGACGTGATGCTCTGAAACTCTGGGGGTGGTATATTGGCCCCACGATGAGAGCACTGATGGGTTTCGTCCAGCTGTAACACGCAGACAGGTATTGCCAATCCGTACTACATAGATCCTCCCTCGAAGCGGATCTCCCGCTTATACTGTACCTCCAAGAAGCGTCTTTTTGATGTAAGGGCATTCTCCGCGACGAGGGCTGGATCGTACCTCGCGTCCTCCTACCGACGACCATCTGGACCCTGAGCCACCCTTCCCCGGGTAAATGAGGCTCATCATGACATTCACCTGGTGTATAAAAAGATCGGTTTCTCGCAAGGCTCTTGGAAGTTTCAGAGGCCCTTGATGCTTTGTGCTTCAAGTGCTAAACGTCGAGCTGCTGTTTGCAACGTAGGCCCGCCGCGGGGTTTCCAGCGTTTTGCGTTTTGATTGGCTGTTCCTCCACCCCGTATTGTTTTGAGTTGTCACGCAAAGATGCCGGGATTAAAACCATGCTGGTGGAGCGGGGTAATGCCGAGCGGGGTCAAATTTTGCGATCGGTTATCAGGATCTATACCTAGATCTTTGTCGACGTCTGTAGGGTTCTGGCACCACCCCTGCACCGCGTGAGTAATTTATGTAAAGCTCAGAACGGCTAGATCCGAGACTAAACTGCCATTTGGCAAAGTTCTCGCACACAAATACCCGTTGTTTAAGTCCCCATCATCGCTCTCCTCGGGCGGACCGCGGTCTTTCACCAGAGGATAAAACGTGGTTTGTCTGCTGGGCTGCCACTCAACTATGGAGTGGACAACGACGGAGTGTTTCAAGAAAGTCTACATTCACGTCCCAGTAGTCTCGAGCGAGGACCAAATCAGTCCACATCCCTTCCCGATATGGACAGGCAGGGCGTAGAAACTTGTGTGATTAGCGTTATTAACCTCGGGCTTCTTATCATTCTTCAGCATCAACGGCCATTCCGTTCACGGTTCTGGATACGATCAGTGAACATCATTCCCTGAAACAAGGAGGTTGTATGAGCAAGAGGAGAGGTGCAGGTGCAATCGCGATTTTAGGTAACTAACTGAGGTTCGTGATCGGATCAACTGAGGTGAATCTTGGGGAGATCCTGGGTGAGAGGGATGCAACCGTAGGTATAAGGTCGACCACAAAACAGGGAGGAGGGTCTGGTCGCCCAGCTCAACCTCTCAGTAACACTGTCCTCCAAACACCTCCGCCTCCCCATGAGAAACTCCTCCCCCTTTTTCGTGTATCTCCAACTGCTCTTTTGTCCTCAAGAGACCTCCGTTTCCAGAAGCCTACACCGTGATCAGTATGACATCCCCTTCTGTGCCATCGATGAACCGGACCAGTCGCAGTTACTCCCATCCAAGCTCGACCTCTCGCCCATGAATAACCTCAATACCCCGCCTGAGCATCTCGTTGACGCCGTTCGGAACCTTGAACCGTTCCTACCGACCGGGTGTGAACTGTTAGGACAGGAAGACCTGAAGATTATAAGCTCGTACCCCATCGCCGCCGGTGGCTTCGCCGATGTCTGGGTCGGGGAGAGAAACGATGGCACCGCAATCGCAATTAAATCATATAGGCGGTATTCCTCATCGACCTGTTTGTTCATCTACTCAGTGAGTGATGAGTAGTACCGCAATGCGATTTGTTCACAGGAGGTTACCTGTAGAGGCTCTATAAAGAAGCATTGACATGCAGCCTTCTCAACGACGACAAGAGTTTCGTGCCATTCATTGGGATTTATTCTACTCAGGATCACCCGTTTGCCCTCGTTTTCAAGTTCATGAATCATCTGGACCTCAGAAGTCATCTGAGAAATAACTGGGACATTGGGCGGCTGGAGCTAGTATGTTTCCATCGCCACACCGCCTTTTCCTGTTATCTCATTGCCTCGGTTCGATCCCAGTTGTTGGAAATAGCTCGCGGTCTGAGGGATATGCACAGCCACGGTATTATCCATGGAAACCTTGTGATTGTGTGTCCTACCCTCACGCCACCGCCGTGACCACCTGCTCACGCTGTTGTAGACCAATGTCCTCGTGGATGGTGATGGGCACGTTCGCATCGCAGGCCTAGGGATGGCTTTCATTCGATCCACCGCGCCAACGACAGACACAGACCAACCGCCCCACAGCACAGCCCTGGAGCCGATCAACCTTCCACGATTGGAGTCCAGTAACACCGGAGCTACAATGACAAGGGATGTGTATGAGTTCGCCGTCCTAGCTTGGGAGGTGAGCGTAGAATCTATAGCCTCTCTCGATAAACCGCTGAGTGAGATGGTTTCGTGAGGTTTTTGCCGGGCAATCCCCTTTCTCCAGCCAGGGGGTTGTGGCGGGGGTCCATTCAATGTTGAGTGGGCGCATACCGTATCGGCCTGACCATCGCGAACTCTCCGATCGTTTGTGGAAGACAATGAAGGGATGTTGGAAGGCCGACCCCGCCCAACGCAAGACAATGTCTGAGGTCGCCGCCATCATTGAGGCGGAAGTAACTTCAAGCAAACGCTCATAAATTCGAATGACACGTGGTATCCTCTCCTCTTTCATACTAGCTTTCTGCCCTGAGTCCGCGTTGTCATAGCCCGAGACTGATTCTCCGTAATATCATTCATAAGAACTTTTCTGCAATTTGACTCGGATTCAGAAAAAACGGAGCGGACATATAATTACTGGCATGGGTGTCCCCGCGCATGCTCCACTGACTTGAAAAAAAAAAGCACTTAAGAGGTACATGTGCCACGGCCGGCATGGGGCTGGCGGTCTGGTCAAGTCTAGACCCGACAAACACGGCCCCCATGCTACGAAATTTCCGAGGGACGCTGAAGTGCTGACTCCACGTTGCTTCTTCCAGGCGTTACACTGCAGTCAGATACGCGAAAGCAAACGTGGGCTTGTGACGAGTTGTGTGGTTTTGTCGATGTATCCCAATCTTCCGAGCCCTGGCTGAGCGTGGCCCTCCGTTCACGGGTGTGAATTTGATCGGGCATTTGACGTGAACCCTCAGGGTGATTAGCTTAGAGGAAAAATCGTACGAAAAATCACACGTAAGCGGATGCTGTGTGCATCTTTAAAATGGAAGAACAAATGTGAATTTATTCCAGTATTGCGCCCTAGTCACTGACTTTGACGTTTAGACACATCGGTTCCGCATGGGATGTCAGCCACTGGCGGTCAACAATCATCAATAGCCATCAACGCTGCAATGTCCCAAAGGTCTCACACTTGGTGGAAACCAACAATCGAGCGATGACTCGAGTCGCCTTAGAATGGCACCAGGTTACCGATGCCGATGACGAATCAATGACACACAATACTGCATGATCTGTGATCTGTCGTCTGGTTGCGGTGAACCGTCGATCTGCTTCGCCTATCATCAAAGATATCCCATCCCACTGTCCTTTGCTTCCTACAGGTTTCATGAATAAATGAGTGCATGCAGCGAGGATCCGAAACACACCTTTTGTATGGGACCATCTTGAGCGTTCTACGTGAAGTAGCGTACACTTCGGGGGAGCAAACCTGGAAATGTGATAGTGACATATGTCTCGCTATGACATGAGATCCCGTTGAAAATGCTTCCCTAGAACGCGAGACCTCGTCTAAATGATCCGATTGACTGTGAGTCTTGAAGCGTTTGTAAAGCACTGTCGAAAGATGGGAGGATGAGGCATGGATGGTAAAGTGGCCGGAGGTGGGGAGGTAGTGTGAGACATCTGGGGAGGTACTGAGAACGGTGAAATGGGGCGGCCAGAACAACTAAGCCAGGGAGTGCCATTGGAGAGCACAACAACAGGGACAGGCGCAAGGGTCTAGGAATATGCCCGTTCCCCTGTCATTGAAGTTACGTGGTGGCCCGCGGCAAGGTAGTGAGAACGGGTAGACAAGGGGGGTGGAGATGGTGACAATGATCACGTGCATTCCTTTTGGACTCCCTCGTGTGAGCGTCGTCGGGTGGCTCCCCGTCAGCTATTGTGTAAACCTCGGAGGCGATCAGGGACTCGGTTACTCAACTTGTGCTGGGTGCATTCGTACGGTTTCGGCCCGGTTCCAGTGGCTGGGGTCCTCGTGTCTATGTCGTTTGAACAGTATCGAACCATACGAAACCCTAATGCCTCGCAGAAAAGTCTGATATGACCCTGCGGCGTCGGTGATCGGACCGCTTCCCGCTTGTGGCAAATTACAGTCTTGGCAGATGGCAAAGGTTTCTGAGTCCGAAAGAGGGTGAAGACGCCTCGCTATCCTGGTGGCTACGCCCGGCTGAGAGTGTGGAGGATCGGTATTCCCTTACGCCTTTGCGTATCGTGAACGGATTGAAGCGAGCAACGCAGGACCACCCGGCCGTGCCGGCCCACCGCAGGAAAGCGCCATAAATCGAGGGCGTGTGAGTTCTGGAGTTGCGAAAAGCATCTGAAATTGATCTCCAATCTCATTCAGTTCGGCTCCCTGTCATCTGCGTCTGACCCAACGCTCATCTAAGTCCCCGTTTACGTCACTGTAGAAAAAAGGTTAGGTGAGTCGACGTTTTATGCATCTCATGTACTATAATACGAGATTTACCATTTCGTTAACTGTCTGCGTCTCCCTTCTCCTGTTTTCGGCACCGAATCGGTCTTCGATCGATCTTCACCTTCGTCCGTTCGGACATTCACCACCAAAATCTTTAAGTTGCTGTAAAAAAAACCAACTCAACGAAGGTTTGATTGATCAACTTTGCGCTCACCCCCCGAGCCGTGGCGCAGAGCGTGTACACATTGTGTATCTTTGAATGCTTGGCGCCAGTCAACCCATTATTGAGAGCCGATCGGTTCCGGGGCCGCGCCACGGAAAAATCGATACACGTCCACCGCCGCCACGGCAGGCGCTATGAAGGATGTGAACGCGCAGCCGGGGCCGAGACGGTCAATCTTGGGATTTTCGGGAATGGTACTCATGAACCCCGAGCCATTCCGGGAAAATAGGCGCAGAGACGCTGAGAGAATTGAAAATCAGTGTTATGACACTGGCAACGAACCAACTCTAGCCTCCAAACCTCCTGGTTGTTCCCGTCCTCTGAATTTTGGATGATTCATAGATGGGGGAGAGGGAAGGGTGCTCGCCCAATGGACGACACCAACCGAGACGATTGTATGCCACGTTTCCTCGTGAACTCCCTGCCGACGAGCTTCGATAGAGTGAACATATTACGGTTAACTTAGAATGCTGGCACTCACAAAGTACGTGGGCAGCCGGCTCGACGTGTAGGATTTGATCACAGCCGCGGTCCCGCCATGCCTCTCGGGGACCCAAATATCCGCGGATCCACCGGCGTTGACAGGATGTGGCGAATGATATTCAAGTCGTCTTGTCCCGCAGTTGGCGACCGCCCGGTAAGAAGTATTTGAGGCAACAAAGAGAGTGAGTCAGGTGCTTGGGTAATATATCGCAATCGATCACCGTGACTGGTGGGTAGTCAATCTATAGGGGAGGGGTCCTAAGTTGTCGGGTGCATCCGCAGCGCGTAAGGGGCCATAATACTCCATGCTGTGAATCATGAACGTCTTGGCGAGGGCGTTTGGCCAGCGTGAAGTGCGGGGAGACGTGAAAGAGCGTAGACGCCCTCAGATGCGCGCGGAAAGCTCGGCCTACTGGGAGTGCACAGCCACCGTGCTGAAGCGCCGGCATTGACCGGCGGGGCACGTTTGTTTTTTTAGTCAGCATCTATTTCTCACACACGCTACGTCGTAAAACGGCAAGACGCGATAGGACCCTCCCATACTTTGACAACATGGACGGACCGGGGAACATAAAGGAACACAAATCGTTCTGGGCACACCCAGAGGGGGCAGAGGCCTGAGCCCTTCGCCATAAGGGGGGACATGGGGGGGCATGTTTCTGGGTTTACGCCTGCAAGCCGGGGTTGTTTGATCTCCCGGGACTGCGTGGTGTGGAAATCGGATGACTGTAAAACCAAGTAAGGCGTAATACAAGGTACAGTGATACTCGTGCAATAATGCCATAACGGGTGGTGTGGGTCGTGGTGCTACGCCAGAGTCACTGAGTCCCAGGAGATATCTCCATTTTCAATACTCGCAATCGTATTCAATCCGAATCCAAACATACAAGAAAACTCCTATACCGGTTTCCCGAACACTAGGCTTTCATATTGCAGCGTGCTGTATGTAGTGGGACCGACTACGAGTGGGACGGCACGGCGATATTGGTGTGAGCTACCGGGCATCGACTCGCCAAAGAAATCTACCCGAGAGCCGGGCTTACCCTCTTTGCTTGAAACGGCAACGCCGGGTGTGTACTCTGGAATACGTGTACTAATAAACCACATTGCAAATGATCGGCCGTTTTTTGGATTTCCAAAGTACGGTTACCGGCTCACATACGCAACCTTTTTTGTTCTTTTGTGCGCGCCATTTGGGATCCGAAGAGCCTGATGGTGCAAGAGAAGGCGAGGAGGCTGCGGATTCGTCCCCAGATCGAAAAACACTGAAGATATTTTGAAGAGATGATACGTTTATGGTTCATCCCACCTACGATAGATATAAGGCGGACCATGGACAGTAAGGAGTGGTACAGC